>Ga0137374_10001039_pt1 | contig 30824 bp, 28 predicted proteins | sample SagtaG_20_FD_104811 | JGI IMG/M metagenome (GOLD analysis project Ga0137374, IMG submission 104811) | Vadose zone soil microbial communities from Sagehorn Ranch, Mendocino, California, USA - Sage1_R_100_16 metaG | ecosystem: Environmental > Terrestrial > Soil > Vadose zone | place: USA... | reverse complement strand
GGCAGGCCCACGGCTTTGCTCGAGCGACTGGCTCAGGAGGACGTGATCGATCTCGTGTATCCACCGGCAGACCTGGAGAGCGTGTTCTTGCACTACTACACGGACATCGAGGAAGCGCACGAATGATCCCGATGCTCAGAAAGTCGCTCTGGGATTTGCGATGGACCGCCTTCTGGTATGCCGCCGGGGGCGCTATCTACATCTTCGCGATTGCGCTGTTCTATCCGACGGTGCGCGAGCAGGCCGAGACCTTCACGAAGCTGGTGGCCGTCTATCCGAAGGCGGTGCTGGCCATTTTCGGATTCACCGACCTCACGACCTACACGGGCTTCATGGGCACTGAGACGCTGAATCTCATCTGGCCTGCCGTGATCATCGTGTTCGCCACGCTAGGTGGTTCCGCGGTGGTCGCCAAGGAGGTCGAGGACGGGACCGCCGAGCGGCTGCTCTCGGTGCCGGCGCGGCGCTGGCGTCTGCTGCTGGCCAAGGAGGCAGCGCTCGGCATCGGGCTGCTGGGAACGGTGGTGGCGGCTGCGCTGGCGTTGGTCATCGGAGCGGTGGTCGTCAGCGCCTCGGTAAAGGCCGATGGCCTGCTGGCCATGACGGTGGTGATGGCCGCCTTTCTCTGCACGGTCGCCGCCTACACGTCCCTGTTTTCCTCAGTGACCAGCTCGCGCGGCGCGGCCGCCGGCATGTCGCTGGGCGTGACGGTCGCTTTTTACCTGATCTGGGTGGTGGCCACGCTCGGCGATTCCTGGAAGTGGCTGAAGAACCTCTCGATCTTCACTGCGTATACACCTCAGAAAGCCCTCGAGACCGGCAGCATCGACGCCGTGCCGATCGCGATCCTGGTCGCGATCACCGCCGCGTGCGTGCTGCTGGCGCTGGTGACTTTCGAGCGAAGGGACGCAGTCGCCTAGCCAGGGGCGTTCCGGCTCTGACGCTCAGTCGATCATGTTTCTGAGTGAGTCGGCAAGACGCGCAGCTGGCACTCGGTCCTGCTTGGTTGAGTCGCGCTGGCGGATCGTGACTGCCTTGTCGTTCAGGGTTTCGAAGTCGATGGTGATGCAGAACGGGGTGCCGATCTCGTCCTGCCGCCGGTAGCGCCGGCCGATGTGACCGCCGGTCTGGTCGTACTCCACGCGGAACTGGCCCTGCAGTGACTGCTGGACCTCGCGCGCGACCTTGATCAGCTCGTCCTTCTTCGACAGCGGCACCACGGCGACCTGCACCGGCGCCACGTTTGGGTGCAGCCGCAGCACGACACGCGGCTCGTCGTTGACCACGTCCTCGTCGTACGCATCGAGGAGCAGCGTGATGAAGATTCGCTCCAGGCTCACCGCCGGCTCGATCACCCAGGGGAGATAGCGCTGGTTGGACTCGGGATCGAGATACGTCAGGTCGACCTTCGACCGCTCCTGGTGGACGCGCAGGTCGAAGTCGGTCCGGTCCGCGACTCCCTCCAGCTCGCCCCACCCGAACGGGAACTCGTACTCGATGTCGGTCGTCTGCTTCGAGTAGTGCGACAGCGATTCCTTGGGGTGGTCGAAGTACCGCAACCGCTCGGCCTTGATGCCCAGCACATCCGTGTACCAGCGCAGCCGCTCCTCACGCCAGTAGCCGAACCACCTGTCATCGTCGTCCGGCTTCACGAAGTACTCCAGCTCCATGAGCTCGAACTCGCGCACCCGGAAGACGAAGTTGCCCGGCGTGATCTCGTTGCGAAACGCGCGCCCCTGCTGCGCGATCCCGAACGGCACCCGCACGCGCGTGGAGTTGATGACGTTCTTGAAGTCCACAAACATGCCCTGCGCGGTCTCCGGGCGGAGGTAGACCTCCGACGATGAGTCCTCGGCAGGCCCCACGTGCGTCTTGAACATGAGGTTGAACATGCGCGCCTCGTCCAGCGGGCCGCCGCACTCCGGGCATTTGTCGCCGCTAACGTGGTCCGCACGCCACCGCTTCTTGCACAGGCCGAGGCACTGGCGGAGCGGGTCGACGAAGTTGGTGAGGTGGCCTGAGGCCGCCCACACCTCGGAGGGCATGATCAGCGTCGATTCGAGACCGACAACGTCGTCGCGCAGGTCGACCACATGGCGCCACCACAGGTCGCGGATGGCGCGCTTGAGCGCGACTCCGTAAGGGCCATAGTCATAGAAACCCGACACGCCGCCATAGATCTCGCTCGACGGAAAGATGAAGCCGCGCCGCTTGGTGAGGGCGACCACCTTCTCCATCAACTGGTCGCGAGCCACGGTCAATCTAGGTGGTTGCTCCCCACCCGGCCGCGCCCGCTTCGCGGACAGGGCCGACCTCCCCACACGGTGGGGAGGGTGCCACCTTCTCCATCAACTGGTCGCGTGCCACGGTCAATCTAGATGGTTGCTCCCCACCCGGCCGCGCCCGCTTCGCGGGCAGGGCCGACCTCCCCACACGGTGGGGAGGGTTGCTCCCCGCACGGTGGGGAGGGTGCCACCCTCTCCATCAGCTGGTCGCGAGCGACTGTCAGGGGTGCGCCCTCATTTGGTGCAGGAATGCTAGCGACTTCAGGCGCCGGTCCAGGTGGTGCTCCAGCTGCGACGTCAGCACCCCCTCAACCGCGTCCATCAGCTCCGGTCCGAGCATCAGTCGCCGATACGTGGCGAGGTCGCCGCTCGCCATCAGACGCAATACCTTGATCGCCGCCAGCGGGACCAACGCCATGCCTGGCAGCGCGCAGTCAGCGCACAGGAAGCCTCCGGCAGTGGGGCTGAACGCGGCCGGCTTGGCCGGCAGCGACTTCCGGCAAGACGCGCACTCCACGAGCTGCGGCGCGTATCCGAGCAGATCGAGCGCCGCCATCAAGAAGTAGAGCGACGCCCTTCTCGGATCCGTCTCGCGCGCCAGCTCGTCGAGCGCCATCACCGTCAGCTCGTACACCCCGTCCAGCGGATGCCGGTCCTCGCAGACCCGCTCGGCCAGCTCCGCGATCAGCGCGGCATGCGACATGCGCTCGACCTCACCCGCGATCCGCGTTCCCGGGATGCGCTGCACCTGGGCCACAACATCGAGCTCGCCGCGGCCCTTGGCAAGGAGCACGTCCACATGTCCGTACAGCTCGAGCGACGGCCCCAGCTTGCTCTCTTGCCGGCGAACCCCTTTGGCGATCGCACCCACCTTGCCGTGGGTGCGGGTCAGGAGCGTGTAGATGCGGTCCGCCTCGCGGTAGTCGAGCTTGCGCAGCACGACAGCCCGGTCACGATATGTGGCCAGGCTGCTCCTCCAGAGCCTCGTCAACCGCGCCGTCGTGCCGGCCCGCCGGCCTGGGTACGTCGATGCCCGCGGCCTCGAGGGCTTCGTTCGGCCACGGCTGGTCGGCCTTGAGCCGCACGGTTTCGATCCGGCGGCCCTTCACCTTCTCGACGGTCCATGTCGCCTTGCCGCCTCGGAACGAGTCCCCGGCCTGGGCGATACGGCCCAGCATCGCGTGCACGTAGCCGCCCACCGAGTCGTAGTCACCCGACTCCTCGATGGCCAGGCTGAGCCGCTCGTTCAGCTCCTCGAGCGGAAAGCCGGCGTCGACGCGCGCCTCGTGCTCGTTGAGGATCGTCAGCCTGTCCTCGTCGCCCGAGTCGTACTCGTCGCGGATCTCGCCCACGATCTCCTCGAGCAGGTCCTCGAGCGAAACCAGCCCCGCTGTGCCGCCGTACTCGTCGACCACGATCATCATGTGGACCTTCTCCGTCCGCATCTCGTGGAGCAGCTCGTCCACCTTCTTCTGCTCGGGCGTGAACTTGATCGGTCGCAGCATCTTCTCGATGTCGAACTTCTGCGCGCTCGACAGCGTATAGAACAAGAGCAGGTCTTTGGTGTGGAGCAGGCCGACAACGTGGTCGAGGTCCTCCTCGTAGACCGGCATCCTCGTGTGCCGGTATTCCTTGAAGACCTTGACGATCTCCTTCAAGCCCCAACTCTTCTCGATGGCGATGATGTCAGTCCGCGGAACCATGATCTCGCGCACGGTCTTGTCGCCGATCTCGATGATCCCGTGGATCATCTGGTGCTCCTGCTCTTCGATCACGCCCGCCTCCTCGGAGACGTGCAGCAAGGTCAGCAGCTCCTCCTCGGTGAGGAACGGGGCCCGCGCAGCGCGTCCGCCGGTGAGGGCACGCGAGACGATCGTGACCGCCCACAGGATCGGACCCAGCGCGCTTGCAAGCCGGTCCACGGGGCCGGCGGCCCCCAGAGCGACACGCTCCGCGTAGCGGATAGCGAGCGTCTTCGGCGTCACCTCCGCGGCGATCAACAGGACGACCGAGAGGAAGAACGACACCGTGAGCGCGAGCCAGAGATGCCACTGGTCGGGCACACCCCATGCCTTGAAGAGATCGTCAGACAGGAGCGTGGCCGAAGTCGACGCCACGATCAGCGCAAGGGTGTTGGTGAAGAGGACGGTCGACAGGTACCGGTTCGGATCGGCGCGCAGCCGCTGCAGGATGCCGGCGGCCTTGCTCCCCTGCTCGGCCAGGAACCGCACGCGAAGGCGGCCGACCGAGAGCAGCGCGGTCTCCGTCGCGCTCGCCAGAGCGGATACGAAGAAGCACGCAACGAGGACGATGACTTCGATCCAGTCCTGCGTGTTCATGACCGAGGAGCTATCGGAAGAGCTCGCTGACGCTCCGGTTCTCGTGCACCCGGATGATCGCCTCAGCCAGCAGGGGTGCCACCGACAGCACCGTGATCGGTGGCCCGAGCTTGTCGGGCGGGATGGGAATCGAGTCGGTCACGATCACCGCCTCGACGTCCGCTTTCCTGAGGCGAGCCACCGCATCCCCGGTCAGGACGGGATGGGTGGCTGCGATCAGCACCCTGTTCGCCCCCTGGCTGCGCAGCGCCGCGGCCAGCTTGGAGATCGTGCCACCGGTGGTGATGATGTCTTCGACCACCACGCAGTCGCGGCCTTTGACGTCACCTGAGACCGCGATCACCTCCACCTCGTCATCGCCCGACCGGCGCTTGTAACCGAATGCGATCGGCGCTGACAGCTGGTTGGCGACCGCCTCGGCTCGACGACCGCCGCCGGCGTCGGGCGCGACGATCGTGACGTGCTTGAGGTCCAGGGTGCGCAGATGGTCCGCGATGATCCGATGCGGCGAGAGGTGGTCGGTCGGCACGTCGAAGAAGCCTTCGATCGCCTCGGCGTGGAGGTCCAGCAGCAGCAGTCGATCTGCGCCCGCGAGCGTGATGAAGTTGGCCACGAGCTTCGCCGAGATGGGCTCGCGGGGCTGCGTCTTGCGCTCCTTGCGGGCGTAGCCGTAGTAGGGGATGACCGCGGTGACCCTGCCCGCCGATGCACGGCGAAGGGCGTCGAGGATGATGAAGAGCTCCATCAGGTGCTCGTTGACCGGCGGTGAGGTCGGCTGGATCACGAACACGTCGTGCCCGCGCATCGAGTCCTCGATCTTGACGTTGATCTCGCCATCCGGGAATCGCCGCAGCCGGGGGTCGGTGAGCGGGACGTCGAGCCGCTCAGAGATTCGAGTCGCCAGCTCCGGATTGGCGGTGCCCGCGATCAGCTTGAGGGCGCCCCACGGCGAGGCCTCCTCGCCCGCGAACTCGACAGCCGTCTGCAGCCTCCCGATCACTTCGACTCGCCCTCCGGGCCCACCTGCTTCCTCCGTATCACCCTAGCTGGAACGCCGACGGCTGTCGCGCCGTCGGGGACGTCCTTCGTGACCACCGAACCGGCCCCCGTGCGGGCGCCCTTGCCAAGTTTGACGGGAGCGACCAGCATCGTGTCCACCCCCACGAATGCGCCGTCACCGATCTCGGTGCGGTTCTTGTTCGTGCCGTCGAAGTTGGCCGTGATCGTCCCGGCGCCGATGTTGGCGTCCTCGCCCACGTCCGTGTCTCCGAGGTAGGAGACGTGCGGCACCCGGCTGGCGCGGCCGACCTTCGTGCGCACGAGCTCCGCAAAGCTGCCGATGTGGACGTCCTGAGCGATCTCTGTCCCAGGCCTGAGCTTCACGAACGGACCGCAGTCGGAGTGGTCGCCAATCTGCGCGTCCTCTATATGCACGTGCGGGCCGATGCGGCACTCCTGCCCGATCACGCTGCTGCCCTTGATGACGCTGAAGGGCTCGACCACCGTGTCCTGTCCGATGCTGACCGTGGCATCGATGAAGGTGCTGTCCGGGTCGACTATCGTGACCCCTTCGATCATGAGCCGCTGCAGTATCCGGCGCTGCAAGATGCCAGCCGCAGTCGCGAGCCGCACGCGATCCTTGACGCCCATCGCCTCATCAGGGTCGGTCAGCCGAAACACGGTCACCGGCTTCAAGTGCAGGAAAACGTCGGTCAGATAGAACTCACCCGCCTTGTTGTCGTCCGAGACCAGAGCCAGCGCTTGCGACAGGCGGCGGCCGTCGAAGCAGTAGATGCCGACGTTGACCTCGTGAAACTGGCTGCGAATCTCATCTGTGGCGTCCTTGCGCTCGACGATCCGGCCGAAGGAGCCGTCCGGACCGCGCAGGATGCGGCCGTCATCTCGGCGCGGGTCCTCGACGCTGGCGAGCGTGGCCGGGCCGCCGGCCTCGCGGTGCGACTCGACGATCCGGCGCACCGTATCGGCTCGGAGGAGCGGCGAGTCGCCGTTGACGACCAGCGTGTCGCCCTTGAGGTTTTCGACCTGCTGCAGGGCGTGCGCCGTGCCGCGCGGATCACGCTGATACACGACCTCTGCGCGGCCGTCCAGGTGCGCCGCCAATTCCGCGTGGTGCGGGTTGGCGATGACCTTGATCTTGGTCGCGCCGGCCTCCGAAACGGCGTCGATGACCCAGTCGATCATGGGCCGACCGCACAGCGTGTGCAGGACCTTGGGAGTCCGCGACCGCATGCGAGTGCCGTGACCGGCAGCCAGGATTACGGCCGTTAGGGCTGAGCTCAAGATTTCGCCCGCCGCGGGCTGATCGGAATTATACGGAGGGCGTTTTGACCCCCTCTCACGAGTGAGACAGGGGGTGGCGGGGGATACTGTTGCTGTGAGCGAGGTCCCGGCAGCCCCGAGCCTGGAAGGGGCGGTGCCGAGTCATCTACCAGTCCTGCCGTTGAAGTCGACCGTGGTCTTTCCGCGGATCTTCATCCCGCTTTCCGTCGGCCGCCGCCGCTCGCTGGAGCTTCTCGACGACCTGCCCGGGGCCGAAAGGCACATCGCGGTCGCCACCCAGCTCGACGAGACCGTCGAGGAGGTGGGATTCAACGACGTCCACCACGTGGGCGCGATGGTGCGCGTGCAGCACATGCTCAAGCTGCCCGACGGCACGGTCCAGCTCGCTGTCCTCGGGCTGCGCCGGATCAAGCTCACCGGCGTGATCGCCGAGGAGCCGTACCTGAGCTGCAGCGTCGAGATGCTGCCTGAGAGCCACGAGTCGATTCCCGCCATCGAACGCGAGGCGCTGCTGCGCCGCGCGACCTCTTCCTTCCAGCAGCTCGTGACGCTCGTTTTGCACCTGCTGGCCGAGCTTGCGTCCGCCGCCGGCGCCATCGACGAGCCGCTCCACCTCGCTTACTACATCGCAAACCACATCCGGCTGACGACCGAGCAGCGCCAGGAGATCCTCGAGATGGACTCGGCGAAAGAGAAGCTCGAGCGACTGCTCGGATACATGTCGCACGAGCTGGAGGTCCTCGAGCTGGGTCGCAAGATCCAGTCGCAGGCCGAGGAGCAGATGGGCAAGGCCCAGCGCGAATACTTCCTCCGCGAGCAGGTAAAGGCAATCCAGCGCGAGCTTGGCGAGCTGGACAGCGAGCATGCGGGAGAGATCGGCGAGATGCGCGAGCGTATCGAGAAGGCGGGCCTTCCGCCGGAGGCGCAGCGCGAAGCAGACCGCGAGCTGGCTCGACTCGAGCGCATCCCTTCGGCCTCGCCCGAGTCTTCGGTGATCAGAACCTACCTGGAGCTGATCGTCTCCCTGCCCTGGAACGCGTCGACGGGTGGCGAGGTGGACGTCGCGAACGCCCGCAAGATCCTCGACGATGACCACTACGACCTGGACAAGGTCAAGCAGCGCATCGTCGAGCACCTGGCCGTGCGGAGGCTGAAGCAGGTGCGCGGCTCGACCGAGCGAGGACGCGAGCCGATCCTCTGTTTTGTGGGACCACCGGGCGTCGGCAAGACGTCGCTCGGCCACTCGATCGCACGCGCCATGGGCCGCAAGTTCGCGCGCGCTTCCCTTGGCGGCATCCACGACGAGGCGGAGATCCGCGGCCACCGGCGCACCTACATCGGCGCGATGCCCGGACGGATCCTCCAGGCGATCCGGCGCGCGGAGTCCAACGACCCTGTGTTCATGCTCGACGAGGTCGACAAGATCGGGGCGGACTGGCGCGGGGACCCGTCTTCGGCGCTCCTCGAGGTGCTCGACCCAGAGCAGAACAAGGACTTTCGGGACAACTACCTCGACGTGCCCTTCGACCTCTCCAAGGTGATGTTCATCACCACCGCCAATGCGCTGGACACCATCCCCCCTGCCCTGCGCGACCGCATGGAGGTGCTGGCCCTGTCCGGCTACACCGAGGAGGAGAAGGTCCAGATCGCAGAGAAGTTCCTCGTCCCCAAGCAGCTGCAGGCGCATGGGCTGCGGCCGGGCGAGGTGACGATGTCCGAGGACGCGGTCCGTTTGATCGTGCGCCAGTACACGCGCGAGGCCGGCGTGCGCAACCTCGAACGCGAGATCGCCTCGGTGATGAGGCGCGCGGTGGCGGACATGGCGGTGGGCAAGCGCCCGCGCCGCGCGGTGGACGTGAAGCGCGTGCGTGCGGCACTCGGGAAGCGGCGATTCCACGATGAGGCGGCAGAGCGCATCGACCGCCCCGGCGTGGCGACCGGGCTGGTCTGGACGCCGACGGGGGGCGAGATCGTGTTCGTGGAGGCTGCTCTCACGCCGGGAAAGGGTGAGCTCAGGCTGACGGGACAGCTGGGCGACGTGATGAAGGAGTCCGCTTCAGCCGCGCTCTCCTATCTGAAGGAACACGCCGCGGCACTGGGCATTGACAACAGCGTGTTCGAGAAGAACGACATCCACGTGCACATCCCGGCCGGCGCACAGCCCAAGGAGGGCCCGTCCGCGGGCGTGTCAGTGCTGACGGCGATGGCGTCCATCCTCACCGGCCGTCCGGCCCGCGACGATATCGCTATGACCGGCGAGATCACGCTCCGCGGGCGTGTGCTGCCGATCGGCGGCGTCAAGGAAAAGGTGCTTGGCGCGCATCGCGCGGGGATCAGGCGCGTGTTGCTTCCGTCGCGAAATGATGCAGACCTCGACGACATTCCCGCCGACCTGCGCAAGGAGATGCAGCTCGTGCTGGTGGATTCGATCGACCAGGTCCTGCGGGAGGCGTTGACCAGGGCGCCCGCGATCGCGAGGTCGGGCGCCAACGGCTCCAGTCGTACGAGCTCGGCCGCGCGGGCTACCGTCTCGGCGCGCGCTCGAGGATCCGCTCGTGCGCAGCGAGCTCTGCCGAGTCGTCGAGCGGTGCGAGCTCGCCGCCGCCCCGTCGCCTGAGCGCGCTCCGGATCAGGTAATCCGCCAGCTGCGGATTTTTGGGCAGCAGCGAGCCGTGGAGATACGTGCCGATCACGCCTCCCTGCAGGCAGCCTTCGGTGTGGTCCTCGCCGTTGTTGCCGAAACCCAGCCGGACACGACCGAGAGGCTTGGCCTGCGGCCCGAGAAAGGTGCGGCCGCTGTGGTTCTCAAACCCGACAAGCGTCGCGGGCTCGATGTCCACCAGCGCCGCGTCAACGACCACGTCGCCGATGAAGCGCCGCCGACCGGCTTCGGTGCGAACGTCGATGAGACCGATCCCGGGGAATCTCTCACCCTCGGCCGTCTGGTAGTAGTGACCCAGAAGCTGGTAGCCGCCACACACGGCAAGGATGCCAGCGCCTGATGCGGCCGCTCGGCTCAGCGGCGCTTGCTTGCTCTCGACAAGGTCCTGATAGACCAGGGCCTGCTCGCGATCCTGGCCGCCGCCGAAGAAGAACACGTCGACCTCATCCATGCGGCTGGTGATGCCGCGGCCAAGCTCCACCACGCGGGCGTCGTAGTCCCGCCACTCCGCGCGCTTGAGCAGCGTGAGGATGTTGCCGCGGTCGCCGTAGATGTTCATCAGGTCCGGATAGAGCCAGCCGACAATGAAAGTCTTCCTGTGTCTTGCCATCAGGTCTCCCAGTACGGCCTGGCCCAGCCCCGGCGGACAAGCTCGGCGCGAAGATCGAGCATCGCCGTGTATGTGCACAGCAGATGGGCCGTCTCGCCATCAGGCGTGGCCTCGATGAGGGCGTCGAGCGCGCGTCCGGGATCAGTCTCGGGTTTCGCAGCCGCGACGCCCGCGTACTTGAGTCTCACGGCGAGGTCGTAAGCACGGTTGCCCGCCGGCACCACAACCCTGGCCCTTCCACGCAAGCGCTCGAAGTCAACATCCCAGATCCACGAGACATCGGTGCCGTCGGCGCGGCGGTCGTTCAATGCGAGCACAAAGCAGTTTCCTTCAGCGAGGTCGACCGCGGTCCGCAGTGTCTCGTTGAACCCAGCCGGGTTCTTGCTGAGCACCAGGTTCAGATGCCGGCCCTTGACGTCCAGTCGCTCCTGCCGTCCGAACGCAGCGCGGAAGGTACGTAGGCGGTCGGCGATGAAGGCGGGCTCGAGGCCCAGCGTGCGGCCGATCGCGAAAGCCGCCAGCGCGTTGTAGCAGTTGTAGAGGCCGCCGAGCGGAAGCTCGAGACGCGCGCCGCTCACGCCGAGGGCCAGGCTGTCGAACCCGTGGAGCTCGATGTGCGTTGCGGCCAGCTCCGGTGTTGGTCGTTCGAAATCTCCATTGGGGCAGCGATATACGCCGTCGTGGCCCACATAGACCGCGTCGAAGATCAGGCTCGCCCCGCATCGCGGGCAGGTTCTTGCGTCGGCGGCGTGCGGCAGCTCATGCGCCGCGATGTCGGGGTCGTCGATCCCAAACCACAGGGGCGGCCGGCTGAGGTTGAGGCCGATCTCCGCCACTCGCGGGTCGTCGGCGTTCAACACCGCTCGACTGTCGCCCGGCAGCTGGCCGAGGGCTTTCTCGATCCTCTTCGCGATCGCCTCGAGCTCGCCGTAGCGATCCAGCTGGTCGCGGAAGAGGTTGAGAACCACGACCGCGCGAGGCTGGATTTCGTCGACCGCGCGACCCAGGCTGGCCTCGTCGATCTCGAACACGCCCCAATCCGCGCGGAGACGGCCGTTGGCGCCGGCCCGTTCGAGGGCGGCTGCTGTGGCGCCGAAGATGAGGTTCGCGCCCGCACGGTTGGAGACGACTGGATGCCCCGCACCCTCGAGCAGCCAGCTGACGAGCCGCGCGGTGGTGGTCTTGCCGTTGGTCCCCGTGATGACGACGCTGCCCTGCTTGAGGTCGTTCGATAGCTTGCGAAGGACGTCAGGGTCGATGGCCCGCGCGACATCGCCGGGGAGTGTCGTTCCGCCGCCGCGGCCGCTCAAGCGAGAGAGCGCGCCGGTGGCTTTGCCGGCCCAGACCGCGGCGGTCCTGCGCATCATCCCCATGCCCCCACCGCGTAAGCGACTACTGTCCAGCAGTCGAGCGAAGCTATCGCCTGGCGCGCCTCCTCTGGATGAGCGCAGCGGCGAAAGAACGCCGAGCCGCTGCCCGTCATCTGCCATTCATGACCCAGCCGCTCGGCGAAATCTTGCACCCGGGGCTCGACGTGAGCTGCCGCACGCTGGAGCTCGTCGGGCCCCTCGCCTTCCACCTCGTCCCATGCACGGTAAACGGCTGCCGTCGACAGTTCGATACCGGGCCAGGCGATGGCGAACCATCCAGGTTCGAACGGGGTGGGCGTGAGACGCTCGCCCCCGCCTTCGGCCACGGCTCCTCCGCCGACCAGGAAGAAAGGCACGTCACCGCCCAACCTGGCTGCGATCGGCTGCAGATCCACGTCCAGGCCATGGATCTGCTTCAGCGCCCTCAACGTCGTGGCCGCATCCGAGCTGGCGCCTCCCAGGCCCGAACCCGGCGGAATGCGCTTGAGCAGGTGGTGGTGAGTGGGCAGGCGGCGGCCGATCGCTTCCTCGACCGCGGAATGAGCTTTGAGCACAAGGTTGTCGTGCCCCTGCGGAACCGGCAGGCCGCCGGCGGTGAATGCAGTCTGCGCGGCCGGTGCGGACGTGATCAGGTCGTGCAGGTCGATCGCCTGCATGTGTGAGCGGATCTCGTGGAATCCATCGCCGCGGCGGCCGACCACGCGAAGGTCGAGGTTGAGCTTGGCGCGCGCGGGCAGCGCGACCCTCAACTGCGCAGCGGTCGAAGGTTCGCCCGATATTTCGCAGCCCGCTCGCGATAGTGCTTGGCGGCTGTGCCCACCCAGCTGGCCGACGAACCGGCAAGTCGCTTCTTGACCGTGGCTGGGGCGCCGGCGCCAAGATGTCCGGGCGGAATCTCCTTGCCTTCGCCCAGCACCGCGCCCGCCGCGAGCATGGAGCCGGCGCCGAGGCGACTCCGCTGCAGCATCGTGGCCCCCATCCCCACGAGCGCCCCCCGCTCGACGACGCACCCCTCGAGCTGGGCGGAGTGGCCGACTGTGGCATCGGGCTCGATCACAGTCGGCAGGTCGCGGGCGCAGTGAATGACGGCGTTGTCCTGGACGTTGGCACCCTCGCCGACGCGGATCAGTGCCTCGTCGCCACGCAGGACCGCCCCGAACCAGACGCTCGCGCCCGCTTCGACTTCGACATCACCGATGAGAACCGCGGTGGGCGCGATGTATGCGTCGGGATGCACCTTGGGGCGCTTCCCGCCGAGCTCGAACTCCACTGGCCTTTATAATCCTAGCTTCGTGCTCTACTCCCACCTGCCGTTCACACATGGCTAAGCGCACCGCATCGGCGAAGAAGCAGGCGCGCGCGGGCGCTCGTCGAGCTGTCCGCAATCGCGCTGTGCGCTCCGAGGTCAAAACGAAGATCGTCAAAGCTCGTCGGTCGCTCACGGAAGGACCCGTCGCGGAGTCGGAGAAGTTCGCTCTCGCGCTGGACGCCATCCGCGCGCTGGATCGAGCCGCTGCCAAAGGCATCCTGCACTCGAACAACGCCGCGCGTCGCAAAGCGCGCCTCACGCGACAGCTCGTGAAGCTGGGGGGCATGCCGGCGCCCACGAAGTCGAAGAAGGGCGCGGCGCCAGCGCGTGCGGCGAAGCCGCCGACGGGGAAAGCAGCGCCGAAGAAGTCGGGCTCTAAGTAACCCGCGCGGTCCGTCAGAGGCGCGTCAGCAACACATCCAGGCCGAGCTCGGCATCGATCTGCCCCGACTTGACCTCCCACTCGTAATCGCGGATCGCGCGCAGCGCAGCTTCGAGCCGTTCGGGATCCGTGTCGCGGGCGATGTCGAAGGCCTTCTGGACGACGAATGGATGCTCGGGCAGATTCGCCTTGACCTCCGAGAGCGACTCTCCCCGGTCCTGCCGCGCGCGAACCTCCAGCACTAGTGCCACGTGGCGCGCCATGCGGTAGGCGACGGTCGTGGGCTGAGCTCCGCCTCGTGTCAGACCTCGTGCGATCTTTAGCGCGTCGGGTGTTGGACGCGGCAGCAGGTTGTCTGTGAGCTTGAAGATCTCGTCTTCTCGCCCGCCCGCGAGGAGCTCCGCGAGGACCTCCGCCGTCAGCTTCGCACCTGATGCTTTGTAGGCCGCGACCTTGGCAAGCTCGGAGTCGATGACGCTGAGGTCAGGCGGGGTGACTCGAACCACCTGCGCCGCGATCGCGGGCGTCAGTCCGTGGTCCTGCGCCCTCTTCGCCGCCCACTCGCTGAGCGCCCTGCCTCGAAGGTGCTGCATCTCCTCGACCGTTCCGCCGGCGGCACTGGCCGCCTTGACGAGCCTGTTGGCGCCGCTCAACCGCCCAGCGACCGTGATCACGATGCGCGTTGTCGATGGCACGTCGGCCAGCGCGGGCGCCAGGCTCTCGGCGCGTGCCGCCGGCACCATGTTCACCGCGACGATGCGATAAGGATCGAGAAATGGCGCCTGCAGCACGGCATCTTGAAGACGGCCGGCGTTGAGGCCCTGCCCCTCAAGCCGGTCGAAGCCAAAATCGGAGACGAGCTCAGAGCGCCAGGCCTCGAGCGTGGATCGCGCCTTCTGATCGACGAGGAATCTCTCTTCGCCGTGAAGCAGGAGCAGCAGCGCGCGGACAGCGGCCTTGGCCATGCCTTGCGATCGTACCCCGGCCTCGAGGCTCACATCGGGAGGGTCACGGTTCCCTCCTGGTCGGTGCGAAGAACGGTCGGCGGAAAGCCCCGCGCCAGCCGTCCCTCCGCCAGCGACGCGATCAACTGCGCGCCGTGCGCTGCGCGTTCGAGGCCTGGCGAAAGCAGGCTTCGGCCTCCGCCCGGAAGCAGCAGATAGGTGCAGGGGCCGCGCAGCCGCGCCGCGGCGATCGATTGGGCGTCGGCGTCGAGGTCGCTGATGTCGCAGAAGGCGCGCCCGAGCGGCGCGACGACGCGGAGGCCGAGGTAGGCGGCGCCGACCTCCTCTCCAGGCGCGCCGAGCTCAGGTGCGATGACCTCGATGGCAAAGCCGGCGATCTTCACGACCTGGCCGGCGTGGACGGGGGTCAACCGCGCCCCGCGCACGGTGGCTTCTAGGGCGGCTGTGCGCCACGCCGAACCGCCGAGGTCTGAATCGGGGATGAGGACCGTGCCCGCCGGCCGGTCGAATGCGGCCAGCCCGCCGACATGTCCAAGGGACGGCGCTGTGATTGCGAGTGCGTTCAGGCGTCGCTGCCAGGGCGGCAGGATCTGGCCGAGCTCGTCCTTGAGGCGCGCCGGACTGGGGCCGCCGTCGACCAGCACCGAGCCCTGTGGGCCGCGGAACAGAACTGCCTGGCCCTCGCCCACGGCGAGCACGCTCACCTGGGCCGGAGCATTTGCCCACGCGCCCAGAGCGATGACCGCGATCACGACCGGCGCCATCACCGCGGTCCCAGCCGCCAGCACGCGCCGGCGGCCTTGACTCCGGATCGCAGCCATCGAGCCGGCGAGGGCCGAGTAGTAGGCGACCCCGGCCCATGGTGGAAATCGCAACACGGGAAGCGCAGCCAGCGGAACCCGGGCGAGCAGATAAGAGACCTGCTCGACATAAGCGAGTAGGCCGGTCACCGGCAACGCGGCCAAACGTGCGACCTCGGGGGACGCGGCCAGCGGGCCGATGACAAGGCCGGCGGCGACGAGGATCGGGAGGATCGGCAGCGTCACCGCATTGGCGATCGGCCCGACTGGCGATATGACGTGGAAGTCGGTGGCCATCATCGGAAGGGTGCCGACCTGCGCGGCGCACGTGACCGCAAAAGGCTCCTTGATGACGCCTGGGAGCCATCCGAGCCGCTGCTCGATGGCGGGCGTCAACAGGATGATGGCGGCGGTGCCGGCGAACGAGAGTTGGAAGCCCACGTCCCAAGCCAGCTCGGGCCGCCAGCCGAGCATTGCCGCCGCCGCCAGGGCCAGCGATGTCCAGACATGGGATGGCCGGCCCAGGCTCGAGGCTGCGATCGCCAGGCCGCCCATGGCGGCAGCGCGAACCGCCGCCGGCGTGGCTCCACCCACGAGCGCGTAGAGACCGACCAGACAGAGCGTGGGCCACGTCGCATGACGGCCGAGCAGCGGCCGAAGCGCGCCCTGCACGATGCGCGCGAAAACGGCGACCTTCAGGCCGCTGAGCACCAACAGGTGGATGAGGCCGGTGGCGATCAGCGAGTTTTCCAACGCGCTCGGGATGCCTCGGCGAATTCCGAGCACCACTCCAAGGAGCATCGCCGCGTGGGGCGGCGACAGCGCATCGTCAAGAATCGCGATGTAGCGCGCTCGCAGCCATCGAGGCAGCGCGTAGAGCCCGCCGGCCGGGTCTCTGACGTCGATGCTCGTGGCGGCGACCTCGAGATACGCATGGCGCTGGGCAAGGTATGCGCGGCGATCAAAGCTGGGCAGGTTGCGCGGCGGGACGAGCGTTCCTATGACTGTTACCTGGTCGCCGAAGCCGGCCTCGTCAGGTCCGCGCCAGCGCACGAGCAGGTTGCCAACCTTCGGCACGCGCTCGCCGCCGACAACAATCAGTTCGGGCTCGATCAGAGCCTCGGCCCCGCCCCCGGCCGGGCGGCTGTCGTCTGCGACGCGCCCGATGATGGTGGCCGTCTGGCCGGCCACCTGCAACGCGCGGGCGGCCGTGTCCGGGTCGGCGGGCGGCAGCTCGGCCCTTCCAATGCCCAGCAGGGCGGCGGCGACCGCGAAGGCGATCACCGCCGGCCGCAGCACCAGCGCGAGGGCAAGACACGGAACTGCGAGCGCGACTGCTGCTGCCCCCAACCACGCCTGCGCGGGCGCCAGCACAACCGCTGCGATGATCGCCGCCGACCATACGAGCCCGACTACGAGCGCGGGGAAACGCGAGATCACAGCGAGAGGTAGCGGCGGGCGATGAGGAAGTCAGCCTCGCCCATACCCAGGATCTCGACGAGCTCGCGCGTGCTCTGAAACCCGCCAAAGTTTGTCCGGTAGTCGATGACGGCCGCGGCCAGCGCGGTCGTAAAGCCAGGCACCAGCTCGAGCTCCGCCAGGGTCGCCGAGTTGAGGTTGACGCGGGTCATGACGGTGCCCCCCGCGAGGCCCTTGGCGAAGGGGACCTTGACCTGTTCGCCGTCCCTGAGGCGGCCCGCGAGGTTGGGCAGCCGGGCGGGATCGGCCTTCCCTGTGAGGCCGCCGGCAGCGGCGATTGCGTCATAGACCCGATCTCCGCGTTGCAGCCGGTACAGGCCCGGGTGCGCAACAGCACCCGTGACGTCGATCAAAAGGCCCGGCGGCGCCGGGAGGTCGAGGCGGGCGGCGCTTGCCGGGCCGCTCGCCGCGATCGCCGGTGGAGCGGCATTCCTATAGATGTATGCGCCGGTCACGGCGCCGACTCCAAGCACGATCGGCAGCGCAACCGCGAGCAACGGCTTCCAGCCAGGAATGAGCCGAACACGATCAAGCATGGCGCCGAGGCTAGGGACCAAGGCCAGCGATGGGAACCCTGCCTGTTAACGATTCATGCCTGGATGGCACCACTGAAGATGAGAATTGGCTTGCGTCGAGCAGACGGATCCTTCGCTGCGCGCATTTCGCGCTTCTGGCGCCAAACACGCCGAATTCGGAGGCCCAAAGCGCACTTTTGGCGCCACGCGTGCGCAATCGAACTAATTTCAGGGAAAACGGTTCATGCCCGGATGGCACGAAATTAGCGGCCTTCCACGTCCTTGCTAGTTGCCGTGAGCCGGTGCCGGTGCGCCTCTTTGGGTCGTGGTTATGACCGGCGTCGGTCCCGAATTGATCGCAGGCCAGCTTGAATCCGTCGGACTACCAGCAAGGCCGCCCCGATGACTCCAAAGTTGAACGAAAACGTGAGAATCAGGTAGAGATATGCGTCCGAAGGGGACCATGAATACTGGAGTTGCCCCAGCCACATCAGGACAGTCAGTCCGGCCGCAATGCCAGCCGCGATCACGAGCACCCTTCGAGTACTAGCCGCCACTATCGTCACCAAAAATACCACGCTTTTCAGGCATTCGACAGCCAACCTAGCAGCCGTTTCCATTACTGAAGTTTCCACCCGACAGCCGGCCCGAGGCTGTGGTGTACTGGCGTAGATATGCCGTCCAATTTTGACCAAACGGGCCACCCGCGCACACGTTTTCCCAGGTGACGTTGGCGTTGTTGGTGTATGACCAAAAACTTCCCGGCCCTGATACTTTTCGAACCATCCACGTCCAGCCGGTCCAGCTGTGGTTCGTGACGGCCGCGGTACAAGCTGTCGAGCCGTTCCAGGCTGTCTGTCCATCTACTTCCGCGTGAACAAGGACGCCACCCACAAAGTTCCGCAACTCGAGATAGTCGATCCAGTCAGCCGCACCCCATGAGTGGAACCCCGATGGGCAATAACCAGCGAGCACGTTGCCAGCGATCGATGCCAAGAATGGATTCCCAGCGTTCTTTGGCGCATAGTGCCCGCTCACGCTCAAGCCACTCTTTTCCACGCAATAGTGCTGTCCATCTCCCGGACAGCGAATCGTTTCGGTTATCTCCATGGTTGATGCCGGCACCCAGACCCTTTCCGGTTGATTGGCTGCGCCGGCGGCAGCGGGTATGGCCACCGTCGCAACAGTGGCAACCGCGAGGGCCGCAGCCGCTCTTTGGAAGCGCCGTGTGGATCCGTATGGCGTAGCGCTGAACGTCACTTACTCGTACCTCCAGTCTGGATTTGCAGGCTCAGACTAGGTTTCGATGCCAGCGACCAGAACCCTGCCTGTTAAGAGCCCTCGAAGACGAGCTCAGAGCTGCTGCCGAGCAATCAAGCGGCCTGACGCGCGTTTGGCGCCAAAAGTGCGGAATAACGCTCGACATGCGAGCGGCGCCGACTCAGGGGCGAAGTGGTTCCGGAGGAAGGATTCGAACCTTCGGTCGAGGATCCAAAGTCCCCTGCCTTACCGCTTGGCTACTCCGGATCGCCTGATTATTGTTGCCAACCGTGATTTGCACAGTGCGGGTGTCGAGATTGGGCTTGTGTCCAAACAGTACCCGCTGCGGCAGGAGGCCGTGACCTCCACGCATCGGGCAGCGTTGGGTCCAGCAATGAGGCAGCCGCTCGTGGCAATCCTGGCCCTAGGCCTGCTGGTCGGCGCCGCCTGCGGCGCCTACCGTTTTCCCGGCGGACCGGCCGCAGGTTCGGGCGTGGTGAGCGGCCAGGTGCAGGTGGTGCCATGTGGTCCCGGCCCGGTCGAGCCCGCCGCCGGCCAGGACATCCTTCCCTGCAAGAGCAAGCCTGGATCAGGCGTAGAGATCGTCTTCTCCAGCGACGGCGAGTCGGCAAGCACCCGCACGGACTCGTCGGGCCGCTACTCGATCGAGCTCGACGCCGGCACGTACAAGGTGAGCGTCAAGGGTTACATGCGCATCATCAGCGGGCCGAATCCACTGACCGTGAAAGCGGGCGACTCGATCGTTGCCGACTATGTCGTCGACTCCGGCATCCGCACGCTGCAGTAAGCGCAGCTACGGTACGAGGTTGATCAGCCGGTCCTGGACGTAAACGACCTTGGACGGCCCGCGGCCGTCAAGCGCGCCCTTGACCCGAGCGCTTCCGAGAGCCTTCTCGAGCGCCTGCTCCTGAGAAAGCCCCGCGGGCACGCTCAACCGATCCCGCACCTTGCCCGAGACTTGAACCACGAGCGTCACCTCGGGCTCGACCGCGGCGGCCGCATCGAACTCCGGCCACTGTGCATCGGCCAGCAGCGAGCTCTCGCCGAGCCGCTCCCACATCTCCTCGGCGACGTGAGGTCCGATCGGGTTGAGCAGCTTGACCAGGGTCCGCACCGCATGATCCCAGCCCTCGTCGCGAACGCCTCCCTGCTGGAGGTAATCCTGCATGGCGTTGGCGAGCTCCATCAGGTAGGCCACGGCCGTGTTGAAACGCAGCTCGTCGTAGTCGTCGGTGACGTTCTTCACTGTCTGCGCCACCTTGCGGCGCAACAGAACGGAATCAGCACCAGAGCCGCTTACCACGATCGACTCGGGCTCGACGACCAGGCGCCAAACGCGCTGCAGGAAGCGCACCACGCCGTTGAGCCCGGCGTCGCTCCACTCGACGTCCTCCTCTGGCGGTCCGATGAACATCTCGTAGATCCGGCCGGCATCCGCGCCCTGCTTGGCCACCAGCTCGTCGGGCGACACGCCGTTGCCGGCCGACTTCGACATCACCTGCCCGAATCGCTTGACCATGCCCTGGTTGAAGAGGCGAATGAACGGCTCGGAAGCGTCGAGCATGCCCGCGTCGTGGAGCACTTTGACGAAGAAGCGCGAGTAGAGCAGGTGCAGGATGGCGTGCTCGACGCCGCCCGTGTATTGATCAACCGGCATCCAGTAGTTGGCAAGCTCGGGATCGAACGGCTCTTCGGAGTCCTGTGGGCTCAGGTAGCGCAGGAAGTACCAGGACGAATCGACGAATGTGTCCATCGTGTCCGTCTCGCGGCGGGCTTCGCGTCCACAGGTCGGGCAGGTCGTCTTGAAGAAGTCAGGGTTTTCCGAAAGGGGCTTGTATTCCTCAGGCAGCAGCACCGGAAGGTCCTCGGCGGGGACGGGCACGATGCCGTCGACCTCGCAGTAGATGATCGGTATCGGACTGCCCCAGTAACGCTGCCGCGAGATCAGCCAGTCGCGCAGCCTGTACTTGATCGCGCGCTTGCCCTCCCCCTTGGTTTCGAGCCACGCGATGGTGCGATCGAAGCCCACCTTGCTGTCCAGACCGTCGAACTCCCCGCTGTTGACCATCACGCCCGGCCCGACGTAAGCCTCGCTCAGGTCCCTCTGAGGACCGCTTGGTGGCGCGATCACCTCGCGGATCGGGAGGTTGAACTTCCTTGCGAACTCGAAGTCGCGCTCGTCGTGGGCCGGCACGGCCATTATCGCGCCCGTGCCATAGGTCACGAGCACGTAGTCGGCGATCCAGATCGGGATCTTCTCGCTGTTGACCGGGTTGATGGCGAAGGCGCCGGTGTTGATGCCGGTCTTCGCGCGCTCGGTCGAAAGGCGCTCGATCTCGGATTCCTTACGCGCCTTCTCGACGTACGCGCGCACCTCGGCGCGCTGCTTGTCGATCGTGATCTTCTCCACCAGCGGGTGCTCGGGCGCGAGGACCATGAAGGTGGCGCCGAACAGCGTGTCCGGCCGCGTGGTGTAGATGCGGATCGTCTCGCCCTCGTGGCCCACGACCGGAAAGTCGACCTCCGCGCCCTCGCTGCGCCCGATCCAGTTCGTCTGCATCACGCGCACCTTCGTCGGCCACTTGTCCAGCAGCGCAAGGTCGTCAAGCAACCGATCCGCGTAGTCGGTGATCTTGAAGAACCACTGCTCGAGGTCCCGCTTTTCCACCTCGACTTCGGGGTGCCTCCAGCACCGGCCGTTGACGACCTGCTCGTTGGCGAGCACGGTCTTGTCGACCGGGCACCAGTTGACCGGCGACATCGCGCGATATGCCAGCCCGCGCCTGTAGAAGAGGAGGAACAGCCACTCGGTCCAGTGGTAGAAGTCGGGCATGGAGCTGGTGACCTCGCGGTCCCAGTCGTAGAGGATGCCCATCATCTTGAGCTCGCGCTTGGCCTTGGCGATGTTCTCCAGCGTCCACTTCTGAGGATGTATCCCGCCTCGCTTCATGGCAGCGTTCTCTGCGGGCAGGCCGAATGCGTCCCAACCAAAGGGATGCAGCACCTCATAGCCCTGCATGCGCTTCATGCGCGCCAGCACGTCGCCCATTACGTAGTTGCGGGCGTGGCCTACGGTCAGGTCGCCGGACGGGTACGGGTACATGACCAGGTCGTAGTACTTGGGCTTGGTTGAGGTGTCCGCCGCCTTCATCACCCCACGATCGACCCAGATCTTTTGCCACTTGGGCTCGATCTCCTGGGGCACGTACGCGCTACGTCTTCGCTGGTTCACTTTGAGATTTGAATTTTAGTGGCGCCAGCTCGTGGCCCACGATCGCGGCCAGGACGAGCGCAGCGCCCGCAGCCTGCATGATGCCCAGCCGCTGGCCCGCCAGCACCACAGCGGCGACCAGGGCCCACGCCGGCTCCATGGTCAGGATCAATGCCGTGCGGCTCGCGGCCAGATGCGCCTGCGCCCAGGTCTGGATGTAGTACGCCAGCGCCGATGCGAAGACCCCGGTGATGACGATGGCGAACCAGACCTCTGGCGTCGGCATGCGCAGCTGCGTAGAGCCGCCGGCGCTGAAAAGCAGCGCCGCCGTGAACATCTGGACCATCGCCAGCGGCGCCGCCCCCAGGCCCGGCGACCAGCGGCTGAGCAAGACGATGTGGAGCGCGAACATCACGGCGCAGCCGACCACGAGCAGGTCGCCGGTCCCCATTCCGCCCACGCCGCCTGTCAGCAGGACCGTACCGATGAGGGCGACGATGACCGCGATCACCGTCCGCCGGTGCAGCGCGACGCCGAAGGCGCGATCCATGACCGGCGTAAACACGACGAACAGTCCGGTGATGAGGCCCGCGTTGCCGGGACTCGTCGTCTGCATGCCCACTGTCTGCAGCAGATATCCGGCGGTGAGCACGGCGCCGATGACCACGCCCACCCAGAGCTCGCGCCGCGTCGGCAGCCGGTGCACGATCAGGGCCATTACCAGCGCGGCGAGGATGAAGCGGATCTGGAGAAAGGGCAGCGTCGGGTACTGTGTGATCGCATCCTTGACAAGTACAAAGGTCCAACCCCAGACGGCCGTCGTGCCGACCAGCACGAGGACGTAGATCAATGGAGAGGCTGTGGGCGCCGTGGCGCATGGAGTACATCACGGGCGAGCAGCGGCCCGGCTGCCTTTTCTGCCGCGTCCTCGAGAACCCCGATGACAAGGACGCCGAGCTGGTCGTCTGGCGGCCGGCGGGGGTGCTCGTGATGCTCAATCGGTTCCCATACAACCCCGGTCATGTCATGGTCGCGCCCGCTGCTCACATGGCCGAGCTCGAGGACCTTGACGATGACGAGACCGCGGATTTGATGCGCGCGCTGAAGCGAGCGATCACAGTGCTGCGCGGGTCCCTCAAGCCGGAAGGCTTCAACATCGGCGCCAACACCGGCCGCGCCGCCGGGGCGGGCATCCCCGACCACGTCCACCTTCACGTCGTGCCGCGCTGGAACGGTGACACCAACTTCATGCCCGTGCTGGCAGAGGTCAAGGTGGTCAACGAGCACCTGCTGCAGACCGCAGCGAAGCTGCGAGAGGCTTTTTCGAAAAGCTGAGCCTGCCGCCGACGACAGCGGCCACCACCCGACCTCCAACGACGACGGTGAGGTCGCACAGCATCCCTGGCCGCAGCGCTCCCACGTCGTCCTCCATTCCCACGGCGTAGGCGGCGTCGGTGGTGTATGCGCGCAGCGCGGCCGCACGCGACACCGCCAGGTCCGGATGCCAGCCGGCGCGGCGACGCCAAGCTGTGGCGGCGTCGATGCCGAGCAGCGGATCGGCGGTCTCAACGGGTGCGTCGGATCCGAACGCCAGCCGGGCCCCAGCTCGCGCCAGGGCTCCCCACGCGTAGGCGTGAGCGGTGACGTTCGGCCAGCACCGGTCTGCGAGCTCCCTGTCGGCAACGGCATGGATGGGCTGCATCGAGGCGATGACCCCGATCCGCGCGAAGCGCTTCATGTCGGCCGGATCTACGCACTGCGCGTGCTCTACGCGAGGGCGCCAGCGCAGCCAGGCCCTCCGGTGCGGCGCCAAGGCGTCCAGCGCCCTGCGCACGGCTCCGTCGCCGATGGCGTGGAGGCAGATGTTGAGCTCCGCGCGAGCACAGCGCTCGATGATCTCGACCAGGTCGTGCTGCGAGAGGCGCGCCGTCCCGGAGCCGTCGAGCATCTCTGCTGTCCGGCTGCCAAGCGAGCCGTCCAGGAACGCCTTGACGCCCCAGATTCGGAGCCATTCGTCTCCCCATCCCGAGCGCACGCCCATGCGCTCCGCGTGCTGGAGATCGGCCACCGGAAGGTTGTAGGTGACGCGGAGCGGCAGGTGCCCGCGCGAGCGCAGCCTCTGCAGGGAGCCGAAGCCGCGAGCTGTGTCCATCGAGTGCACGGAGGTGAGCCCCATCCGTGCGAGGAGATTCAAAGCACGCGCCATGCCGCCATCGAGCTCGGCCTCGGATGGAGCCGGCAGATGCGCGGACACGGCGTGGATTGCGGTTTCGCGCAGGATGCCCGTCGGTTCGCCAAGCTCATCGCGATCGATGACCCCGCCCGCCGGGTCCTCGGTGCTGCGGTCGATGCCGGCCATGCGCAGCGCCGCGCTCGACACCCACACGGAATGGCCATCTTTGCGCCGCATGAAAGCGGGACGGCCGCCGGCGGCTCGGTCCAGCTCTTTCCGCGAGGGAAAAGCCGAATCCGCCCAGCTGTCGTTGTACCAGCCGGACCCAAGCACCCAGGCGCCCTTGGGCAGTCGCGAGGACCATCGTTTGATGCTCTCGAGAGCCTGCTTTCGTGAGCCAGCGCCGGCCAGGTCGAGCGTGAGGTGGCGGCCGGCGAGGCCCTCGAGATGGATGTGAGCGTCGATCAGGCCCGGCCACGCGCGGCCGCGCACGTGAACGACCTCGGCATCGCGTCCCGCCGCGGCGCGAGCCCTGGCGCCCACGGCGATGATCCTGCCATCGATCCCCGCGGCAACCTCGGGCACGCACCCCGCGAACAAGACGGCTTTGTAAATCACAAGCCGTAGGTCTTGGCGATGATCTCCTTCATGATCTCGTCCGTGCCGGCGCCGATCCGCGCCAGCCGGGCGTCGCGCCACGCGCGCTCGACCGGGAACTCGCGCATGTAGCCGTGGCCGCCGAGGATCTGTATCGCCTCGTCCGCGACCTCGCAGGCGACCTGGGTGGCGAGCAGCTTGGCCTGCGAGATCTCACGTACCGGGTACTCGCCCTGATCCCACTGCCGGGCCGTCTGATACACGAAGGACTGGACGGCGGCGATCTTGGTGCCCATGTCGACGAGCTTGTGCTTGATGACCTGGAACTGAGAGATCGGCTGCCCGAAGGCTTTGCGGTTGCGCGCGTACTCCATGGTGTAGTCAAAGACTCGAGCGGCGCCGGCGATGGCGCCGGCGGCGGCGATCATGCGCTCGCCCTGCAGCTCCCACATGAGGTTCTTGAACCCTTCGCCCTCGTCACCGATGAGGTTTGCGACTGGCACCTTGCAGTCCTCGAACAGGAGCTCGGCGGTGTCGGAGGAGTGCATGCCCAGCTTCTGGAGAGTGCGCGTGACCTCGAAGCCTGGGGTTCCCTTCTCGATGACCAGGAGGTTGTAGCCCCTGTGGCCGCGCTCCCGATCAGACTTGGTCACCACCAGCGCCCACTGACATCGGGCGCCGTTGGTGATGAAGATCTTGCGTCCGTTGACGACGAAGTGATCGCCATCGCGCCGCGCCACAGTCGTGATCCCGGCCACGTCCGACCCGGCGTCGGGCTCGCTGATGGCGAGGGCCGCGATCTGCTCGCCCCGGATGGCCGGCACGACCCACTTGCGCTTCTGCTCTTCGGTGCCGAACTTGAACACGGGCGGCGTCGCCATCTCGGCCTGAACGGCGACCGCCATGCCCAGGCCGCCGCAGCCGGCCCTCGCCATCTCCTCGGACAGGACCAGGGCCGAGAAGTAGTCGCCACCCTGGCCGCCATACTCCGGCGGATAGCGCAGCCCGAGGAAGCCAAGCTCGCCGAATCGCTTGAAGATCGAGTCCGGAAAGGTCTTCTCCTCCCACTCCTCGAGGTGCGGCCGCACCTCCTTGTCCAGGAACTTGCGGATGTGCACGCGCAGCTCCTCGTGGGCGTCGGTGAAGTACATCGCGGATCGAGTTTAGGGCCGGGGCGGCCGGCGAGCGGCTTACGGTATGATCGCCAGGCCCATCGGGGCAGGTTCCATGCGGAAAATTCATCGCGTCTGCACCCCATAGGAGTTGGATTGGGTTCGGTAATCAAAAAGCGGCGCAAGAAGATGCGCAAGCACAAGCACAAGAAGATGCTTAAGAAGACCCGCTGGCAGCGACGTGCGCACGCCTAGCTAGGAGGGCGAAATGGACTTTGTGGTCTGGATCGTAATCGGGATCGTCGTCCTCGTCGTGATCTGGCTGGTGCTCACGTACAACGGCCTCGTCACCGCCCGCAACCGCACGCAAGAGGCGTGGTCGGAGATCGACGTCGAGCTGAAGCGCCGCCATGACCTCATCCCGAACCTGGTCAACACCGTCTCGGGGTACATGGGCCACGAGCGCGGCACCCTGGAGGCGGTCACCAACGCGCGCGCAGCCGCCGTCGCGGCGGGCGCGACCGGCGACCCGGCCAAGATCGGCCAGGCCGAGAACATGCTGAGCCAGAGCCTGCGCAGCCTGTTCGCGGTCTCCGAGAACTACCCCGACCTAAAGGCGATCTCGGCCTTCACCAACCTGCAGGAGACCCTGACCGCCACCGAGGACAAGATCGAGTTCTCCCGCCGCTTCTACAACGGCAACGTCCGCGACTACAACATCAGGCTGCAGACCCTCCCGACCTCGCTGGTCGCAGGCGCCCTCGGCTTCAAGGCGTTCGGCTTCTTCCAGGCCGACGAGGGCGATCGGGCGGTGCCACAGGTCAGCTTCGGCGCAGCGCCCCAGTCAGGGTCCGCGTCAGGACCACCGCCGCCGGCCGCCTCGGGCCCGCCTCCCATGGGCACCTCCGGACCTCCGCCTCAGAGCTAAGTCGTTACGCGGCTCGGATTCGCGACCGCCGCGCGAAAATAGCCGCGGCCGGCATTGCAAGCCGGCGCCAAAAGGAGAGGAGGAGATATGACCCGTTCGATCGTTCTTTCGCGCACTCGCGCCCTGGCCCTGGCGGTGGCAGCGACGCTTCTCGCCCTGGCCGCATGGCAGGTGGTCGCCCCGCGACCCGCCACGACCAACGTCGGCGCCGCAACCGGTGGCGTGCACATCACCATGACCGTGCAGGGACACAAGCAGGGCAACTTCAAAGGCGATGACAACCCGGCGCCCAAGAAGCTCGGGATCATCACGGTGGTCGGCTACCACTACGAGGTGACCTCTCCACGAGATGCCGCCAGCGGTCTGCCGACAGGCAAGCGACAGCACAAGCCGGTGGTGATCACGCACGAGATGGGCGGCTCGTCGCCGCAATTCCTCAGCGCCCTCGCAACGAACGAGGTCCTCGACAAGGTGGTGATCAATTTCTTCCGGACGGATAAGACCGGCAAGGAGGTCAATTACTACACGATCACCCTGACCGACGGCAGCGTCAGCGATGACACGCAGTACACCTCGGGCAACACCGTGCTCGAAGACATTGCCTTCACGTTCCGCACGATCCAGCAGGAAGACAAGATCGCCAAGACCATGTTCATCGACGACTGGTCGTCGCCGGTCGCCTAGCCACCCTCAGCCCGCGACCAATCCGACTCGAAACGGGACCCGTACGCCGCCACGGCGAGCGGGTCCCTCGTTTCGATGTCCAGCTCGTGGTTCACGCCCAACCCGCTCAGGGTCCAGTTCGCCGATCCCAGGACCAGGACGCCGTCGAACAGCCCGATCTTCGCGTGCAGCAGGGCGCCCCGTGGGATCGGGTACCACCGGACCTGGACCCCGGCGGACTTGAGGAGGTCGTACGCATGCCGGTTGTATGGCTGGTTGGGATCGAGAAGGACGCGTACCTCGGCTCCGCGCCTGCGTGCGGCTGCCAGGCCGGCCATGACTGCGGGATCGGTCAGCGTGTAGACCTCCGCAAAGACGCGCTCGCGCGCCCTCCCCAACACCCTTTCGAGCAGGGCGCGGATCTCCTCGCCCGGCGCGGTCTGGGCAATGTCGCCGTCGACTGCGGCCAGCGGCGCGGGGGCGCCACCGGCCAGCGCCCAATCCTGCTCGAAGATGGCGACGAGCCTGTCGATCTCCGCTTCGATCCGCGTTTCGAGCACGTAGTCGTGGTTGCGGTCGCTGTGAGCGCCCCAGTTCATTCCGCCGACCACCGCCTCGGCGTCCGCGATCAGCAGCTTGACGTGGTCGATCTGGTGCAGGCCGTCGTCGACCGGATACGCACGCTCCGAGACCCCTAGCCGATCAAGGTCCGCACCCGAGCGCCTGCTCGCGCCGACAGTCGGATCGAGGATCACCCGCACGTCGAGGCCGCGATGTTGCGCTGCCACCAGCGCCCGCACGAGGTCGGCGCGGCCGAGCTCGTACACCTCGACGAGGACGCGGCTCTGCGCCGACGCGATGAGGCCACCAACCAGCTTGAAGATGCTCGCGTCCTGCCAGAGTCGAACGGGCTCGGAGCCCGCCGACAGGTTCTGAGCTGGGGTCGCCCGCGTCCCGGAGGGCAGGGCCGGCAACCCCGAGCACGCAATGGTGCATATGGCCAGCAGCAGACAGAGAAAAACGGATCACATCGCCGACCCTACAAAGGCTGCGCACCAACGCCAACCCAGCCTGTAAAGACGGGCTAGATCAGCTCTACCTTCATGCCCGGGCGCGCGCCCAGCAGCCGATCCGCGCGTGTTTCGCGGACCGCGACCTCCAGGTAACCCATGCTCCCGATGTACACGAACGGCTCGTTCGGCCGGCCTTCGGAGTAGGTGGTCGCCGTCGAGACGATGTCGTGGTTGTGGATGCGCATCCGGCGCACGGGCGGCTTGAGATTCGTGACCAGGTTGCCGAAGCCGTCGGTCCAGAGCACGCGAGGCGAGGAGTCTTCAAGCATCTTCGGCGGGTCCGTGGGCGGGCCCAACGATTCAAACGGCACGCCTGAGGCCAGAGCGGCCGCCGCCGGAGCGAAGACGTCACGACCCTCGAACGTCGGCGCTCCCCCCGGCCGCGGCGCCAGCTCGACCACCGCCTGCAGGCCGACCTCGTCGATGACGATCGCGAACAGCCCGTTGTCGGGGCCGACGTAGTAACGACCACCGGCCCGGATCGCGAGCCGGCGCCGCGAGGTGCCCACGCCCGGGTCGACCACAACCAGGTGCACCGAGCGCGAATCGAAATGCCGCGTGCCGGCAAAGAGCATGAATGCGCCGGCGGACACGTCGAAGCGAGGAACTTCGTGGCTCACGTCGACCAGGACGGCTTGTGGGCAGCCGGCCAGCACCACGCCCTTCATCGCCGCGACCAGGGGCGAACCAGAGCCGAAGTCGGTGGTGAAGGTGACGACCGGCGGCCCGGCTAGCGCGCCGTGGCTACCAATACCGTGTCTCCTTCCAGGGGTCGGCCTCGTCGTGATACCCACGCTGCTCCCAGAAACCGAGCCGGTTGCGCTCCATGAACTCTAGCCCGCGCAACCACTTCGCCGACTTCCAGAAGTACTTGGAGGGCACGAACAGGCGCAGCGGCCAGCCGTGGTCGGGGGTCAGATCCTGCCCGTTCCATCCGTAGCAAAGAAGGTTTTGCTGGTTGTCCAGCACCTCGAGTGGGATGGACGTCGTGTAGCCGTATTCGCAGTGCGCGTTCACGTACTTCGCTTCGGGCCTGGGCTTCACCCGATCGAGGATCTCGCGGATCGGAACCCCGGTCCAGGTATCGCCGAGACGGCTCCAGCCGGTGACGCAGTGGATGTCGGCGACGACCTCCTTCGCGGGCAATGCGCGGAGCTCGCCGTAGTCGAGGGTGAGGGTGTTCTCGACGGCACCGAACACCTTGAAGTCCCAGGTCGCCATATCTGACTCTGGGACCGGGCCGAAATGAAGGAGGGGCCAGCGGTCAGGGGCGGTGAGGGTCTGGCCGGGGGGAATCCGCGCGGGGTCGACGCCGTCCGGGATCCGCCTGCCCTTGAAGAGGAAAGCCATTTCGCGAGTATAGGAATCGCTTCATTTGGGACAGTGTTCCGCAGTCCGGATCGGTTTCGGGGCCGGGCTATACTGGCGCTTCCCGAGCACAACATGGGCCCGTAGCTCAGCTGGGAGAGCGCGTGAATCGCACTCACGAGGCCAGGGGTTCGAATCCCCTCGGGTCCACTTTTGTCCTGTCTCAGGACATCGTGCACGCCTGTGGCAAGACATTGTGCATCGGCCACCGTCCGCCGAGAGGCTGGTAGTTCCGAGTCGGGTCGAGAGTCAAGGCTCGGATCAGCTCCCCGTTGTCGGCGACGATGCGGACGTCGGAGCCGGCTACCAACAGGCTGACCCTTCTGTTCTTGTGTTCAACGCCGACCGGGATGTGGCGCAGCCTGCCGAGGTAGCGGAGTGTGACTTTGCCGAAGGCATCAATCTTGTCGCGGCGGACGCGGTGGTCGAGGGGAGCCGGCTGCTGTGAGGGCTTGGCCTTGATTCGAGAGTGGAAGACGGCGAGCGGTGTCTGCCGGCCGAGGGCTCGGTGCGGTCGGCGGTTGTTGTAGTAGTCGCGAAAGACGTCGAGCTGGAACTGAAGCTCATGGATGGAGTTGGCTGACGACTGCTTGCGAAGAAAGCGCTTGAGGGTTTGGTGAAAGCGCTCGACCTTGCCGCAGGTCTGCGGGTGATAGGGGGTGGAGTGCTTGAAGACGATACCGAGGCGCTCCAGCTCGAGTTCCAGCAGGACCTTGCCGCGACGCGACCTGCCGGTGAAGACAGCGGCGTTGTCGCTGAGCAGGGAAGCCGGCAGGCCGAACGTATTTGAAGCTGCATAAAGGACGTGGACCGGGTCGGCAGCCTTGACGGTGATGAAGGCCTGGGAAGCGACTGCGAGCCGTGAGTTGTCGTCGAGGAAGTTGAGGATCTCGACCGGTGTGCCGTCGGTCAGCTGCCAGGGGGTTGAGTCCAGCTGCCAGGTTTCGTTGGGCAGCTTGGCCTCGAAGCGGATGAACGAAGCCTTTGGGCGCTTGTGGGGCTGAGGGCTGATGAGCCCGTTGCGCTTGAGGATCCGCCACACGGTCGCGACCGACGGCACCTTGTCGACCTCGCCCTTGAGGTGATGGGCGATGGTCTCCGGTCCAGCGTCGTGGCCGGCTGCGGTCAGCTCGCCGCGGAGCTTGACGATGAGCTTCTGGACTTTGGCTTCGACCTGGTGCGGGCAGGACTTGGGTCTCCGGGAGCGCGGCTCTAAGGCCGGGTAGCCGCCTTCCTTGAATCGCCTGAGGAGCTCAAAGACCCAGCGCTTCGACATGCCATGGTCGCGGGCGAGTTGGGTTGGACTGCGGTGTTCCACGACGACTGCGTCGACGATGTAGCGGCCGAGATCCGACATGCGCCACCTCCGAGGTTGGTGGCGTGCACTATGTCTTGCGACAT
>Ga0137374_10001025_pt1 | contig 31055 bp, 33 predicted proteins | sample SagtaG_20_FD_104811 | JGI IMG/M metagenome (GOLD analysis project Ga0137374, IMG submission 104811) | Vadose zone soil microbial communities from Sagehorn Ranch, Mendocino, California, USA - Sage1_R_100_16 metaG | ecosystem: Environmental > Terrestrial > Soil > Vadose zone | place: USA... | reverse complement strand
GCCTCGCTCACGGGCGCGTACCTCTCCGGCCGCCGCGAGATCGAGCTGCCGGCGCGGCGGCGCTCGGCGGACCACGGCGCGATCACGATCGCGGGCGCGCGCGAGAACAACCTGAAGGACGTGACGGTGTCGCTCCCGCTCGGCCGGATGATCGCCGTGACGGGCGTGTCGGGCGCGGGCAAGTCCACCCTCGTGAACGCGATCCTCCGTCCCGCGCTCATGCGGCTCATGTACGGGACGCGCGAGGTCCCGGGGAAGCACCAGGCGCTCTCCGGCCACGAGCTCGTCGACAAGGTCATCGACATCAACCAGCAGCCCATCGGGCGCACGCCGCGCTCGAACCCGGCGACCTACACGAAGCTCTTCGACGCGATCCGCGACGTGTTCGCGCAGACCCCCGAGGCGCGCGCGTTCGGCTACCTCCCGGGCCGCTTCAGCTTCAACGTGAAGGGCGGCCGCTGCGAGGCGTGCCAGGGCGACGGGATGAAGCTCGTCGAGATGCACTTCCTCGCGGACGTGCTCGTGCCCTGCGAGGTCTGCGGCGGCAAGCGCTTCAACGAGGCGACGCTGCGGGTGCAGTTCAAGGGAAAGAATGTCGCCGAGGTGCTCGACCTGTCCGTCGTCGACGCGAAGGCGCTCTTCCAGAACCACCGCGAGATCGCGCGCATCCTCACGACGCTCGAGGACGTGGGGCTCGGCTACATCAAGCTCGGCCAGCCCTCCCCCACCCTCTCTGGCGGCGAGGCGCAGCGCATCAAGCTCTCGCGCGAGCTCGCGCGCGTCGGCACCGGAAAGACCCTCTACATCCTCGACGAGCCGACGACCGGCCTGCACTTCGAGGACGTGAAGAAGCTCCTCTCCGTGCTCGACCGGCTCGTGGACGCGGGCAACACCGTCGTCGTCATCGAGCACAACCTCGACGTCATCAAGTGCGCCGATTGGGTCGTCGACCTCGGGCCCGAGGGCGGCGAGGAGGGTGGCCGGATCATCGCCGAGGGGACGCCGGAGGAGGTCGCGCGGGTGAAGGGGAGCTACACCGGGCAGTTCCTCGCGACGCACCTCGCGGCCGGCCGCGCCCGCCGCGGCGGCAAGTCGGCGGAGCGCGCGGAGCGGACGACCGTCGGGGCGTAGTACTGCTCGGCCGCGGCGCCCCCCTCGCCAGAGCGCCGCGGCCGATTCCGATCACGGCAGGTGTCGCACCCAGACGTAGTTTCCGCCCGGGTCGCTGAAGCTGCACCAGGCGTCGGCCCAGTCATCGCCGGAGGTGTTCATGAGGCACGTGTAGCCGACGCGGAAGTTGCAGCCGGACGCGAACTGGAACAGCCCGTTCGTGTTCGAGCCGTTGGCGCCCTGCACGATCGCGCCGGGAGCGCCCATCACGTCCACCCGCACGCGCACGCGCGCGCGATCCGCGGCGTGGTCGAGCGGGTGCTCGAGCTGTACCGCGGGCCGCTCCTGCCCGCGGCCGAGGGCGCCTGGGCGGAGAGCGCGCGGGGGCAGCTCCGGGGGCAGCTGGCGCGGTTCCTCCACACGGCGACCCGGCAGCTCGAGGATCTGGGGGAGCGCGCCACCGCCGCCGCGCTGGCGCTCCGCGCCCCGAAGGCGGACCCGGATCTGGCGCTCCGGCCCGCCGCGACGGCGACCGCGTGAGCCGCCGTCCTGGCCGACGCCGCGCTCGCCCCTTGCTCGCTTCCCTGTCCGGTGAAAGGATCCGGCCCTCGCATCGGAGGAGGACCGGATGGATCCCAACAAGACCGAGGTCTACGACGACGACGTGCTCCCGCGGCGGCCGAGCCCGATCCCATGGGTGGTCGCGGGGCTCGCGGTCCTCGCCGGCGGCGCCGGCGCGGTCATGCTCTGGTCGCGCCTCGCCGTCGCCGAGGGTGAGACGGCGCGCGCGAAGGCCGCGCTCGAGCTCGTGAGCTCGGAGCAGGCGCAGCTCTCGCAGCGGCTCGAGAAGATCGAGGCGGAGAAGTCCGACCTCCTCGCGCTGCGGAACGAGCTGTCGGTGCAGGTCGCCGCGAAGCAGGAGGAGCTCCAGAAGCTCCAGGGCACCTACCAGGAGCTCGAGTCGAAGATGAAGGAGGAGATCGCGAAGGGCGACATCCGCCTCTCGCAGACGGGCGGACGCATCAAGGTCGACCTCGTCGACAAGATCCTCTTCGACGTCGGCGACGCGTCGGTGACCGAGCGCGGCGCCGGGGTGCTCTCGCGCGTCGGCGCGATCCTCGCGAACGTCGAGGACAAGAAGATCCAGGTCTCCGGCCACACCGACGACCAGCCCATCTCCGAGCGCCTCCGCGACCGCTACCCGACGAACTGGGAGCTCGCGGCCGCCCGCGCCTCGAACGTCGTCCGCTTCCTCGAGGAGAAGGCGAACGTGCCCGGGCGCCGCCTCGTCGCGGCCGCCTACGGGCCGTGGGAGCCGATCTCGTCGAACCGAGGCGCGACCGGGCGCGCGCGCAACCGGCGGATCGAGATCGTGCTCACGCCGCAGCTCGCGCCGGCGCCGATCGACGGAGCCAAGGTGGCCTCTTCTAAGGAGCCCGCGGCGGCGGCGAAGGCCCCCGTGAAGACCGCCGCGGTGGCGACGAAGAAGGCGAGCGCGAAGCCCGCGGCGAAGAAGCGCAAGCCCTGACCGGGCGGGTCTACACCACCGCGAGCAGCGACGGTCCGCGTCCGGGACGACGACGTCGAGAAGGACGGAGTGAGCTGCGAGAGCGCGGGACGGCGCCGATCCTCCGCGGTATATGAGGCCCATGTCCACCCCCCGTTCCCTCGGGCGGAAGGTCCTCGTCGCCCTCGCCGCCGTCGTCGCGCTCGTCGTCCTGCTCGTCGCGGTGCTCCTCGCCGTCGTGAACTCCGGCGTCGCGACGAAGCGCGCGGTCGATCTCGTCCTGCCGAGCGTCTCGAAGGCGCTCGGGCGCGAGGTCACGCTCGCGGGCGCGAAGCTGAAGCTCTTCCCGAACGCGCACGTCGCGCTCGCCGGGCTCACGGTCGCCGGCCGCCCCGGGGAGCCGGCGCTCGTCGAGGCGGAGGCGCTCGACGTCGAGGTGGCGCTCTGGCCGCTCCTCCGCTCGCTCGGGAAGGACGTCGAGGTGAGCGCCTTCACGCTCGTGAAGCCGTCCGTGAACCTCGTGAAGGCGAAGGACGGGACCTGGAACTTCGAGGGGCTCGGGGGCGAGCCCGGCGCGAAGGGGCGGTCCGCGGAGGCGGCCCGGCCCGGAGCGGCGGAGGGCGGCGGCGCGCGCGTCGCCGTGTCGCTCGTGAAGATCGCGGGCGCGGCGATCCGGGTCGTCGATCGGAGCGGCGGGAAGGAGGGGACGGCGCTCGCCCTCACGCAGCTCGACCTCGAGGCGCGCGGCGTCGGCCCGGGGCTCCCGCTCGACGCGCGGCTCGCGGCCGCCTTCGCCGACCCGAAGCAGAACGTGCACGCGCAGCTCTCGGTCGCCGAGCTCCCGGCCGGCGTCCCGAAGCGGCCCGAGGACTGGCCGCAGGTGCAGGGATCGGTGCAGGTCGGCCCGCTCGCGCTCGACCGGATCCACGCGCTCCTCCCCGGCGACGTCGGCGCGATCGTGCGCGGCGGAGTCGCCTCGCTCGAGGCGAAGCTCTCGACGACGGGCACGCACGGCTATCGCGTGGACGGCGCGGGCGAGCTGAAGGACGTGCGGCTCCGGGGTCAGGCCTCCTCGGGCCGCTTCCGCGCCGCCGCGAGCTGGTCGCCGGCGAAGCCCGCCGCCGCCCGCCTCGACCTCACCGACCTCGCGCTGCGCGGCCCCGGCATCGACCTCGGCGGGAACCTGTCGGTCGAGACCGCACCGGTGCGCGCCTGGTTCGTCCTCACCGGTCCCCTCCTCGACCTCGACGCGGTGATGGGGATCCTGCCCGAGGCGTCCGCCCCGTCGCAGGCGGCGCCCGGCGCGCCCGCCGGCGACCTCGTCCCGGAGGGGACGCGCCGCGAGATCCACGGCGCGGCGGCGCACGGGACGATCGCGATCGAGAAGCTGAAGGGCGGCCGCGTCGAGGCGACCGACGTGAGGGCGCGCGCGACGCTCTCGCGCGGGACCCTGACGCTCGACGAGCTGACCGCCGCCGTCTTCGGGGGCCGCGTGTCCGCGGCGGGGACGAAGGTCGCGCTCTCGGAGAAGGTCCCGTCGTGGACGCTCGCCGCGGACCTCTCCGGCCTCGACCTCGAGAAGACGCTGACCGCGTTCGAGGGGCGCTCGCCGCTCCTCGGCAAGCTCGACGGCCGGCTCGAGATCGACGGGAAGGGGACCGAGTGGGAGAAGCTCCGCGACGGGCTGACCGGCCTCGCGGCGCTCGCCGTGAAGGAAGGCGCCCTCACGACCACCGACCTCGGGGACTCGGTCCTCGGCGGCCTCGCGAAGGGGCTCGACGTCGCGGGGAAGGGCGGCGCCGCGAAGAAGGTGGGCGGCGCGGCGGGCGGCAAGACGACGTTCAGGGACCTCGCCGGAAAGTTCACGGTGAAGGGCGGCGCGCTCACCGCGCAGTCGCCCGTTCAGTTCGGCTCCTCCGCCGGCGAGGTCGCCCTCGGCGGGAAGATCGGGCTCGACGGCCGGCTCGGCCTCGAGGGGAAGGCCATCGTCCCGAAGAAGACGCTCGCCGAGGTCGTCTCCGGGATCGCGCTCCCGGACAAGCTCGAGGTGCCGCTCGCGATCGGCGGGACGCTCACGTCGCCGTCCGTCTCGGTCCGCGCCGATCAGGCGGTCGCGTCGCTCGTGAAGGGCGAGGCGAAGCGGGCCGTCGAGGACCTCCGCGGCAAGGCCGAGAAGGAAGGCAAGAAGGCGGCCGAGGGCCTCTTCAAGAGGTTCGGCGGGAAGTAAGGTCGGCGAGCGCAGGGGCAGCCGGGTGAGGCTGCCCCGGCCCCCCAGGGGGCCCCCAAGGATGAGCGCGGCTTCGCCGTGGGTACGGATCTCGAGCGCGCGGGGGGATCGGGGGGGCGCGAGCTCCGCGGAGGCGGAGCGAGTGTCCTCCCGCTCTAACGAAAGACCGCGTCGTACCCGCGCTCGACGAGCTTCAGCGCCCCGGTCCGGATGTCCATCAGCACCGCGTGCACCGGCAGGTGCCGGGGGAGGAAGGGTGCGCCGCGGATCGCCTCGACGCTCTCGCGCGCCGCCGCCTCGACGTCCTTCACGAGGCCGAAGAAGCCCGCCAGGTCCTCGGGGATCGACGGCTCCGCGACGCCGCGCGCGCGCATCACCCGCCGCAGCTCCGCCTCGGTGACCCGCGCGACGCCGCAGTCGGTGTGCGCGACGACGATGACCTCCTGGCAGTCGTTCACGTAGATCGCGGTCGCGAGCGCGCGGAGCCCCTCCGAGCCGGGCTTGAGGTGCGCCCCGGGGACGCGGATCGCGACGGCGTGACCGCGATCGAGGCCCAGCACGTCCGGGAAGAACCGCGTGAGGCGCGGATCCACGCACGTGACGATGCAGAGGTGGCGGTTGGCGATGAACGAGCCGGGATCCGCGCTCGGGCGCGCGGCGGTCCGGTTCGCGTCGAGGATCTCGTCGAGCAGGGGCATCGAAGGACCGCAGGCTAGACGCCCCGGTGCGGTCCCGACAAGGGGCGCGACAGACGAGACGGCCGCCCCTCGCGGAGCGGCCGTCGGGTTTCTGAGCGAGTCCGACGCCTAGGACTTCTTCTCGGCCTTCTTCTCGGGTGCCGCCTTCTTCGCCGTGCAGTGCGCGCACTGACACTGCGCGCCGCACTTGCACTCCTTGCCCTCGCCCGCGCAGTCGCAGGACGCCTTCTTGTCGCCGTCCTTCTTCTCGGCCTTGTCCGCCGACGCGACCTTGTCCTTGTGCCCCGGGCAGTCCTTGCAGTCCGGGCAGGCGAACGCAGGGCTGGCGGAGACGAGCGCGAAGGCCGCGGCCGCGGCGATGATCATCCGGATCATGAGGCTCTCCTTCTATGACGGCCGGCGTGCGGCCACGGGGATGAAATGCAGCCAGGGAGCCTAGGGAGTTCCCTTGAGCAGTGTCAAGCGGCGGGCCGGACGCTCCACTAGATTGCCGGCCACATGACCGAGCTCCACACCGACCGAGTGCTCGAGATGCTCCGGGACCCGAACGTCGAGAGCCGCGACGTCGCCGTCGCCGCGGGGGTCTCCCGCGAGGAGGCCGCCCGCGCCGCCCGCCTCGTCCTCGGGATCGCCAAGGCGAAGCCGGAGGAGGCGACGACGCTCCCCGCGCCGCTCGCGCTCGCCGCTGCCCGCGCGGCGTTCGCCGCCGGCCGCGCGGACCTCCTCGCCGCGCTCGCCGGCCACTCCGCAAAGGACGTCGCTAAGGAGGCGAAGCGAGGGCTGCACCTCATGAGGTCGCGCGGCGTCGCCGTCCCCGAGCCGCCGCGCGCCGCCGCGCCCGCGCACGCGGTTGCGCCGGAGGCGCCGCTCCCCGCCTACGCCACCGCGATCGACGGCCAGGGCGAGCGCGCCGTCTGGCTGCCGCGCGTCATCCCGGGGAAGGGGGTCGAGATCGCGCAGGCGGTCCTCTCCGACGTGCACGGGCTCCTCGAGCTGCAGGTGGGGGTCATCGGTCGCAAGGAATGGCGCGCGCTCGTGAAGGGGCTCGTCGAGAAAGGCGCCGCCATGGGGGTCGGAGAGATCGACCGCGCCCGCGCCGCCTCGCTCGTCGCCGCGGCGCGCGCCGAGAACGACCGCTCCGGGCGACGCGTGCCGGAGGGCGCCGACCTCTGGCTCGCGCAGCTCGGCCCTGTCGCGCCGCTCGCCGAGCCCGCCGCGCCCCCCGCGCTTCAGGACGAGGAGGAGCGCGAGGCGCTCGCCGCGTCGGGCGCGCTCCACGACCTGCCGCTCTTCGCGACCTGGCTCGCAGAGGAGCCGTTCCTCCGCGAGGTGGCGGCGAAGCTCGACGAGGTGACGGTCTCGCCGCTCTACGTGGACGAGCTCCAGAGGGCGGAGCAGCTCGTCCGCACCGTCGCGGACGCCGTCGAGCGCTACTTCGACGAGACGCGGCGCGCGGCGCTCTCTCGCCGGCTCCTCGCCATCGCGGCTCACCTCACGGAGCGCGGGGACGCGGCCCACGCGCGCGCGGCCGCGGCGGCGGCACGGGGCCTCGCGGCGGGGGCCCCCGCGCGCACCGTCCCTTTCGCGCGGCTCCTCGTCGAGAAGGCCTTCCCAGGCGTCGCCGCGCCGCCCGACGCGTCCCCGGAGGCGCCCTCGCCGGGGTCGCCGCTCGTCGTCGCTCCGCGGTGAGCCCACCTCGTCCACGCGTTGACCCGCGCGGGCACATCCGATAGGTCTCCGCCCATGTCCGCGTCCTCGTCCGCGTCGAGCGCGTCCGGAGCCGGCGCCGCCGGCACTCCGCCCGGGCCGTCGCCGACGGTCGACGTCGTGATCGCCCTGCCCGGCGACCGCGTCGTCCTCGTCCGGCGCGGGCACCCGCCGCCCGGCTGGGCGCTGCCGGGCGGGTTCGTCGATGTCGGCGAGACACTCGAGGCCGCCGCCGTCCGCGAGGCGAAGGAGGAGACCGGGCTCGACGTGACGCTCGTCGATCTCCTCTACGTCTACTCCGACCCCCGCCGGGATCCACGGCGCCACACGGTCTCCACGGTCTTCGTCGGCCGCGCCGCCGGAGAGCCCGCCGGCGGCGACGACGCGGCGGAGGCCCGCGCGTTCGCATGGACGGAGCTACCGGCCCCGGTCGCGTTCGACCACGGCGAGATCCTCGCCGACGCGCGCCGCTACCTCCTCACCGGCACCAGGCGCCGGCCGTGACGCCGCTCTCGCCGGCCGAGCGCGCCGCGCTCCTCGGCGTCGCGCGCGCCGCGGTGCTCGCGCACCTGCGGCTCGCGCCGCCGCCGCCCGGGCTGTCGGGCGCGGGCCCGCTCGCGTCGCCCCGCGGCGCGTTCGTGACGCTTCACGTCGGCGGCGACCTGCGCGGCTGCATCGGCAGCTTCCGGCCGGTGGGCTCCCTCGCCGAGACGGTCGAGCGCATGGCCGTCGCGGCCGCCTCGGAGGACCCCCGCTTCCGCCCGATCGCGGCGGAGGACGTCGCCGAGCTGCGCGTCGCGGTCTCCGCGCTCGAGCCGCCGCGGCGGCTCGAGGATCCGCGGAACGTCGAGATCGGCCGCCATGGGCTCGTCGTGAAGAAGGGCTGGAACCGGGGCGCGTTGCTCCCCAAGGTCGCGATCGAGAACGGCTGGGACGCCGAGGCGTTCCTGCGCCACACCTGCCTCAAGGCCGGCCTGCCGCCGACGGCCTGGCGCGAGCCCGATTGCGAGCTCGAGGTCTTCGAGGCGGACGAGTTCGGGGAGGGGTCGGAGGCGTGACCGGGATCCTGTCTATCGTCGCCGCGGTGCTCGCGGTGTCGCTGCTCATCATCGTCCACGAGTGCGGGCACTACTTCGCGGCCCGCGCGGTCGGCATGCGTGTCGAGCGATTCAGCTTCGGGTTCGGCCCGGTGCTCCTCTCGTTCCGGCGCGGCGACACGCTCTTCGCTCTGTCCGCCATCCCCATCGGCGGGTACGTCTCGGTCGCCGGCACCACTACGGCGGAGGTGGACCCGGAGGACCGCGGCTCCTACGCGAACAAGTCCGCGTGGCGGCGGTTCGTCTTCGTCCTCGCGGGCCCGGTCATGAACTACCTGACCGCGGTCCTCGTCGCGTGGGCGCTGCTCGCGACCTTCGGGCTCGGCTTCCCCGACCCGAGCGCCCGGGTCGGCCCGCTCGTTCCCGGGATGCCCGCCGAGGCGTCCGGGCTGCGGCCGGGCGACCGGATCGAGGCGGTCGCCGGGACGCGCGTCGAGACCTGGGACGATCTCGTGGAGCAGATCCAGCGCCACCGCGGCGAGACGGTCGCCTTCGAGATCGTGCGCAGCGAAGGCGCCGCCGCCCAGCGCGAGAAGCTCCTCGTCACCCCGCAGCAGAAGGACGGCAAGGTGGGGTTCAACCCGGCGAAGCTCACCCACCGCGCCGGCGCGCTAGAGGCCATCCCCGCGGCGATCCGCGCGACGAACGCGAACCTCGGCGCGCAGCTCGGCGGCTTCGCCTCGATCTTCGCGCGCAAGCAGCGGGCGGAGCTGTCGGGCCCGATCGGGATCGCGCAGGAGCTCGTGCGCGGGGCCCGCGCCGGGATCGAGCGGTTCCTCGAGCTCGTCTGGGCGATCTCGGTCGGCCTCGCCGTCCTGAACCTCCTCCCCTTTCCCGCGCTCGACGGGAGCCGGCTGCTGTTCCTCGGGTACGAGCTCGTCACGCGCCGCCGCGTGAACGAGCGGGTGGAGGGGCTCATCCACACCGGCGGGTTCGTCGTGCTCGTCGCGCTCATCCTCGCGGTGAGCTACGGCGACATCCTGCGCCTGCTCCGGTAGCGTGCCGTGCCCGTCCACGTCCTCTACTTCGCGGGCGCACGGGACGCGGCGGGCGCCGCGCGGGAGACGCTCGCCGATCCACCGGCGACGGTGGGCGCGCTCCGGCGCGTGCTCGCGGCGACCCACCCCCGCCTCGCGCCGGTGCTCGCGCGCAGCCGCATCGCGGTGGAACAGGAGTTCGCGGACGATGACGTCCCCTTGCGCGACGGCGCGGAGGTCGCGGTCGTCCCGCCGGTCTCGGGCGGCGGGCCGCTGTTCCGGGTGGTGGACCGGCCGCTCGCGCTCGCCGAGGTGGTGGACGCCGTCTCCGGCGCCGGCCGGGGCGGGATCGTCACGTTCACCGGCACCGTCCGCGACGCGACGCGGGGCCGGCGCGTCGTGCGGCTCGAGTACGAGGCCTACGCCCCGATGGCGGAGCGGAAGCTCGCCGAGATCGGCGCCGAGGTGGCGCGCGTCCACGGCGCGGAGGTCGCGATCGTCCACCGCGTCGGGGTGCTCCTGCCGGGAGACGCGGCGGTGGTGATCGCCTGCGCCGCGCCGCACCGGACCCCCGCGTTTCGCGCGTGCGAGGCCTGCATCGAGGCGCTGAAGCGCGACGTCCCGATCTGGAAGCGCGAGGTGTACGAGGACGGGTCGGAGTGGGTCGGCCTCGGTCCCTAGACGGGCCGTGCTATCCTCGCTCCGCTTCCCGGGGGTCGCGTGAAGGTCCTCATCGCAGACGACGACCGGCTCGTCCGGACGATGCTCACCGATCTGCTCGCGGACCTCGGCCACGCGGTGGTGGAGGCGACGAACGGCGCGGAGGCGGTCGCGCTCTGCGCGCGGGAGGCGCCCGACCTCCTCATCCTCGACTTCCTCATGCCGAAGCTCTCCGGGCTCGACGCGCTGCAGGCGCTCCGGAAGCAGGGCGTCCGCGCGCCGGTGGTCCTGCTCACCGCCATCACCGACGGCAGCTTCCGCGCGATGGAGGGCGCCGACGCGATCGACGTGCTCCTCGAGAAGCCGGTCACGCGCCGCAGCCTCGTGCGCGCGCTCGCCCGCGCGACGGGGACGGTGTGAGACGTGCGGCTCTTCCGGTCGCTCCTCTTCCTCGTCCTGCTCGCGAGCGCGGTCCCGACCGCGCTCGCGGTCGTGCTGCTCGCGCGCGAACACGGCGGTCTCGACGCGCCGGCCGCTGCGTCGATCGTCGCCTCGCTCGCGCTCTCGATCGTGCTCTCCGTGGTCGTCGTGCGGAGCGTGACCCGGCCGCTCGCGGACGTCGTTCGCGGCGCGCTCGACATCGCCCGCGGCCGGTTCGGCCGCGAGGTGACGGTCCGGGGGCACAACGAGCTCGGGGACCTCGCGTACGGCTTCAACCACATGTCCCGCGAGCTCGCGAGCTACGACGCCGAGAACCGGCGGCTCATCGCGGCGCTCGAGCGGGGCTATCTCGACACGATCCGGAGCCTCGCCGCGGCGGTCGACGCGAAGGACCCATACACGCGCGGCCACGCCGAGCGGGTCGCCGCGCTCTCGATCGAGATCGGCCGCGAGCTCGCGCTCGGGGCCGAGGCGCTCCAGGCGCTCGAGTACGGCGGGATCCTGCACGACATCGGGAAGATCGGGATCCCGGACGCGATCCTCGCAAAGGCGGGCACCCTCGTGCCCGACGAGGTCGCGCTCGTGCGCGACCACCCGCGCATCGGCGCGGACATCGTGGCCGGGGTCGACTTCCTGAGAGCCGCCCTCCCGGCGATCCGGAGCCACCACGAGCGCTGGGACGGGACCGGCTACCCCGACCGGCTCGCGGGCGAGGCGATCCCGCTCGTCGCGCGCATCGTGAACATCGCCGACACCTGGGACGCCTGCACCTCGCGCCGGCCGTATCAGCAGGCGATCCCCGCCGACGTCGTCGTCGCGATCCTGGAGGGCCTCCGGGGCGCGCAGACGGATCCCGGGGTGCACGCGGCGCTCCTGCGCGTGCTGCGCCGCCGCCGCGCGCTCGTCGACGCGCCGGCCGCGCCGGCGCCGTGAGCACGCGGGACGCGAAGCGTCCTTGCGTCTCGGCGCGGTTCGCCTAAAGTCGCGCCATGACAACGCGCCTGCTGGCTGGCCTCACGGTCGCGGCCGCGCTCGCGGCGCTCCCGGTCCGCGCCGAGGACCCGACGAAGCGCGGCTTCGATCCCGACCCGGCGCGGCTCGCGCTGTCCCTCGACGGCGGCTTCGCGGTCGAGACCGCCGCGGCCGCGCCCGCCGGGACGCGGGGCGTCGCCGCCGTGCTCGACCTCGCGGCGGGGCTCCTCGCGCTCGAGCTCGGCGGCGAGCGCGACCGCCTCCTCGAGCACCGGCTCTCGCTCCACCTCCTCGGCGGCTGGTCGTTCGGGCGCGTCGAGGTCGGCGTCGACGTTCCGGTGGCGCTCTGGCAGGACTCGGACTTCTCGCTCCTCGAGCAGCGGGGCGTGACCGGGCCGCTCGTCGCGCCGATCTCGCGGACCACGCTCGGCGACGTCCGGATCGGCGCGAAGGTCCCCCTGCTGGACGCCACGCGGTTTCCCCTCGGCCTCGCCGCGCTCCTCGACGTCCGGGTCCCGACCGGCAACGGCGACGCGTTCTACTCCGACGGCCTCGCGGTGGTCCCCTCGGCGATCGCCACGCGCGCCTTCGGGCCCGTCCGCCTCGACGCGCAGCTCGGCTACGTCGTCCGGAGCGCGGGTCAGTACGCCCAGCTCGTCGTCCACGACGGCCTCACCTACGCGGTCGGCGCGTCCGGGGACCTCCCGCCCGCGGGCCCCCTCCGGCGCTGGCGCGCCATCGCAGAGCTCACGGGCGGCTGGCCCCGCGGCTACGACCTCTCCGGCGAGCGGTACCGCGCCCCGCTCTCCGCGCGCGGCGGGCTCCGCTGGTACGCCTGGCGGGCCCTCTCGGTGGAGGTGGGCGGCGGCGCCGGCCTCGGCGATGCCGGGTTCGGCCGCGAGGCGTGGCGCGTCTTCACCGGCATCCGCTGGGGCCTCGCGCCCCTCGGCGCGCCGGACGACGACTACGATCACGACGGCGTGCCGAACGCGAAGGACCAGTGCCCGCGCGACGCCGGCCCGGCCGCGCTCGACGGGTGCCCGGACCGCGACGGCGACGAGATCCCGGACCGCGACGACAAGTGCCCCGACAAGCCCGGTCCGGTTCAGAACGACGGCTGCCCGGTCGCCGAGGACGAGCCGCTCGTCCAGATCGAGACCGAGCGGCTCTCGCTCAAGGACGCGATCCACTTCGACACCGGCAGGGACACGATCCAGAAGGAGTCCTTCCGGATCCTCGACGAGATCGCGAAGCTCCTGAACCAGCACGCGGAGCTGAAGAGGGTGCGGGTCGAGGGGCACACCGACAACGTCGGCTCGGGGCCCTACAACAAGGATCTCTCGGAGCGCCGCGCGCGGTCGGTCGTCCGCTACCTGTCGGAGAAGGGCAGCGTCGACCGCAAGCGGCTCGACCCGGTGGGCTACGGGTTCGAGCGGCCCGTCGCCTCGAACGCGACCGCGGTGGGCCGCTCCAAGAACCGCCGCGTCGAGTTCACCATCCTCGCGGAGTAGCGGTGGCCCGGCTCGCGGTCTTCGACCTCGACGGCACGCTCGTCGACTCGATCGACGATCTGCACGCGTCGGTGAACCATGCGCTCGCGGCGGTGGGGCTCCCGGCGCGCACGCGCGAGGAGGTCCACGGGTTCGTCGGCGAGGGCGCGCGCGTCCTGCTCGCGAAGGCGGTCGCCCCACGCGACGACCTGCTCGAGCCGGCGCTCGCTGCGTGGCGGCCGTACTACGAGGCGCACTGCCTCGATCGCACGCGGTCCTACCCAGGGATCACGGCGCTCCTCGCGGGCGCGAGCCGGGTCCTCGCCGTCCACACGAACAAGCCGGGCGTGATGGCGCGGAAGATCCTCGCCGGGCTCGACCTCCTCCCCCGCTTCGCCGCGGTCGTCGGCGGCGACGACGCGCCGCGGAAGCCGGATCCGGCCGGGCTGCTCGACATCATGGCGCGTGTCGGCGCGACGGCCGCGGAGACGGTGTTCGTCGGCGACAGCCGACATGACGTCGAGACCGCGCGGGCGGCGGGGGTCGAGATGGTCGCGGTCTCCTGGGGGCTCTCCACGCGGGCCGAGCTCGTCAGGGCCGGGGTGAAGGTGATCGCGGACAGCCCGGCGGAGCTCGCGCGGTGGGTCGCGTAGCGACCCCACCTCGACCCCGACCCCTACCCCGACGGCTCCCCGCCCGAAAACTCGCCGCCCGCCCACCCCCGTGCTACCCCGGGCTCCATGATCCGCCTCGCGCTGAAGCTCGCGTTCGCCGCGGCGGCGCTCTGGGCCGTATGGACGTTCGTCCCGGTTCGCGGCCGCACGCTCGCGGAGCGCTGGCACGCCGCAGCCGGCCCCGCGGACTTCCTCGAGCGCGGCTGGTCCGAGGCCATCGGCGCGCCGGGCGCGAAGCCCGGGCAGAAGCCGCAGGCGCACCAGAAGGCCCCGGGCTCGGCACGCCCGACCGAGGCCCATACCGACGCGGACCGGCGCGCGGTCGAGCGCATCCTCGCCGAACGGATCGACGAGAAGCGCTAGCGCTCTTCCGCTCTCGAGTGTCGCGCGCGGGGGGCAGTGATCGCCGCCCCGGTCTCCCGCTGTGAGCGGGTCCCCACGTTTGCCTTCTTGCGCCTGCTTCCCCGGAGGCCCCACCTTGTTCGGGAGCCCGCGCGCGGCGGGCGCGGAGGCCGACATGGCGGGATGGGGTGCCCTCATCGTGGCGACGCTGTCCCTCGCCGGGCCCGACGCGCAGGCCGCCGGGCTGAAGCCCCTCTACTCGGAATCGCGTGCCCCGCTCCCGCCGCCCACGGTCTCCGGACTCCCGGATCTCTCCCACCTCGCCGAGAGCGCGCTCCCCGCCGTGGTCGGCGTCATCACCACCGCCGCGGCGCCGCCCGGCGCGAAGGACGAGGCGCTCCGCGATCTCTTCGATAAGCTCAACGACGGCCCGCGCCGGGGGATCGGTTCGGGGTTCGTGATCCAGCGCGACGGCTGGGTCGTGACGAACGCCCACGTCGTGGAAGGGGCGGCCTCGATCGAGGTGGACCTCGGTGGCGGAAGGCGCCTCGCCGCGAAGGTGATCGGGGCCGACGCCGAGTCCGACGTCGCGCTGCTCAAGGTGGAGGCCGACCGGCCGCTCTCGACCATCCCGCTCGGCGACTCGGACCGTGTGCTCATCGCGGAGTGGGTGCTCGTCATCGGGAGCCCGTTCGGCCTCGACCACTCGGTCACCCTCGGGATCGTGAGCCACACCGGGCGGGCCGACATCTCGCCCGTGGGGCGGCCGGGGACCTATGACTTCATCCAGACGGACGCCTCGATCAACCCCGGCAACTCGGGGGGGCCGGTGCTGAACCTGCGCGGCGAGGTGATCGGCATCGCGACGGCCGTGAACGCGACGGGGCAGGGGATCGGCTTCGCCATCCCGATCAACATGGTGAAGGAGGTCATCGGTCAGCTCCGGCAGACCGGGAAGGTCGTCCGGAGCTGGCTCGGCGTCGCGGTGCGCGAGCCCGCGACGCAGGACACGGCGCCGTCCGGCGTCGTCGTGACGGAGGTCGCGGCGGGCGGGCCGGCGGCGGGCGCAGGGATGAAGGTCGGAGACGTCATCACCGGCTTCGAGGGGCACGCCATCCGCACCCCCGCCCGGCTCCGCTGGTACGTCTCCACCGCGGGGGTCGGGCGCTCGGTGGAGGTGCGGCTGAAGAGGGGCGCGGGCCCGGAGCAGGCGGTCCGGGTCTCGCTCGCAGAGGTGCCGGCTGCGGAGCAGGCGCGCGCCCATGCCCGGGCGATGCTCGGCGACGATTGACCGCCGAAAAGCGCCCTGCTATCTAGCCCGCTCCATGGCCGAGACGAAGACGAAGGCGAAGACGACGACGAAGGCGAAGGCGCCTGCTCCGAAGGGCGCCGGGAAGAAGACCTGCACCGCCCCGGGCTGCAAGCGCGCTTACCGCGCGAAGGGGCTCTGCTTCTTCCACTACAAGAAGTGGCGGCGCGGTGAGCTCGAGGCGCGCCCCGGCCGCTACGACACCTGCGGCAAGCCCGACTGCAAGAAGAAGGTCGTCGGGCACGGCCTCTGCCAGGAGCACTACGACGCCTGGACGAAGTCGCGGAAGAAGAACCAGGCCGCCGTCGCCGAGGCGCCGGCAGCGCCCGCCGCTCCGGCGGCGTAGCCGCTCGTCCCCACCGCGGGCGAGCGCAGGCGCAGCCGGAAGAGGCTGCGCCAGAGCGAGTGGGGAGCCTTGGGGGGGCGCGAGCCGAAGGCGAGTGCCCCCGCTACGAACGGACAGCCCGCTCGAGCGCGCGCACCGCGGCCACACACAGCTCGGCCTCGCGCTGCGTGGGCTCCGCCCGCGCGAGCAGGCGGCGGAGCTCCGCGAGGATGTGCTCCGGATTCTGCGGGTTCAGGTAGCCCGCGTGGCCGAGGAGCGTCCGCACGCGGTCCCACAGCGCCTCGAGCGTCTCGTGCCGCGCCGGGTCTGCAGGCGCTGCGGGCTCGAGCCGCGCGCCCGCCGCCGCGGCGACCTCCCAGGCGATCACCGCCGCCGCCTGCGCGAGGTTCATCGAGTCGTACGCCGGCGCCGTCGGAATGGCGCACACCGCCTGGCAGAGGTCGAGCTCCGCGTCCGAGAGCCCCCGCCGCTCCTGCCCGAAGACGATCGCAACCGGGCCGGCGTCGCTCCGGCGGGCGACCTCGCGGCCGAGCGCGGCGGGATCGAGCCTCGGCCTTCCCTCGACGTCGCGCGAGCTCGTGCCGCACGTCCACGTCGCGCCACGGAGCGCGCCGCGCAGGTCGCCCTGGACGTCGATCCGGTCGAGCACGTCGCTCGCCTTCCGGGCGAGCCGCCGGGCCCGCCGCAGGATGTCTTCCCGGGCGGTGCCCGGCCCCCCGCCGCGCGGCGGGCCCGCCCATGAGGGCGGCGCCACCACCGCGAGCCTCGAGAGCCCGAAGTTCTTGAGCACCCGCGCGACCGCGCCGAGGTTGTCGGCGCTCTGCGGTCGGTGGAGCACGACGAGGACGTTCGCGGGGTCCATTCAGGGGGGTTTCAGGGCGTTTCGGGGCGCGATCCCGCTGCCCCATCGCCCGCCGAACCGTATAACATCGCCGCCCATGATCCCCGACGAGAAGCTGCATGCGCAGCTCCCGCACACCCTTCGCCAGCTGGATCTCCCCGCCCTGGGCGAGCTCTACCGCGGGAAGGTCCGCGACAACTACTCCCGCGGCGACCGGATCGTGATGATCACGACGGACCGCGTCTCGGCGTTCGATCACGTCCTCGGGACGATCCCGTTCAAGGGCGAGGTGCTCTCGCGCCTCACCGCCTTCTGGTTCGAGAAGGTGAAGGACATCGCGCCGACGCACCTCGTGGCGGTCCCCGACCCGTCCGTCATGGTCGTGAAGCGGGCGAAGGCGCTGCCGATCGAGATCGTCATCCGCGGCTACGTCACGGGCTCGCTCTGGCGCGACTACGAGGCTGGGAAGGCCGGCGCGTACGGCATCGACTGGCCGAAGGGGCTCCGGAAGGACCAGCGGCTCGACCCGCCCGTCATCACCCCGTCCACCAAGGCCGAGTACGGCAAGCACGACGAGCCGATCAGCGAGCAGGAGATCCTCGCGCAGAAGCTCGTCGCGCCCGAGGTCTGGCGGGAGGCGACGACGATCGCGCACCGGCTCTTCGCGCGCGGCCAGGAGTGGGCCCGCAGCCGCGGCCTCATCCTCGTCGACACGAAGTACGAGATGGGGATCGTCGCCGAGGAGGACGGCTCCGGCGGACGGGGCGAGGCGAAAGCCGAGCCGCCCCGTGGAAAGCTCGTCGTCATCGACGAGATCCACACGCCCGACAGCTCACGTTACTGGGTCGCGAAGGGGTACGAGGAGCGCTTCGCGAAGGGCGAGGACCAGGAGATGCTCGACAAGGAGAACATCCGGCAGTGGCTCATCAAGGAGCACGGGTTCTCCGGGCACGGGAAGCCGCCCCCGCTCACCGACGAGGTGCGCGTGATGCTCGCGCGCAAGTACATCGACGTCTTCGAGCGGCTCACGGGGCAGACCTTCTCCTCGGAGGTCGGCCCGGTCGCGGAGCGGATCGAGCGCAACCTGAAGGGCCAGAGATACACGTAACGGAGCGCTCGCGTGGCGCGCCGTCCGAAGGCGATCCTCCTCCCCGGCCTCGACGGCAGCGGCCACCTCTATGCGCCGTTGCTCGCGGCGGGGCCGCGTCGCTTCGTCGCGGAGCCGCTCTCGTTCCCCCCGCATCGGCCGCTCGGCTACGACGCGCTCGCGGCCCTCGTGCGGCCGCTCCTCCCGCGCGGCCGCTTCGTCCTCGTGGCGGAGTCCTTCTCGGGGCCGCTCGCGATTCGGCTTGCCGCGGAGCGGCCGCCGGGGCTCGCGGCGCTCGTCCTCGCCGCCACCTTCCTGCACCGCCCGCTCGACCCCCTGCTCCATCCGATCCGGGGCCTCGTCGGCGCGCGCCTCTTCGGGCTGCCGATGCCCGCCGCGGTGATTCGTTACTTCATGGCGGGACCGGACGCGCCCGACGCGCTCGTGGAGGAGGTACAGCGCGCCGTCGGCGCGGTGTCCGGTGAGGTGCTCGCGCACCGGTCGGCCGAGGCGCTCCGCGTCGACGCCCGGGCCGAGCTCGCCGAGGTCGAGGCGCCGATCCTGTTCCTCGCGCCGACGCGCGATCGGCTCGTCCGGCGCGACGCACACGAGGACGTGCTCGCCCTGCGCCCGGACGCGGAGGTCGCGCTCGTGGACGCGCCCCACATGATCCTCCAGCGCTGCCCGCACGCGTCGCTCGCGCGGATCGAGGAGTTCCTCGACCATCCCCGCACGCTCGCGTGACGGCCCGGTGCGCTCGCGCGACGGCGCGAGGAGCGCTCGCTCGCCTGTCGACCGTCATGTCCCGCGCGGATGGGACCCCGGATGACCGCCCGCCGGGGCGCGGCAGGACGGCCGCGGCGTCGCTACTCAGGGGCGCGATGGGCGTGCGGCGGCACGACGAGGCGGATCGAATCCGATCGGACGAGGCGGTGCTCCGCGCGCGCGCGCGGCACGCGGCGCGCACCTCGCGTCTCCAGGCGATCACCGCGGCGCTCTCCCGCGCGGTCACCCGCGAGGAGGTCGCGCGCACGCTCGTCGAGCGCGCGCTCGCCGCGCTCGGCGCGGACGAGGGCGGCCTTTGGTCGCTCGCGCCCGGTGACCTCGAGGCTCTCCTCGTCTTCGGCACCGGCTTCGACCCCGCCGCGCGCGCGCGCTGGGAACGGATCCCGGTCGCCGGCGCGTCGGCGCCGCTCGCCGAGGCGATCCGGAGGGGAGAGCCGGTGTTCGTCGGGTCCCGCCAAGAGGCGGCGGAGCGGTTCCCCGAGGCGGTGCGCGCCGGCGACCGCAGCTCGCCCGAGTACGCCTTTGCGTGCCTGCCGCTCGAGGCCGAGGGCCGCGTCACGGGCGGCGTGAGCTTCGTGTTCCGGACCGCCCACCGCTTCGACTACGACGAGCAGGTCTTCTTCCTCGTCGTCGCGCGCCTCGCCGCGCAGGCGCTGCTCCGCGCAGAGCTGTACGACTCAGAGCGGGCGGCGCGCGCGGAGGCAGAGGCGGCCAGGCAGCGCGCGGCCTTCCTCGCCGAGGCGAGCGCGCTGCTCGCCTCGTCCCTCGAGTGGGAGGCGACCCTCGCGAGCGTCGCGAAGCTCGCCGTTCCCGGGATCGCCGACTGGTGCTCGGTCGAGGTCCCCGAGACGCTCGCCCCCGACGCGCCGCCGATCGCCGTTGCGCACGTCGACCCCGCGAAGGTCGAGCGCGCGCTCGAGTGGCGGCGCCGCTGGCCCCCCGACCCGGCGGGGCCGGGAGGTCCGCAGGCGGTGATCCGGACCGGCCGCTCGGAGCTGTACGAAGAGATCCCCGACGCGGTGCTCGCCGCCGCGACGACCGACCCGGAGCAGCTCCGGGTCGTCCGCGAGCTCGGGATCACCTCCGCGATGGTGGTGCCGCTCTCCGCGCGGGGACGCACCCTCGGGGCGATCACGTTCGTTGCAGCGGAGTCGGGCCGACGCTTCGGCGCGGCCGACCTCGCGATGGCGGAGGAGCTCGGCCGCCGCGCCGGGATCGCGGTGGACAACGCGCGCCTCTGGGACGAGGCGCACCGCGCGATCCGCGCGCGCGATGACGTCCTCGCGGTCGTCTCGCACGATCTCAAGAATCCGCTCGAGTCGATCCTCCTCTCGGCGGCGCTCCTGCTGCGCACCCCGGACGCGCGCAACGTGCGGCGCTACGCCGAGGCGGTGCAGCGCTCGGCGGCGAGGATGGACCGGCTCATCCGCGAGCTGCTCGACCTGTCGCGGATGGATGCGGGTCGCTTCCGCGTCGAGGTCCGGCCGGAGCGGCTCGACGCGATCGTCGACGAGGCGCTCGCGGTGCTCGCCCCGCTCGCGCTCGAGAAGGAGATCGCGCTCTCCGCGTCGGGCGGGCCCCTCGGGGTCGAGGTCCCGTGCGATCGCGACCGCGTGCTCCAGGTGGTTTCGAACCTCGTCGGAAACGCGATCGCGTTCGCCCCCCGCGGCGGGCACGTCGAGGTGCGGATGGCGCTGCGGGAGCGTGAGTCGGAGGTGGCCGTCGCGGACGACGGCCCCGGCATCCCCGCGGAGGACCTCCCGCACGTGTTCGATCGCTGGTGGAAGGGGCGCTCCCGCAGCGGCACCGGGCTCGGGCTCGCCATCGCGTGGGGCATCGTCGACGCGCACGGCGGCCGGCTGCGCGTCGAGAGCCGGGTCGGCGAGGGCTCGACCTTCGCGTTCATCTTGCCGCGCGGCTGACCCCGACGTCGCCAGCGGCGCGACGCTCCTAGCGCAGGAGCTCCTCGAGCTCGCGCCGCACCGGCTCGAGGTCGTCGTCGTCCGCGAGCCACGCCGTCACCGCGACCGGCTCGCCCTCGCGCGGGACGAGCACGATGCGGCGGAGGTGGTCGTTCGTGCCCGGCGCGTCCGGGGCGTGGAGCCACGCCGGGAGCGCCCCGCCGCTGCGCTCGAGGTACTCGCGCGCGAGCCGCTCGGTCTTCCGGCGCCGCGCCTCGGCCACCGTCTCGACGCGGGCGCCCGCGAACTCCGCGAGCTGCCGATCGTCGCCCGCCTGGAACGGCACGGCCGGCCGGACACGGACGCGGCCCCGCTCGACGCGGACCCTCACCGCGCGACCCCCGAACAGCGCGAGGAGCGCCGCGGCCACGAGGAGGACCGCCTTTACCGGGGACGAGCGGGACGCGAGCGCAGCGAGCGCGAGCGCCCCCGCGAGGACCGCGAGCACGCGCGGCCGCGCGAGGCGGGACTCGAGGGTCAGCCTACCCGGGCGGCGTTCGATCCGGAGCACGCGCGGCTCGCGCCGGTCAGGCCTCGCCGAACACGCGGCGGAAGATCGTGTCGACGTGCTTCAGGTGGTACTCGAGCGCGAAGCACGCGTCGATCTCGGCGTCGGAGAGCACCTTCCGGACGTCCGCGTCCCGCTTGAGCGCCGTCCGGAAGTCCACCTTCTCCTCCCAGACCTTCATCGCGTTGCGCTGGACGTGGACGTAACCCTCCTGCCGGCCGACGCCCTTCCCGACGAGCGCGAGCAGGACGCGCTGCGCCTCGTATAGCCCGCCGGTGAGCTCGAGGTTCTCCCGCATCCGCTCGGGGTAGACGCGGAGGTTCTCGATCATCCCGGCGAAGCGCTGCAGGGCGAAGTCGAGCGCGATCGTGGCGTCGGGCGCGATCACGCGCTCGACGGAGGAGTGGCTGATGTCCCGCTCGTGCCAGAGCGCCACGTCCTCGAGGGCGGCAAGCGCCCACCCCCGCAGGAGGCGTGCGAACCCGGTGAGGTTCTCGGAGAGGATGGGGTTCCGCTTGTGCGGCATCGCGGAGGAGCCCTTCTGCCCCGCCGTGAACGGCTCCTCCGCCTCCCTGACCTCCGTTCGCTGCAGGTGGCGGACCTCGGTCGCGTGCTGCTCGAGCGTCGCGCCCGCCATCGCGAGCGCGGTGAAGTACTCGGCGTGCCGATCGCGGTTCACGACCTGCGTCGCGGCGGCCTCTCCGCCTGCGAGCCCGACCTTCTCCATCACGAACGCCTCGACCCGGGGATCCACGTTCGCGAACGTCCCGACCGCGCCGGAGATCTTGCCCACCGCGACGGTGCGGCCGGCGCGGACGATCGCCTCGCGGCGGCGCGCCCAGGCGTCGAACCAGCCGGCGAGCTTCAAACCGAAGGTGACCGGCTCGGCGTGGATGCCGTGGCTGCGGCCGATCATCGGAGTGCGCCGGTGCTCGAGCGCGCGCTTCTTCACGGCGGCCATGACGCGGTCCACGCCGGCGAGGAGGAGCTCCGTCGCCTCCTTCAGCTGGACGGCGAGCGTCGTGTCGAGCACGTCCGACGAGGTCATCCCCTTGTGCAGGTGGCGCGCGGCGGCGCCGCCCTTCTCCTCGACGAAGGTGAGGAAGGCGATGACGTCGTGCTTGACGGTCTTCTCGATCTCGTCGATGCGCGCGACGTCGCCTGCCGTGAACTGGAACCCGTCGAACGCCTGGCGGAGCGTCTCGTAGTCCTCGGGCGGAACCTCGCCGAGGCGGACCATCGCCTCGCAGGCGGCGAGCTCGACGTCGAGCCAGATGCGGAAGCGGCGCTCGGACGTCCAGATTCGCCCCATCTCGGGCCGGGTGTAACGAGGGATCATGGGATTACCTCCACGTGGTCGTGGTCGTGGACCTGGTCGTGGTCGTGGTCGTGGACCTCGACCTCGACCTCGACTTCGACTTCGACCCAGAACGGTCCAACTCCAGGTCCATGTCCAGGTTCATGTCTCCGTGCTTCGGCGCCATCACCGCCCCGTCGACCCGAACCCTCCGGCTCCCCGGTCCGTCGCCGACAGGTCATCCACGAGCGCGATCTCCACCCGCGTCACCGGCGCGATGACGAGCTGCGCGATCCGGTCGCCACGCGCGAACGGAACGGGAGCCTGCCCGAGGTTCACGAGGACGACCTGGACCTCGCCGCGGTAGTCGGAGTCGATGGTGCCGGGCGCGTTCACGATCGCGATGCCGTGGCGCACGGCGAGGCCGGAGCGCGGGCGCACCTGCCCCTCATGGCCCGGCGGGATCTCGAGGACGAGCCCGGTGGGCACGAGCCGCCGCTCGCCCGGAGCGAGCGTGAACGGCTCGTCGGCGCGCAGGTCGAGCCCCGCGGCGCCGTCGGTCTCGTAGCGAGGGAGGTCGAGGGGCGGTCCACGCCCCCCGACTCTCCGCAGCCTCAGGACGACGGCCATCGCCTACGACTTGGCCGGTTCCGGGGCGGCGCCCTCGGCCTTCTTCCCGGCGGCCTCGGCGAGCGCCTCCTTCCGGGAGAGCCGGATCTTCCCCGCGCGGTCGACGGAGACGACCTTCACCATCACCTCCTCGCCCTCGGAGAGGACGTCCGACACGCTCTTCACGCGCTTGTCGGAGAGCTCGGAGATGTGGATGAGGCCGTCGGTGCCCGGGAAGATCTCCACGAAGGCGCCGAACTCGGCGATCTTCCGCACGGTGCCGAGGTAGATCTTGCCGATCTCCGCCTCCTGCGTGAGGCCGCGGATCATCTTGATCGCCGCCTCGACCTTGTCCTGGCTCGGCGACGCGATCGAGACCGAGCCGTCGTCCTCGATGTTGATCGAGGTGCCGGTCCGCGCGGTGATGTCCTTGATGGTCTTTCCGCCGGGGCCGATGATGTCCTTGATGCGCTCCGGCCGGATCTTGATCGTCGTGATGCGCGGCGCGTAGGCGCTGATGTCGGCACGGGGCGCGCCGATCGACTTCGCCATCTCGCCGAGGATGTGCTTGCGGCCGTCGGCTGCCTGGGCAAGCGCCTTCTCGAGGATCTCGCGCGTCACGCCCCCGATCTTGATGTCCATCTGGATCGAGGTGATGCCCTCGGCGGTGCCGCAGACCTTGAAGTCCATGTCGCCGAGGTGATCCTCGTCACCGAGGATGTCGGAGAGGATCGCGATCTTCTCCCCCTCCTTGATGAGCCCCATCGCGATGCCGGCGACGGGCGCCTTGATCGGAACGCCCGCGTCGAGGAGCGACAGCGAGCCGCCGCAGACCGAGGCCATCGAGGACGAGCCGTTCGACTCCGTGATGTCGGAGACGATCCGGATCGTGTACGGGAACTTGTCCTCGGCGGGCAGCACCTGGCGCAGCGCGCGCTCCGCGAGGACGCCGTGGCCGATCTCGCGCCGGCCCGGGCCGCGGAGGAACTTCGCCTCGCCGACCGAGAACGGGGGGAAGTTGTAGTGGAGCATGAACTTCCGGAAGTGCATGCCCGTGAGCATCTCGACCCGCTGCTCGTCCTCGGAGGTGCCGAGGGTCGTGGCGACGATCGCCTGCGTCTCGCCGCGCGTGAAGAGCGCCGAGCCGTGGACGCGGGGGAGGAGGCCCACCTCGCAGGTGATCTTCCGGATCTCGGCCGTGCCGCGGCCGCCGATCCGCCGACCGTCGTCGGTGATCATCTTGCGCATGTAGTCGTACTTCACGTCCTCGTAGTACCCCTTGATCTCCTTCTCCCGCAGCGAGATCGTCGCGAGCTTCGCGGCGTCGCCAGCTGCCTCCTCCTTGAGGGCGGCGAGGAGCTCCTTCTTGATCTCGGAGAGGCGACCGTAGCGGTCGTGCTTCTCGTTCCGGCCGTAGGCCTGCTTCACCTTCTCCCAGGTGAGGGCCTTCACCTTCGCCTTGAGCTCGACGTCGTTCTTCGGCGGCTCGAAGGAGCGCTTCGCCTTGTTGCCGGTGGCCGCGCGGAGTGCGTCCTGGGCCTCGAGCAGATCCTTCACCGCCGCGTGCCCGAACAGGAGCGCCTCGACCATCACGGCCTCGGACACCTCTTTCGCACCGCCCTCCACCATGACGATGGCATCGCGCGACGCGGCCATGATGACGTCGAGGTCCGCCTCCGCGCGCTGGGCGATGGTCGGGTTCGCGACGAGCTGGCCGCCGACGCGGCCGACGCGCACTCCGGCGATCGGCCCGTTGAACGGGATGTCCGAGATCTGGAGCGCCGCGGACGCGCCGGTGAGGGCGAGGACGTCGGCGTCGTTCTCCTGGTCGAACGAGAGGACCGTCGCGATGATCTGCGTCTCGTTCCCGTAGCCGTCCGGGAACAGCGGCCGGCAGGAGCGGTCGATGACGCGGGAGGTGAGGGTCTCCTTCTCGGTGAGGCGCCCCTCGCGGCGGAAGAAGCTGCCCGGAATCTTGCCCGCGGCGAAGAGCTTCTCCTGGTAGTCCACGGTGAGGGGGAAGAAGTCGATCCCCTCCTTCTTCTCCGCCGCCGAGACGGCCGTGACGAGCACGATCGAGTCGCCGAGGCGGACCCAGACCGCGCCGTGGGCCTGCTTCGCGACCTTGCCGGTCTCGAGCAGGATGTCCTTGCCGCCCACGCGGGCGGTCTTCTGGATGGGGGTCATGTGCACCTTTCCGCGGCGGCCGCGCGCTGCGCGGCGGCGCCGTCTGTGGGCCCGCGAGCCGTTCGCCCGAGGGGCCGGAAAGGCGCCTCCAATCCTCACTGCGTGGCCCCTCGCGTGGAGAGGCGGCGGAGTCGGAATCGGAAGCGACCGTCGGGTCCCTTCGCGCGGCCCGGCCAGCGGGCGCGTCCAACGTCTATGTCGTTCGCGCTTCCGCAGCCCGGAAGCGCGAGCGCCCCGGCCTTTCGGGCCGAGGCGCGTTCCTTCCACCCGCTACTTGCGGATGCCGAGCTGGTCGATGAGGACCTTGTACCGGCCCTGGTCGGACGTCCTCAGGTAATCGAGGAGGCGGCGGCGCTGGCCGACGAGCTTCAGGAGCCCGCGCCGGCTGTGGTGATCCTTCTTGTGCGTCTTGAAGTGCTCGGTGAGGTACGTGATCCGCTCGGTGAGCAGTGCGACCTGCACCTCGGGCGACCCGGTGTCCTTCTCGTGCCGCTTGTACTTCGAGACCAGCTCCTGCTTCCGCTCCTGGACCAGCGCCATAAGTGCATCTCCTATCGGTTTTTCGTCACCACCTCGGGGGCGAAGGCGCGCGCCGCGAGCGGTCGTGAACGAAGGGAAAGCGGGGTCTTAAGCGATCCGGCGGGTTTCGTCAACGACCCGGCGGACCGTCCGGGACGCGGGCCACCCGCCCGGCGCCCGCCCCCCCGTCTCTTGCCGATCCAGGGCCCCGGATCGGATGCTGCGCGCTCCCCTCGCCGCTCGCCTCGACGCCCGTGCGCCGAGCGTGTGCAGCCCGGCCGCTCCCCCCCCTCGATGCCCATCTCCGCTGGCAAGGCCCGCGCCCTCCTAGCCCTCTCGGCCCTCGCCCTCTGCTTCGCCGCCCGAGCGGCGGACCTCGACGCGGATGGACTCGACGACGACCTCGAGGACGCCCTCCTCGCCCGGTTCGCGCCGATCGTGCTCCTCCACCCGACGGAGCCTGCGCGGCCGGGCAGCACCGACTGGCTCCTCGCGCGCGCCGACCTCGAGCCCGCGCCGGGCCCGAGGCCGCGCGTCCTCGCGGCGTCCATCCTGGGGGTCCTCGCCTGGCCGAAGCCCGTCGAGAACCCCGCCGCCCGCCTCCACCCGAGGGCCCAGGCCCGCACCGGGAGCGCGAACCCGGCGGACTGGGTGGTCTACGGCCACGCCTACCCATCTGCGGGCGGAGGCGTCCTGCTCCAGTACTGGTTCTTCTACCCGTTCAACGACGCTTATGGCGTCTTCGACCACGAGGGGGACTGGGAGCACGTGACGGTGAGGCTCGGCTCGGCGCTCACGCCGGAGGGCGTCCACTTCGCGGCGCACTTCGACTCGCACCCCGGCGCCTTCGTCCGCTGGAGCACGGTCTCGCGCGACGGCGAGCACCCGGTCGTCCTCTCGGCCCGCGGAACGCACGCGAGCTATGCGGCGCAGCGCGACGTGCCGTTCTGGGAGCGGGTGTGCGGCGTGGGCGACCCTGCGCGCGCCGCGGAGGCGGGGTGCCCGGTGTGGCGGACCTCAGGGCCCGAGTCGGGCGGGATCGTGAACCTCGGTGAGCGCGGCGCGCCGCGCGTGCCATTCCTCGCCTGGCCGGGGCGCTGGGGCTCGACCGGCCGCCTCGGGATGGACAGCCGGACCGATCCCCCACGCGGCCCCGGGTTCCAGCTCGGCTGGTGCGTGGGCGCCGCGCCCCGCGGTTGCCCGTAGCGCGCCGCTCGCGCGCCTCCGCGGCGCCGTTCGCGATACGATGGCGGTCCCCGCATGGCCGAGACCTCCAAGACCCACGTCGCCGCGACGGTCTCCGGCGAGTTCGCGCCGGGCACGACCCTCGGCAGCTGGGAGCTCGGTGAGCTCCTCGGCAAGGGTGCGATGGGCTGCGTCTACCGGGCGCGGCACCTGCGGCTCGGACGCGAGGCCGCGATCAAGGTGCTGAACGCGGAGTACGTCACCCGCCAGGACGTCGTGGAGCGCTTCTTCCGCGAGGCGCGGGTCGTGAACGAGATCGACCACGAGCACATCGTGGAGGTCACCGACTTCGTCGAGGCGCCCGGAGTCGCGTACCTCGTGATGGAGCTGCTCGACGGGGAGAGCCTGCGCCAGCTCATGCAGCGGCGCGGCCGCAGGTACCCGCCGATCAAGCGGATGCTCGCGATCATGAGGCAGGTGTGCGAGGCGCTCGAAGCGGCGCACGCAAAGGGGATCATCCACCGCGACCTGAAGCCCGATAACGTGTTCGTCGTCGAGCGCGAAGGCGCGGACTTCGCGAAGGTGCTCGACTTCGGCGTCGCGCGGCTGCTCGATCAGGCCGACCAGGCGTCCACGATGACGGGGATGATCCTCGGGACGCCGCACTACATGTCCCCCGAGCAGGCGCTCGGGCGCGGGGTGGGGCGCGACGCCGACGTCTGGGCCGCGGGCGTCGTGCTCTTCGAGCTGCTCGCGGGTGCCGTGCCGTTCACCGCGCCGAGCTTCGTCGAGCTCGCGGTGGCGATCCGGGGAAAACCGCCGCGGCCCCTGCCTGGGAAGACGCCCCGCGGCGAGCGGATCCCGCCGTGGCTCGCCGCGGTCGTGACGCGGTGCCTGGCGAAGCAGCCCGAGGATCGCTACCGCACCATGGCGGCGCTCGCCGCCGCGCTCGCCGCGCCGCCGAAGCCTTCGCGGCCGGGCAGGACGGTCGCCGCGGGCGTCGTGGCCGTCGCCGCGGCGGCGGGGGTCGCCGCAGCGGTGAAGCTCGGAGCGGCGCGGCCTCTCTGGGAGCTCGGTCGCGGTGCGGCGGACGGCGCTCGCAGCGCCGTCGCGCGGCTGACCCCGACGCCGACCCAGATCCTGACGCCGACCCAGACCCCGACGACGACCGCGCCCCCGACGTCCACGCACCCTGAGCGTAGCGCCGCCGCAGGCGGCGCGGAGTCGAAGGGGACCCGGACCCCGACGGCGACCCGGACCCCGACGGCGACTCGGACCCCGACGCCGACTCGGACCCCGACGGCGACGCGTCAGGCGCCGGAGCCGGAGCGCGCGCCGGCCACGGTGCGCCGCTCCGCGCCCACGAGGCCGGCCCCGCACCCCACCGTCGAGCTGCGCCTGCGGTCGACGCCGGCCGGCGCGACCGCGGTCCGCCTGGACACGGGACACCGGCTCGGCAAGACCCCGCTCGACGTGAACGTCCCGCGCAAGGCGGCGACGGTCTGGATCCAGCTCCGGCTCGAGGGGTACACGCCCGTGAAGTTCGCCGTGGAGCTCACGAAGGATGGCGCCGCGAACGTGACGCTCCAGCGGGCGGCGAAGCGGGCGAAGGGCGCACGGCGCGGCTGATCCGTCAGCCCAGGTCCGCGGGCGTGATGAACACGCGCACGGGACGCAGCCCCGCCTCGGATCCGGCACAGAGCGCGACGAGGTCGCCGTCCGGGCCGAGCGCTCGCACGAGGTCGCCCGTGGGCGTCTCTCGCCGCAGCGCCTTTCCCTGCGCGAGCGCCCTCGCCTCGCCGGGCTCGAGCCGGACCGCGGGCAGGTACCCGAGCGCCTCCGCCGGCGGCACGAGCCGGGCGCGGAGCGCAGCGCGGTCCTCGCGGCCGAGCGCCTCGATGTCGTCGAGCGGCAGCGCCCGCGCGAGGGCGAACCCGCTCGCCTCCGTCCGCCGGAGCGCGGCGAGGTGAGCGGGGACTCCGAGCACGCGCCCGAGATCGGCGGCGAGCGTCCGGATGTAGGTCCCCTTGCCGCAGCGGACCGAGATGCGCGCCCGGGCGAGGCCGTCCGCCCCGGCCGGCTCGAGCGCGAGCAGGTCGAACGCGTGGATCGTCACCGGCCGCGGCGCCCGCTCCACCTCCAGCCCCGCGCGCGCCGCCTCGTGGAGGCGGCGACCCCCGACGCGCACGGCCGAGTACATGGGCGGAACCTGCTCGATCGCGCCCAGGAACCGCGGCAGCGCCGCGCGGATCGCGGCCTCGGAGAGCGACGAGGCATCGCCGCGGGCTACGACCTCCCCTTCCGCGTCCTCGGTGGAGGTGGCGGCGCCGAACGCGACCGTCGCGTCGTAGGCCTTGTCCCCGTCCGACAGCCACTGCTGCAGCTTCACCGCGTCGTCGATGCAGACCACGAGGACGCCGGTCGCGGCGGGATCGAGCGTGCCGGCGTGGCCGGCCTTGTCGGCGCCGAGCGCGCGGCGGACGCGCTTCACGACGTCGAAGCTCGTCGGCCCCGCGGGCTTGTCCACCACGAGGACGCCCCCGTTCACGTCCGCCTCCGGCGCGCGCGGCGCCTACTCGTCCTCGGGGGTCGCCGGCGGCGGGGGCTCGGCGGAAACGAACGGCTCGCCCTGCTTCCGCGCCTCCTTGAGCAGGCGCTCGATCCGGTCGCCCTGCTCGACCGACGGGTCGTACACGAACCGCAGGTGCGGCGTGTGGCGCAACTTCAGATTTCGCGACACCTCGCGCTGCAGCCAGGTCGCCGCGGCGCGGAGGCCCTCGAGCGTCCGCTCGCGCTCCTTCTCCTCCGCGTGGATGGAGACGTAGACCGTGATCTCCTTCAGGTCCGGCGCCATCTTCGCGCCGGTCACCGTGATGAAGCCGGTGATGCGCGGATCCTTGAGGCCGCGCGCGAGCACCGCGCCGAGCTCGTGGCGGAACTCGTCGGCGACGCGGGCGGGGCGGCTGTGGGTCGTCATGATCGGTCACTCCCCATCGAGGTCGTCCGCCGCGTCCCGCTCCGCCTCGGCCTCGGCGAGGGTCCGGAGCTGCCCGTCGCCGATCGCGTCGCCATACGGGACGATCTCGATCTCGCGCCCCATCACCTGCAGCTGGCCGCCGTGCATCGACCCGACGAAGTCGGCCACCTTGTCGAGCGACTCGTTCACGAAGCCGTGGTCGTTCCCGACGGCGGCGACGCCCACGATGCTCTTCTGCCAGAGATCGTTCTCCGCGACCTCGGCGATCGAGACGTTGAACTTCGCCTTGACGCGGTCGATCGCCGAGCGGAGGAGGTGCCGCTTCGACTTGAGCGACCCCGGCTCCGGCATGTGAAGCGTCAGCCTGAGAACTCCCACGAACATCCATTATCCTCCGGCGCCCGAGCCCGAGCCGGTCGGGCGCGCGAGGAGCGAGCAGCGCAGCGGTACTCTTTTCGTACGGTCGGGAACCGACGCCGGGCTAGTCGAGGCTGGGCCGGAGCTCCTCGAGCTCGAAGGCTTCGAGGACGTCGCCTGCCTTCACGTCGGCGAAGCCCTCCACGCCGATGCCGCACTCGAACCCGGTCGCCACCTCGCGGACGTCGTCCTTGAGCCGCTTGAGCGAGCCGATCTTCCCCGTGTGGACCACCTTCCGGTCGCGCAGCACCCGCACGTTCGCGCCGCGCTTCACGACGCCCTCCGTCACCGCCGACCCGGCGATGGCGCCGATCTTCGGGATGTTGAAGAGCGCGCGGACCTCGGCCTTGCCGAGCGGCTTCTCCTTGATGATCGGGTCGAGCAGGCTCGCCATCTCCTCGCGAACCTTGTCCACCGCCTCGTAGATGATGTTGAAGAGGAGGATCTTCACGCCCTGCTGGCTCGCGATCTGCTCGACCTTCGTCTCGGGCTTCGTGTTGAACCCGACGATGATCGCGTTGCCCGCCGCGGCGGTGAGGACGTCCGACTCGGTCACGGCGCCGACGCCGGTGTCGAGGATCTTGACCGCGACCTTCTTCGTCGCCGCCTTCTGGAGCGCCTGCGTGACGGCCTCGGAGGAGCCCTGGACGTCGGCCTTCACGACCACGTTGAGCGTCTTGCCGCCGCCGCTCTTCGCCTTCGCGAACAGGTCCTCGAGCGTCGCCCGCTTCGTGCTGCCGAGCTCCTTCTGGCGGGCCTTCTCGGCGCGGTGGGTGGCGACCTCCTTCGCGGACTTCTCGTCCTCGACGACGTTGAACTCGTCGCCCGCGACCGGGACGCCCGACAGGCCGAGGACCTCGACCGGGTAGCCGGGGCCGACGTTGTCCACCTGCTCGCCGCGCTCGTTCATCATCGCGCGGACGCGGCCGTAGTGGATGCCGGTGACGAGGGCGTCGCCGACGCGGAGCGTCCCCTCCTCGATGAGAACGGTCGCGACGGGGCCGCGGCCCTTCTCGAGCTTCGCCTCGATGACGCGCCCGGCGGCGAGCGCCTCGGGGTTGGCCTTGAGCTCGAGGACCTCCGACTGGAGCGCGATGTACTCGAGCAGCTCGGGGATGCCCTGC
>Ga0137374_10001013_pt1 | contig 31133 bp, 21 predicted proteins | sample SagtaG_20_FD_104811 | JGI IMG/M metagenome (GOLD analysis project Ga0137374, IMG submission 104811) | Vadose zone soil microbial communities from Sagehorn Ranch, Mendocino, California, USA - Sage1_R_100_16 metaG | ecosystem: Environmental > Terrestrial > Soil > Vadose zone | place: USA... | reverse complement strand
GCGGGGTGCTGCCGCCGGTGCCGGGGGTCGGGTTGCTGCCGCCGGTGCCGGGCGTCGGGTTGCTGCCGCCGGTGCCGAGCGTCGGGTTGCTGCCGCCGGTGCCGCCGCCGCCCGCGGGGCTGCCGCTGGTGCCCGCCGTCGCGCCCCCCGCCCCGCTCGACTGGGTGCCGCCGCCGCACGAGCCTGTGGCCACGAGCAGCGCGAATCCGGCCGCCACGGAAAAGTTACTCAATGGATATCGCATGGGCCGGACTCTACTTCGGAGCCGGCACCTATCGCACGAACTTCGACAGCAAGCGGATGTACGCGACCTGGTAGCCGTCGCTCGGCTCGGTGACGCTCCACGAGTTGAGCGGCCATCCCGTGTTGAAGTCCTTGTAAGACCCACAAGCGCCGAGCACGAAACACGTTGCGGCAAGAACACGGGCGATTCCGTCGCTATGCACGCTTCGATGTTATCCGAGGCCGAGCGTCCGTGATATCTCGGGGCAAAGGTCGAACTTGAGGCTCTCCGAGCACGAGCAGCCGTCCGACATCTTCGTGACCGAGACGATGGCCGAGCTGTCGGCGCGCCAGGGACGAAGCACGGACGCGATGGCGATCTACCGCCGCCTGATCGAGGGCGCCTCGCCGGCGGACGAGCGCCGGACGAGGTGGGCCGCCCGGCTTGCCGCGCTCGAGGCGGGACCCGCCGCCGAACCGGCCGGCGTCGTACCGGAACGCACCGACGCGCCTGCCGCCGCGGTGCCGCCCGCTCCCGCGGCGGCCACGCCTACGCTCGAACGGCCGGCCGAGGCGGCGCTGCGCTTGCCGATGGTCGTGCGCGAGCCGGTGCGCTCGGGCCAGGTCGTCTACGCGCAAGCGAGCGATCTCATCGTCCTCGCCCCCGTGAACCCAGGCGCGCAATTGCTCGCCGACGGCAACATCCACATCTACGCCACGCTCCGTGGGCGCGCGGTGGCGGGCGTACGCGGCGCCGCCGGCGCCCAGATCTTCTGCTTGCGGCTCGAGGCCGAGCTCGTCGGCATCGACGCGGCTTACTGTATGAGCGATGACATCCCCGCCGCGCTCCGCGGTCGAAGCGTGCGCATCTGGCTGCACGACGGACGCTGCCAGCTGGCACCGCTCGGCTGAGCCCCGATCGACATCCGCCTCGGTAAGACCCTGACGATCACCGACGGATCGGGCCCCGTGAACGTAACAAGGTCGCCGGTGGCAACCGCGCGGGGCGTTGTTACATTCTCGTCGGTGGCACATCACACCCGACTCCGACGGTACCTGCTCGTGGCGGCCGGCCTGCTGCTGGTCGTCGGCCTGCTGGTGGGGATCAAGAGCGCCCAAATCGGCAAGCTCATGGCGATGGGCAAGCAGATGCAAGCGAGCGGCCCGCCGCCCGAGACGGTGGGATCGGCGCCGGCCACCGCCGAGAGCTGGGAGACGACCGTGTCGGCGGTCGGGAGCATTTCCGGGCTTCGCAACGTCGCGGTGAGCAACGAGGTTCCCGGAACCGTGACCCGCATTCGTTTCGAGTCGGGGAAGATCGCGCGCGAGGGCCAGGTGCTCATCGAGCTCGACGCCGGCGTCGAGCGCGCGCAGATGGCGTCGGCTGACGCCCGACGTGACCTCGCGGTGAAGACAGCGGAACGTTCGCGGACGCTGGCGCAAGGGAATGCGATCACGCGCGCTCAGCTCGACGAAGCCGAGGCGCAGTTGCGGACCGCGGGCACCGACGCCGCCGCGCTGCGCGCCCAGGTCGAGCGCAAGGTCGTGCGCGCGCCGTTTCGGGGGCGGCTCGGCATCCGGGCCGTCAACGTGGGGCAATACCTGACCCCGGGAACGACGGTGACCACCCTCGACGCCATGGGTGGAACGTTCGTGGACTTCACCCTGCCCCAGGAAGAGCTCGCGAAGGTGTCGGTCGGCCTCCCCGTGCGCGTGACCCTCGAGGGCGAAAAGGAAACTTTGGAAGGAACCGTCACCGCCATCGAGGGCAGCGTCGACCTCGCCAGCCGAAACGCGAAAGTCCGCGCCGAGATCCCCGAGCCCGCCAGCAAGCCGCGTCCGGGGACGTTCGTCAACGTGAAGGTCATCGGGCGCGACAAGACGAAGGTGGTGGCGGTCCCCGCGACCGCGATTATCCACGCTTCCTACGGCGACTCCGTGTTCGTGATCGAAGACAAGTCGCACGACGGCAAACCGGTCAAGATCGCGCGCCAGCAGTTCGTACGCGTGGGCACCGCGCGCGGCGACTTCGTGGCGGTGACGAAGGGTCTCACGGCCGGCCAGCAGGTGGTGAGCGCGGGCGCGTTCAAGCTCCGCAACAACTCCCCGGTGGTCGTGGACAACAGCGTCCAGGGCAAGCCACAGCTCGACCCCCACCCCCCGAACCGGTGACATGAAGCTCACCGACGTCTTTCTGCGCCGTCCGGTGCTCGCGATCGTGGTGAGCGTGCTCATCATCGTCGCCGGCCTGCAGGCGGTCCGCGGCTTGAACGTGCGCCAGTACCCGAAGCTCGAGAGCGCGACGGTCACGGTTCGGACCGTGTACGTCGGCGCCAGCGCCGATCTGGTCCGCGGCTTCATCACCACCCCACTCGAGCGCGCGATCGCCGCCGCCGACGGCATCGACTACATCGAATCGCAGAGCGTGTTGGGGCTGTCGACGATCAACGTCAGGCTCAAGCTGAACTTCAACGCCGCCGACTCGCTGGCGGACATCAGCTCGCGCGTGAACCAGGTGCGCGCCGATCTGCCGCCCGAGGCGCAGGTGCCGGCGATCCAGGTCGAGCCTTCCGACGCGCAGGTCGCCGCGATGTACCTCGGCTTCTCGTCCGACGTGCTCCAGGACAATCAGGTCACGGATTACTTGATCCGCGTGGTGCAGCCGCGCTTGTCCGCGATCGGCGGCGTCCAGCGCGCCGAGATCCTGGGCGCGCGCACGTTCGCGCTGCGGGCCTGGCTCAAGCCCGATCGAATGGCCGCGCTCAACGTCAGCCCGTCGCAGCTGCGGCGCGCGCTGGCCGCCAACAACTACCTGACCGCCGCCGGCACGACCAAGGGCGCGCTGGTCCAGCTCAACGTCACGGCATCGACCGACCTGAGATCGCTGGACGGCTTCAAGAAGCTGGTGATCCGCGAGCAGAACGGCGCGCTCGTCCGACTCGAAGACGTCGCCGACGTCGAGCTGGGCGCCGACGAATACGATCAGGACGTTCGGTTCTCGGGCAAGAAGGCCGTGTTCATGGGCGTGTGGGTGCTGCCGAGCGCGAGCGCCCTCGACGTCACGGACCGCGTCAACCGCGAGCTCGGGCAGATCAAAGCCGAGCTGCCGACCGGGATGGAGGCCATGGTGGCCTACGACTCGACGGCCTACATCCGCGACGCGATCTTCGAGGTGGTCAAGACCCTGGCCGAGACGGTCGCGATCGTCATGATCGTGATCTTCCTGTTCCTCGGCTCGTTGCGCTCCGCGCTGGTGCCGGTGGTCGCGATCCCGGTGTCGCTGATCGGCGCCGTGTTCCTGATGCAGGCGTTCGGCTTCACGCTCAATCTACTGACCCTGCTGGCGATCGTGCTCTCGGTCGGGTTGGTCGTCGACGACGCCATCGTCGTGGTCGAGAACATCGAACGCCACATTCGCGACGGGGACACCCCGTATCGCGCGGCGCTGATCGGGGCGCGCGAGCTGGTCGGCCCGATCGTCGCGATGACCATCACGCTGGCGGCGGTCTACGTGCCGATCGGGATTCAGGCTGGCCTGACCGGCGCGCTGTTCCGCGAGTTCGCGTTCACGCTGGCGGGCGCGGTCTTCATCTCGGGCGTCGTGGCGCTGACGCTGTCGCCGGTGATGTCGTCGCGGCTGCTGCGGGCCGAGCATCAACACCGCTGGTTCGCGCGCAAGGTCGAACGGACCTTCGATGCGCTGCGGACGCGCTACCTGCGGATGTTGTCGGCCACGCTGAGCTTCCGGCCCGCGGTGTACGCCGTCTGGATCTCGCTGTCGGCGCTGCTGGTGCCGCTGTACATGTTCTCGCCCGGGGAGCTCGCGCCCCACGAAGATCAGAGCTTCGTGTTCGGCGCGATCGACGGGCCCGCCAACGCCACGCTGGAGCAGATCACGACCTATTCGGCCGAGGTGCACAAGGCGTTCGCGAGCACGCCCGAATTCGAGCACAGCTTCCAGATCAGCTTCCCCACCGGCGGCTTCGGTGGCATGGCGCTCAAACCCTGGAAGCAGCGAGAGCGCAGCGTGTTCCCGATCGAGCACGAGCTGAACCTGAAGCTGGCTCGCATCAGCGGCATTCGCGCGCCCGTCTTCCTGCCGCCCGCGCTGCCCAACCCCGGGCTGTTCCCGGTCGAGGTGGTGCTGACGTCGACCGCGGAGCACGCCCAGCTGGTGAAATTCGCGGACCAGCTGGTGGTGGCGGCGATGGCGAGTCACCAGTTCGCGTTCCCCCCCATCGTCGACGTCCGCATCGATCAGGCCAACACTGAGATCATCGTCGATCGCAGCAAAGCGGCGTCGATGGGCCTGACGATGGAGCAGCTGGGCGCCGACCTGTCGGCAACGTTGAGCGGCAACTTCGTCAACCGGTTCAGCATGGACGGACGCAGCTACAAGGTCATCCCGCAGATCGAGCGCGCGGCGCGCCTGACCCCGGCGCAGCTCGCCGACATCCACGTCTCAGGACCGAACGGCCAGGTCATCCCGCTGTCGGCGATCGCGACCCTCCGCACCGGGCTCGAGCCTCGCTCGCTCAACCGGTTCCAGCAGCAGAACGCGATCAAGGTCTCCGGACTGCCGACCCGGTCGTTGAAGGCGGGGCTCGAGGTGCTCGAGACGACGGCCGCCAAGGTCCTGCCACCCGGCTCGCGCCTGGACTACACGGGCGAGTCGCGCCAGCTCCGCCAGGAGTCGGGGAAATTCCTCCCCGTGCTGGGGCTCGCGCTGCTCGTGATCTTCCTGGTGCTTGCCGCGCAGTTCAACTCGTTCCGCGATCCGATCGTCGTTCTGGCCGGCTCGGTTCCGCTGGCGATGTTCGGCGCGCTGATGTTCACGTTCCTGAAGTTCGAGGGTCCACCCGGCATGACGTTCCGCCTCACCGAGGGCTGGACGACCACGCTCAACATCTATTCGCAGGTCGGGTTGGTCACGCTGGCTGGCCTCATCGCGAAACACGGCATCCTCATCGTCCAGTTCGCGAACCAGAAACAGCTCGAGGGGATGGGCAAGGCCGACGCCGTCCGTGAAGCGGCGAGCATCCGCTTGCGCCCGATCCTGATGACGACGGTGGCCACGGTCGCCGGCCACTTCCCGCTCACGCTCGTCTCGGGCCCGGGCGCGGTCGCGCGCAACTCGATTGGCATCGTGCTGGTGGGTGGCATGACCATCGGAACCCTGTTCACGCTGTTCGTCGTCCCGTCGCTCTACGTCCTCATCGCCAAGGACCACAGCCAGGAGCGGAGGATGCGTGAGGTGCTCGAGGCGGAGCCTCAGAAGTCAGGTTGAAGCCGGAACTGGAAGCCCGTGCACGATCAGCTGCTCGGCTTCGGCGGGCGGCAGCGGTCGCGAGAACAGGAAGCCCTGGGCGGTCCCGCAGCGCAACGTCAGCAACGTCTCGGCCTGCATGTCGGTCTCGACGCCCTTGGCGATGACGTCCAACCCCAGGTTCCGCGCCAGCGAGACGATGGCGCGCACGATCGAGGTCTGACGGGGACCGCCGTCCATGCGGCTCACGAACGATCGATCTACCTTGATCGTCTCGACCGGGAAGTTCTCCAGGTACGCGAGCGACGAGTACCCGATACCGAAGTCATCGATGTGCAGGTGCACCGCCATCTCGTGCAGCTTCTGAATCACGCCCGCGCCAGCCTTCAGGTTCTGCATGAGCGCGGTCTCGGTGAGCTCGAGCGTAAGCGAGCCCGGGGCCAGGCCCGTCTCGCCTAGGATGCGACCCACCTGTTCGGCCACCCCCGCGTGCGCAAGCTGGCGGGTCGACACATTGACGCTGACGCCGAGCGGGGGCGTCCGCGGATAGCGGTCCTGCCACGCCTTCATCTGCTGGCAGGCTTCCTTCAGCATCCATTCGCCGATCACGCCGACCAGCCCGGTCTCCTCGGCGACCGGGATGAAAACGTCGGGTGGGACCAGGCCGCGCTCGGGGTGGCGCCAGCGCGCGAGCGCCTCGAACCCCAGCAGCCGCCGGCTCCCGAGATCGATGATGGGCTGGTAGTAGGCGAGCAGCTCACCGCGGTCGAGCGCGCGCCGCAGGTCGGTCTCGAGGCGCAAGAGCGCCATCGCCCGCTCGTGCATGTCCGCGTCGAAGATCCGGTGCTGGGACCGCCCCGCCGCCTTGGCCCGGTACATCGCAGTGTCGGCGTCACGCAGCATGTCCTCGGGCTTGTCGTACCCCGAGCTCGACAGCGCGATGCCGATGCTGACCGAGCTGAACACCTCCTGGCCGGACAGCACGAATGGTTTCACCAGCTCCTGTTGGATGCGATCGGCGACCCGCGTGGCGTCGGCCTCCGACGAGATGTCCTCGAGCAGCACCGTGAACTCGTCGCCCCCCAGCCGCGCCAGCGTGTCACTGGGCCGCATGTGCTGTTCGAGTCGCCGCGCGATCCCGACCAGGAGCTCGTCGCCCGCCCCGTGGCCGAGCCCGTCGTTGACGCTCTTGAACCGATCGAGATCGAAATAGAGCACCGAGAACAACAGACCCTCGGGGGTGCGGCGGGCGCGGTGAAACAGGTGCTGGAGCCGGTTCACGAACAGCGCCCGATTGGGCAGCCCGGTCAGCGCATCGAAGAACGCCTGGCGCTCGAGCTGCGCTTCGGCCTGCTTGCGCTGGGTGATGTCGCGCGACAGGCCGAACGTGCCGATGATGTTCCCGCCGCGGTCGCGAAGCGGCAGCTTGGTGGTCGAGACCCAGCGGACGCCGCCGTCGGGCCGGGTCTCCTTCTCCTCGAGGTTCACGAGCGGGCGGCCGGTCCGCAGGATCTCCTGCTCGTCCTCGAACGCCTTGGCCGCGTGCTCCTCGGTGAAAAAGTCGAAGTCGGTTCGCCCCACCGCGAGCGCCGGATCGGCGACGCCAAACCGCTCGGCGGCGTAGCGGTTGACGCGCGTGAACCGGCTCTGGCGATCCTTGAAATAGATGCTGTCCGGGACGTTGTCCATCAGCGTCTCGAGCAGGAAGATCTCGCCCTCGAGGCGCGCGATCTCGACCCCCGGGTCGGCGGGCTTCCCCCCATCCTCGTTGGTGGCTGCTGGGCCCCCCATTGACCACCATTTCTCGGTAGATTGCCGAGGCTCCTGAAGAGTGCTAAAAGGGTTACCAAGCTTCTACTTGTTTCGTTCGTCAGTCTCTGCGTCGCCGCTTCGCCTGTGGTTCGTTCGAGCTCGGACATCGACAGGCTCGAGGCTTCTGTACGACGGCAGTTCCGTCGGGATTGAAAGGGAGAATGAGAAATGGGTAGACGCCTTTACGTTGGAAACCTGTCGTACAACACCACCGAGATCGGCCTGCGCGATGTCTTCGGCCAGGTTGGCACCGTGGCCGACGCGAAGATCGTGATGGACCGTGAAACCGGCCGTCCGCGCGGCTTCGCGTTCGTCGAGATGAGCTCCGACCAGGAAGCTCAGCAGGCGATCCAGACGCTCAACGGGCGTGAGTTGGATGGCCGCGCGATCAACGTCAACGAAGCGCAGGAGCGCGGTGGTGGCGGTGGTGGCGGGCGTGGTGGTGGCGGCGGCGGGCGTGGTGGTGGTGGTGGCGGTGGTCGCGGCCGCTGGTAGTCCTTCGCTGAACCTCTGACCGCTGTCGTCCCGCGCCGTCCAAAAGGTGGCGCGGGACGATGGTCTTTTCATTCCGCCCTCGCCCCGAGCCCGCGCTGCCTTATCGCGGTCGAGGCTAGTCAGGGCGCAGCTGTTGCGTCGGGCTGCTGGGTAACTTCGTGGTGCGCGGACGTCGCAATCGGAGAGTGACCTCAGCGCCTACAAGCCGTGGGGACGGCAACGCTTCGAGGTGGTCCAGCTGAAAATTCGGGGTGGGCCTCAAAAATTCGAACGGCGATCCGTCGTGCGCGCCAGCCAACCTGCCGCGGGACTGGGGCTTGCGGTTGGCGCGCCGTTGCACGGTCGCTGCCCAGGGATGGGTCGGCGGAGGTTTCCATGTCGACACGAGCTGGTTCACTGCTTGGCATCTCTGTTTTCGCGCTCACGATCAGCGTCGCCGGCTGCGACGTTTTGGACGACCTCCTCGACGACCTCCGGCATCCACCAGGACCTGCGTGCGGCACCGCGACCTGCGCGTCCGGCCAGGTCTGCTGTAACCCGAGCTGCGGTATCTGCACGCCCCCCGGCGGTGCTTGCACCCAGCAATTCTGCGAGCCGCCAGACGCGCAGTGCAAGAGCGACGCGGACTGCCGCGCGTCCGCGTTCATGTGCACCGGATGCGACTGTCTCGCGCTCGGACCCTCCGACCCCGAGCCGGTCTGCCAGGGCCCCGGCGTGCAGTGCTTCGCCGATCCGTGCTTGAACAAGAAGGCGGCGTGCGAAACCGGCCGCTGCGTGATCGCGTCCGCGTCGGCATGCGGCGCCGGTCAGGTGCAACGGAAGGTGTGCCTCGCCTGCGGTCCCGCCGGCGGCTGCGCGAAGGAGTCGGGCTGCGCTCAAACCTGCACCCAGAATACCGACTGCGCCTCCAGCCATACCGGCTGCATGGACGGCGTCTGCCAGGTCACGGGCTGCATCTAGCAGCAACCTAAGCAGCAACCTAGGCGAACTTAGGCGTGACCGAGGTAGCGCCCGGGCACATTTTTTGCGATCGGGCCGGGACGGTGGCTGAATCGTTCCATCATGGAACAAGCTGAAGTCGTTTCCGGCCCCGGCGCCGCGGTCGTATCGGTCAAGCTCGCCCTCTCCGACGAGGCGCACGCGTCCCTCGCCGCCGTGCGCGTGGCGCAAGAGAGTGCCCGATTGCGCGCGCGCCAGCAGACGGTGCGGACTCGGATTTGGTTCGCGGCTCTCGTGGTTGCCGCCGCGCTGGCCGGAGCCGCGATCGGACCGCGCATCGCACGCCTGCGGAAGGCGCGCGCGAAGGCGGTGGCGGCAGCGCGGCTCTCGCCGATCGCGCCTGCGTCCTCGCGGGCGCCCGCTTTCACGGCGGCGAGCATCGCTGAGCCGGTGGCTGCGAAGGCACCCGACGATTCGCTGCCCGCGCTCGAACCGCGGCCCTCGCGGCAGACCGACGCGGCGTCTGCCGTCGCGCCGACCAAGGCGCGCGAGGTCGACATCGTGGAAGGCTGTGACGCGGCGTCGATCCGACACGCCTGGCGACTGTCGCCGGATGCGTGTGTTCGTGCGTTCGAGGCGGATCCCACCAACGCATCCCTGGCGCTGGCGGTCGCCCAGGCTCATCACGCCAAGGCGCACTTCGGCGAGGCCGCACAATGGGCCAAGCGCGCGCTCACGCTGAATCCCAAAGCGGCCGAGGCCTACATCATCATCGCGCACGACGATCGTGCGAACGGGCGCGCCGAGGACGCTCGGGCGGCGTACAAGCGCTATCTCGAGGTCGCGCCGCGTGGCTGGCACAAACCCGAAGCACGGGCCGCGCTCCGAACCGCCCCCGCCAGCCCGCGCTGATCCGCGCCTCGCCCAGCGGCGCTGCTTTTCGAGCGCGGACGGGCCTCGAAACTGCCTAAGATGTGCCGCGTGACCGACTTTGGTCGTGAGCGAGGGCAAGGGCGAAGAAAAACCGATCTGGCCGCGACGGTGGCGGCCATGCTGGTCGCCGCTGCCTGCGTGTCCTGTGGGAGCAGCGTAACGGGAGGCATGACGGGCCAAGCCGGCTCACGCGCGACCGCGGGGAGCGGCGGGACGAGCAGCGCGACGGCCGGCGCCGCGGGAACGGGCGGAACGACCGGCGCCGCGGGGATCGGAAGCGCAGGAACGACCGGCGCGGCGGGAACCGGCACGGCCGGCACCGTGGGAACGACGGGCGCCGCGGGGACCGGCACCGCGGGCGCGGCCGGACGCGGGGGCGCGGGCGGCAGCGGCGCGACGGGCGGGCGCGGCGGCATGGGGGGAGCCACCACCACGGGCGGGCGCGGCGGCACGGGGGGAGCCACCGCCACGGGCGGGCGCGGCGGCGGCGCCGGTGGCGGCGGCACGGTCGCCTGCCAGGCTCCGACCACGGCCACCGGCACGGAGGCGACGGTCAACGTCAACCTCGGCACGGTACGCTCGACGGTCAGCCCCGAGTTGATGGGCGTGCAAACCTCGGTCTCCGACGACAATTTGGGGCGGACGACGACGCCGAATCTGCTCGCCAACGTGGGCGTCAGGTCGCTGCGCTACCCGGGTGGCGCGTACGCCGACGTGTACCACTGGACGCTTCACACCGGCACCGCGACGCCGACCGCGGGCAGCCCTACCGAGGCGCTTCACATCGCTGCCAACAGCCATTTCGGCGCGTTCGTGACCTTGATGGCCAACGTGGGCGCGAACGCCCTCATCACCGTGAACTACGGCACGAACACGACCGCCACCGGCCCGGCGCGGCCGCAGGAAGCCGCGGCGTGGGTCGCCTACGCCAATGGCAGCCCGTCGAACACGACGTCGATCGGCGTCGACGCCGACGGCAAGGATTGGCAGACGGTCGGCGCCTGGGCCGGCCTGCGCGCCGCCGCGCCGCTCGCGACCGACGACGGCATGAACTTCCTGCGCATCAGTCACTCGGCTCCGGTGGGCATCAAATACTGGGAGATCGGCAACGAGATATACGGCAACGGCTACTACGCGGGCGGGTGTGGTTCGGAAGCGGACCTGCACGTCCCCTACCCCGCCACGGGATCGACGTGTACGGATCGCTCGAACAACGCGGCGTTGTCGCCGGCGACCTACGGCGCCGGCGTCAAAGCGTTTTCCATCGCGATGAAGGCGGTCGACCCGACGATCAAGATCGGCGGCATCGTCAACGCGTCGACGACCGAGTTCACCAACTGGAACACGATGGCGCTGCCGCAGATGTGCGCGAGCATGGACTTCGCGGTCTTCCACTGGTACGCGGGCAAGTCACTCCCCGGGCTGCTGGGCGTGGCGGAGATGGAGGTCCCGCCGATGTTCACGCGGCTGCGCAGCGTGCTGTCGACGGCCGCCTACAATTGCCCCGCCAACCTGCCCATCGCGCTCACCGAGTGGGGCCCCAACACGGCGGCGGGCAACGTCGCGCTCCCGATGTCGACCTCCACCGCGGCGCCGGTGGGCTCGCAGATCGTCGGCCTGTTCGCCGCCGAGACCTACGCGCACCTGATGGAACAGGGCGCGCTGTCCGCCCACTGGCGCGAGCTGCATGACAGCAGCTACCTCGCGCCGGTCGATCGCACGAATGATCCGTTCACCTCGGTGGCGGACACGCCGCGCTGGGGCTACCACGGCCAGTACATCGCGCATCAGCTGGCGAGCGGCAACGACAAGATGGTCCAGGCGAACGTGAACGGCGGCCTGCTCGGCAGCGCGATCAAGGCGCACGCGTCGCTGCACGCCGACGGCAGCATCGCGGTGATGATCACCAACACCCACAACTTGATGGCCGGTAACGTCACCGTCAACGTCACGGGCGGCGGCACGGCGCTCGGCTGTGTCGGCACGCGCTACGTCTACGCCCCCATCAACACCGACCAGGACGGCAACGTCACGTCGGCCCCGATCTTCTCGGCCGCCGACGGGTTGTCCGTCAACGTCGCGGTACCGACGTACGCCACCGTCGTCGTGTCGTTCCCGAAGCGCTGAGCGGCGCACCCGCTCGGCGGGGCGCCGCATCCCTTCGTCCGATGAGCGCCGGGACCACCCGTCGGCGGGGCGCCGCATCCCTTCGTCCGACGAGCGCCATCGTGCGGGCGCTAGCGGTGTTCGAGCGCCAGCATTCGACCCCGCACGAAACAGGGGCAGGCGCCGTAAGAACCCTAGAGAGTAGGCAAGCCAAGCTGAGCGCGCGGTGCGGACGCCGCGGCTCGAACCACGGCGCCCGTCCGCTTGCTTGGCGCTCGTCGGACGAAGGGATGCGGCGCCCCGCCAAGGGGGCGTGGATAGGCGCTCGTCGGACGAAGGGATGCGGCGCCCCGCCCTCGCGCCCAGGAGCTAGCGGCCGAGCTGCGTGTTGATGCCGCGGAGGTGGCGGCCGCCGGGGAACTCGCGCGCATACGCGTCGGCGGCGGACTGGGCGGCGACCCGATCGCCGGCCTTGACGTAGGCCTCGACCAGGCGCGCGCGGACGTCCTCGCGGAGGCTCTGCGGGGCACCGAGCGACAGGGCGCGCTCGAGCGCGGAGACCGCGCGGGCGGGCTGACCGAGATCGTCGAGCTCGAGCCGCCCGAGGGCGAAGGCCGCGAGCGGCGCCTGCGGGTCTTCGGTGTGCTCGCTGATGATGCGTGTCAGCGGTCCGACCGCGTCGCCGGGGTGGCCCGAAAGCCGGGCGACGTCGGCGAGCGCGAACAGATCGGTGACGCCCGCGCGCCGAGCCTCGCGCCGAATGCCGGGCGAGCCGAGCGCCGCGAACGCCTCCGTGTGGTGGCCTCCGCGCGCGAGCTCACGCCACGCTGTCTTCGCGGCGCGCGCCGCCGGCGGCGAGATGAGCGCCGTCTCGGCCACCTGCGCGCCCTCGTTCGGCGCACCGGCAGTCGGCGCACCCGCAGCCGAATCAATCACCGAATCGATGCGAACCGGAGATGGCGGCGCCGCCTCCACCATCTCCAGCGACTCGCCCGCGATCAGCCGTCGCGCCCGATCGGGAACCCGCTCGCCACGCACCAGCACCACGCCGTGCTCGACCGACACGCGCAGCCGCTCCGACCCGCGAACGCAGGCGAAGCGGGTGCCGACCACCTCGACGGTCGCGAGCCCGCACTCGATCTGCCAGCGCCGCGGACCGCCGGGGCGCACGTCGAACGCCGCGCTGCCACGCTGGAGGATCGCCACGAACGACGTCGGCGACGACTCGAGCGGCTCGAACCGCGCGCCGCCCTCGAGCCGGATGTTGGATCCGTCCGACATCGACAGCGACATGCCCTCGGCGGGCGCATCGACCGCCGAAAGCGGCCGCCCGTCGGCGAGGTGCAGCGGGCCCGCGTCCTTGCGCAGGGCGCCGGTGGTCACGAGCGCGACCACCGCCGCGCCCGCGAGCGCAGCCACCGGCAGCAGCATCAGGCCGGACGGGCGGCGCCGGTGCGCGCGCGGCAGCGACGCGTCGATCTTGCGCCAGATTCGCTGCAGCGCGACCTCGTCGGAGACGTCGCGCAGCGCGTCCTTGATTGGGGTAGGTAAGATTGGCGTGGGCAGGCGGGTCACGACGACGCCTCCCCGCCCGCGGTGCCGAGGTGACGGCTGACGAAAACCTCCGCCTCCGCGATCCGGCGCTTGACCGTGGCCAGCGAGCACCGGCACATCGCCGCGACCTCCGCGAGCTCCAAGCCCTCGACCTTACGCAGCGACCAGGCGAGCCGCAGCTCGCTCCGCATCCGGCCGAGCGCCTTGTCGATCAGCGCCAGCTCGGCGCGCTCGTCCGGGCGCACGCCCGGCGCCGCCAACTCGGCCAGCGTTGCGTCGTCCCCACCGCGCTCGAGCCCCACGAAACCGAACAACCGCGCGCGGCGAAACCGGCGCCGAACGAAGCTGACCGCGATCTGCCACAGCCAGCTGCGCAGCGCGGCCGGATCGCGTAGCGACCCGAGCTGCTCGAACGCCGCCAGGAACGTGTCCTGAACGACCTCTTCGGCCTCGTTGCGATTCCGCAGCAGGCGGACGGACACCGCCAACAACGAAGACGCGTGCCGCCGATAGATCATCTCTCGGCTCCACCGATCGCCGCCGAGCGCGCGAGCGACGAGGTCAGCGTCGGTCAACGCGTCTGACGACTGCAGGAGAACCGTGTGGCTCACGAGCACGCCCATTGTATTGAGTAGATCCCCAAAACGACCAAACCGGCTCATCGGCGGCTGTAAAAGTTATGTGAGCCGTTTCCGGGCGACCGCGGCTCCAGCTTCCATGACGCTCTGCCGGTTGCGGGTGACGTGGTGGGCGACGGTGGGCCTACTTGTGGCGGCGTGTGGCTGTAACTCCTCCGTCAACGCCTTGAAGACCACCGACGGCAGCCCGAACCTGGGCGTCGACGGCTCCGGGAAGATCCCGATCGGCAGCACCGAGTGCAGCGACGGGATCGACAACGACGGCGACGGCAAGGTCGACTACCTCGACTTCGAGTGCGTCGGACCGCTCGACAACGACGAACATTCGTTCGCGACCGGAATTCCGGGCGACAACATGGACGCCTGCAAACAGGACTGCTTCTTCGACGGCAACTCGGGCATGGGCGACGACCATTGTGACTGGCAGCTCAAGTGTGATCCGCGGAGCGTCGAGACAAGTTGTCCGTATGACGCAACGTACGCCATGGGCCACCCGACCGAATGTTCGGTCGCCTCGTCGCAGTCGGCCGACTGCGTGTCCCGCTGTCAGGGCCTGGTCCCCAACGGGTGCGACTGCTTCGGCTGCTGCGCGATCCCCGGCGGCCCCACCATCCGACTCGCGGCCACCTGCACGGCCAAAGACTTCGGCGACCCGGCGAAGTGCCCGGTCTGCACCCAGGTGACCCAGTGCTCGAATACCTGCGACCACTGCGAGTACTGCATCGGCAAGCCGACGCTGCCCGCCGACTGTGCGCCCGACGGCGGCACACCGGTACCCGCATGCGGCGACTACGCGCCGTGCGGGCCGGGCACCAACCTCGACCCTGCTCAGTGTCCGGACAGCACCGGCTGCATCACCGGCTGCTGCAGGCCCATCATCATCATCGGCTGATCGAACCAGGAGACCTCATGACCAGCACCCGCGATCGCTCGTTCGTCCGTGTCCACATCACGTTCACGCTGATGCTGGCCGCGGTGTATTTCTTCGCCATCGGCTGTGGCGGATCGTCGCCGGCGGGCGGCGCGGGCCGTGGGGGCAGCTCCGCGGGAGGGAGCACCGTCAGCGGCGCGGGCGGCAGCACCACCACCGGCGCGGGCGGCACCAACACCACCGGCTCGGGCGGCACCAACACCACCGGCTCGGGCGGCAGCGGCACCGGCGGCACCAACACCACCGGCACCGGCGGTAGCAATACCACCGGCTCGGGCGGCAGCAACACCACCGGCGCGGGCGGCAGCAGCGGCGCCGGCGGCAAGCTCGTGATCGGCCAGACCCAATGCAGCGATGGCATCGACAACGACGGCGACGGCAAGATCGATTACCTCGATCCGGAGTGCGTCGGCCCGGGCGACAACGACGAAGGCTCGTTCGGGACCGGCATTTCGGGCGACAACGTCGACCCTTGCCGACAGGACTGTTTCTTCGACGGCAACTCGGGGATGGGCGACGACAAGTGCGAGTGGCAGCTCAAGTGCGACCCGATGAACACCAACACGCGGTGCCCGTACGACCAGGCCTACGCCACGCAGCACACGATGGAGTGCTCGACGACGGCGTCACAGTCAAAGGCGTGCATCGATAACTGCCGCAAGTTCGTCCCCAACGGCTGCGACTGCTTCGGCTGCTGCGCCATCCCGGGCGGGCCGACCATCCTGCTCGCGACGACCTGCACCGCCGCGGACTTCAACGACCCTGTAAAGTGCCCGCGCTGCACCCAGGTTACCCAGTGCTCGAACCCGTGCGACCGTTGCGAGATCTGCATCGGCAAGACCACCATCCCCGCGGACTGCGTACCCACGACCGACGGCGGGACGCCGGTCGATGGCGGTACGCCGACGCCCGTGTGTAACGACAGCGATTTCCACACCACGTGCGGCCCGGGCGGCATGGTCGCCGCCAACGGGTGCCCCGCCGGCCTCGGTTGCCTCACGGGTTGCTGTCAGCCGTTGCCCTAGCCCCCCCAAGGCCTGGGCTCGCGTTCGATCCCCCCGCCAGGGCGTTGGTACAGTGGGTCAGGACAATGGCGGGGGGATCGGGCGCGCTTGAGTGCATACTTGCCGCGCCATGTGTGCTCGACTGTGGATGGCGCTCGCCGTGGGGTGCGCGAGCGCAGGGGCTGGCTGCGGCGGGTCCCCGTCGGGGCCACCCACGATCGACGTGACCCTGCCCGACGGTGGCGACGCGGCTGGCGCCAATCCGGATGATGCTGGGGGCAACGACGCCAGCGTGGCCGATGCGTCTGACGCACGCGTCGGCAGCGACGCTGGCGGTTGCAGCGGGATGTCGTCATCGACGCTCGACGGCGTGTCGCTCGTGTTCCCGGCGGCGCCGTGCCGTTACACGCAGACCGATGTCGCGGCCGGCATTCGAATCCCCTACGAGGTCGTCGTCACGAAAGCGACCGCCGGCCTCCATCCCACGCCCACCGACGAAGGCGACTGCCAGCGCCCGGGGGCAAGCGGGATCATCGTTGGGTTCGCGATCACGGGCGTCGGCCAGAACTACTGTCTCTGCGATCTCGGGTTGTGCCCGGCGGCCGAGCTGTCGACGGCCGCCGTCGTGGGCCGCCACCCCGCCGAGATCGAATGGGACGGCAAGAACTGGCGCGGACCTTCGGACGTCCCCAGCCCCAAAGGCCCCACGTTTCCACCCGACACCTACGACGTGTCCGTGTTCGCGATCGGCACGCGCAACGACGCGGGCGGCGGCGCGCCGATCAACTTCGAGGTGCGCGCCACCCGCACGATCACCATCACGCCGGACCCGTGAGCGCCGAGCGTAGCGCGGCTCCGCCGCGTCAAAATCCCCGGACGATCAGCGACCAGGTGACCTCGTCCACGCGCTGGACCCACGCGACGCGAGCCCCATCCGCGGTCAGCGGCCCGACCGAGGTGAATCCGGTCGCCACCGGCTCGGGCTTGCCGCCCGGGGGCACTTGCAAACGCATCAGGTTGGCGCCGAGCTCGCGCGCCTCGGAGAAGTAGAGCGCCCCCGCGGCCGAGACCAGGCCGATGGGAAACGCGAGCTGGCTGGCGAGCACGTGAGGGGTGCCGCCGCCGAGCGGCACCGACCGCAACTGACCCTCGGGGCGCAACGCGAACGGCGAAAACTCCAGCCAGTAGACGGTGTCCGCTTCGACGGCCAGGCCGGACGTCGTCCGGTCCGTAAACGCGAGCGTGGTCGACGTGCCTTCGCGCGTGACCCGCGCGAGGGTCGCGCTACCCCCGTCCGCTCTGCGGCCGAGGACGACCGCGTCGCCGCCCGCGGCGGCGATGGGACCGATCTCCAGGAAGCCCGACGCGAGCAGCTTGGGAGCTCCGCCCTGGAGCGGAACCGACATCAGCTTCCCGAGCGTGACGCTGGTTCCCTGGTTGACCGGCGACACCGCGAAGTAGAGCGTCGCGTCGTCGATCGCGATCGCGATGACGCCCGCCACGTGGTCGACCAGCGTCCTCGACGCACCGCCGCCGATCGGAGTCGACAGGATCATCCCGTCGAACGCGGGATCGCCGTCTTCGCGGGTCGTCCCCGCGGTCGCCCAGTAGACCGACCGTTCGTCGGCGGCGACGCCGACCGGGGTCAGCTGGTCCGCCGCGATGACCCGCGGATCTCCACCGGCGGCGGTGACCGCCATGATCTCGCCGGCGGTCGCGATCGCGAGCGTGTCACCCGCCAGCGCCAGCGCGACGGGCACGATCGTGCTCGGGTCGCCCAGCACCGCGCCCCCGCCCTTGCCCGATCCGCATCGCAGCTCGAAAGTTGGGCTCGGTTGCCTGACGACGCGCGCGATGTACGCCGCACCGTAGGCGACCTGATTCGCATGAATGACACCGGTTCCGAGGTCGATCGCGCCGGTGAACATGCCGGTGAAGAACGCGTCCCCGACGGGCCCGGGCACGATCGCAACCGCCGACGCCGGCGCCAGAACCGGCCCGTGGTAAATCGCGCTCGCCGTCGTCACGCCATTCGCGTCGACACGCGCCAAGAAGCTCCCCGGCAGCGCGGAGCCGCCGAGCCCGAGGTCGAGGTACGAGCCCGCGGTGCCGAACAGGTACGCGCTCCCATCCGGCTCCGTGGCCGCCAGCATGGGGCCACCGGCGTTGATGTCGAGCGGCAGCCGCTTGGTCCACGCGCTGGTCGGCTCGATGTCGGCCGCGTACCTCAGGCTGGACGCGGTGTTAAAGGCCGACGTGTCCGTGAAAGTCGTCGTGGTGGTCACGATGTGTCCGCCCGCCACCGACAGACCGGCCCCGAACAGGTCGCTGCCGCCCGCCGTCGTGCGAATCCAGCTCATGGTGCCCGCCGGATCGAACATCGCCAATAACGCTTCCGGGGTGGAGATCTGGCGCGCGGGCGTAACCCAGTCGAAGAAGCCAGATACCGCCCCCGACACCACGAGGTTGCCCGCGTCGTCGAACGCGAGCTGCCCCTGCAGGCCGGACGGCGCGTTCGTCGTCCACGCTTCCGATCCCGAGCGGAAGACCACCAGTCGGGAGAACACGCTGTCGCGAATCGCGACCTCACCCGCCGGCCCCATCGCCACCGTCGTCGCGGTGTCCGCGAATACGCCGGGCAGCTCCACCGCCGAAGCGACGTCGCCGTTGGGGCCGATCCGCGCGAGGAATAGTGGGTCGGCGATCGGGCCGAAGCCGAGGTCGACCCGCCCCTGGTCCGACATCGCGGCCACGTCGAATTGGCCGCTTCCGCGCTCGCGTATCCCGAGCGGGACCCAGGAATCCGGGTAGGTGCGCGCCCATAGCACGTCTCCCTCGGCCCCCACCGCGAACAGGAAGGGGTGCTGGCGCCCGTCCGTCGTGCCGCGCAGCAACCGGTCGCCGATCTTCAGCGACGTGAACAGCACTCCCCCGACCAGCAACGTGCCCTGCGAATCCGAGCCCATGGCGGTCGTGGTAACGTCGAGGCCGTCGAGGTAGAGGGCGTAGACAGTTCGCAAGTCGCCGCGGACGTCGGGCGGGTCGACGCAGAACGAGTCGCCGAGCGGGCGCGCCGCGGGACGCCCCGGAGTGCTCTCGACCAACCGCTCGCCGTCCTCGCCGCACGCGGCGCCGATCAGCGCGCAAGCGAGCAGGCCGCGCCCAAGCCAAGCCATCCGCGAAGAATAGCGTCTACTTCGGAACCCTCAAAGGGTTCCGACGGTCGGTCTCTTACCAGGGCAACATTTGGCCGTTGGCGTGCCAGAAGCTGCCGGAGGTTTCCAGCGTGAGCGCGTCCAGGCGATCGACAAGCTGGGCCGCCGCCGCGTCGGGGTCGAGGTTGCCTTCGTGGTCGGTCATGTCGGTGCGGACGAAGCCGGGGTGCAGGATGGCGACCGCGATCCCGTCGCTGCGCAGATCCCGCGCCAGCGACATCCCCGCGGCGTTCAGCGCCGCCTTGGACATCCGATAGCCGTAGTAGCCGCCCGAGCTGTTGTCGCCGATCGACCCCATCCGGCTGGTGATGAGCGCGATTTTCGCCCCGGTCCTTGCCCCGGACTTGGCCCCGGACTTGGCCCCGGTCTCCGCACGCGCGAGGCAGCCGCGCAGCGCGCGGGCCACCCGCAGCGGGCCGAGCGCGTTCACCTCGAGCTGCGCCCGCACGTCGTCGAGCTGGACATCGTCGAGGCCGTCCTCGCGCAGGATGCCGGCGTTGCACCAGAGCTCGGCGAGCGCCACGCCCGCGAGCCGGTCGGCGAGCGCCGCGACCGGCTCGTCCGCGGTCACGTCGACGCCGACCTCGACCCGAACGCCGAGCGCGTCCAACGCGGCCGAGCTCCCGCGGCACACGGCGATGACGTCGCGCCCGCGCTCGCGCAGCTGCCGGCACAACCCGAGCCCGATGCCGCGGTTTGCGCCGGTGACCAGCGCGACCGGGGACCCGGCCTGCGTCGCCGAGGTCGGTTCCGCGCTCATTGCGCCCGCGTCGCTCCCGACTTGGTCGCGCCGGGCGCCGCCGGGCGGCGGGCCGCGGACGCGTGCGTGAACAGCCGTTTCAGCCGCTTCTGTGGCCACCCCCCCGCCTCGCCGTCGCCGCCCGCCTCTTCCATGTCGGGGGGAACCTCGGGCTCGGCCTGCTTGGGCGCCATGCGCTTGACCCACTCGAGACACTGCTTCTCCGTGAAGCTCGCCTCCTTGCGATCGAATGCCAGCGTCTGCGTGACGTAAGGCTCGTACTCCTCGTCGGTGATGCGGCCGCGCTCGTGCGCCTTGGCCATGATCCGGTGGACATACTTCTCCCACTGGGACGTCAGGCTGCCGTGGCAATACTGGATGTAGCGGCGTTTGGGGCTGGGGAGGATCGACGAGAAAAACGCGGCCTCGAGCGGCGTCAGCTCGACCGGCTTCTTGCCGAAGTAGTGCCTCGTCGCCATGCCGATGCCGTAAATGCGGGGGCCGAACTCGATCGCGTTGAAGTAGAGCTCGAGGATGCGCTCCTTGGGCAGCTTCTGCTCGATGTACCAGACCAGAAACAACTCCTGCAGCTTGCGCGACAGCGTCTTGTCCTTGGTGAGGAGCACGTTCTTCACCGTCTGCATGGTGATCGACGACGCACCCAGCCGGAACCCACCGCGCTGCAGGTTGCGGCGCAGCGCGCTCTTGAACTCCGACGTCACCCAGCCGCGGTGCTTGAAGAACCCGTTGTCCTCGGTGGTCATGATCGACCCGACGAGAAACGGCGAGATCTGGTCGTAGGTCACGAAGTCCGGGTTGTCGGGACCGACGACCACCGCGACCAGCTCGGGTTCGTTCGGGTTCTGCGCACCGAGCGGCTTCGGCACCTCGACGTTGACGACAATCGAATGCGGGCCGGCCAGCGCCAGCACGTCATCCGGCGCCTTCAGCACCTTGCAGCCGTCGATGCCGACCTTGCCGCCGAGCTCCAGCCCGTCGAGGTTCGCGAAGTCGATCTTGGCGGTGACGTCGGCGTCGAAGTTCCCCTGAAGCACGAAGCCATCGAGGCGCGGCACCAGCGCCCCGGGGATGCTGGCGAGCAACTTGGCGCAGGGGACGCGCGGCACCGTGAACCGCAGATCGATGGCGGGCACCATGTCCAGCGTCTTGCCGTTCGTGAACCGGAACGTCCCGGTCGGCAACGCGACGTTGCCCGACAGCCGCGCGGTGACGTCGCGGACACGCGCCTCGGCCTTGTCGAGCTCCAGCCGGCGCGCGATCGGGTGCGCGGTCCCCGCCAGCGACAGCCCGAGCGAGACGTTCTCGACCGGCAGCAGCGCCACCGACTCGTGCTCGAGCGACAGCCCGACGACCGCCAGCTCGCCGCCGAACTTGATCGCGTCGCCCGCCCACGTCAGGTCGAGCGCGGCGTCCAGGGTTGTCTTCTGCGGGTTCAGCACCGAACGCGGCAGCACGTCCGCGATGCGCCCGAGTGAGAACTGCTCCGCGCGCAGCGACAGCGCGCCGATCGCCTTTTCCAGCTCGGCGCGGCCTTTGGCGGTCCACAACGTCTCGCGCGCGCCTCCGTAGCTGCCGCGTAGGTCGATGATCAATCCGTCGCGCGGCCCACTGACGCCAGCCGGCGGCGGCGCGATCACCCCCGCGATGCCGGTCAATGCCAGCGACGGCAGCGGCGACGCCTGGCCCCCCTGCACCCGCACCGACGGCGGCCCCATGGGGTGCATGCCGGCGAGCGCCGTCTGCAAGTCCAGCTCATCGGCGCCGAAGCGCGGTCCCTCCCCTTCGCCGCCGAACGCGAACAGCCCGCTTACACCCCGCAGCCGAAACGCGAGCCGCTGGCCCGGCCGGAGCTCGCCGTCGAACGACGCGACCTGCACCACGAGGCGGGTTTTGTGATCGCGCGCCTCCAGCGTGCCGCTCTCGATCACGACATCGGGCACGCTGGATGCCTTCGCGGCCTCGGCCGGCGGGGACGCCGGCTTGGGCGACGGGGCGGGTGTCGCGACAACCTGAGGCTTTCCACCATCGCCCGCGCTGGTACCGTCACGGCTGCGCCCGCGCAGGTGGTCGAGGAGGGCGCTCACATTGTCGCGATCGCCCCCGCGGAACGCGGATATCTTGAGTCCCGAGATGCGCACCGGACCGCGCATCCCGAACGCGACGCCGAACGGCACCGTCACGCGCCCGACGCTGACCAGGGGCGGTCCCCCCGGCTTGCCCGCGACCGTGAGGTCCTCGAGCACGATCACGCCGAGGCCGCCGCGCGCGCTGCCGACCGACACGGGCTGCCCCAGTTTCGCGGACGCGCGGCTAGCAATAAGGCTGGCGGCGAGCGCGCCCACCGCGAACGGATAGATCAGCGCGAGCCCCAGCACTACGCCGCCCGCGATCGTCAGCTTGCGATGCGCCCGCGCCCACCCGACCGCCCGCGCCCCCAGCGACGACGGCGGCGCACTCGGCGAAAGCCCGAACCGCACCGACGGTAGCTCGCCGAGCGGCGGCAGCGTCGGCGCCGACGCGCGCCGCGCGACCGGGAGAGGCGTCGCAACCGCCGACGGCGGCGCAGCGGCGGGCCGCAACCCAGACGGCGGCGCAGCCGGCCATGACGCAGGTGGCGGTGCACCAGTCCGCAAACCCGGGGGCGGCGGCGCACCGGGCCGCAGCCCAGTCGGCGACGCAGTAGGCGGCGGCGCACTAGGCCGCAAACCCGGGGGCAGCGGCGCACCGGGCTGCAGCCCAGGCGGCGACGCAGTAGGCGGCGGCGCACTAGGCCGCAAACCGGGCGGCGACGCAGTGGGCGGCGGCGTACCGGGCCGCAAACCGGGTGGCGACGCAGTAGGCGGCGGCGCACCAGGCCGCAAACCGGGCGGCGGCGCTGCGGGCCGCAAACCGGGCGGCGGCGCTGCGGGCCGCAAACCAGGCGGCGACGGCGCAGCCGGCCACGACGCAGGGGGCGGCGCACCGGGCCGCGGCGAGGCCGCTGGCCCCACTGCGGGCGGCCGTGCTAGCGAACCCGGTGGGCGCGACGGAGGGGCGGCCGGTAGCCCACCCGGCGGTGGCGATCCCGGCCCCGACGGCGGGCCCGGCTGGCGCGTGCCGGACGGAGGCGGAGGAGGCCCCCGGCGACCGGGTGAATCGGGCGGCGGCGGCACAGCCTGGCGATACTAGCAGCAATGCGGAGCGCGTGGCCCGTGTCAGTGGGCCAGTACGTTCACCCACCCCGCCAAGCCGAACACCAACGTTGTCACGGCAGGCTCGGCACCGGCCGCCCACCAGCGCCCGACCTCCAGCCCGAGACCACCGAGGAAGATGCGCCGCGCATCGAAACGCGAGTGCCACGCCGCCGCCAGAAACATCCGCACGCGCGGGCCGTTGCGGAAGCTGCCCGCAGGCTCGGACCCGCCGGCCCGCCATCCAGGACAACACGGGCGTCCAGGTTGGGCGCTCGCCCTCGTCCTGTACACCGATGCGCAGGCACGCCGCTCGGTCCGCGTGCGCGATCGCGAGATCGATCGCGAGCGGGCCTGACAGCAGCCCGTGCCAGGACAGGTCGCCGTCGACAGCCCGCGCCAGTTCACGATCCGCACGATACCGACAGGCGCGCGCTGTCGCGTAGCGCGCTTCGCCTACGCGGCGCGGAGCGCCTGCAGGTCGTGCTCGCCGGTCGCGCTCCCCTCGATCTCGTGCGCCAGCTTCCGGCGCGCGTGGTAGAGGCGCGACATCACCGTCCCGATCGGGCATCGGGTCGTGGCCGCGATGTCCGCGTACGTCTCGCCCTCGATCTCGAACATCCGGATCGCCTCGCCGTGCACGACCGACAGCCGGCCGATCGCCCGTTGAACCACGGCGCCGGCCTCGGCGCGCGCGTACAGCCGCTCCGGCGTCTCGACCGCAACCCGCTCTCCGCTGCGGTGCTCGTCGGCTACGTCGGCGACCTGCGTGGCGGGCCGGCGGCGGCGCCGATCCAGCGCGGCGTTGACCGCGATGCGGTGGATCCAGGTGCTGAAGGACGACCGCCCCTCGAACCGCCGCAGGTTCCGCCACACCTTGACCATGGCGTCCTGCACCGCGTCCTCGGCGTCGTCGGGGTCGCCGAGCACACGCATCGTCAGCGCGTAAAGCCGCGGCCGAATTTCCGTCAGAAGCGCGTCCAGCGCACCCGCCTCACCGGCGATGGCTGCCTGAACGCGTGGGAGCAGAGAGGCTCCGCCGAGTTGCTCCTGTCGCGGGAGGTTCGGAACCCTCCCAGGGTTCCGAGTACAGAGGCTATCTTGCGAATCCGCCTCGGTCGGCTGAGGCGGTTTGGCTTCGGGGGACTCGGAAGTGGCGGCCTTGGGTCGCATCGGGTTCCTCCGAAGCGGGGTATTGCAACCGGAGGGCCGCCCTCACGTGGTGCGGCGCACGTGGCGTTTCGACAACAGGTTCCGAGCTATTCGCGTCGCGCGTAGAGCGGCTTGCCGCTCGGAGCGCATCGCGGGAGGTTCGGAACCCTGCCAGGGTTCCGAGCTAATATTGGCTCTCCATGGCGGAAGCGGACGCGATTCGGGGCTTCGTCGCCGCTGTGCGACGGAGGCTCTTGCTGCGTTCGGGATTGTCGGCGGCGGGCTGGGGTACCGCCGCGCTGGGCGTCGCGCTCGGAGGCCTCGGCCTCTGCGCCGCCGCGGTCGGGCCCGCCGGGTTCTGGCCGACGTTCACGGTCGTCGCGATCGCGATCCTCGCCGCGACCGCGTTCGTGTTCGGCGTGGTTCGGCCCGCGAACGAGCTGCGCAGCAACCAGGCCGCCGCCCGGCGTGCCGGCGCGCTCGCGCCCGCGCTCGCCAGCGATCTGTTGTCGGCGATCGAGCTCGAAGAGGTCGATTCCGCCCGCGCCGCGATCTCGCCCCGGCTGGTGCAAGCGTTCCGCGCCCAGGTCGCGGGCGCGCTGGCGCCGGTCGAGCCACGTGTGCTGGTGCCGCTCGCGCCCGCGCGGCTGGCGATCGTCGCCGCGGTCGTGTCGCTGGCGGCGCTGCTGGCCTCCGCGCTCGCGTCCCCGCCGGTGGCGCGCGGGCTGCGCACGTTGTTTCATCGCCCGACCCTGTTCGAGGGCGCCTCGGTGTCGAAGGTGCCGCTTGTCGGTGAGGTGCGGATTACCTATCAGTACCCGGCGTACACCGGCCTCGCCCCGCGCACGGTCGACGGCTCCACCGGCGACGCGTCGGCGGTCAAGGGCACCCACCTCACGATCGAGACCCGGCCGCTCAAGCGGTGCCGCCGAGGGCTGCTGTTGCTGGGCGAGTCGGGCGAGCGGGGCGAGATCCCCGGGAATCTGGCCAACGGAAACCTCACCGCGGAGCTCACGCTCAACGACGACGTCAGCTATCGATTCTGGTTGGAGCCGAGCTTCGGACGCGCGGTGCGTGAGGAGCGCAGCCATCACCTGGTGGCCGAGCCCGACGCCGCGCCCCGGGTCGAAATCTCCGGGCCCGCGGATCGGCTGGAGCTGGCCACCCCGCGGCCGATCGAGATCGGCTACACCGCCAGCGACGACTTCGGGCTGGGCGCGATCGATCTCGTGATCCGCGTCGGCGACCGGCCCGAGCAGCGCATTCCGCTGCGCGACGGCGCCGGCAGCCATGGCCTCTCGGGCCGGACGCTCTGGGATCCGTCCTCCGCGGCGCTGGGCGGCGCGGCGCGGGTCGCCTACCGGGTCGAGGCCCACGATCGCGACGCGGTGTCCGGGGCGAAGGTCGGATCGTCGCGGACGCTGTACGTGGTCATCCAGAACCCGCACGAAAACCTCGAGGACCGGCTGCAGCGCCAGCGCGAGCTACACGAGAAACTGATCACCGACCTCGGCGACCGGTTGGAACGCTTGCCGGCGACCGCCGCGGCAGACGCGCCCGCGGCCGCCGAGCGGCTGGCCGCGTTCGGCATCGTGCACGAGGCCGAGGAGTCGCACCTCGCGTTGCTGGGGCAGCTGATCGACGAGGATCGCCGCAACGGAACCCTGGGTAAGTCGCTGCGCAACGCGCTCGCCGGCGTCGCCGATCGGCTGGAACGCGTGCTGCGCGATGAGGCGCAGGTGCTGGCCGCCGTCAAAGCCAAGCCTCCGGGACCCGGGCTCGCGCGCCTCGATGCGCTCCAGCCCAAACACGTCGCCGAGCTCGAGAACGACGTGTTGGTGCTCGACGATCTCATCGGGCGCCAGCGGCTGGAAGATCTCGCCAGCCTGGGCAAGGAGCTCACCGACGCCCACCAGCGCTTGCAGGATCTGCTGGAGCGCTACAAGAAGACCAAGGACGCCGGGCTGCGGCGCCAGCTGGAGCGCGAGGCGCGCGAGCTGCGGGCGCGGATCGGCGAGCTGGCCGAGAAGATCGCTGCAGTGAAAGATCGCAACGATGTCCCGGAAGAGTGGCGCAACCTGCCCGATGTCAAGCGGCTCGCCGAGGCGGCGCGCAAGTTCGACGGCCTGCTCGAGCGCGGCAACGACGGCGACCTCGAGCGCGCGCTCGCGGAGCTGGGCGACGACCTGCGTAGCATGCGCAAGATGCTCGACCAGAACCTGGAAGGGTTCGGTGCCGAGCGCTTTCCGCAAGAGAACCGCGTGATCGCCGAGCTGATGAAGAAGATCGGCGACATCGAGGGCGACGAGCGCACGCTGCAGAAGGAGACGCAGGCGGTCGCGGAGAAGCAGGACGCCGAGATGCGCAAGCGGCTCGCGGGCGAGCTCGACGAGCTGGTCAAGCGCGAGACCGAGAAGGTCGAGCGGCTCAAACAGAAGATGTCGCAGGTCCCGATCCGCAGCCCCGACAGCTTGATCGGCGAGGAGATGAACCGCGCTCGCGACAGCGTCAAGCAGATGCGCCGACTGCTCGGGGAGCGCGATCTGGCTGAGGCCAAGGGCGAAGCCGAGCGTGCCGCCGGCAGCCTCGACCGCGCCGGCGAGCACCTCCAGGACCTCGGCGACGCGCGCCGCGCGCACAAGCCCGGAGCCGAGGCCGAGCGCGACAAGAACGCGGAGGCCGTCGCCGAGGCGCGCGCGCTCGCCCAAGAGATCGCAGACGACCTCGCGAAGGTGATGCCGCGCCCGTCGGAGACGATGACACCGCAGGAGCGCGAGGCGGCACGCGCGCAGGCCGAGCGCCAGGGGGCGATCGGCCGCCGCACCGAAGACGTCGCGGGCGAGGCGGCTCGCCGCCTGGGCAAACTGCCCGGCATGGACAAGGCCGAGTCCGAGCTGCGCGCGGCTGCCGAGCGCATGCGCCAGGCGGGCGATCTGCTGCGCCGCGACCAGTCGCGCCCCGCCGCCACCGCCGAACGCGACGCCGCCGAGCGACTGGCGAAGCTGCGCGACTCGATGCAGGAGCGGTCGATGGGCGGCGGCCGCCAGCACAAAGACCCGGTCCGCATCCCCGGCTCCGACGAGTCGAGCGCACCGCGCGCGTGGCGCCAGGAGCTGCTCGACGCGATGAAGGAGAAGCCGCCCGAGCGCTACCGCGACGAGGTCCGCCGCTACTACGAGGAGCTCGTCAAGTGATCCGCTGCGCTCGTGCACCCGCAACCGATTGCCCTCGCCCCGCAAACCGGGGAGAGGGTCAGGGTGAGGGGCCGCGCCGCCGCGCGATCGCCGTGGTCGCGGCTGCCGCGGCGCTCGTCATCCCCGCGGGCGAGCTCGCGCGCGCCGCGCCCCCCAACGTTGCGGCCGCCACCGCCAAGGCACACGCGGTCGATGCGCTGCTGGACGCGTGGCGGTTCAAGGAAGCCGACGCGGCGCTCGCCGAGCTCAAGAAGCTGCAGCCGCACGCGCCGGAGATCCCGTACCTCGAGGGCTACCAGAAGTTCCTGCTCGGCGATTACGCCGCCGCCGTGGCCGTGCTCGACGCCGCGGCCGAGGCGCAGCCCGGCAACGCCGACGTACGCGCGCTGCGCGAGCTCGCGAAGGAGGCGCGCGACGCCATCCGCGACCACCGCCAAGACTCCACCGACCGCGTCGTGATCCGCCACCCGCCCGAGGACGCGGTGCTGGTCCCGTATGCGCGCGAGACCATCGAGGCCGCGGTGCGCGCGCTGCACGACGATCTCGGGTTCAACGCCGAGCTCCCGATCCGGCTCGAGCTCTACCGGAGCCCGAGCGATCTCGCGGCGGTGACGTCGCTGTCGGTGGCCGAGGTATCGCGCACGGGCACGATCGCGCTCTGCAAATGGGCGCGGCTGATGGTCACCACGCCGCGCGCGCTCGCCTATGGCTACCCCTGGCTCGACAGCATCAGCCACGAGCTCGTCCACTACGCGGTGTCGACGCTGACCGGAGACCGGGCGCCGGTGTGGCTGCAGGAGGGCCTGGCCAAGTTCCTCGAGCGGCGCTGGCGCGAGGCCCCCGGCGGCCGCATCCCGCCCCCGATGGAGCACCTGCTCGCCAAGGCACTCCGCAGCGGCCGCCTGATCCCGTTCGAGGCGATGCACCCGTCGATGGCCAAGCTGCCGTCGGCCGAGGACGCGACGCTCGCGTTCGCCGAAGTCGCCAACGCGATCGCTTACCTCCACGAAAAAGGCGGCATGGGCGCGCTGCGCGACGCGATCGCGCGCGTCAACAAGGGCGAGGACGCGCGGGCCGCGGTCGCCGCCGCCGCCAACGTCGCGTGGCCCGAGTTCGAGCGGGGCTGGCGCGCGTTCATGGTCGCGCAGCACTACAAGACCTTCCCCAGCATCGACATGCCCACCACCCACGTGCGCAAGCCGCCGGCGATCGCGTCGCGGCGCAAGCCGGCCGAAGAGGACGCGCTGTCGTCGTCGTTGAAGGCGGGCGCGCCCTACCGCCACCTGCGGCTCGGCAACATGCTGCTGCGCCGCGACCGACTGCGCGCCGCGGTGATCGAGTACGAAAAGGGCGCCAAGGCGCTGGGCCCGGCCGACCGCCCTCGCCCCGACCCGTCCTCGAACTGGGTGTTCCCGGTCAAGCTCGGCCGGAGCTACCTCGCGCTCGGCGAGCCCGAGCGCGCACTCAAGGCGGTGGCCCCGGTGCAGGCGCTCTACCCCGACCTGCCGTGGCCCAACCTCATCGCGGGCGAGGCGCTGATCGCCAAGGGCGAGCCGGGCCTGGCGCTTCCCGCGCTGCGCGCCTCGCTGGCCGTGAACCCCTTCGACCCCCGCGTCCACTGCGCCCTGGCCGACGCCTACGGCAAGCTCCCCACCGGAGACCAGCCGCCCACCGCGGTCCTGACCCGCGAACAAGGCTTCTGCCGCGAGTTGGCCAAAGAGTCCGGGGAATAGCCCTCCCCGTCCGCCCACGGTGACGACCGGTGGGTCAGACATTTGACCCCCGTCGCCGACCGCGATATCCGTGCCTCGTTGACCGGTGACTCAGTTACCGGAATCCACAAACGAAACGAGGTGTTCGCAATGACCAAGCTCAGGATGACGTTGTTGTCGTCGGTCGGGGCCTTCGCGGTCGCGCTCTGCGCGGCGGCGCCCGCTTTCGCTCAGGAGACTCCCCCACCGTCCGAGCCGCCACCGCCCCCTCCGCCGGTACACCACACGAGCGGCGACGGCGCCGGCATCGGCGTGGGCGCATCGCTGCTGTCGGGCTTGACCGGCGGCACGCCGATTGGCGTCGGACAGTTCGTCTACGACCAGGCGCTCTGGCACCTCGAGGGTTTGTTCGGGTTCAACAGCGTCAACAATGGTCCCCCCGGGCGACGCACCACGTGGGTGTTCGGGGCCGGCGGCTGGTACCATTTCCACCGCGGATCCTCGAGTGACTTCTCGCTCGGCGCGGCGCTGGCGATCGATACCGCCTCCGGGGGCGGCGGGCCCGACGCCACCATCACCATCGTGGAGCCCGGCGCGCAAGCGCGGGTGTTCTTGACCTCGAACGTCGCCCTCCACGCCCGCGCGGGGTTCAGCCTGATCCTCGGTGACGCCCCCGGCGCCAACGTCTTCCAGCTCGGCGGTCAGCTGAGCGGAGGCTTCGGCTTCACCTACTTCTTCCGGTAGTCTTTGCCCCACATCCCGGCGAGCCGAACCCGGCTCGCCGGGAGACTCACCGCCCATGCGGACGGTCGTGCGCGGTCGGGACCTCGCCTGTCTCACGTCCGCGACTGAGGCGATGGAGAGACTCGAACCGCAGCGTGTAGCGTGTCCACTCGGGCGTCAGCGTAACCTCGGCCGCCGGATTGAGGTGTAATCCCGAGGTGGACCTGCAGCGGGACGGGTTGCTCTGTGTTGCGGCCGCGCTCGCGGGCGCAGTGAACGCGGTCGCGGGCGGCGGCACGCTGCTGTCGTTCCCGGCGGCAATGGCGTGGGGGTTGCCTTCGACGATCGCGAACGCCACCAACTGCGTCGCGATGACGCCCGCGTCGCTGGCGTCGGCGTGGGCATACCGGCGCGAGCTGCGCACGGGCCGAAGCATCCTCGCGCTGCTCGCGCTGCCGGCGATCGCCGGCGGGGTCGCAGGGGCGATCTTGCTCCGCTACACGCCGGCGCGGGTGTTCGACGCGATCGTCCCCTGGCTCGTCCTCGGGGCCACGCTGCTGATCGCGCTGCAGGGTCACTTGGCGCGGGCGACGCCCGCGGCGCCGTCTCGCGGCCGCGCGCTCGCGGCGGTGGGCTGTCAGCTCTTGGTCGGCGTCTACGGTGGCTTCTTCGGCGCGGCGATGGGCATCATCACGCTCGCGTTCCTGTCGCTGCTGATGCCGGGCGACATCCACGCGCGCAACGCGGTGAAGAACTTGATCGCGGCGCTGGTGAACGGCGTGGCGGCGGGCTACTTCCTCGCCGCGGGCCTCGTGGATCGGACCGCGGTCGTGCTCATGGTCGCGGGTGCGATGATCGGCGGCCTGATCGGCGGGCAGCTCGCGCGGCGCGTGCCCGCGCGGGCCGTGCAATGGCTCGTCGTCGGCATCGGCGTGGTACTAGCGCTGATGCTCGCCCTGCGCCGGTGGCGCTAGCCGTACGCTCTGAGGATTCGTCACATCAGGGAGCACCCGGCGGCCGCCAGCTCTTGAAGCGACCATCCGCCGAATCAATAGGCCCGCTCCGAGAAGCCACACCCGCCGGGTTCAGGTTGGCCGCCCCCCGGTGGGCACCATCCGCCGAATCAAAATCGGGTGGGGCCGAGGCGCCCTGGCCGGGTGTTCCTCGACCCGCAGAGCTCCGCACGCGAGTCGCCATCCGATGCGAGCCATCCAGGTGGACGGCTCAACCGTCGCCGGCGCCTCGGCGGACACGGCCGGCGCGTGCCGCCACCCGGTGAAGTGCGGACCCGAGCTTCGCGGATCGAT
>Ga0137374_10001008_pt1 | contig 31206 bp, 39 predicted proteins | sample SagtaG_20_FD_104811 | JGI IMG/M metagenome (GOLD analysis project Ga0137374, IMG submission 104811) | Vadose zone soil microbial communities from Sagehorn Ranch, Mendocino, California, USA - Sage1_R_100_16 metaG | ecosystem: Environmental > Terrestrial > Soil > Vadose zone | place: USA... | reverse complement strand
GACCGGATCGAAGACATCGACGCGATGCACGAGCACGACATGTTCCGCGAGGCGAACGAGCTCAGGGCCTTCATCGAGGTCGAGGACGGCGAGATCGTCGGTCAGGGCTACTTCGGCCGGGGCCGGATCGGCGTCACCAGGATCAAGCTGGGCCCGCGCGAGCTCGCCTTCGCCGCGGTCCAGTACCCGCTCCTCCAGGCCGAGCCCGAGCTCGGCGACGGCTGGGTCAGGTTCGTCCAGTCTGCCGGCGGCCACATGGGCCTGCCCGCCCCGCGCCGCGTGAGCGGCAAGCCGTTCTTCCGGATCAAGTCCGCCTCCGCGTGGACGACCCTCGAGCTGATCATCTACGCCGACGGCACCTCGAAGCACAGGCTCGCCGGCGCGAGCCCGTTCCCGCGCCACTGGGTCTACGACAAGGACGGCAACCTGGTCGAGAAGTCCGGGACGATCGACTTCGACAAGTGGTACCGCGAGTCGCACGGGCCGAACACCCCCTGGGGCGACGAGGACTCGCCCGCTCTCGTCACCACCGTGGAGTCCGAGCTCGAGCGCGAGCTCTCCGCCTCGATCATGCGCGGCGACGCGAAGCTCGAGCGGCGCAACGTAAAGGAGGGCGAGACGCTGGTCGAGCAGGGCGCCGAAGGGACCGAGCTCTACCTGCTCCTGGACGGCGTGCTCGAGGTCGTCGTGGACGGCGAGCCCCTCGCCGAGGTGGGCCCCGGAGCGCTGCTCGGCGAGCGCGCGCTCCTGGAGGGCGGCCGCCGGACGGCGACGCTGCGTGCGAGGACGCCGGCCCGGGTCGCGGTCGTGCCCGCGGTCGCGATCGACGAGGCGGCGCTGCCCGAGCTCGCCGCATCTCACCGGCGCGAGCAGGGCTGAGCGGCCCAAGTCGAAACGCACATGAAGGCCTGACCCTTTCGGCCCTGTCCCGGGGTCAGACCCCCGGTCGTGTCCGTTCCGGACAGCTTCGAGGGTGAAATCCCTGCTCGCGTCGATTTGTAGCACGCTGGTCCCGTGCAAAGAAATCGGCTCGAGGGACATGTCCCGGGGTCAGACCCCGACGGGCGACCCCGACGGGCGGCGCCGAGGGCGTGGGAACGGCTCAAGAACCCCTAGCGTTTTCCGCCCGGCTGAGCGATCCTTACGGGCGGCGATGACGGACCTGACCGACGTCCTCGACGAGGCAGGCATCGAGTACGAGCTGCTCTCGCACGAGCACACCGAGCGCGCCGCCGACGAGGCGGAAGCGCTCGGCCTGCCGCCGACGGCGGTGGCGAAGACGCTCGTGCTCGCGTCGCCGGAGGGCCACGTCCGCGTCGTCCTGCCTGCCTCGGAGCGAATCGACCTGCGCAAGGTGCGCGACCACGTCGAGGGCGGGAAGAGCATCCACCTGGCGACCGAGGACGAGCTGGCGCGCGAGTACCCCGAGTTCGAGCTCGGAGCCGTCCCGCCGCTCGGCGGCGCCGCCGGCGACCGGGTGCTCGTAGACTCGCGCGTTGCGAAGCAGCGCTCCGTCGTGCTCGAGGCCGGCTCGCACGAGCAGTCGGTCCGACTCGAGACGGCCGATCTGCTCAGGTTGACCGCGGGAGAGATCGTCGACATCTGCAAGGAGGAGTAGTGAGCGCGAAAGTCGGAGATCGAGTCGTAGTCGAGGCCGAGCGGACGTCGCAGGTTCCGCGCCAGGGTGTGATCGAGGAGGTTCTCCAAGAGCAGCCGCTCCGCTGCCGCGTCCACTGGGACGACGGGCACGAGAGCATCCTCACCCCCGCGGCGGGATCGCTGCGCGTCGAGCCGAAGCGGCGAAAGGCGGCGCCGCGGAAGCGCCAGCCGAGCACTCGATGAGCTGACACTCGGGAGGCCGGGCCGGTCGTCCGGGCCCGCTCGCTACGCACGCGCGCCGAGGTCGCACGTTTGGGCATCCGCGTCGCCTGCAATTGTGTCGATAGAGCACGTCATGAACGAGCCGGACGAGTTCGCATACGACGCCGAGACATTCCCTCCCGGGTGCATCTGCCCGGACTGCCGCCGTCCCTTCGAGCACGGCGATCGCTACTCGCAGCGGCTCTTGTCTGCGAGCGCAGGCGTCACGCTCGTCGAGATCGTGTGCTTCCGGTGCGCCGTCGCACCCCTCGGCGAGGCACGTTAGGAGCGGCAGCCCGACGCCTGGACCGCTGGGCGCCGGGATGCCTGTGCGGCCCTATGCCCGAATCTGGATGTACCGCACGAGGTTGAAGGTCGTCGCGGGCGTGTGGGGCGGCTCGCCGACCGTCAGCTCGTCGGAGTCGATGCCGACCTCGATCCCGCTGCCCGATCCGGCCGCCGCCTTGAGCTTCTGGACCATGTAGTCAGCCCGCTCGAGCATCTCCGGACCCGTGTACTCGATCCGGAACCACTTCGGCTGGCCCTGGACGCGGAAGTAAACGAGCTCCTTGTCTCGCTCCTGCGCCCGCCAAACCTCGCCGATGACGTTGCCTTCGAGTTCATTGTGCGCCATCACTCACTCCTCTCCGTAGGGACTCGACAAAACGGTGGAGAGGACCGGCGGGCCGCGCGCCCGAGCCGTGCCGCAGCAAATGGATTGCGCGCGCATTGCGGCACCCCTGCTTTGCTGCTCTTACCTGCGTGGCGAACCTACTACCGTCCCTCGGCGCAGTCAACATAGGCGGCCCAGCGGTGGCCGGCCTTGAATCTGCGTCAGCGCAGATGCACGATCCGCCTGAGGTGGGGGAGATCGCCAAGGACGCCACGACGCGGGATGCCGAGCTCGGGCTGCTCGAGCGCTCCGGGTTCGTGGCGACACTGGACGAGTGCCTCGCCGACGCGGCCGGCGGGCGAGGGCGCGTCGTCCTCCTGGCGGGCGAGGCCGGCATCGGAAAGAGCGTTCTGGTCCAGCGCTTCTGCGAGGAACGCAGCAGCGGCGCGCGTGTCCTCTGGGGTGCCAGCGACGGTCTGCACACGCCGCGGCCGCTGGGGCCGTTCCTCGACATCGCCGCTTCTACGCACGGCCCCCTGGCGGAGGTCGTCGAACGCGGCGAGAAGCCGCAGGCGGTGTTCGCGGCCCTGGTCGAGGAGCTCGGCTCGATCAAGCCGACCATCGTCGTCCTGGAGGACGTGCACTGGGCCGACGAGGCGAAGCTCGACATCTTGATGCTGCTCGGACATCGAGCCGAAGGTCTCCCGGCCCTGGCCATCGCCACCTACAGGGACGACGAGCTCGACCGGGCGCACCCGCTCCGGTTCGCGGTCGGCGAGCTCGGCGTTGCGCCGGGCGTCCGCCGCCTTCAGCTGACCCCGCTCTCGCTCGAAGCCGTTACGCAGCTCGCCGGGCCCTACGACGTCGATGCCGAGGATCTCCACGGCAAGACGTCCGGCAATCCGTTCTTCGTCACCGAGGTGCTCGCCGCTGGAGAGGCGGACATCCCGCCCACCGTTCGAGACGCCGTCCTGGCGAGGGCGGGCCGCCTCGGCGCGCCCGCTCGGGGCCTGCTCGAGGCCGCCGCCGTCGTCCCGCCCCGGATCGAGCTGTGGCTTCTCGATGCGCTCGCGGGACAGGAGATCACCTATCTCGACGAGTGTCTGGCTTCCGGGATGCTCCGGGCCGAGGGTCACGCCGTGGCTTTCCGAAACGAGCTGGCGCGGCTTGCGATCGAGGAAGCGATGAATCCCCACCGCCGGGTCGTCCTCCACCGGGAAGCGCTGGGGGCGCTCGCCGATCCGCCCTCGGGCAAGCCCGAACCGGCGCGACTCGCGCATCACGCTGAATCGGCCGGCGACGCGGAGGCGGTGCTGCGCTTCGCACCGGCCGCGGCCGTCCGCGCAGCCTCGCTCGGCGCCCATCGCGAGGCCGCCGCCCAGTACGCACGTGCGCTCCGATTCGCCGACAGCGTTCCGCCGGAAATGCTCGGCGACCTCTTCGACCGCCGCTCATATGCGTGCTACCTGACGGGACAATTCGAGGAGGCGATCGAGGCACAGAAGCGCGCGCTCGAGTGCCACCGGACGCTCGGCGAGCCGCGCAAGGAAGGAGACTCGCTTCGCTCTCTCTCGCGGCTACTTCGCTACGTCGGACGGAACGAGGAAGCGGCGGAGGTCGGCCGCGAGGCGGTGGCGGTGCTCGAGCGGCTCCCACCCGGACGCGAGCTCGCCATGGCGTACAGCAACCTCTCGCACCTCTACATGAGCGTCGAGGACGCGGATGGAACGGTCGCCTGGGGCGAGCGCGCGCTGGAGCTCGCCGAGCGCCTCGACGACGTCGAGTCTCTCGTCTACGCCCTAATCAACATCGGCACGGTCGAGCTCCTCGCCGGCGGCCCCGAGGGCATCGAGAAGCTCGAGCGGAGCCTCGAGCTCGCCAGGCAGGCCGGTTTGGAGGAGCACGCGGGGCGCGCCTTCGTCGCCCTGGTCTGGTGGGCCCCTCGCGGCCGGTCGTACGCAGTCGCAGACCGCTACCTCGAGTCGGGTCTCGAGTACTGCGACGAGCGTGGCCTCGATCTGTGGCGGCTCTACCTCCTCGCGTACCGGGCTCGCACGGAGCTCGACCGGGGGCGCTGGGACGACGCGGTCGACTCGGCGGCGCTCGTGATCCGCAATCCCCGCAGCTCGCCCGTTCCCCGGATCCTCGCGCTTGCCGTGCTGGGGCTCGTGCGCGCGCGGCGCGGGGATCCGGCCCGGTGGCCTCCGCTCGACGAGGCTTGGGCTCTGGCGGAGCCGACTGCGGAGCTCCAGCGGATCGAGCCCGCGGCCGCGGCGAGGGCCGAAGCCGCCTGGCTCGAGGGCCGCCCGGACGCGGTCGCGGAGGCGACCGACGCCGCGCTCGACCTCGCAGTCCGACGGCACGCCTCTTGGGTGATCGGCGAGCTCGCGTACTGGCGCCGGCGGGCGGGGATCCGAGAAGAGATCCCGCCCGAAGCTGCCGAGCCGTACGCGGTCCAGATCGCGGGCGACTGGGCATGAGCGGCCGAGCTCTGGACCAAGCTCGATTGTCCGTACGAGGCCGCCCTCGCCCTGGCCGAGGCCGACGAGGAGGATGTCGTTCGCCGTGCGCTCGACGAGCTGCACCGGCTGGGCGCTCGTCCCGCCGCGAGCATTGTCGCGCGCCGTCTGCGCGAGCGTGGCGCGCGCGGCCTGCCGCGAGGTCCGCGCGTTGCGACACGGCGCAATCCCGCCAACCTGACGCCGCGCGAGCTCGAGGTGCTCGAGCTGGTCGCCGCGGGTCTCCGGAACGCGAGATCGCAGACCGTCTGACCGTCTCGCCGAAGACGGTCGACCACCACGTCTCCGCGGTGCTTCGCAAGCTCGACGCCCACACCAGGAGCGAGGCCTGCGCTGCGGCCCTCGAGCTGGGGCTCATCACCAAAGATCGGTAGCCGGAAGGCGCAACATGGGGAGTTCTCCCGATGCGGACGGAGCCGCCGCCGGTGCAGGCTCTGGGCCGGTGCGGCGATCAAGAGAGGTCCGCATCCTCGATCTCCTACTTCAAAGTGAGGTGACCATGCGCTCTCGTCTCGCAATCCTTGCCCTGTCAGACCGTCGGGCCGACGGGTTGACACCGCTGCCGCTTTGGGCGGAGAGTACTTACGACCATACGCAGCGAGAGGGGAGACTCTGATGCGGCGATTCATGATTCCGCTAGTAGCGGCGGTTGCGTTGGCGTTGCCAGTTGCCGCGGCCAGCCAAGCGGGCGGCCTCAGCCCGAAGCAGATAAGTGACCATGGATGGACATGCTTCAACGTCGACGTTCCACCCTTTCCACCCCTGGGCGTACATTGCGCGGCACCCGGGCAGGAGTGGCCTCCGACCGGGCCGACCGTGCAGCTCCTGTACTTCTTCAACACGACCGATCCAGCGTCCGACGTCCCAGACTTCACCGGGACGGAGACGCTAATCCGGGCCGACATGTTCCGTGGGCAGCCATGTCCGACCGAGCCGAGCGGACAGTTCACCTTCCTGCCGGACATCGGAATCCCTCTGAACTACTACGGCTGCCACCGGCGCTAAAGCCGGAGTGAATCTCGAGGAGAGGCCGCGCTAGTGTCCGGCGGCCTCTCCCGCAAGTGCCCGGCGCGTGTGTTCCCGAGCCCGAGGACGGGCCCGCCCCTTTGACATAGGAGTCACGTCCTCGTGATCGACGAGTGCCCGGCCCGCGTCATTAGCGCCTCCGGCGCCATCCCGGCGGCGGCGTCCGTGCGGGGCCGGACGTAGCCCTCAATCCCGGCCCGGTTGAGCGCCAGCCGCACGATCTCCGCCGTACCCTCCCGCGCCGCCGCACGGGCTCCACATCCACTGCCCTTCCTATCCACGCAACTCGGCGTCACAGGGCAGAAGAGGGCGTGAGTTTCACATAGCCTCTAGCGCCCCTGGCGGTTCTCGCCCTCGCCGGCACCGCCTCTTCCGCGTCCAGTGCCAGCAAGGCTCAGGCCGTGGCGGCGGGCTGGGACTGCAGCCCCAACATCACGATTCTCGGCTACTTCCACTGCGCCCCGCCGGGAAGCCGGCGCTTCTCGATCTGATCACCGGCGCGGCCGCGCCTCGGCTTCGTCCAGCGTGCCGCTGCGGCTGACGACGATCCGGTAGTTGGGCGTCAACTCCGGCAGCCGCAGGAGGGCAGCCTCGACCTGGGTCGGGAACACGTTCACCCCGGATGATCAGCATGTCGTCCGCCCGGCCCTTGATCGCCAAGGAGGCGCTCCCGGTCGTTCGCTACTGGACCGGCGACATCGCAAGCCGCATCGCCTCCGTCCACGGTTCCGCGCCCAGCAGCGCATGGCGGAGGCTGATCTGCTCGGGCTCGACGCCGCGCTCCCGGAACGCCTGCGCGAGCGTCAGGGCGTAGCTCGGCGTGCACGAGATCACCTCCCGCCGGAAGTCCGCGATCAGCATCAGCTGCCGCTCGGTCAGGCCGCCGGAGACCGGGACGACGGTCATCCCGAGCTGCTCGCCGCCGTAGTGGAGACCGAGCCCGCCCGTGAAGAGGCCGTAGCCGTAGGCGTTGTGGAGAAGCATTCCCGGCTCGGCGCCCGCCATCGCGAGCGAGCGGGCGTTGACGCGCGCGAAGAGCTCGACGTCGGCGGCGGTGTAGCCGACCACCGTCAGCTTTCCCGTCGTCCCGGGCGAGGCGTGAATGCGGACGGCCTCCTCCCGCGGGACCGCGAACATCCCGAACGGGTAGGTGTCCCGCAGGTCGTCCTTGCGCGTGAACGGGAGCCGCCGCAGGTCGTCGACCGACGCGATCTCGCCGGGCTCGACCCCGGCCAGACGCTCACGGTAGAGCGGCACCCGCTCCTTCACGTAGGCGAGCAGAGCTCGCGGGCGCTCGGTCTGCAGCGCGCGCAGCCGCTCCCGCGGAAGCGTCTCCAGCTCGGGCTCGTGATCACGAGGCCCAGTCTCCAACAACGACCGCCCGCGTGCGAGCGGGCGGTCGTCTGGAGCCATGAAGCGTCCGGGCTAGCTGCGGACGAGCTCCGCCGCTAGATGGCTGATGCCATGAGATCGTCCGTCTCGGGGCGCGAGCTGGCTGCTCTGGGGCACGCCGACGGGACGCCGGCGATGCTGGCAGCATCGGTGGCGGCCCGGCGGCGGGAAGCGGACGCCCGCTGGAGGCCGGCTCCGCCGGCCACCGGCGGGCGGGAGCGGCCCGGACACGCCAGATCGCGCAGCCGAGCGCGCGAGATCGTGGCATCAATCATCTAGGCCTGTCCCGATCCGCGAGCGCTCCCCGTCTGGCGGAATGAGACTATTCTCGAGGCGTGGAGCCGGGTGTGAACACCACCGGTATCGACTGGGAGAGCGGCGAGCGTTTCCTCTCGCTGCGGCGCGCGCTCGGCGTGACGAGCTTCGGCTTGAATCAGATCACGCTTCAACCCGGACAGCGCGGGCGGATCCATCGCCACCGCGAGCAGGAAGAGGTCTACCTTGTCCTGCACGGGACGCTCACGATCGTCTGCGAAAACGAGGAGCACGAGCTCGGTGAAGGCCAGCTGATGCGTGTCGCCCCGGACGTACGACGTCAGCTCGTGAACGGTGCTGAGCGCCCGTGCGTCGTCGTGGCGATCGGCGGCGCAGGCGAGCATGTCAGCCGAGACGCCGAGGCGTTCCAAGCCTGGTCGGAGAGCGAGGGCAGGCCACCGCAGGACGTGCCGCTACCCGACGATCTGCCCAGTCGAGGATCGGGCTGAGATGCGCGTACTGGTCACCGGTGGCACAGGCTTTGTCGGCAGTCACGCGGTCGCCGCGCTCCGGGCGGCCCGTCACGAGCTGCGCCTGCTCGTGCGCTCGCCTGAGCGGGTCGGGGCGGCACTTGCACCGCTTGGCGTGAACACCGGGTTCGAGCTCGTGCACGGCGACGTGACCGACGAGGCCGCGGTCGGAGAGGCGCTGACAGGCTGCGACGCCGTCCTGCACGGAGCCGCCGTCTACTCATTCGACCCGCGGGACTCGGCGCGCGTGCGCGCGACGAATGTGCGCGGCACCGAGCTGGTGCTCGGGCAGGGGAGGCGGCTCGGGCTCGACCCGATCGTCCAGCTGTCGACGTTCGGCGTGCTACTGCCGGCGGCGAGCGGGCCGCTCGCGCCAGACGGGCCGCTAGGACGCTCTCGCTCACCCTACTTGCGCTCGAAGATCGAGCAGGAGGTCATCGCCCGCCGGCTACAGAAGGAGGGGGCGCCGGTCGTGATCGTCCAGCCGGGAAGCGTATGGGGGCCCCACGATCCCCACTTCGGCGAGAGCGAGCAGATGGCGCGCACGATCCTGACCCGCAGGATGCCGATCGTGCCGAGCGGCGGTTTCCCGGTCGTCGACGTGCGCGACCTGGCGAGCGCGCTCGCGACGGTCTTCCGTCAGGGGGAGGGCCCACGTAGCTACCTGCTCGGCGGGCACTACGTTCGCTTCCCCGATCTCGTGCGCCTGCTCGGCAAGCTGACGGGGCGGCGGCTGCCGGCGCTCCCGCTCTCGGAGACCTTGATCCTGCCCCTCGCCCACGTTGCCGACGTCGCGCAGCGCGCCCTCCCGTTCAGGCTCCCTATGCCGACCGAAGGGATCTGGCTGACGAAGCACCGGGCACGCTGCGACGACTCCCGAGCCCGGGCGGAGCTGTCGTTTGGGCCACGCGAGCTGCGAGAGACGATCGCGGACACGGTGCGATCCCTGGTCGCAGAGCGGCGGCTGACCGCGAAACAGGCGGGAGCGCTCGCGCCCGCACCAGCCTGATCTCCCAGTTTTCCGAATTCCTTACCCGTTCTTTACGGGGCGCAGCGTGGGTTCTCGCCCCGGCCGGGGATCTATTCAGACGGGAACCGAGCCTTCCGGTCCCTCGTTTCTGAAATGGAGGTTCCGATGCGAAAGACACTGTTGGCTCTACTCGCATGTGCCGCCATGCCCGGTGCCGTCGCGGTCAGCGCAGCCGCGCCGCCGAACTCGGTCACGATCGCGTTGTCGCGCCCGGCGGTCGTCTACGGCGGCACGGTGAAGCTCTCCGGGGTCGTCTCGAACCACCAGGCGGGCGAGAAGGTGACGATTCTCGCCGAGGCCTTCGGCGAGTCGAATTTCTCCGACATCACGTCCGTCGACACGGTGGCGGGCGGCAAGTGGAGCTACGTCGCCAAGCCGACGATTCGGACCAGCTACGAGGCCAAATGGAAGGGAGCCATCAGCAAGGCCGTAACGGTCAACGTGCGGCCGCTGATCTCGCTCGAGCTGGTCAGCCTCGCCAGCCGCACGTTCTCGACCACGGCGACGGGGGCGCGGTCGTTCCAGGGCAAGTTCGTCCTTGTCCAGCGCGTAACGTCAACCGGGGTCTTGAACATCAAGAAGGTCACTCTGGACGCGAGCTCCACGGCGACCTTCCACGTTCGTCTGCACCGTGGGCGCAACCGGCTGCGAGTCGTCATGCCGAGCTCCCAGACGGCACCCGGTTACATCACGGGCTACAGCAAGGTGCTGACCGTCCGGCGCTGAGCTCTCGAGCGCCCGGGTCAGAACCCGGGCGCTCGGATCAACCCAGGTGCGGACTCAGCCGCCCGCTGCGTAGATGTTCTGGTCGAGCCCTCCCTGCGAGAGGCAAGGGTCGCTGATGAGTGGGGACGAATAGGACGGAGCGTTGATGTCGTTCGGCACGTACGTGCACGGCTGGTAGACGTCGAAGCCGTCGTGGTCATCGTCGGCGCCCGTCTCGCGCGGGTCGGCGCCCGGCACCAGATCACGCGAGTCCGTCCAGGCCGCGACCACGGTGCCCCCGACCGCCGAGACGTAGATGTAGTCGCCCCAGAACGGGTCGCGCCGGGATCCGTGGGTCTCCCAGTTGAAGTTGCTCCCCTGCGTCGAGATCTGGGTCTCGCTCCAGCTCGCGCCGCCGTCCGTCGACTTGGCGACGAACGTGTTCACGACGTCGCCCGAGTTCGTACCGCTCGCGGTGTCGCCCGGCGGGAGGCTCGGCGAGTAGGACGGGTCGGCGCGGGAGTCATAAAAGACCACCGTGATCACCCCGCCGGCAGACGCGATGTCCGGCGTCCACTGGTGGCCCGTCGCGACGGTATCGAGCGGCGTCGCCGGCGTCGTCCATGTCACTCCGTCCGGTGAGTTGCGGACGAATACCTTCGACTGCCCGCTCGCGAGCTCCCCGTTCCAGACCACGTGCACCCCCGTCGCATCCGCGGCGACCGCGGGCGCGCTCGAGAAGCGGGAGAACGTGAGTCCGCTGGGGCAGGCGAACGGTCCGTCGCCGCAGTCCGCCGAGCCGTTGCCGCTGAACTCGCTGGAGTCGAATATGGCGATCGTCGCCACGTGCGCGGCCGGCCCGAAGGACGCTCCCCCGTCGGTCGACTTCACGAGCCACACATCGGTGCTCGGGTTGGACGGGGACGGGTAGGTCAGGAACGTCAGGTAGACGGCGCCGTCGGGCCCGACGGCGAGATCGGCGAACGAGGCCGTCCCGAGCGACACCGGCGTGACCCGGGTCGGCGGCGAGAAGGTGAGGCCGTGGTCTGTGGAGCGGGAGAAGAGGACGGCGTTGGTCGGGGCGAAGCCGTTGTACTGCGACCAGGCGACGTAGACGTTGCCGGAGTGGGTACCCGTGGTCTGGTCGGCCGTCAGGTTGATCTTGTCCTGGAAGAGCCCGGTGAGGAACAGCCCGGAGGGGGTTCCGCGCTTGACCAGGACGGTTCGATCGTAGGCGCCGCCGTCGCTCGTGTAGCGGGCGACATAGACGCTGCCGTTGACCGGCTTCGAGCGGTTGAAGCAGATGAAGGCGTAGAAGAGACGCCCGTCGCGGTCGAAGGCCTGAGAAGGATCGCCGGCGCCGGTGCAGGAGCCGTGCGCCGGAGAGGCGACGCCGGCCGCAGACGAGTCGGCCGGGTATCCGGGCAGCAGGCTGTCCTGCCAGTTGGAGCCGCCGTCCGTGGAGCGGTAGTAGCCGGCCCACGTGTCGCCGTTGACGATCGCGGCGCAGTAGTCGTTCGACCCGGAGGCGACGACCTGCGTGTCGTGCGGGTCGACCGCCACCGTCGGCTCGTTCTGGGAGCGTTTCCCCGTGCTACACGCGGTGGTCGTGGCGTCACTCGACCCGTCGTAGCGGAGGTAGCTCCCGGAAGCGTCGTCGCGGGTGACCTTGGCGTCGGTGCCGCTGCCGAAAGCCACACCGCTGAAGCCAGCGACGAGCGCCGCGGTTACCACAACAAGAAGCCAACGAGCTCTCATGAGACCTCCTCTGCGGGCCGCCGGGTAGCTGATCCCCCCGTTGGGCGGGCGACCGGTCCGAGAAGGCTCGCAAACACCTCCACCAGCGTCAACCGACAAGGGGCCGAGAAACGTCGATCCGCGCAGCGCGATCGTCCCTCTACGCGTATCGATCGATCCGCACCTTGATCCCTGGGTGGATTGCCCTCCAGGCCCGAACCCTCGCCTTCAGGAGCAGGACCGCAGCGAGGTCGCTACCCGCTCCGGGACGAGGACGTCCGCTCGCTCCCGGCTAGCAGCGAGGGCGATGAAGCCGTGCCGCGAGAGGTAGTCGCAGAGGTCGCGCAAGACCTCCGGTTCGTTGATCTCGATCTGCACAGGTCACGAATGGTTTCCTTCTGGTCGCTTGCCATACCTGCGGTCAGTCAAGTCCCAGGACGTGGTGTAACTCGCCGGGAAGTTCGTCGGCTGCCCAGGCCGCTGTGAGCGCGGGCACCTCCTCGTTGTCTTCGCGCTATGGGACGCGACCTGCGGTCCTCGCCGCTTCCTGACACAGGCGGCCACGTCAGGCGTTACGCGAACGTGCGGCGGTCCAGCACCCGCTGGAACTTGCCGCCTTCCGAGCGCGGCACGGTGCCCGGGTGCCAGCAGGCTACCGAGAGCGAGCAGCCGATGCTCTCCCGCAGGTCGTCCTTGCGCGTGAACGGGAGTCGCCCCAGGTCGTCCACCGACGCGATGTCGCCCGGCTCGACGTCGGCCAGGCGCTCACGGTAGAGCGGCGCCCGCTCCTTCACGTAGGCGAGCAGAGCTCGCAAGTGCTCGGTCTGAAGCGCCCGCAGCTGCTTCCGCGGCAGCGTCTCGAGCTCCGGCTCGTAGATCACGAGGCCGAGTTCCTAACAACGACCGCCCGCGTGCGAGCGGGCGGTCCTGGAGCTATGAAGCGTCCGGGCTAGCTGCGGACGAGCTCCGCCTCGCGCTCGTCGACCTCGGCCTCGGTCTCGTCCGACCTTGGCTCGGTCGTGGAGACGAACCGAAGCCGCCCGGCCTCGCGCTCTGCCTCGCGCCGCTCGCGCTCCCACTGCTCGCGCTCGTACTTCGACCAGCACATGCTGGGCCTCCTTTCGCGCTACGGAGACACGGTAGCGCGGCTGGGCACGTTGATGAGAAGGTCGGACAATACGCTGATGCAAGACAGGAGAACGAGACCAACCAGGAGGACTTCCGTCGTGCTCGCGGACGCCGTTCCCGCACTGGCAGCCTGAGGGGCCGAGAACTGGAACGGATTGCCTCGGCCTAACCCCCTAACGGGAACGTCTCGCGAATGCGCCAGTGGTCGGGCTCGAACTCTTCCATCAGCGAGGCCTCGTCCACGACGCAGTGCGCCGGCAGTAGACCTTCGACGCGCTCTGCGACAGCTGCGCGGGTCGCAGCGGTATCCCCCTTGATCAGCGCGAGCGTGGCGTGAGGCAGCGGGTCGTTGTTCGGCCGGCCGTAGGGCGGATATTCCGGGAACAAAGCCCAGAGCGCACGCATCGTGGCGCGTACCTCGTCCTCAGGCTCGGGAGCGGCGTATACCACCACGTCCGGGAATTCCTCGAGGCGAGCCAGGTCGAAGACGAGCGGCCGGCGCGGCGCGAAAAATGCGCGCAGCGTCTCGAGGTGCGTCTCCGTCAGCTCTTCGGAAGGAACGAACGGATAGAGCAGGGTCAGGGAGAGCGGGATCTCCTCCGGTACCCGCTCCGGATAGGTCTCCCAGTGAGCCTCTGCCAGTGCCGGAGCGGTGTCGGCGAGGATCAGCGTCACGAAGGTCTCCAGCGCAGCGTCCGGTCGTGGCACAGCGCCGACCCTAGACCACGCCCAACTGCTGCATCAGGTCGAGAAGATCGTCGCTGAGCCAGTACTCTCGGATCAGCCCGCCCTCGGCCCGCCAGATGTCGTTGCCGCGGAAGCGCACGCGGGTGCCCGCGGGTGCGGTGCTGCCGGGAACGCCTCCCTGATAGGCGCCTTCGGCGAGCCAGCGGCCCGCAACCATCTCGCTGTCCACGATCGGCCCCACCTCGACCGTGAACCGCAGGTCGTCGAACAGCGAGCGCGTCTGCCCGACCCACGTGAGCAGGCCTTCCCGCCCGCCGGCCTCGATCAGTGGGGGAGGGACCCGATGAAGCGCGAAGTGGGGGTGGACGATCTCCTCCGCTTGCGCGAGGTCGCCGTTCCAGAGATCGATCCAGCGGGCCCACAGCTCGTGACTGTCGTACGTGCTCAGCGTGCGCTCCCAGGTCGGTGGGGCATGCCTCTTCTACTCGATCTGCGGCTGGCCGACAAGAAGCGGGCTCTACGTCGCGCGCGCGGCGCTGCTCGAGAGGGGAGAATCTAAGATGCGCGCGTGCCGGCGACCCCCTGGAAGACGTTGCGCCAACCCGAGCCGGAGAAGGAGTACGCCGTCCTCCTCACGCATCTGCCGCTGCGGCGTGTGACGAAGCTCCCCAGCTTCCTCAACTACGTGCGGAAGATCAATCAGCAGCTGGATAAGACAGACGGCCTGGTGGGCTACTCCCTGCTGGCGAGACCGCTCCGCTTCAACTACTGGACGCTGTCGGTATGGGAGGACGACGACGCGCTCAGACACTTCGTGCAAGAGCTGCCGCACCGAGCCGCGATGGAGGAGCTGCCGCGCGCCCTCACCGGCTTCAAGATCACCCGTTGGACAACCGGCGGTAAGGCGCTTCCCCCAACCTGGGATGACGCACTCAGCCGCAGCTGAGCCTCAGCCCATGCGTCGGCCGTCGATGAGGAACGGCTCGGCGAGGTGCCGCGCTTGCGATCCGTCCTCGCTGAGGATCGGCTCGGCGGGAGCACGGCTCGAGCCCATAGTCCGTGACCAGCGTGCGACGTCCTTGAACAGACGGAGCTGCGGGTCGTAGGATCGCTGGTGACCCGTCATCAAAAGGAGGATCGATGTACGCAAGGCTGATCTCGTTTTCAGGTGCCGACCCCGAGAAGCGCGAGCGCGCGATCGAGACGATCCGCGGGACCGTGATCCCGATGCTGCGCCAGCACGACGGTTTTTCCGGCTACATCGCGCTGTACGACGAGCAGAACAGGCGCGCGAAGGCCGTCCTGCTGTGGGACAGCGAAGACGCGGCCGAGGAGGCCGAGAAGGAGCTCGTGGAACGTCGCAAGCAGCTCGCGAGCGGTATCGGCCTGACGGTCGAGTCGGCGGATCTCTACGAGGCCCCGGTGGTCGAGCTGGAAGGAGCTCGCGTCTAGCCTTCCGCAAGTGCCCGGGCGAGACGCTCGAGCCCGAGCTCGAGCGTCTCGTCGGTGACCGCGAGCGAGATCCGCGCCCGGCCGGCGCCGCTCGGGCCGAAGCCTTCGCCGGGCGCGACCGCGAGCCGGTGCCCGGTCAGGAGTTGCTCCGCGGTGAGCCCGGGCGGGAGCTCGAACCAGACGTAGAAGGTGCCCTCGCAGACGGTGTGGGGGAGGGCCTCGCGGACTCGGTCGCGTCGTCTCTGGTACGTGTCGCGCCGCTCGGCGACGGAGTCCTGCGGCCCGGTCAGCGCCGCGATCGCCGCCTGCTGGATCGGCCGGAAGACACCGACGCGGCAGTGGTCGTTGAGCAGGTTGATCCGCTCGACGATCTCCGCGTTCCCGACCACGAACCCGAGCCGCCAGCCGGCCATCCCGTACGACTTGGACATCGAGAACATCTCGATCCCGATCTCCTTCGCCCCGGGCGTGGCGAGGAAGCTCTGCGGCTCGCGCCCGTCGAAGACGAGGTCGCCGTAGGCAAAGTCGTGCACGATCGCGGAGCCGGTCGCGCGGGCGAACTCGACCGCCCGCTCGAAAGCACCCGCCGGCGCGGCGACCGCGCAGGGATTGGAGGGGTAGTTGAGGTAGACGGCCGCGACGTTGTCCGTCGGCGCGGAGTCGAAGTCGGGCGCCCAGCCGCGGTCGGGATCGAGCCGTACGTACCCGAGCCCAGCCTCGGCAAGCGCCGGCCCGGATGGGTAGTCGGGGTAGTAGGGATCGGGCAGCAGGATCGTGTCGCCGTCGTCCGCGAGCACGAGCGAGAGCTCGACGATCCCGGTCTTCGTCCCGGGGATGACCGCCACCTCGGAGCCGGGATCGAGCTCGACGCCGTAGACCTCGCGGTACCGCTGAGCGATCGCCTCCCGCAGCTCGGGCAAGCCCCGAAACGGCGGGTACCCGTGAGCGGTGTGCCGGTTGGCCGCGTCCGCGAGCGCGTCGATCACGTGCTGGGGCGGCCCGGTCTCGGGATTCCCGCGCCCGAGATCGACGATCGGCTGCCCGTCAGAAGTCGCCGCCACAACGCGAGCGAGCAGCGCCCCGAAGTACTGCTCGGGAAGCCGCTGAAGCCGATCCGGCCGCGCCCGCACCGGCCGATCGTACTCAGCCGTTCACACGAGCTTGCGTTCGAGGTAGGCCGCCAGGCGCGTGAGCGGGAACGAGATCACGAAGAAGAACACCAGCACGGCTCCGTAGATCTCGAACGCGTGAGGATTGCCTGCGCCGAACGGGGGCGGCTGCTGTAGCCTCTCGTACTCGCGCTTGCCCGTCTCGAGGACCTCGGGCACCCCGAGCACCTGGGCGAGCGTGCTGTTCTGGATGATGCCGACCAGCAGGCTGACGAGCGGGGGAAGGAGGCGCCGACTCGCCTGCGGCAGGACCACGTGGACGTGGCGGCCGACCCAGCCGAAACCGAGTGCGGCGGCGGCCTCGTGCTGCTCGCGCGGGATCGACTGGACGGCTCCCCGCGTGGCCTCGGCGACCTGCGCGCTGCCCCACAGGCTCAACCCCACGATCGCGGCGTTCAACGCCGTGAGGCGCAGAGCCTCGAAATGGGTCTCGTCCGCCAGCGTCGGGAGAGCGAAGAACATCAGGAAGATCGTCACGATGATGGGAAGCCCTCGCCAGATCTCGATGTAGCCGCGGATCAGCGTCCGCAAGGGCAGCCACCGAACCGTGAGGAGCGTCCCGAGCACGACGCCGATCACCGCGCTCGCAGCGACGGAGATCGCTGCGATCTCGAGCGTGTGCTTCACGCCCACCTTGAACATGTACTCCGCAACGGGGCGGACCCAGTCGGGCAGATCGGGCATTTCCTAGCGGCTCTCCGGAATCGCGAGTCGCGTCTCGAGCGCGCGGATCAGCGCCGAGAGTCCCCAGACGATGGTCAGGTACGTGACGGCGAGCACGAAGAACATCTCGTACGTGCGAAAGTCCGTGGCGACGAAGTCCAGCGCGACGTTCGTCAGCTCGGGGAAGCCGATCGCCGTCATCAAGGCGGTGTTCTTCAGTACCGAGATGTACGTGTTGATCGAGGACGGCAGGGCGATCCGCCCGCCGATCGGCAGCGTCACGTTGAAGAACGTCGCGATCGGGCTGAAACCGAGCGCGAGACCCGCCTCGCGGTAGCGCTGCGGAACCGCCTCGAAGCCGGCCCGGAAGTTCTCCGTGTTGAACGCCCCTCCCCAGACCATCACCGCCAGCGTCGCGACGGTGAACGGCTTGAACTGAAAGAGATGCGATACCCGCGGCAGTCCGTAGAACAGAAAGAAGATCTGGACGAGGATCGGCGTGTTCCTGATGATCTCGACGTACGCTGCGGCAAGCTGGCTCACGACGGGCACGCGATGGGCGCGCGCCGCGCCGAGGACGAGCCCGATCACGAACGCTCCCGCGATCCCGAGCGCCGCAACCTCTAGCGTCCGGCGCAGTCCGGCCGCGAGCTCGTCCCGGTGCGCCCAGATGTAGTCCCAGTCGAACGCCGCGAGGAGGGCGGTCATTGCCTAGAGCAGATCAGAGGCGACGGCGTGGTACGCCGCCGCCCCTGTCATCGAGACGATGCTCCCTGCTACGGGCACTTCGCTTCTGGAATCGTGCCCCTCGGGTACCTGAAGTTGTTCTTGGGACGCGGCACGTTCCCCTTGAAGCTGGTGTAGAGCCGCGCCGGCGAGTTGCGCTTGAGGATTCCGATGAACTCGTCCCTCTTCTTCATGTACAGGAGGGCGGCGTTGACCCACTTCTTCATTGCAGGCTCGTTCTTGCGGATGCCGATGCCCCACGGGACTTTCAGGAACTTGTCTGTCGTAAGGCGGAGCGTGGCGTCCTGCGTCGCGACGCCGAGCAGGTAGGCGTCGTCGAACATGAACGTGTCGGCACGCCCCTGCTTCAGGTTCTCCACTGCCGTGACCGGCGAGTCGGTGAGGAGCAGAGTGCTGTTCTTGAAGCAGTTTTTCACCCAACGGTCGTAGATCGAGCCGGTGGTCGTCGTGATGTTCTTCCCGGCGAGCGTACGGAGGGTCAGCGTCGAGCGGTTCGGAACGAGCAACCGTCCCGTCGCCGAGTAGTAGGGCATCGAGTAGTCGATCACCTCCTCGCGGGAGGCCGTCCACGTGAGCGTCGAGATGATGATGTCGACGCGCTTCTGCTGGAGCGTCGGGATGCGGCTCGGGGTCGTGACACAGGTGAACTTGACGCGGCTCTTCCTGCCGAAGGCGAGCTGTGCGAACCGGTGGGCGACCTCGACGTCGTACCCGGCGTTGTGGCCGCGCACGTCGATGTATCCGAACGGCGGAAAGTCGCACTTGACGCCGATCTGCCACTTCCCCCGCCTCTTCACCTGGGCCGGGAGGCGCGGAAGCTTCGGTTTGGCCAGGCTCGTCCGAGGCGCCTGGGCTCGCGTCCCGCTCCCGGGCGCGGCGATCGTCCAGGCGGCGAATGCCGCGGCGGCGAGACCGGCAACGATGATGGCACCTATGAGACGTTTCATCCGGTTCCTCCTTCCTCTTCGCGGACGACTTCCTCGACGGTCAACTCCTCCAGCGACTCGGCAAGCTGGAGCGTGCGGCGCAGGAAGCGGCGGGTCCTCTCCTCCCTGGGACGGTCGAGCACCTCCGCCGGTTTGCCCTGCTCGACGATCCGTCCTTCGTCGATGAAGATCAGCCAGTCGCCGACCTCGCGCGCGAACTGCATCTCGTGCGTGACGACGACCATCGTCATCCCGGCCCGCGCGAGATCCCGCATCACGATCAGCACCTCTCCGACGAGCTCCGGGTCGAGCGCGGAGGTGACCTCGTCGAAGAGCATCACGTGGGGCTCCATCATCAGCGCGCGGGCGATCGCGACGCGCTGCTGCTGCCCGCCCGAGAGCTGGTGGGGGTACTGGCGTGCCTTCTCCTCCAGCCCTACGCGCCGAAGCAGCTCAAGAGCGCGCGTCTCCGCCTCGCGGCGGTTCGTCTTCCTGACCCGCCGGACGGCAAGCGTCAAGTTGTCGATCACCTTTAGGTGCGGGAACAGGTTGAACTGCTGGAAGACGATCCCGATCCGCTGCCGGATCTGGTTGACCTTGACGCCCTTTTGGCTGATCGCGAAGCCCTCGAAGAAGATCCGTCCGCTGTCGATCGGCTCCAGCAGGTTGATGCAGCGCAGCAGCGTGCTCTTCCCACTGCCGCTGGCCCCGATCACCACCAGGACCTCGCCTGTGGTGACGGTGAGGTCGATCCCCTCGAGCACGATGTTGTCGCCGAAGCTCTTGCGAACGCTCTCGAGGCGGATCACCGGGACCGCCGCCCGCCCCGGTGCCGCGCCCGCGTCCTCGAGCGCACGCCCCGCCTCGTTGGCGGCGGTTGCAGCCGCTTTCGGGACGATCGTCTCGGACGGATCCTCAGCGGTCAACGTGCGCCAGCCCTCCCCAAGGAGCCTTACGGAGCTGTGGTGCGGAACCTTACGTGACAGGCGCTCGCTCGTCTTGTGACGCCGTCGGCCAAACCCACTCCAGACCGATGTCGTTGAAGAGGCACTCCGGGAGTACCTCGGGCTCGCTGTGATCGACCGCATCCGCTCGCGAAGGGACCTCGACGAGGAGGAAGCGATGCGGCTCGCGTACGAAGAGCTTCACGCGATGCGCCGGGAGCGGCGCCAGACGAGCGGCCGTTAGAGCGTGCTGCGGGTCGTGCTCGACCCGGGGGTGCTCGTTTTCGCGGTCCTCACGGACAGCGGTCCGCCGGCGGAAATCCTCGATCGATGGCGGGAAGGTGAGTTCGACCTCGTCGTGTCGCCGAAGCTCCTCCACGAGCTCGAGGACGTACTGTTGCGTCCTAAGTTCCGCGATGTGGCTTCCGAGGACGAAGCCCGCGCATACGTCGAGGCGCTCGCGCGAGAAGGCATCCTCGTGCGCGATCCCGAGGAGGTCCGGGCGATCACCGCTGATCCTGGCGACGACTACCTCGTCGCGCTGGCGATCCCCGTCGGGGCCGATGCCATCGTCTCGGGCGACAAGCACCTCACCGAGCTCGCCGATCCGCCGGTGCCGGTCCTCACTCCGCGCGAGTTCGTCGAGCGGCTCGAGCGATCGTAAGCACGAGCCTCAGCGGAAACCGTGCTTGCCGTGGAGGCCGAACGAAGTGCGCCCCGGTGACCCAGCGAACCCGGTGGAGTGGCCGCCGCGTCTCGAAGAGGACGACGTCTTCGGACGCTCGTAGGCGGCCGCCTCGATCGTCTTGGCTTCGGCGTTTCCCACGCGTTCGTAGGTCACTTGCTCGCAAGCCATGACTCGACGGCGACGACGACTCGCTCGGCATCACGCGCGGCCTCATCGGCCGCTTCTGGCGAAGCCGGCGCTCCGCCATAGTCCGCTTCGTTCCTCCGGCGGAACAGCGACCGAAGCAGGCGGCCGATCGCGGGGTCGAGGCCACCTTCGCGCACGACCAGCTTCTCGAACGCGACGAGCACGCCCGAGTGCTTCGAACGAGTCTCGCCTAGAGCGAGCAAGGCCTCTTCGGCGGCATAGAACGCCGCGTAGTACGCGCGCGAGATCGCCTGCTCCGCGAACCCGCCGCCGGCCAGGAAGCGCGCCGCCTCCAGGTCGCAGCGGCTCCGCGTCACGCGATCGCTCGTCCCTCGGCCGTGGCCCGGATCAGCACCGGGATCGCGGGTTCGGCGAAGTCCTGCTCGCCGACTGGCATCGCCGAGACAATCGTCTCGTTCTCGACCGAATGCCGGTCGAGGATGTCGTCCATCCGCTCGAGCTCCTCCCACGGAGACGAGACCTGGTCGAGGACGACGAGCAGGTCGATGTCCGACTCGGGATGCGCGTCACCCCGGGCCCACGAGCCGAACAGAAGCACCCGCCGGAGGCGATCCCCGTACAGCCCGCGCAGGTCATCCGCGGCCGCACGTGCGATCTCGAAGGCGTCGAACGGGCCGGAAATCTGGGCCAGGTCGGGGTCGGGGCGCGCCTCGATTGCCCGCTCCGCGGCCTCCTCGTCCACGAGTCCCTCGTCGGCCAGCCAGCGCAGCGCCCGCCGCTCCGCCCGGGCGTCGTGAAACCTGAACCACGCTTCGCGGAGCTCGGGGAACTCGAACAGCGTGTCCTTGAAGCGGCGGAAGGCACCGCGTCCAGCGATCGCCCGCTCGAGGAGGTCGCGCGCGGCAGGATCGCGGACCTGGGCCGTGAAGTCGACGAGATCCTCGTAGCTCTCCGCCGACGGGAGAGGCTCGATGAATATCCAGTCCCGCTCGGCCGGGTGCACCTCCTCCGGCTCATCGACCGCCGAGAGATCTGACGACCAGGGCTCGACCGCGCCGGTTTCGGGATCGAGCCACCACTCGGTGTAGCCGGAGTGGTCCTCGAGCGCCTCGCAGAGAAGCGCCAGATCGACCGCCTTCAGATCGAGCACGTCATCTCCTTCATCAAGCCCGAACCGGCGCGTCTCATCCTATCGACTCGGGATCCATCCTCCGGAGACGTAAGGCGGAGGGTGATCGACGCGCTCGCGGACGCGGCAAAACCCGTCAGACGCCGCCGCGACGCCAACTGAACTCTCCCTAGGCCGGATCCCCGAGAGCAAGCTCCGGCCAGGTGAACGACTGTCAGTCCTGGGTTTGCTCCGCGCGTTCGCGATCGGCCTGTTCGATGACTTCCCGGATCGCGCGCGCTTCCTCGCTGTCCCTCGAGAAGGGGATCCCTTCGATCGGCGGGAGCTCGAAAGGGCTCTCATTGGGACGCGGCTCCGATGGCCGCCGGCGTTGGGGCCTCTCATCCGTCGCCATCGCGACCCTCCGCATTCGGTGGCCGATTGCTTCTCGTTTCGACATCCATCGGCGGAAGCTCGAACGGGGACGAGTCTTCTGTCGGCTCGGGCGTCCCCTCCGGCTCAACCGGTGCGCTTTCGACGGGTGGGTCATCGCTCATCCGGTCACCGTCCTAATCGCAAGGGTAGCCGCCTCGGCCGCAATCAGCACGAGTCCAGCGAGAAGGAGGACGAAGCTGCACCGGACCCATCCCGCCTTGTGGTCGTTCGCGTCGCGCTCTCGTGACACGGCCTCAACCAGCCCTCTCATGGTTTCACCTCGAACCTGTGCAGGCGCCTTACGGATCTCAGACCACGTCGGAAAACGCTTGAGATACGCGATCCCGAGCGACAGGTACTCCCGCGGAAGAGCGCGACTACTGCCGCGACGACGGAGAAGACGAGGGCGCCGAGACCCGCGACGAAGAGGGTGAGTGCCCACCAGGTGTTGAACTGTTCGACGAACCGCAGCCCGAGAGTAGCCGTCAGCGTCGCCACGAGCGACGCGAAGGTGGCGACGGTCGAGGCTTTCCTGTCTAGTGCATCCGTCCTGGCTGCCTCGGACGCGACCATCCTCCACGTGGTATCGAGAAGCGCTTCGACCGTCTCGGGATTGGGCTGCGGCTCGACCACGCTCACGAGCGCCGATGGTACGAGCGCGCGAAGACGTGGAGGTTCCAATTCTGTAGCGATTCGAGAGGGGCGAATAGGGCACGGGCTGGGCAGCAGGATCGTCGAGCTCTCTTCGGCCAGCAGGAGCGAGAGCTCGACGATCCCGGAGCGGTCAACGGTCGGCAGCTCAGCCGCGGACATCAACGAGGAGCTAGACTGCGAGAGCCACAGCGAGAAGTAGTCGTTCCTGGTAGTGGGGTCTTCTCTGCGGCCAGTTTCGCGCTCCTACTCCTTGACTGAGCAGCACGGAAGTACCGAGGAGAAAGGAGTGCAACGTGAACAGCGAGGTCCGGCTCCTCCGGACTCCTACCTTTGACCTCGACTACCGGCTCTGCCGCTGCGAAGGCTTCCGCGTCGACTCGCCCGAGGGACGGGTGGGCGTCGTCCAGGAGGCGCATTTCCGCTCGCGCATTGATCGTCCGGACGCGCTTGTTGTACGGACCGGCCTCTTGGGGCGACTCCTGATGATCTCTGTGGAAGAGGTTGCCGAGGTCTCCCTGGGCGAGGAACGGGTCGTCCTCGTTCGAGCGCCACAGCAGAACGAGAACGCTCTCTCGCGTCAGCTTCGCAACCTTGTCGCCGGTGCCGCCAAGTCGGGGCGAGCCCGAGACTGGCTCCCGGGCCGGTGAAAGCGTGGCGGGGCGCAGGCCGCAACGGCCGTAACGGGTACTGCTGACTCTCCCTCTCCCCCTCAGCGATCCCGTGCGCCCCGTCCCCCAAAGTGCACCGGAGCTGCGGCTGCCGCACGTACTGAGTACTGCTCAGGGAGCCGTTCTAACCGCCGTAGCCGTGTCCGCGCCGAACGATCGTAAGTGCCGGTGGCCCTTCCGTTTGTCTGCCTAGCAAGTGACAATGCAGGTGGCCGAAGTAGTCAGTTCGACAGGGGGTCCCTGTGGCGACACGCAAAGTCGGGCGCCAAGCCGAGTCGTACATGCATAAGGAGGAGGCGCTCCTCCGCCCGGACGTCGGGACGCAGGCGCAGTTTCGGAAGAAGAAGCCGCCGAATGCCTATCGGTACGACTCTTCACTGTCCCCCGCACTTGATTGGGGACGGGCAGAACCCGGCACGTGAGCTCGGAGAATGGCTTCTCGCGCAGATCGGGGAGGCGTCCAAGCTCGATCCACCGCACCGGTTCTCTGAGCCGCGGTCGTTCAACGGCGTTGAGGTTGCCGGGTTGCAGGACGCGGTCGAGCGGCTGAAGGCACTCGGCCAACCGTTCCTCAACTGGGCGGGCAAGGCGGAGCGGCTCTCGTTCGACGTGCCGTCGCTGCCACTCTTCGTGCACGAGCGGGTGTCGACCAAGGCAATCCTCGAGACGCTCAAGGGGCACGAGCGCGACCGGCAGATGGAGATGCAGCTCTTCGCCGACCCGCAGCTTCCGCTCCATCAGCAGCTTGAGGCGTACGAGCACAAGGGCGGCTGGGTCAACCGGCTGATCCTCGGCGACTCGCTCGTCGTCATGAAGTCGCTGCTCGAGTACGAGGGCCTTGGTGGACAGGTTCAAATGATCTACATCGATCCGCCCTTTGGGGTCGAGTTCGCGTCCAACTTTCAGCCGTTCGTGCGCCGCCGAGACGTCAAGAACAACGACGACGGCGACATGACGCGCGCACGATGGCGGAGAAGACCGAGCAACTCGTTGGCATTCCGGCGACATACGTCCAGGCTACGCCGGACCTCGTCATGGGCGATCTGCTGAAGACGATGCGGTCGAGTCAGCTCTTCTCCGTCACGGGTCTTCCCGACCTCGCCATCCGCAGGGTCGACCCGGAAGAGAAGGGCGGACTGCAGCGCTACGAGGTCGAGCTGCTCGGGCTCGACACCTTCGACCCGACGACCTTCGAGGCGCAGCACCGCAGCGGCGACGACGTGCCCGCCTGGTTTCTCGACACGGCCTGGAACGGCCTCTCGTTCCACGTCTCGCAGGCGTTCTTCCCGCGGACGAGTGCCTGGGACAACCTGCGCAAGGCGCTCAAGACCGAGTTCGAGGAGTCGGTCTGGAATCACCTCTCGGGCACGATCAGCGCGCCGTTCACCGACGACGACACGCGCGAGATCGCCGTGAAGGTGCTCGACGACCGCGGGAACGAGCTGCTGGTCGTGCGCTCGCTCGACGAGGCGGAATGAGCGGGCTACGCGGCAGCGAGAACGTCGTTCAGGTCGACCGCCTCGATCCGGCGCTCGGGCAGCGTGATCGGGATCTTCCCCTCGCGCTCGAAGATTCGGCGAGCGTTCACGATCGTGATCGCGATGAGCGCGCCGCCCGGCCCGAACTGGAGATAGTGCCCCTCGGGCGAGGCGTCGTCGTAGGCGGGCCGGCGAGGTTCGCCTGCCCAGAGGTAGAGAACGTCCGCCTCGCGGTCGAAGGTGATGTTGTCGAACTCGACGCCGGCGATCTTCACAGTCATGGAAACGACCTCCGAGGGAACGCCGTGGCGATCAAGCCCCGGCCCTGCTCGTAGTGTACGACCACCTTGACCCAGGAGCTTGGGCCCGCTCCGTGGCGATAGAACCATTCCTCGCCGGCGCCGCGACCAGCCACGCGCTCGTCGGGTGTCTCGACTGCGCTCAGGACGGCTTCCGGCGGGACATCGAGGTCGGGATGCTTGCCCCGGATGTGGTGCCACCGGCGCCAGGAAAGCACGACGCGACGGCCGTCCGGATCCATGGTTTCCCACACTGTTCCATCGTGCGTGCCTTGCCGGCAGCTTCCAATTCGCTCTTCGGGACGCGGCCGTGACGGCCTTCGAGGTCGAGCAGCCGATCCTGAACTCACCGTTCGAGGAGCCGGCCGAGCACTGGCGGATCCAGGAAGGCGAGGCGCCGAAGCGCGAGAAGGGCCGTCGCCCGGCCGGCTACTTCTATCGAGACCCGAAGGCACCTGAGCCCGAGCCCGGACAGCCGGGGATCTACTGGCTCTTCGGCGCGTTTATCCAAGCGCGGTACAGCGGTTCCACCGAAACCGTTCTGGGTCAAGACCTTGTTGCGATCCGGTCTGAGGATCCAGTTGTTAAACTGTTTAGAAACCTTCGTCTGTTCGGCCAGCGTCTGGTTGTAACGCCGGAGTCGCTCGCCGGGCGAACGGACCGCAGCCCGTACTTCCTACTCAGTTACCTTGCGGCGTGAAGGGCCGGCGCTCAGGACTGGTGGCACGCGGTCGACATCGGCACCGATGCGCAGGGCAACTTCAAGCTCGAGTACCACCACATCCACCCACGCGCGACGCTTCGCGAGCACTACTCCAAGAATGAGATCAACGACCTTGCCAATTTTGCATTCATCTCGAGCAAGGCGAACCGAAAGATCAGTGATCGCTCACCTGCCAAGTACTTTCCAGAGATCGGGGACGATCAGTTGCGCGCACACTTCGTCCCTGTGGACGAAGAGCTACGCACGCCGGACTACTTTCCCGACTTCGTGCGCGAACGACGCGAACTACTCGCCGAGGCGATGACCGGCGTGCTCGACGCGTTTGCGCCGAGCGCACTCACCGGGGATTTCATGGCCGAGGATCCTGCTTCGGGCGAACGGCTGACGTTTGCTGCCTTCGGAGATTCGACTGACGATCCGAAGGCGGTACTGCTCGTCTACGCGTCAGCAAACGGAGCTTTTTGGGAGACGACGCTCCCTCTGCGCGACCTCCAATTCTTCCTAAGTGATCTCGAGAACGGCTATTCGGCGGCACTCACTATCGGAGGCGAATCTGTCGAGCTCGAGTCTGGCGCCGAAGCCGTAGAGCTACCGCTAGGTCCTCTTACAGCGCGTGGAACACTCGAGGAGTGGCGCTCGGTCCTCGAGCGTGAGTTGATGGAGCTCAGTCCGTCGGAGGAGCGTCCCGAACTGCCCGTCCCTACTCCTTGGCAGGGCGAGCGTGTTCCGTTTCCGATCGGCGACAGCGAGTAATCAACTAGGTCTCATAGACGTACAGGTACTTGGAGCGCGTAGTCGTCATCTTCGCCCGCAGCTCGGGCTCGAGGCTCAGAACTACGCCGCGCTTAGTCGGCTCCTCGACGGACGGTTCTTCGTCGCCGCCTCTTATCGCCTTGTATGCGATCAACAGCGGCTCGTAGTGCGAGTCCATGCACTTTCCATTCGCGACCGGCGACACGAAGATGCCGGCGACCCCGAGACATCCTATTCCACAACGCGACAATGTTGACGATGTCTTCGCCGTCCGATCTCAACAACTTCCTCGAGTGCGAGCACCTAGTCGCGCTCGAGCTTCGGGTGGCTCGTGGCCAGCTTTCACGGCCGGAGGTCGAAAACCCGCAGGCCGAGCTGATTCGGCGTAAAGGCGACGACCACGAGCGCGACTACCTCGACGCGCTTCGCGCGGCCGGGAAGAACATCGTTGCGATCGAGGTTGCCGGGCCCGACGGTGAGTGGGACACAGAAGCCGCCGCTGCGCGGACCGAGCAGGCGATGCGGAACGGGGCCGAGGTGATCTACCAGGCCGTCTTCCTCGATCCGACCGGCTGGACCGGGCACGCTGATTTTCTCGAGCGCATCGAGACGCCGTCTGACCTCGGCGACTACAGCTACGAGGTCTCGGACACCAAGCTCGCGCGGCACTCGAAGCCGTCCTACATCCTCCAGCTCTGCTTCTACTGCGAGCAGGTCGCGCGCATTCAGGGGTGCGAGCCCGAGCTGATGCACGTCGTCCTCGGCTCCGGCGAGCGCGACTCGTTTCGGCTCCACGACTTCTCCGCCTACTACCGCCGCGTCCGCGACCGCTTCGTGGCTGCGGTCGAGGGCGGGCTCGACACCTACCCGCTGCCCGTCGCGCACTGCCCGCTCTGCGACTTCCTCCGGCTCTGCGAGGCGCAGTGGGAGCGCGACGACCACCCGACCCGCGTCGCCAACATTCGCCGCGACCAGGTCGCAAAGCTCGCCGCGGTCGAGATCACGACGCTGACCGAGCTCGCCGAGGCGCGCGACGACCACCGTCCGCCCGGGATCGCGGCCGCGACCTTCGACGCGCTGCGCGAGCAGGCGCAGCTCCAGCTCCACCACGCGCGCACCGGCAAGCACGTCCACCGCCTGGTGCCGCGGGAGCCGGCGCGCGGCTTCGCGCTCCTACCGCCGCCGTCGCCCGGCGATCTCTTCTTCGACATCGAGGGCGACCCGTTCTGGGAGGCGCGCGGCGGGCTCGAGTACCTCTGGGGGGTCAGCGACGCCGACGGCTACCGCGCCTTCTGGGCGCACGACCGCGACTCCGAGCGGCGGGCGCTCGACGAGTTCGTCGACTTCGTCCGCGAGCGGCTCGCGCGCGACCCGGGCCTGCACGTCTACCACTACGCGAGCTACGAGCCGTCCGCGCTCAAGCGCCTGATGGGGGAGCACGGCACGCGCGAGGACGAGATCGACGACCTGCTCCGCCGCGGCGTCTTCGTCGACCTGTTCAAGGTCGTGCGCCAGGCGCTGCGGCACTCGCATCCGAAGTACTCGCTCAAGAACGTCGAGCAGTTCTTCATGACGCGCGAGGCGGAGCTGCGCGCCGGCGACGACTCGATCCTCATGTACGAGCGGTGGCTCGAGACGCGTGACGACGCGCTCTTGCGGGAGATCGAGGAGTACAACGCGGAGGACTGCGAGTCGACACGGCAGCTCCGCGACTGGCTGCTCTCGCTGCGGCCGGACGACGTGCCCTGGCCCGAGCAGCCGGAGGTGGGGGAGACGCCGGAGATTGCGGCCGAGACGGCCGAGCTCCAGGAGCGGTTGCTCGCGCGCGATGACCCGGTCTTGCGGCTCGCCGGGCAGCTGCTCGACTACCACCGACGCGAGGCGAAGCCGGTCTGGTGGGCGTTCTTCGACCGGAAAGGGAGGACGCCGGAGGAGCTCGAGGAGTTCGACGTCGAGGCGATCGGCGGGATCGAGCTCGGCGGCGATCCCGTTCCCGCCGCGAAGTCGCTCGCCTTCCCGTTCACCTTCCCGCCGCAGCAGCACAAGCTCGATCCGGGTGACGAGGTGTTCGATCCCTTGACGCTCGGCGCTGCCGGTCACATCGAATCGATCGACGACGCCGAGGGGAGGCTCTGGCTGAAGCGCGGCCCGAAGCTCGACGACCTGCCGATGCCGCGCTCGCTGATCCCCGGCGGCGCCTGGAACACCAACGTGCAACAGGCGGCGCTGCGCCGGCTTGGTCGCTCGTTGCTCGACGGTGACGGGCGCTACCCGGCGCTCGAGGCGATCCTGCGCCGGGACTTGCCGCGCGTGGGCGTGTCGCCGCTGCCGCAGGACGACCTCGAGGCGGCTCGGGATCTCGTCGAGGCGCTGGACTCGAGCTACCTCGTCGTCCAGGGGCCGCCGGGGTCGGGCAAGACGTACACCGGTGCGCGCCTGATCGTGCGGCTGCTGGCGCGTGGCCGACGCGTCGGCGTCACGGCGCAGAGCCACAAGGCGATCCACAACCTGCTGCGGGAGGTCGAGGACGTCGCGGACGTGGAGGACGTCCAGTTCCGCGGGCTGAAGAAGGGCGACGAGTACGAGGGGCCGTTCATCGAGACGTCGAGCGACCAGGCACTGTTCGATGAGCCGGAGGACGACGTGCTGCTGCTGGCGGGGACGTCGTGGCTGTTCGCGCGCGAGTCGATGGAGGGCGTCGTCGACACGCTCTTCGTGGACGAGGCGGGGCAGCTGTCCTTGGCCGATGCGCTCGCGGCCGGAACGTGCGCGCGGAACCTCGTCTTCCTCGGCGACCAGCAGCAGCTCGCGCAGGTCTCGCAGGGAATCCATCCGGACGGCGCGGGCGTGTCGGTGCTGGAGCACCTGCTCGCGGGCGAGGACACGGTGCCACCGGAACGCGGGCTATTCCTCTCGCACACGTGGCGGATGAACGCCGCGATCTGCCGCTTCGTCTCGGAGATGTCCTACGAGGGCCGACTACACCCGGTGCCGGAGTGCGAGCACCGCAACCTGAAGGGCGAGGAGGGCCTCCGCTTCATCCCGGTCGAGCACAGCGGCAACCGGCAGTCGTCGCCCGAGGAAGCGGAGGTTGTAGCGCGCGAGGTCGAGCGCCTCGGCGTGGAGAACGTGCTGGTGGTAACGCCGTACAACGCGCAGGTCCGCTGCCTGAGCGCCGTCCTGCCGTCCGGTGCTCGAGTCGGCACGGTAGACAAGTTCCAGGGCCAGGAAGCGCCGGCGGTCATCTTCTCGATGGCCACGTCGAGCGGGGACGACTTGGTCCGAAGCATCGGCTTCCTGTTCTCCCGCAACCGCCTGAACGTCGCCATCTCGAGAGCGCAAGCCGTGGCGATCCTGGTCGCGTCCCCGAAGCTGCTGGAAGTCCGCTGCCGAACGATCGATGACATGCGCCTTGTGAATGCCTTGTGCCGCTTCGTCGAGCTGGCGGCATAGCGGGAGCGACCGTCAGAGGGAGCCGCGTGGGGCGATCCAGCGGCCTTGGAAGTCGAGAACCTCTGCCAGCGTGTCGAAGTCCTCGTCGTAGTGGAGCACTCCGACGGCGGCATCTTCCGCGGCGGCGGCGATCAGAAGATCGGGTAGCGACACGCTCCGGTGGCGGGGCGGCCGCATGTGGGCGAGCTTTCGGAAGGCGCGCTGAGCGGCATTCGTGACCGAGCGGGTGAGCGGGACGTCGCGAAGCTCCGCGAGGTTGGCGGCGAGGCGATCGAACGACTCACCGTCGCGCGCGGAGTAGAGCAGCTCGAGCTTGACGATCGGCGAGGTCGCGATCTGTCCGTTCCGCAAAGCCGAACTGAAGTGCCGGTTGACGCGGGAGTTGTGGGAGTGCGCCCAGGCTGACCTGTCCGCGATGAACGTCTCGCCACCGTACGGGTTGCGGCGCGCCACAGACTCGGTTCAGTCGCCCCACGCGAGCTCGTCGATGTTCTCAAGCACGTGCCAGTCGATCAGGTCGGTCCGCCTCGCTGCGAGGTCGACGAGCTGTTCCATTGCCTGATCGCGGTCGTTCTGTTCGCGCTCGATTGCCTCGGCCCCCTTGATCGCGAGCTCGCGAACGATCGTCGCGGCCGGCGCGCCGGCGAAGTGATGCTCGACCCGAGCGATCGCATCGGCGAGTTCCGGATCGCTCGTGATGGGGATGCGCCGGTAGCGAGTGGGCATCTAATAAGTGTAACACCAAGGTGTTACACCAGCGTCAACGATTAGTGACGAAAGTGCGAGGCTGAGTTTCGCAGCCGATGCCGTAGGTATGGCCCTGGGGCACGTCGACGTCGCGCAAGTTGGCGGACAGTCGCGACTCACGGCCATCTGGGAGAGCAGGAAGGCTCGCGATGTTGCGCACCGCTGGCGTTAGGAAGCTCAGGCGGTGACCGCGGGGGCAGCCCGGCTTCTCGTTGAGGAGCTCGAGTTAGGTCTGCGCGACGCGGGTGAGCTTCTCGACCTGTCGCACCAGCGGGTTCAGCAGCTCGTACAACGCTGAGTGCGGTGAAGGGGCACCTCGCCGTGAGCCTGGTGGGCGCGGATGCCAGCAAAATCAGAGCGAGCCGCTCGGTGATCGCAGCCAATGGCGGCGGTGGGGGGTTGACCGCGCCGAGCAGCGAGAGTTGAATCGGCGCGTCTCGAAAGGGAGGAAAGATGGCCACGTACGTTGTCCTGATCAACTGGACCGACCAGGGCGTGAAGGGCTTCAAGGACACCGTCGACCGCTACGAGAACGCCCGCGCCGCTGGGAGCGAAGCGGGTGTCACCTGGAAGGACGTCTACTGGACGCTCGGGCCGTACGACATCGTCGCGACCATCGACGCGCCCGACGACGAGACGCTGATGGCCAATCTCCTCGGCGTCGCGGGT
>Ga0137374_10000994_pt1 | contig 31443 bp, 15 predicted proteins | sample SagtaG_20_FD_104811 | JGI IMG/M metagenome (GOLD analysis project Ga0137374, IMG submission 104811) | Vadose zone soil microbial communities from Sagehorn Ranch, Mendocino, California, USA - Sage1_R_100_16 metaG | ecosystem: Environmental > Terrestrial > Soil > Vadose zone | place: USA... | reverse complement strand
TACGCCGTCCTTCGCCACCCCGACGGCGACTGATGCCTGCGATCCGAGTCCGACCCTGACCTTCGCCGACGTGACCACGGCCGGCTCGTGCCCGCAGGACCACGACGTGACGCGGACCTGGACGGCGATCGACCACTGCGGCAACAGCAGCACGGCCAGCCAGGTCATCCACGTTGTTGACACCACCGCGCCGGTCATCTCGACGCTGCCCGCGCCCACGACGATTCAATGTCCCGCTACGCCGTCCTTCGCCACCCCGACGGCGACTGATGCCTGCGATCCGAGTCCGACCCTGACGTTCGCGGACGTGACCACGGCCGGCTCGTGCCCGCAGAACCACGACGTGACGCGGACCTGGACGGCGATCGATCACTGCGGCAACAGCAGCACGGCCAGCCAGGTCATCCACGTCGTTGACACCACCGCGCCGGTCATCTCGACGGTGCCCGGACCCACGACCATTGAATGTCCGGCCACGCCTTCGTTTGCGACGCCGACAGCGACTGATGCCTGCGATCCGACTCCGACGCTGACGTTCGCGGACGTGACCACGGCCGGCTCGTGCCCGCAGAACCACGACGTAACGCGGACCTGGACGGCGACCGACCACTGCGGCAACAGCAGCACGGCCAGCCAGATCATTCACGTCGTCGACACGACCGCCCCGAGCCTCTCGACGCTGCCGGGACCCACGACGATCGAGTGCCCGGCGACGCCCTCGTTTGCGACGCCGACGGCGACCGACGCGTGCGATCCGATGCCGACGCTGACCTTCGCGGACGTAACGACGCCGGGGAGCTGTCCGCAGGCCAAGGACGTGACGCGCACCTGGACGGCGACGGACCACTGCGGGAACAGTTCAACGGCCAGCCAGACCATCCACGTGGTGGACACCACCGCGCCGAGCATCTCGGCGCTGCCCGGACCCACGACGATTCAGTGTCCGGCGGCGCCGTCGTTTGCGACGCCCACGGCGACCGATGCGTGCGATCCGAATCCGATGCTGACCTTCGCCGACGTGACCACGCCGGGGGCCTGTCCGCAGGCCAAGAGCGTGACGCGGACCTGGACGGCGACCGATCACTGCGGCAACAGCAGCACGGCCAGCCAGACCATCAACGTAGTGGACACGACCGCGCCGGTCCTTAGCTGTCCGACGGTGACCTCGCCGATTGAATGTCCGGCCATGCCAGACTTCCCAGAGGCGACGGCCACTGACGCCTGCGATCCCAGTCCGACGGTCACGTTCAGCGACGTAACGACGCCAGGGGACTGTCCGCACGAGTACTGTGTGACGCGCACCTGGACGGCCACCGATCATTGCGACAACTCCTCGTCCTGCAGCCGGACGATCTGCGTCCAGGACACGACCGCCCCGACGATCAAGCCCTGCCCGGACGATGTCCTTTGCGTCAAAACTGACGGGGACTGCAGTAATCCAAATCCGGACATGACGGGAAGACCCACCGCGACGGATAACTGTGGCGGCACACCAATCCTTACTTACACCGACAGCCCAAGCGGCACGTGTCCGAGGACCATTAGACGCACTTGGACGGCGACTGATTCCTGCGGGAATACCAACAGTTGCGTTCAGATCATCATGTGCTGTTGCACGCCAAGCCTCATCACCGACACGATGCGTTGCACGTTGCTGCCAACATCATGCAATGCGAATAATGGTTTCCGGCTGCTGTTCACCCCTGATGTGCAGAACCCGGGATGTTACAAACTGAACGCGAGTAATCCCGGCCAGTTTTACTACAACGTGTTCTTCACCGGAACGCCTGGTAGCACGGCAATCTTCCTGGTCACCTTGCCTTATCCGTTTGTGACACAGGGCAACAACCCGATCGAGGTTTACGACCGTGTGACGTCGAGTACTTCGAGCAGTGGCCAGACCTGCTTAATTCCTGGGAACAAGGTCTTCGCCGGCACAAACAAGGTCACGCTGGCCAACTACCCCTCGCAAACCATCTTGACCAGTTGCACCACGCCCAGCACCACCACGTTGAGTCTCACGCTGACTGTCCCGCCGAGCGGCGAGATCTTCCTGGCCATCCACTTGGACTACGGTCTTAAAGGCTTCGGCGGCTACAACAAGGGTGGTGCCGGAAACGACGCCGTTCTGTGCAGCACCCCAACGACCGTGCTGATCCCGGATCTCGCCTGCTACCCATTCTCGGTTAGCGGTTCTACGACTGACAGCACGTCCGCTCAGAGCTGCAATGCCTTCAAGAAGAACCCCGGCGTCGGCGGTCAGGGCAAGAACATTCTGACCAGCTATGGTGTGCAGGGCGCAGCCGCGACGTTGAAGGACTCGAAAGGCACACTGATCGTTAGTGGGGTCTCCGACGAAGACGGCTGGTACATGCTCAGTTACAAGCACACCGGCAAGGAGGCGACCTTCTACGTCACGCTCACCCCGCCTGGTGGGAGGGCCAAGACGCAGAGCGTCACACTGAAGGCGAACAAATTCGCCGAGTTAAACTTCACAATTCCGTAATCGAGCAACGCCTCGACACAGCAGACGCCATAACGGAGGCCCGGCGGGACCGCCCCGCCGGGCCTCCTCATGCACCTCGTAGCAGCCGACGTGAGGAGGCTCACTCTTGCTCGGGGAAACGAAGTCGGAGCCTCCTTACGTCGGCTGCTACGTGAAAAAATCTTGAACCTGAACGCGGCTGTTGCGCTGAAGTAAACCAGCGCAACCACGGATGGACATAGATGGACACAGATTTTAAGAGCGAAAGCTGCTCCCCCAAAGGGTGCCCGCCTGCTTTCGCAAAGCTTACTTATCTGTGTCCATCCGTGTCCATCTGTGGTTCAACTCTGCTTTTTTGAATTTTCCGAGTTCCTCTTTTTCATTGAAAGTCGCGTGAATTGCGAATAGAGTTTTCAGCAGAGCACTCTCCGAAAACATTCGTCCCGGACCGAACGCCTTTAACATGCAATCGAAGACTCCAGAAAGCGAACGGAGCGGCAGCCAACGCGGCGCGGATCGATCGGTTCGCCCTTGGTTGCGCAACAGTCTGCTCGCAGCAGGGCTGCTCTCGATAGCTGCCGCGGCGCTGGTTCTCAGGAAAGGTTCACCACGCGAGGATTCGACCTTGAGCCCGGACTCGGCGCGATCGGCGCCTGAGGCTGCATCGCAAAACTCGTTCGGAGCGCCGGCGCGGGCTCAGCGCGCGGATGCGGTCTCGGCCGGGAATGAAGCGGCCATTGCGAACTCGTCCGCGGATCGAGCCACCGCGGCCTTGGCTCCGAGTGCCCCGCCAACGCCGAAGCAGGAACCGAGCGCCGTTACGCGGCAATTGGTGGGCAGCCTATGCCAGTTGAACACGGCGCCGGGCGCGATGACTGCTGAGCAAGCGCTCCATTGGAAAGAGAGCTTGCAAACGCTCGTCCAGCAAGGCGGGGCGGCAGTGCCCGCGATTCTCGAGTTTCTGGAGAAGAATCTGGATTATGGTTTCGGCGACGGAGGCATCGCGGTATTGGGGTATTCCTCCGCGCGGGCCGCGATGTTCGAGGCGTTGCTCCAGATCGGAGGCAGCGAAGGCGTGGAGGGCTTGCGACAGGTGCTCCGGAACACCGCCGACCCGCGTGAGATCGCCCTGCTGGCCCAGAGTCTCGAGAAGCTGGCCCCGGAGCAATACCGGCAGGAGGCGATCACCGCGGCGGTTCAGACCCTGGCGATGGCTTCCAACGGCAAACTTCAAGGAAGCGACGTCGCCCCATTGTTTCAAGTGTTGCAGAATTTTGGAGGCGCGGGGGCGGTGGCGGATTTGGAGCAAGCCGCACAGCATTGGAATTATTACGCCGCCATCGGGTTGGCGGACCTTCCCGACGGCGCCGGAGTTCCCGCGCTCATCCAAATGGCGCAAGGCAGCACAAGCGCCAGGGGCAATGCGCTGGAAATGTTGGCACAGGTCGCCTCGCAGTATCCTGTGGCCCGCGCGGCGTTGCTGGACCTGGCGCGCGCAAACAAGATCGGGCCCAGCTTATGGCCGTATCTCACCCCGTTGTTGGCGGGCGACCAGTACTATTATCAAGATGCGCCCATTCAAGGCTCCTCGCCCGCGGGGAACAGACGCCCAGGGGAGGGGGCCCACGTTCTGTTCGGCAATCAACACTTCTACACGGCGCCGGATCTGGCGAACCTGACCCCGGAGCAAATCAGCCAAAGGTCGGCATTGATTGATGAACTGCAAGGCGTGACCTCCGATCCGGCGGCCGTGAGAGCGCTCCAGGCAGCCCGCGCCCTGCTGGAGAAGCGGCTGGCGAGCGTGGCGGCCGCACGCTCTTTGCCGCAATGAGCTTTCCACGCCGGGTCTGTTAAACCCAGCCGGCTCAAATCGCTTTGCGAATGATTCCGGGTGCAGGTCAGTGGCCGGGAACAGAACGCAATTAAATTGAAGGCTCCAGGATGAACAGGTTTGGACTGATAAGCTGCGCGCTGTGGGCGATGGCTGCCCTGCCGGCATGGGGGGCGGCGCCGGCGAATGATCGATTCTCGAATCGGATCGTGATTACGGGCACGAACGTCACCGTCATGGGATCCAACGTGGCGGCGACGAAGGAGGGCGGCGAACCGAACCATGCGGGTAACGTGGGTGGCAGCTCCGTCTGGTGGTCGTGGACAGCGCCAGCGAATGGGGAGGTGCGAATCACAACCGACGGCAGCGTCATCATAACCGCAACCGACACAAACGAATTGGACACGCTATTGGGGGTTTACACAGGTCCGAGGGTGAACGCCCTGACAGGAGTGGCCACTAATGATGACCACGGTGCGCCGGGAACAGTGACGAGCCGTGTGCGGTTCCCGGTAATCCAGGCAACGGAGTACCTGATCGCGGTGGACGGCTACAACGATGGTATGACCATCGCGACAGGAAGCATCACGCTGACCCTGGAGTTCGTGCGCGGGCCATTCAATCGGCCGAGCAACGACAACTTTACCAACCGGCTGACGCTTCAAGGTTTGTCCGTAAGCACGAATCGCTCGAACGTGCAGGCATTGCGCGAGCTGGATGAGCCATTCCACGCTCAGAAGTACGGCGATACCTCGGTCTGGTTTACATGGACTGCGCCAACGGAAGGCTCTGTGCGGTTCAGCACGGAGGGGAGTTCATTTGACACGTTGCTGGGAATCTACTCCGGCTCGGTATTGTCCAATCTGACCGAAATCGCCAGCAGCGATGACATCGACTTCCTCGCAGGTATTCTCACCAGCGCCGTGACAATCGACGTGCAGGCGGGGGAGGTGTTCGAGATCGCCGTGGATGGCTTCGATGGCGAGGCGGGACAGATCTCCCTCCACATTGAAACGATCCTGACTCGCCTGGGCTCGCCACAGCGGCTGGCCAATGGCCAATTTCGATTTACGCTGACGGGGCCCGCTGGGAGAGTTTACGATGTGCAAGCAACCGGCAATCCGGCGAATCCGGACCTCTGGAGCCGGCTGAGCCTGGTCTTCAATGCCAACGGCACGCTCGTGATCACCGATCCCGTGGCGAGCAGCCTTCCGCGGCGGTTCTACCGGGCCCTGCTCTGCCCCCCTGAGGGGTGCCCGTGAGCATTCGCCGAGCCGCCTCCGAGCGTGTTTGAAAAACTGCGCGACGAGCGTCTCACCTGCTTTCGACCGCGGCAGCTGGCCGCCCGGATTGGGGTGAGAAGATCGACGAGGCGAACCATACGCCCGCTCCCGCAAAGTCGGCCCTGGGAGACACCCTTATTTGTAAACCGTCACGGCAGTGGAACGAGTTGAGTTCCCGGCCGCATCGAAAGCGATAGCCTGGAGGAAGTGCGAGCCGCGGGTGAGTTTGCTCGTCTGCCATGTGAACACGGGCGAGGCAGAGGCACTGCTGGCGTAGACTTTCCCATCCACCAGAAGGCGAACGAGAGTCACACCCACATTGTCGCTTGCCGTCACATACACTTTCATTGACTTACCGATAAGCGCAGTACCGTTTGTCGGAGAGGTAATTTGAACAGTCGGCGCAATCACATCGGGCGTGAGATTCTGCACCGTAACCGTCGTGAAAGCCGAGCTGCCCATATTGTCGGCGGCATCATACGCGCGCGCTTGGAGGGTGTAGGAGCCGTTTGCATAACCTGATGTGTCCCAGGAAAACGACGCGGGTGCCGTTGAATTCGTGCCCATCATTACCCCGTTCATGTAACACTCCACCTTCGTGACGCCGACGTCGTCAGTAGCGAAGATGTTGATCGTCACAACGTCCGATACGGTGCTGCCAGCACCCGGGGAACTAATCGAGGCAGTTGGCGCAGTCGTGTCCGGCGGCGTATTTGTCCCGCCCGTGGTTTGCATCGCAGCAATCACCGCTTTGTCCGCACGAAGGCGGCCGGCGCCATAACCGGTATCCCAGCCTGGCGGCCCGAGATCGTCTGCGGACTGCTTGATCAGGTCGCGCACTTGCGCGCCCGTAAGACTGGGATTGACGGAAATCATCAAGGCGGCAACACCCGCCACGAGGGGCGCCGAAGCGGACGTGCCAGTGGCGTAGCCGTAACCACCGCCTCGGATTGTCGTCACGATGTTCACGCCTGGCGCACTGACGTCGATGCTATTGCCGGTGTTGGAAAAGGAGGCGACAGCGTCATTGGCGTCCGTCGCGCTCACGGTGATCAGATATGGATCGTCCGGTGAGGGATCGATTGCGCCGTCATTACCAGCCGAGACTGTGACGACTCCGCCTCTGGATTGAAGATACTGCGCGGCGGCGCTCAATGTGGGGCTGCCAGTCACCCGAAAGCTGACGTTGGCCACGCGGGCCCCATGATCGGCCGCGTAATTGACTCCATCGGCAATCATGGAGGTGCTGGCGTAGCCATTGGTGTCAGCGACCCGGATAGGCATGATTTTGCAGCCCCAGGCGGGGGATGCCACCCCGAGGCCGTTGTTGCCAGCAGCGGCGGCATTGCCGGCGACTCCGGTCCCATGGCCGATGACATCCGTGGTGTCGGCGTTGCCATCGAATAGGTTCCAGCCAGCAACCAATTGCGAGCTCAAATCGGGATGCGTGCCATCGACGCCGGAATCCAATATCGCGATGATGACGCTGTTGCTGCCGACGGTGGTGTCCCACGCCGCAGGCGCTCCGATTTTGGGCAGGTGCCATTCCAGCGAATAGTAGGTGTCGTTTGGGACCGTGGCGGGTTCATGCAAGTAGTCCTGCTCCGCAAATTCAATGCTCGGATTGTGCCGTAGCGCATCCAAAACGGCATCCGATCGGGCCGGGACAACAGAAACGATGCGCACGTCGATCTGCTTGAGAGCGGTTTGCTCCTGCGCGCCCTGGGCGTTGAAGAGGGCTTGTAACTGCCCCTCGGCGACATGGGGCTTTGGCTTTACCAACAAGCGGCCTTCGACCTTGCGCGGTCCAGCGCTTTGGGCATCCAGCGCGATGCCACCCAAAAGGGCCGCGACCAATAGCACGATCACTTTGGCGAATCCATTGCGGGTTCTGCGTTGATTTTGGTTCATAGCTGTCATGCGCGATGGTTTCGTTCGATAGGCGTACGACATGCGACTGCCCGCCACACGCGCTACTGGTCCGTCGCGCAAAGGTTGTGCCACGCAGGTGCCGATGCCGAAGGTGACTCGCTATCTCCCTGATTTCTAATTGCTTGAGAACGGAGAAAAGTGTGGCCCTGTTAACTAGTACGGGCTCGCGTGCAAACTAATTTGACACGCTCGAAAAGACATTTTCAAATTTAAGGACATCGAGAAGTTGCAAACACCAACCTCAAGGGAGCGATGAACAAATCTGCCTCGAGAACCAGTTGTGTGCCCATTCAAGCGAGATGCCAGCCGCGCACGTTCCTGCGTACCGTTCGGGTGCCAGCGGTTTCCAACAACAGCCCAAACTTGTAATGGCCGGGCGGAAGGCCCTCGTTACGATGCGAGCGCAATGCAGACGACAAACACACACAGCAAGGCGGTCGGGTACGTCCTTTGGATTTTCGGTTTCACCGGCTCTCATCGCTTCTACTACGGCAAGCCGGTCTCCGGCACCCTCTGGTTCTTCACTTTTGGCCTGCTGGGAATCGGCTGGCTGATCGACGCGTTCCTCATTCCGTCGATGAACCGGCAGGCGGCGCAGCGGTTCATGGACGGGCCCGTGAACTATTCGGTTGCCTGGATTCTGCTCACGTTCCTTGGGCTGCTCGGCATCCATCGGTTCTACGTGGGAAAAGTTCTCACGGGCATCCTCTATTTGCTGACCGCGGGACTGCTGGGCTTCGGCGTGCTCTACGACTTCTGGACGCTGAATTCCCAGATCAGCGAGATCAATCACGCGAAGCTGGGGGCAACAAACGCGCCGCCGGTAATGGCGTAGGGCGAGGGAGCGGATCGCTTCGGCAGCCGGGGGCGCATTTCAAAATCTATCCAGCCGTGTGCGTACTCACCCCTCACCCCTGCCCTCTCCCCTTTGAGGGAGAGGGCAGGGGTGAGGGGTGAGGCGGTTCGCTTGGCGTGACCTGCGCAGAAAATGAAATGCACCCGGCACGCAGGGTTTCCCCTGATTCACTCGACGCAACTCTGCTCGACAACCATACGCGTCCGAGATATTCTATCTTCGTGAATAATAAAGCCGCTAAATTGTGGTTCACTTAGAGGTTAGGCGGCATATGGTCGAGTCCAGATTCATAGACTTCATGATCGGTTTGTTTGGTTGCGGTCGCGCCAAACTCGGCGAGTGGCCGCACCGTGAGATCGTAGAAGCAGCGGTCGCGACGCTTCGAGATTCTGGTGGAGAGCTGTATCACGAGAGCGGTACTCCGGCAGGTGAGTTGGAGATCTTACACTTTCGCGTGAGAGGACGCCGTATGAGATTATGCGTTGAGGATTACAGTGATGTGGTTCTGTGGGGCCCGAAGGGTCTTGTCGCAGACATATCCAGGCGTGTTGCAGACAGACTTGCACATGGAAAGGCTGGCGATGCGGCCTAACCTTGCGCTGCAGCGCCGGCCATCGCGTTCCGGTTGCAATCCACGCGTCCCGCGGGCCGGGTCGCTGAGCTTGGGTCTAGGCCGCTTCACACGTCATGCGCGAGTTCATCATCAGAGCCACCAAGTTTCTAGCGATGCTCACCGTCTGCACAGTTGCTTCGACACTGCTCTGGGAGCGGTTCATCGCCGGGACGATTTATCACTGCACCGACCCAGGCTTTCTTGAGTTTCTTTCACCCGGCGATTGGGCGCACATCCGGTATGGCGACGCGTTGCGCGCTGGATGGAGCATGACGGGACTGTGGGGTTTGTCGTATTCGTTCGTCATCGGGAGCGTCATTGTGAGTCTCATATTCGCGGTGTTGCCTTGGCGATTCCGAAGTTCACATGATTACGTCACACACAACGCGGCCTAACCATGCGGCATCTTTGGAGAACCGCGTTCGTATTGGATTCAGCAGCTCCGTAGGAGCGTCATCGTACCGAAAATGCCGCCCCGACGGGGCTGACGGTGATCGGGGCGTTGGTCCTACAAAGATTCCGCCCCTGACGGGGCTTGGCAAAGGCACCCAAGTTGGAAAAAGGCGGTTGACAGGGCAGGGCAGGGGACTACTGTCCATTTGGACAGTATGGCCGCTTTGACCCAACCACAGCAGTCCGTTCTGAGGTTCATCGAACGTGAACTCACGGCCGCCCGGCCCTGCCCCAGCTACCGGGACATCGCGGCGCAATTCGGATTCGCCAGCAAAACCGCGGCAATGGATCACGTCCGCGCGCTGGTCAAAAAGGGGTTGCTCCTCGCCGAACCGGGCAAGGCGCGCTCGATCCGGCTCGCCGAGTCGCTCCGTCCGGCCAGCCGGCGGGTGGTCGAGATCCAGTTGTTCGGCTCCATCCCGGCCGGGTTCGGGCGGGACCGCGAGCAGGAGTCCGATGAATGTGTCCCTGTGACCGTCGAGTCGATCGGGTTCAAGCCGACGCGCAACACCTTTGCGCTGCGCGTGGCGGGCGATTCGATGATTGGACGGCACATCTGCGACGGGGACATCGCGGTGTTCGAGCACGGGCCGGAGCCGCGCCCCGGTCAGATTGTGGCGGCGCTCATCGACCGGAAGAATACGCTCAAGACGTTCGTGGTGAAGAACGGCAGGCCGTTTCTCAAGGCGGAGAATCCCCGGTATCCCGATCTCATTCCGTCGGAGGAACTGGTCATCCAGGGCGTGTTTCGCGCGCTCATCCGCCGGGCCAAAGAATGAGACGAGGGGTAGGACAGCCGTTGACCCATCGGTGAACCCATTCTCCCGCGCGTGTTGTTATGACGCCGCCCCGCACCATCGTTCATCTGGACGCCGACGCCTTCTTCGCCGCGGTGGAGCAGGCTTCCGACGCGAAGCTGCGCGGCAAGCCCGTGGCCGTGGGGGGCGAGAAGCGGGGCATCATCGCCTCGGCGTCGTACGAGGCGCGCCAGTTCGGTGTCTTCACCCCGATGCCGACGGCGCGGGCGCGCAAGCTCTGCCCGAGGCTCATCGTGCTGCCGGGCGATTTCGAGCGCTACGAGCAGTTCTCCCGCTGGATGTTCGGCTACTGCTACGATTTCACGCCGGACGTCGAGCAGACCTCGATTGACGAGGGTTACTTCGATCTGACCGCCAATCGAAAGCAGCCGGCGATCGAAATCGCGCTGACGATTCGCAAGGCCATCGGGCAAAAACTCAAGATTACCGTCAGCGAAGGCATCGGCACGAACAAGCTGGTCAGCGCCGTGGCCTCGAAGCTGACCAAACCCGCCGCGTTCAACGCCGTGCCGCCCGGCGGGGAAGCGGCGTTCCTGCACCCGTTGCCCAACAAATGGCTGCCGGGCATCGGGCCGAAGACCAGCACGCGGCTCAACGCGGCGGGGCTGGCGTGCATCCGGCACGTGGCCGCGATCCCCCTGGAAATGCTCCAACTCCTGCTGGGCAGCCAGGCGGTCGGCATCCGGCAGTTCGCCCATGGCATCGACGACCGGCCGCTGATCCCCGCGCGGGAGCCGCAGAAATCGTTCAGCCAGCAGGAGACCTTCGCCCAGGACCTGACCGATGAGGAATATGCCGGGGCCGTCCTGCGCCGCATGGTGGACAACCTTTTCGCGAGCGTGCGCGCGGAAGGCCGCAGCATCCGCACGCTCACGGTCAAGGTGCGCTACAACGACATGGGCGAGGATCAAGTGAGCGAAAGCCTCCACGAACCGACCGACCTCGAAACCGACGTGTACGGGCGGTTGCACACCATGTTGCGAGCGGCATGGAAACGACGGGTGAGCCTGCGGCTGGTGTCGCTCAAGCTGTCCAACGTCTATGACGGCCGATTTCGGAGCGAACTGCCGCTGGAGCTTTCGGCGCAACGGCAGGAGGCGCGGGCGCGGCTGGCGGGGGTGATTGATGAGCTGCGCCGTTCGCGCGGGGCGTCGGTCATCCTGCGCGGGCACGATTTCCGGTTGCGCGACGCTCCGCGCGAACCGCTGGCCGCCTTCGGCAGTTCCGAGTTCAAAGTTCCGGGTTCCGGGTTTTCTGTCCGGCTGCAACCCGGAACTCGGAACCCGGAACTCGGAACCCGATATGTCCCCTTGCGGGTGCACAGCCATTACTCGTTTCTCGACTCCACGCTTTCGCCCACGGCGATTGTCGGGCTGGCGAAACAACACGGCATTGCCGCGGTGGCGTTGACCGACACCGGGAACCTTCACGGCGCGGTCGAGTTTGTGCAGGCGGCCACGCAAGCCGGGGTGAAGCCGATTCTCGGTGCGGAAGTGCGCGTGGGCGCCCACCCGCTGTTGCTCTACGTCGAGTCGGCGCGCGGCTATCACAACCTCTGTCGCTTGCTCTCCCGTCCCAGGCGAGGTTCCGAGTTCCGAGTTCAAAGTTCCGAGTTCCGGGTTGCGGTCGGACGGAAAACCCGGAACCCGGAACCCGGAACCCGGAACCCGGAGGATACCTCCGTCGCCAACCAGCAGCGCCAGCCCTTCCGCCTCGAGGAACTGGACGGGCTGACGGACGGGCTGCTTGCAGTGAGCGACGACGCGCGGCTGGCGGAACTGTTTCCAGGCCGGTTCTACGGGCTTGCGCCCGGTTCCGAGTTCCGGGTTCCGGGTTCCGGGTTGGATCCGAACTTGGGGGCTGCAACTCGGAACTCGGAACTCGGAACTCGGAACCGCGAAGCCGCGGCTCCGGCGATTCACTACGCTTCGCCCGAGGATCGGCAGAAGTACGACATCGTGCAAAGTATCCGCACGCTGACGTTGCTCCGGCAGCCACACCCGGAGAAGCGCGACGGCGGGCGGCTTCACTTTCGCGTTCCGGGAGAAATGGCCGCCGCCTGCAAGGAGCATCCCGAATGGCTCCGGCACACGCTCGAAATCGCGGAGCGATGCCACTTTGAATTCCCCTTTGGCAAACCGCAGTTTCCCGACTTCCATCCCCCGGACGGCTCCACCTCGCGCGCCTTCCTGCACCGGCTCGTGATGGAGGGCCTGCGCCGCCGTTACCGCGAGCGCGCCGCGCAATTCGCGCCGCAGGTCGAGGAGGAGTTGGGCATCATCGCCGCCGTCGGTTACGAGGCGTATTTCCTGGTCGTGTGGGAGATTTTGCAGGAGTGCCGCGCGCGGGGCATCGAGTGGATCACGCGCGGCAGCGCGGCCGATTCGCTGGTCTGCTACTGCCTGGGCATTTCGGGCGTCTGCCCGATCCGCTTCGACCTCTATTTCAAACGCTTCCTGAACCCGGAACGGATGGCGCTCAACAAGCTGCCGGACATCGACATTGATTTTCCGCACGACCGCAAGGATGACGTGGTGCAACTCCTCTTCGCCCGCCATGGCCCCGAGCAATGCGCGGTGGTCGGTGGATTCTCGACCTTCCAGGCCCGCAGCGCGTTTGCGGAAGTGGCCAAGGTGCTGGGCGTGGCGGAACGCGACGTGCGGAAGTTCACCGAGCATTTCCCGTGGGGCTTCGGCGGCGGCTGGGTGCCGGACGAACCGTCGCCCACCGGCGGCGCGAAGTTGGTGGAATTGTTGCGCGCCAATCCTGAGACCCGCGCGCTGCCGCTCGATGAGGAGCCTTACAAGACGGCCGTGGAAATGGCGGCGTTCCTCGACGGCGTGCCCCGTTATCCGAAAATGCATCCCTGCGGCATCGTGCTCTCCTGCCAGCCGATGCACGAATTGACGCCGACGTTCATCTCCAACAAGGGACTGCCGACGTCGCACTACGACATGGACGCCATCGAAACCATCGGCCTGGTGAAGATGGACATCCTCGCCCAGGGCGGTCTGGCCGTGATGCGCGACGCGAAGGAATCGCTGGCCCGGCGCGGCGTCGCCGTGGACCTGGACGCGTTGGAGCCGTGGGAAGACCCGCAGGTGTGGGAGATGATCGTCAGCGGCGGCGCGCGGGCGGTGCATCACATCGAATCGCCCGCCATGACGACCTTGCACAAGATGACGAACGTGCGGGAGATCGACGGGCTGATTGCCATTGTCTCCGTCATCCGCCCCGGCGCGGCCAACGAGTCGAAGAAGCTGGCCTTCACCCGCCGTTACCAGGGCCTGGAGGCGGTGACCTATCCGCATCCGTCGCTGGAAGCCTGCCTGCGGAGCACGTACGGCCTCGTGGTGTACGAGGAGCATATCCTGCAAATCTGCGAAAGCTTCGCTGGACTGCCGGCGGGCCGGGCCGACGTGCTGCGCCGCGCGCTGGTGAAACAGAAGCGGGGGACCGTTCAGGAAATCGGGAAGGAATTCGCCGCCTGCGCCCGCGCCCGCGGGCATGACGAGGCGAAAATTGCCGAGGTGTGGGGACTGGTGACCGGCTTCTCCGGCTACGCCTTCAACAAGGCGCACTCGACCGCCTACGGCGTGGAGGCCTATCAGGCGGCGTGGCTCAAGCGGTATTACCCCGCCGAATTCATGGCCGGCGTGCTGACGAACGGAAAGGGGTTTTACGATCCGCTGGTCTATGTCCTCGAGTGTCACCGGCTCGGCTTGAAGTTGCTGCCGCCCTCGGTCAACGAGCCGGGGCCGGCCTTCGTGCCTCATGGCCAATCCATTCGCGTGCCGCTGACCCGCGTGAAGGGACTGACGACCCGGACGACGGACAGGCTGCTGGCGGCCCGCGAGCGCGGCCCGTTCGGTTCGCTGGCCGACTTTTTCCACAGGGTCGCGCCGTCCGGCGAAGAACTGGAGGCGATGATTCGCGTCGGGGCCTTCGATGAGTTCGGCGACACGCGCACCCGGCAATTCTGGCAGGGGCAACATCTCCTCAAAACTTTCGGCGCGGCCAGCGTAGGGCAGGCGTCTCGCCTGCCCGGCCGAGCGAAGCGAGGCCTTGATGGTGCGATGGCCGCGCCTTTCGGCGCGGCAGGGCAGGCGGGACGCGGGTTCCAGGTTCCGAGTTCCGAGTTCCGGGTTCCGGGTTTTTGGCCAACTCGGAACTCGGAACCCGGAACCCGGAACTTCCGCCTGCCCTACGTTCCTGATCCAGGGGTAGTACCCGAATGCGCCTTGATGGAGCCCGCCCAGCCCTGGCTCCTCCCGCCGCCCGGACTGGAGCAGTTGCTGGTGGGGCGAGTGTCCTCGCGAGCCGGCTCGTCATCGCTCCCGCCGCTGCGCGAACCGACGCGCCGCGAGCGGCTGGAATGGGAGACGGAACTCTTCGGCTTCGCCGTCAGCGGCCACCCGCTTGAACTGTTCGCCGACGTGGCGTGGGACACCTACTGCCCCGTGAACCGCCTCGGCGACTTCCCCGGTGAAACCGTGACGACGTGCGGCCTCGTGGTCGAGCAACGCACGCATCACCAGATCACCGGCGAGCCGATGAAATTTCTCACATTGGTCGATTGGACGGGCATGGTGGAAACGGAACTGTTTGCGCAAACCTACAAGACCTACGGCCTGGCGACCGTGCGCTACCCCGTACTGGAAATCACAGCAAAGGTGGAGCCGTTCGAAAGCGGGCGGGGTTTTTCCTTGCGCGTGCTGCGGGCCGGCGCGCCAAGGAAAGAAGGGTTCCTCGATGCTCTCAATGGACCGAATACAGTTCGACGAGCGCCATCGGGCTTCCCTCTCCCCTCAACGGGGAGAGGGATTGAGGGTGAGGGGTGAGACGCACCAAGCAGCCTGCCGAAGAGGGGTTCTCACAATCGACAATGCAGACTTCACACTCCGTTGACGCTCTGTTGGCTGCCTATGTCCCGGCATCGCGGAGCGATGCCCTGATGGTAGCCGCGGGCTTCAGCCCACGGAAAAGCGCCGCGCTCACCCCGCGTCGCGTAGCGACGCTTGAAACAGATACTGTCCACTCTCAGGCGTCGCTACGCGACGCGCCCGAATTTCCCACCCTGTTCCGTGGGCTGAAGCCCACTACCTTCACCCTGTCGCTCCGCGACAGGCGAAACGGAGTCCTCACTATTGACTCGGCGGGCGGTTTGGTACTGCAAGTCTATGCCCAGACCACTGCGCATTGAGTATCCCCGTCGGCATCTCCTGCGACCCGGAGATCAGAGGAGTGCAAATAGTGAGGACCCCTTCTAGAACGTGAAGCACTCGAGCATGTTCCCGATCGTGCGCAAGCCGTCGCGAGGCGGCGCGGGCGGGCCGAAAGCCTGACCGTTCGCAGCCTCGTTATTGCCGCCGCCGGGCGTCGAGACATCGAACTGATGATTGACGGAGGCCAGCGTGGGCAGCCCGAACACGGCTTCGATGAACTTCAGGATCGAGGAGTGCTCGTAGAGCGTTCCTTCCAGATGACCGGGCTTCGCAAACGGTGAGATGACCCAGGTCGGGACGCGGATCCCCAGGCCGTAAGCGTCGAGTTGCGGCGGTGGGACGTGCTCGAAGTAACCGCCCGCCTCGTCGTACGTGATGATATACGCAGAGCTGCTCCACGCCGACGACTGCCGCAACGCGGTGACGAGCTCTTCCTGTATGCCCATGCCGACGGAGACGTCGGCGGGCGGGTGCTCGTCCCAACCGCGCGCGTAACTCGGGATGATGAACGACACCTCCGGCAACCGGCCACGCTGGAGGTCGTTGAGGTAATCGCCTTTGCTGCCCAGAGTGCGCTGGTCGTGCGCCCATCGCTTCCAGAAAACGAACACGTTGTCCGTGTTGCCGTAGGGCACGCTGTCCCAGCCGATGTTGTAGACCTTCCAACTGACGCCCGCCGCCTCGAGCAGGTCGAGGATGATCGGGTAATCGAACACGCCATACCCCCAGACGCCGTTGGTGGTGATCCCGCCGGAGGTGCCGGCGGCGAGGTAGAAGCGATTGGGCCAGGTTGGACCCAGGACCGAGCAGAAGTAGTTCGCACACAACGTCGAGGTCTCGAACAGGCTGTAGTAGAACGGAAGGTCGGCCGCGGTGTAGTAGCCCAGGGCGTAGATGCCGTCGGTGGTGTAAAAGCCGTCCATCGCCCCGCCATTATACTCGGCGTGCGTTGCGAACCAGGAGTGGCCGACGTCCGGAGTCGAGAGGCTGTCAAAGTGATACGGCGTCACGAAGCCGCCCGCGCCGTCAGGCTGCGCGTAGTCGGCCGGCACGCCAAAGCGGCCCGCGAACGGTGCATAGCCGTAGTAATGGTCGAACGAGCGATTCTCCTGCATGTCGACGATGATGTGCCGAATCGGGATGCCGGGCCGCGCCGCCTTCACTGTCGAAGTGGCTAGCACCAGCGGCGAGGCCACTCCCGCCAGCCCAAGCGCGCCGACGCCTTTCAAGAAATCGCGGCGGCCAATCCGGTTCGCCGGCCCTCCTGGCGCCTCCCGACGCAGCCCGCCGGGGAAGCCGCCTTGAGCCGCTCCAGCCGGGCGCAATGCGCGACTGACAGATTCTCGCAGGGAATTAGTCTTTGACACTCCTTGGGTGACGGAACTGGGTTTTTGAATCGGGTTCATAGGCTATAATTTTCTTCCGCTTTCCAGCGGGGGCAAACGATTTTTTTTGTTAAATTTGGGGCCGCGGGAAGCTGGACTCACAATCCAAAATGCCCGTTTCACACTCCGTTGACGCTCTGTCGGCTGCCGACATTCCGGCATCGCGGAGCGATGCCCCGATGGTAGCCGTGGGCTTCAGCCCACGGAAAAGCGCCGCGCTCACCCCGCGTCGCGTAGCGACGCTTGAGGTGCGAATCGGAGCGCCGGACTCTGATCCGGCGCGTTGCGGTGCTGTGATTCCGCGCCGCATCGGAGTGCGGCGCTCCGGTGGAACGTCGCGTAGCGACGCTTGGAACAGCTCCAGTCCACTCTCATGCGTCGCTACGCGACGCAGCCGAGTTTCCCACCCTGTTCCGTGGGCTGAAGCCCACGGCCACCTTCACCCTGTCGCTCCGTGACAGGTGGAGCGAAGTCCTCGCTATTGACACTCGGCGGGCGCGTTGGTAGGGCAAGTCCATGCCCGGAAGACTGCGCATCGAGTATCCCGGAGCCATGCTCCTGGAACGAGAAGTTGAAAGGAGTGTCAATAGTGAGGACTGTCCCCGGACTGCTCCCTTTGCTCGATTTAACGATTCCTCATTGCGCCAACACCGACGTGCAAAGTTTGCCGGCATTTTGACCGGAGCATGCAGGCTTCTTGTCACGCTTCTCGTGCAACCCGACCTGCTCGCTGCCGATCCTTCCGCGCCAGTAGGACTACGCCGGGGCCGCTTGTACTCCCAGCAGCCATTGATCACCAAGCCCCAGACGAACGTGCAGGAGCGCTTTGCGGCTTACCGCAGCCTGCTCGCGGCCGTAGCGGCGGCAAACGTCGACCGGTGGACGGACATCTCAAGTCCGTTGCTGGAGCGATTGACCAACAATGGCGCGAAAGCGGCGTGGCCCGGAGGCTGTTCGGGCGTGGTCGTGAATCGAACGAACGGGGACGTAATCATCAAAGTGGTTGGCCTCGGCCTGTGGCGCAGCTCCGACAAGGGTGGCAATTGGAAGCGGATTGATGGCGACACTATCTCCGGCCGGGACGAAACGGGTTGGGCCACCAGCATGGACCAGGACACGCCGGGGCGCATCGCGAGCTTTTCTCTGGACGGTTCGGCGGGTTGGACGACAGACGGGACCACCTGGAAGCGCTTCACGAGCCTCGGCCGCAACTGGGATTACGGCTCCGTGGGTTGGGCGGCGCCGGTGCCCAAAACCATCTTTGCCGCCAAACACGAAACGACGCCACCCGGGGAAGTCTATCTCACGCAGGACGGCGGAGTGACGTGGAAGCTACTCTCGGTTCATGTCGGCGGAAGGTCGGAGCGCCTTTCGATGGTTGGCGTCCTGAGTGCGACCACGCTCATTTATTGCAATGGCGATGGCATCCATCGCAGCACGGACGCCGGCGGCACCTGGACGAAAGTTTCCCCCGTCAATCCGCAGACCCGGATTCCTGTCCTCTTTCGTGGGGCGCATTACCTGGGGAGCACGAACGGGCTGGTCGTCAGCCGGGATTTAGGCGCGAGCTGGCAGGCGCAGGGAACGGCGGTGAACATCTGGCAAGGGCCGTTGTTTGGCCGGGACGAAAAGGAGATGCTCATCGTCGGCAAGGAGGGTGCTTTTGTCACCAGGAACGCAGGAGAGACGTGGAAACAGGTGGCCAGCCTCAAGCCGAAGGAAAAGGGCTTTCTTTTCAATCCGAACTGGTTTGGCTGTTACGCTTGGGACCCGGTGAACAACGTTCTGTACGTCTCGGCCATGGGGAACCCGGTTTACAAGCTGGAGCTGTGAAAGGACTACTTATTTCAACACCTGCACCGTGAGCGCCGAGGTTCGGTTGCCACCGCGATAAACGCGGTGTGTGGCTTTGCGGAAATCCTCGGGCCTGGCGGTGGGGATGTTCACGAAGGTTTGCGGGTTGCGGTCCACAAGCGGGAACCAACTGCTTTGGACCTGCACCATCACGCGATGGCCGCGGCGAAAGGTGTGGAAGATGTCGGGCAGGGTAAATTCAATCTTCGCCGGTTCGCCGGGCTTGAAGGATTCGGGTTTCTCGAAGCTGTTGCGGAATTTGCCGCGAAAGACGTCGCCACGAACCAGTTGTTGGTAGCCGCCCATTGACACGTAGGCCGGGTTCGGCTTCGGGTCAGGGTAGTCGCCGGCATAAACATCAACCAGTTTGACTACCCAATCCGCATCCGTGCCGGTGGTGGAGACGTGCAGCGTGGCCTGGAGCGGTCCGGCGAAGGTGAGGTCTTCCTCCAAGGGCTCGGTTTCGTACACCAGCACGTCCGGACGCGACGCCGCGAAACGTTGGTCGTGGACCGGATATCCCCTCGGATAACCCGTGGTGAACTCCAGCGTGTAGGGCACCGGCTTGGCCGGGTCGCTCACGTATTCGTCGAAAGACTCCTTGCCGTCGCCGGGCGCCTCGAAGCCCAGCGCGCCTCCCGCCCGGAGGTAAAGCGTGCGTGGCGCGGCCGACTTTGGCGGCCAGGAGTCGAAGCGACGCCATTGATGGGTGCCTGTCTCGAAGACGTGCGCTTCGGTTGGAGTGTAGTTGGTGTCGCCCTTCAAAAAGTGACGGAAGAAGGGCAGTTCAATCTTCTCGCGATAGAACTCGGCGGTCTTCGCGCGAAAATTGATGTCGCCCAGTTTCTCGGCATTCTCGCGGCCCCAGGCGCCGTGCGCCCACGGGCCCATGACCAGGACGTTGGTGATGCCGGGATTCTGCCGCTCGGTCCAGCGGTACGTCTCCAGTGGGCCGAATAAATCCTCGGCATCGTACCACCCACCGACGGTCATCACGGCGCAACGGACGTTCTTGAGATGCGGCCGGATGTTGCGCGCCTGCCAATAGGCGTCATAGGTCGGGTGCGACAGAAATTCGTTCCACTCCGGCGAACGCCCCTTGAGCAACAGCTTGTCGGAGTTCGCCAGCGGGCCCATACGCAGGAAGAAATCGTAGCCATCGGGCGTTTTGAAGTTGAACGGTTTCAGGTCCTCGTGCAACGGGTCTTCGGCCCGTTGGGCGAAGGAGTAGAAGAACCCGAAGTTCTGCGACAGGAAGAACGCGCCGTTATGGTGGATATCGTCGCCCATGAACCAATCCGCGATGGGCGCCTGCGGCGACGCGGCCTTGAGCGCCGGATGCGAGTCGATCATCCCCATCGACGCATAGAAACCGGGATACGAAATGCCGAACATGCCGACCCTGCCGTTGTTGTTCGGGACGTTTTTCACCAGCCAGTCGATGGTGTCCCACGTGTCGGAATTCTCGTCCACATCCTTCGGTCCTTTGCTCGGATTGAACGGACGCACGTGCATGTATTCGCCCTCCGAGCCGTAGCGTCCGCGCACGTCCTGCGTGACGAGGATGTTCTTGTCCTTCGCCAGTTCGCGAAACGTGCCAGCGGGATCGTTGTAATTGGCCGCGCCGTACGGCTTGAGCGCATAGGGCGTGCGCGTGAGGATGATGGGCCACGGCTGCGAATCGTCCTTGGGCACATAGACGCGGGTGAAAAGCCGCGCGCCATCGCGCATCGGGATGCGATGCTCATATTTGGTATAGTGCTCCGCGAACCAGACAGTATTCGTGTCGGGCGGCGAGTCTGCGGCCAGAGCGGTGCGGGCGTTGAAGGACAGGACGAGGACCACGCCGAGGAAGCCGGATCGCGAGGCAAGCATGTGCGGCATTGTCCGGAAGTCCAGTCGCCCGGCAAGCGAGAACTCAGCCGAGGGTCTTCATCACGGCCCCGTCCCGTTCGTCGAGATGATCTGTGGCCGGGCCAGGAACTCGATGTAGCGGGTCTGGTGCAGCGCCAGGGTCAGGTCGAGGCTCGTCGCGTTGGTACTCAGGCGCAGCCCGAATCCCCAGTCCTGTTTGCTCCCGGATCCCAAATATATCCCGCCCTCGAATGAGGCCCCCACCGTGGCCTCGCGGCCGTTGTCATCGACCGCTCTCACCAGCGTTACGCGGTAATCGGCGCGGCCCGGGGTGACGCGAAAGTTGAAACGTTGGTCGTCGCCCCATCGGGCTCCACTCTCCTGGCCGGTGTATTGGAGCAGGGCGCCTTGCAGGTTGGTCTGCGTCAATAAGGTGTTCGTAAGGACTGCCCCCGTTAGCGGAATGCCGCGCAAAGTCCAGAGTTCGGATGCCACGAAGTTGGACCGCTGCGAGAACCCGACACGCAGCTTCCATGCAGATTCGGATGGCCAAAGGTGCGGATGGAGTTCCGCAAATTCCGCGTCCGGTTCGAACGATGTGCCCCCGAGGCGCCTGATCAAATTCCCAGTGGCGTCACTTGCCTCCACAGTCGCAATTCCCCATTCTTTCGTCGGCCGACCATTGCGCTCGACGCGAAAGCCCGCGCGCGTTTGCGATACCGTGGGACTCAACGCGGGCTTCCACTTCAACGACCCGTGGCCGACACCGGCGGTCAAGTCGAAGAGATTCACAGAGAGGTCGCCGTTGGTTGCCCTCACCGGCAAGGGCGGAGCGGTCCACACGGGGTAATTGTCCGGTTTCGGGTTTCGCACGGTGAACTCCCCCAGCAGCGTGTCGTCTCCGTATCCTTTTCCGAGCTCATAAACACGCACGGTGAATGTCCGCTGACGCCGTGGCCAAGCCGCGAAAGCCCACCCTTCCATCGTACTGATGGGCGGCTTCAATCTCATCATCGAATAGTCCCCGACGATGCCAAAGCCACTCTCGTCGCACAGCACCAAGTCGCCGCTCGTTGCGCCACGCCGGTCGAACCAGAAGGTTACGGACGGACGATCCGTCGTCAGCACGTCACGTCGTGAGGCGTATTTCGAAGCGAGCTTGCGCGGCAACAGCGAGATAATGCGCTCCCAGAAGCCTCCGCGGTAGCGATGCACCGTGCCGTAGGTCACTTCCTTCAGTGTCAGCGTCGTACCGTCGGAGTATCTCACTGGCTGTCCGATGAACCCTTTCTCCGATGGCCAGAAGATTGCCGTCACCGCCGCGACCAGGATCAGGAGTCCCAGTGCAAACATCCATTTCTTCCTGGCGGCGGATTTCGGCATAGACGACTAGGAGTAGACAATCCCCACATTCAACTCTCGACGGAATTGAACACGCGTTGCGCGCGAACTGAGCGCACAGGCGCGCGGGATCAAGTGCGGGAAGGTAAGACACAAGGCGACCATGCGGGGCATTATCCTCAAGCGAAACCGCCCGGCAAGCGAGAATGTGCTGCCAGCGAGCTGACCGGCGCAACTTGGCACACGCGCCAGATCGTAGTGGGGCAGGCGACCGCGCCTGCCCAAGTCCACCGGGCGACTCCGCCCGGTGAAGTCTGCAAGCGAGGTCGCTTGCAGGACTCTGCCAGCCGAGTCGGCTGGCCCTCTACGGTGCGTGTGCCCGGTCGCGCCCCGAGCCGACGCAACATCACTGCCCGTCATCCGCAGCCAGCGACACGCAGACGATTTCCTTGTCGTTTCGCGCGTAGATGGACTTGTTCGCAAAAGCCGGGTGCGACCAAACGACGGGGCGGCCGGGATCGCGGTTGACCGGATCGAGCAAGTGCGCGCGGCTCAGTTCCTCGTATTTTTCCGGGCTGAGTTTCGCGATGATGAGATCGCCCTTCTCGCTGAGGATGAGACTGCGGTCGCCGTGCTTCATGACGAACGCGTGGCCCCAGCGTTCGGATTTGCCGCTGGTCGGCGCGAACGTTTCCCAGAGTCGCTCGCCGGTTTCCAGCTTCAAGCAGCGGAACTGCCCGTAACTGCACGGGCAGTAGATGTAGCCGTTCTCGATGAGCGGCGTGGCCATGACGCTGTGCAGGCCGTCCGTATCCTTCTCGCTGACCTTCTTGCTCTGCCAGACGAGCGCAGGCTGATCGGAATCGATCCGTAGCAGCAAGGAGCCGTTGTAAAACGAAGTGAGGAAAAGCAGGTCGCCAACTTTGCGCGGGCTGGGAATGGTCATGCCGGAGCGAATGGGCGGCGAGGTCGGATGGGTCCAGAAGACTTTGCCGGAGTCGGGATCGAGCGCGTTCACGGACTCCGGGTGCCAGATTATGAGCTGCCGTTTGCCGGCGAACTCGTAAATCATCGGCGGCGCGTAGCCCGGCTCACTCGCGTTGAGCGCGCGCCAGAGTTCCTTGCCGGTGTCCTTGTCGAAGGCCACCGCCACGCTGCCCGTGCCGCCCGCGAGGCAAATGAGTTTCTTCCCATCCACCAGTGGATGGCCGGCGAATCCCCAAACGGGCGCCTTGATGGCAAAGTCCTTCTTGAATTCGCGCGACCAAAGCACTGCGCCATTCTTGGTGTCCAGGCAAAGCAGGTTGCCCTCGGCGCCGAGCGTATAGACTTTGCCCTCGTGAACAGCCGGCGTGGCGCGCGGTCCGGCGGCATAACTCACGGAGTAGGCGCAATCGTATTCGTGCTTCCAGAGGATTTTGCCGTCCGCTTCATTCAGGCAGAGCACGCGTTCGCTGCCGGGAATTTCGCCGCGTCCCCACGGACTCGACGGAGCCTTCGCGTCCTTTGCAAGCTGCCGGTCCATGACGTACACGCGGCCCTTCGCCACGGCCGGCCCGGTGTAGCCGCCGCCGATCGGGACCCGCCAACGATATTTCAAACCGTTCGTGGGGAACTCCTCGAGGATGCCCGTCTCCAGCCAAACCCCGTCTCGTTGCGGGCCGAGCCACTGGGGCCAATCGGCGGCGAGGAGAGCGGGCGCGGACAACAGGAGACATCCGAGCAGGAGCGCGAATCGCTGGCGGGGTATTGGCGGGAGACTCATTTCGGGCGGGAGTTAAGCAGAGGGCTGGGGAGTGGTCAATTGGGCGGCCCGACACTCGTAACGCTCCAACGACGCGCCGCGATCGCGATCTCGGAAGGCAATCGCCGTTTTGATGAACCGAGGTTTGAACTTGGCGGTATGCGGAACCTCACCTGCGTTGTGCTTCCGAAGACGCTCGGTGAGATTCTGAGTCAGGCCGACATAAAAGCGCCTGCCGTCGGCGGACTGGAGGATATAGACGTAGTAGAAGTTCAAACTGGCTTGCCGAGCCGTAGCTCGGAGCGCAGCAACGGCCTCAGCCCGCCTCCGCAACGTGGGGCGTTGCTTCGGCGCGGCAGCCTTTGCTTTGTCGCTGCGCTCCGAGCGAAGGCTGGTGGAGGCGGCGGGAGTTGAACCCGGTTTGGGGACTTCGCGTATTTTCGTGAAAAGAGGGTTTGACCAGCATAAATAAAGGGCGAAACCGACCTTCAGCATTTCCGGTCAACTGGCGTTTTCGCGAAGAAAAACGAAGCTGGCGTGTCAGGAATTGTCAGGAAGAATCGATTTCAACGGATTGCAGACTAGCGTACTGGGGCGCGCCCGCCAACACTCATGTCATCTCTCGCTTGCACAAGCAGGGACTGGTATTCCTAGCGGAGCAACGCCCGGTAAAAGCGCCGGTTGACGCTGCTGGGCGGTGTGTCGATATATTCGACAGCTCCCGCAGTGTTGGTAGCACTGTAGATCCTTCCCCAGTTGATTAAGTCCAGCGAGCCCTGGAGTTCACAGGTAGAGTTTGGTGGGCCCAAGAACTTCAACTTCACGTGGCCTCCACTCAGCGGTGTGATCGACTGGAAGAAAAAGCCCGTGTTGGTCAATCCACGCTGGGTGAGAGACAGGGACTGGTCGGCGATCGTGATGACGCCAGAACGCTCGTTGGTGCTGTGGTTGAATGTAACCTTGTAGCCCACGCTACCGAAGCCCATGCCTTCGGTGCTGGAAAGAATCGTAATCCAAGTATTGGTGTTCACCACGGTCCATCCGCAGCCGCCGCTCGTGCTCACAATCACGGTGCCAGTCGTCTCTCCAAAGCCATGGACGCGCGTCGTGGGTGTAATATCATACCCGCAGACGACCGCCCGCTGCTTCAACGTCAAAAGCTGATCCGCAATCATTACTACGCCAGTTCGATCCATCGGGTTTGGGTTGGCATCCACCATGTAGCTCACAGTCCCGCTGCCGCTGGCACTCGTAGAGGAGGCGATGGTGATCCAATCGTTCGTGTTGATGACCGTCCAGGGGCAACCAATGGCTGTGGTCACACTCACGGACCCGGTGGTCGCTCCATAACCATGCGTGCGATTCTCCGGTGAGATGGAAAGCGAGCAGGGCACGGCGCGTTGAATGACGCTGAAGGGCTGGTCCGCAACCATCACCACGCCAAATCGGTCACTGGCGCTCGGATTAGCCGCGACCGCATAGGTGAAAATGCCGTCGCCCGTCCCGTCCGTGGCGGACGTGAGGATAAGCCAATCGTTTGTATTGACCACGGCCCATCGGCACTCGCTGGGAGCGGTCACACTGACGAAATTACTCGCCGCGCCATACCCGTGGGTGCGATCGTTGGGTGAAATGGAATAGGTGCAGGGGATTCCCCGTTGTGTCACGGTGAAGGACTCGCCGCCGAGGAGCACCACGCCCGTTCGGTCGTTCATGGTCGGATTTGCCGCGACCACATAGCTCACGATGCTGTCGCCCGCGCCGCTGGTGGCCGACATGATTGTGATCCAAGCGTTGGTGTTGATGACCGTCCAGGTGCAGCCGCTGCTCGTCGTCACGCTGACACTGTTGCTGGCCGCTCCATAGCCATGCACGCGACTGGTGGGCGAAATCGAGTAGGTGCACGGGACGGCTTGCTGCTGCACGGTGAAGAGCTGTTGGGCAATCACCACCACGCCCGTCCGGGCAATGGGGTTCGGGTTGGCGGCCACGGTGTAATGGACGGTGCCGTTGCCCACGCCGGCTGACCCCGACGTGATGGTTATCCAGGTGTTCGTGTTGGCGACAGTCCAAGCGCACACGCTGCTGCTGGCTGTGACGTTCACCGAGTTGGTCGCTGCGCCATAGCCGTGCATGCGACTGGCCGGCGAGATGGAATAGGTGCAGGCCGCCGTCGCGTTGCTCGCGCTCCCGGCGCCGAGCAATGCCATCAAGGGCAGAAGGACCAGGCATAACCTTCTGTTCAATGGTTTTCTCATACCAAGGCCTGTGCCCTGAAAGTTTGGGCTTCTGAAGATTTGTTCGTGGGCGCCTCCTCGCTCGAACGGCCTTTTTATCATTTGTGCTTTGTCCTTCATGGGGTGGTTGGCTCTTTGTTGGTTTGATTTCTGTTGGGCTTATGGGAGCGCGGCGCGATAAAAACTTTGCCTGGAACTCGTCGGGACTGTGTCGGTGTATTCCACCAGGCCGGCGGGATTGGGAATATCGGCGATTTTCGTCCACTGCACCAAATCCGACGAGCGCTGCAGTTCCAGCGCCCGGCCTGGCGGTCCAATCAGCCTTAGCCTAACCTGGCGGCCGCCCAAATCGGCGATTGCGTCGAAAGCAACCCCACTGGTAAGGAACACGGTCCCGTGCTGGTAAAACGTCGCCAATGGGTACGCAAAGGCATCCACCACTTCACGTCCGATCGGTAAGTCCACGATTGTCACGGAAGTCGAAACCGACTCGGCGCTATCCGCGGCCCGGAAACAGATCTCGGCAATGAGTTGTTGGCCCGCTGGGAGTGTTTGGCCGGTCGGGAGCGCCATGGCCAGTCCAACCCGGCCTCGGGAAAGGTCATTCCGGTTCAGATTCAAAAGAGCATTGCTCGCGCCACGGCCCAAGCTGGCTGAAACGAAGGTGAGGAGATTCGTTTCGAAATTGAGGCTGAAGCCGGCCGCATTTTCGTCGCCTTGCGCGTTCAAGAGAATTTGCAGGCAATTGGTTTGCCCCGGTCCGATCATCATGTCCGTGACGGCCAGCGTGCGGGTTCCCTGTGCGGCGGGCACTGGATCTGGGCCGGGCCCGCCGCACGGCGATACCAGTAGATCCAGGCCTATGGCGTAGCGCCCGGCCTGCACCCAGTCCGCAATGGTAATGCTGCCGTTGCCGCATGGCCTGGGCGCGCAGTCCGCCCTGATGAATTCGCACGTGTTTGAAAAATCATTCAGGCCGGCGGCAAAGCGACCCACCTGAGACCAGTCGGAAAGGGAAACTCCTCCGTTGCCGTTCGGACGCGGCGAGACATCTCCCTTGAATCCGGTGCACGGATTCCAGACGTTCACGATCACAGTGAAGCTCTGCGTCGCGCTCAGAATAGGTGCGCCGCTGTCCGTCGCGGTCACGACAATGGGGTTTGTGGTGGAGGCTTGCGCCTGAGTCGGTGTCCAAGTGAACAAGCCGCTGGAGTCCAAGCTCGCCCCGCCCGGCGAAGACAAGAGCATGTAAGCGAGCGTCTGCGCCGGCAGGTCGGGATCGCTTGCTGGCACCGACACGCTTAGGCGGATGCCTGGATCGACGGTCCGATTGGCGATGGGGCCGATTGAAGGCGGGTTGTTCACCTCGTTGACTGTGACGCTGAACGGTTTGCTGTCGCTCAACAGCGGCTCACCGTTATCTGTCACTTTGACGGTGATGGAGTAACTCGCGCCGCCCTGCGATTCGGTCGGGCTCCAGGTGAAGACGCCGCTCAACGGTTGAATGCTCGTGCCCTCGGGCGCGCCTGCTACCAACGAATAAGTCAAGGTCTGCGCGGGCGTGTCGGCGTCGGTCGCATAATTCGTAAAACTCAGGCTTGCGCCCTCGTTGATGGTGTAGTTCGGAACCGCCGCGAGCACCGGCCCGTAGAGGTTGCTCGATATGACGTTGTTCGTGCGCGGCGTTGCCGTGGGCATGGAATAAGGCACGCCGCCCCCATTGCCATCGGGATAACGGCCTTGGCTCACGTCGCTGCTTTGGATGTCGAAAGCAACCGTGTCCACTGGCAGGCCTTCGGGGCTGAACAGGCCGATTTCATCGCCATTCCTGGATAATTGGAAACTGGTGTGCAGTGCGTTGCCGATGGTGTTTGACGGATTGGTGTCGTTGTCCGCCCAACAGAGCAGAAAGCTGCGCGGCTCGATAGTGATGCCATTCGGAATCTGCCATTTGTTTTTGTCGCCCAGGTCGTCCGTTAGATAGAAGCCTGACAGGTTCACCGTCCTCGTCCCAAAATTGTAGAGCTCGAACCAATCACTGTAAGTGCCTCTGGCCGGATTGAGCAGCGTGCGCGTGTTGCTCGCCATCCACTCATTGATGGCCACCGGCACGGGCGCGGGATTGTTGCTCGCGCTGGGCGTCAGGTAATAGAAAAGCTGCCGGTCGAAGAGTTGCCCGTCCGGCCACGAACCGTAGGACACGCCAGCTGACATGTTGGCGTAATTGATGTAGTCAAGAATTTGCTGCCCGCGCGAAAGGACAATCGAGCCATTGGTCGGATCGAGCCGGAATGACGTGTGCAGCACGGTGCCGGTCGAGAGTTGCGGTTGGCCATCAGCGAAGATCACGCGGAACTCGCCGGGACGGATGAGCGTGCCCGCTGGAAACGCCCATTGATTGAGGTTCGTGTAGTTCCTGGCGAGGAACAAGCCATCCAAGGTGATGTTGGTTGTGCCATTGTTGAACAGTTCGATCCAGGGCTTCGGCGTGCCGGTGTTGTCTTGAAGGCCGTTCGGATTGTTCGGCTGGATTTCGTTGATCCAGAGCAACGGATAAGGCGTCACAGCGCCCACGACCCAATTCGCAGTGCCCGGCGTAGCGAGGACGGGACGCACATTGACGGCGGGAGAGAACCCACTGCCGCCTAGGCTCACGGTCAGGTTGTTGGCGCTGGCGGTGGGTCGATACCACAAGCTCACCGTGTAACTGCTGGAGGTGTTGAGGCCAGCGACGTCCTGATACATGCAGATGGAAGTGCTGCCGGCTCTGGTGAAGACCAGGTGGACGCCATTGCTGCCGGAACGCGCGAACGTGCTGGTGATCGACCCCGTAGGCGTGCTGCTGCTGGTCAGAAAACTCCATGTGCCGCTCATCGAGGTCTCGAAATCCCCATTGCGCGCGTAGTTGGAGCCGACCCCGGCCACAGTGCCGAGCACGAGCCTGATATCGTCGAGGTAAACATCGCCCGCGCCGTCGAGGTAGAGGTGCAGCCGCGTCCCGCCCGGCGTGCCCGTCGCGCTGAAAAAGCGCCAGCCGGAACCATCGTCCCAGTTGCTGACGCGCGCATTGTCCTGGGCCGAGTCGATCAGTTGCAGGGCCGCGCCACTGTTGGTCGCCGCGGCGTTGGCCGGCCAGGGCGCGACTGCTTCGCACTTCACCTTGTCGATGATCCGATCCGTTTCATTGGTGGCGAATGCTTGTTGGATGAGCGTGAGTGTCTCGCCGTCCGGATCCAAATTGCCATCGAACTGCCCGGCGATTTGCGCCCCGGTTCCGTAGGCAGCCTGGAACGCTGCGAGGTCTTTTGCCACCACGAGGAAACTTTGCGGCTGGAGGATCGTTCCGGGACTGAAATTGAAATCCACCCCGTGCAGGCGATAGTTGAACAGGTTGAAAGTGGTGTTCGTGGAGCGATTGTAAATCTCGACGTAGCTGGCATTGCTGACGGCAGGTCGGTACATGATTTCGTTAATCACCAGGCTGTCCTCCGGCCGGCTGACCGGGCCGTTGAAATAAACCGTAATGCTGCGCGTGGCGTTGCTGATCGCATGGCCCTGCGCGTCGTAGGCTTGAATGACGAAAAGGTTGGTCTGGCTGGCGAGCGGCAGTTGGACGGACCAGTTGGTGATGCTGGCCCACGAAAGCGGGTAAGCCACGCCGTTAATGGTAATGGTCCGCACGGATACGGACGCGGTCCCGCTCAGCGTCGCGAGCGTGCTCGAACTGGTGAAGCTGTTGCCGTCATTGCTGGTGATGGCGAAGTCCGCGCGATTTTGCGACAGCAGCCACAAGACGTAATCGCGGCGGACGGAGATGAAATTCTTCATGGCCGTCGGCGGGCTGGCGGAAATTCCGTTGGCCAGGTAGCCGTTGTATCGCGCCTCGATGGCGGGAAACGCATTGGCGGGCGTCCAAGGGCCAACGGCTGCATCCTCCAGCGCCTGCCAGTACATCCGCAAAACCGCCGGCTGGGCGCAGAGATTCGAGATCGGCGGGTCCGTGAAGTTGAACAGGTAATCAGTCGGCAAGCTCGAGAAGCAGAAGTCCACGTCCCACATCAGGAATTTCCAGGAGTCTCCATTCGGTTTGTAAATGTAGGCGTTCTGTCCACCGGGATTGCCGGACTGCTTTTGGTTCCCGTAAAGGTCGGTATTATTCCACATGCGTTCCAGGGCGAACACACCCATCCACTCCTTGATGTCCACGGCGGGGAACACGTCCGCCACGTAGCCATCGCCATTGGCCGAGGTGTTTATCACGTCCACCAGCTTGAGCAAGTTCGTGTAGTTGTAGGGCGAGCCTTCGACCGCGCGCTTGGTGAAGGTCTCGCGGTAACGTGCCAGCTTCTTGACGCCGCCGGTGGTGGTAAAAATCCGGAGGCTGGCGGGAGCGGTGCTGTGGCCGACCGTGTCGTCGGTGGTTTCGAAATCGTACTGGACCTTGTAAAGGTCGCCATCGACGTCGGCAGGATAAAACTCGACGTCGTAATCGCTGTTCGGCTGTTGCGTGTCTTCGTAAATGAAACCGCGGTGAAGGCCGTTGAAGAATACGTTGACGGAGCGGCGATAGAGGTACGGCAGGCCCAATTCTTTCGCCATCCAGTATGCCGTCTGCTCGTTTTGGCCCGTGGCGTCACGACCGAAGTTGCCCGGCGTTTGGAGCGTGAAAGAAGTGGTATTGAGAAACTTGTCATCAGACGGGACTTCAATGTAATAGTCGCAGTTGGTCCCATCTGGAGTATCCAGGAGGTCTGCGTGGAACGGACTGCCGCCGAAACGGTCACTCGCGTTGTAGATGACGCGGAAATTCCCATAGACAAAGGTGCCCGGGTTTCCTTCGTTGCTCAGCTTTGGATTGCTCAACCACTGGTTGTAACTCGCTCGCGTCAGCCAGAAGCGGTACGTGCCATAGGCCCCGAACGGCTGCGCGTCGCCAAAACGGACCAGGCACTCATGCGTCGGCGCGTCGGTGGGGAAGCGCGTGGTGGCCGCAGGCGAGAGGCCATCCGCCGCCTGGACGTAAAACGCTGCCAGCGCGTCGTTCGCCTGGCCTGGAATCGTTCCGGAGTAAACGCCATCACGCGCGACGGCGTCGCCCGCCGTGCCATCGTCCACCATCGTCACCGTGGACGGCGCGCCAAAGGGATCGAGGCGATAGATCAACTGCACCGAGGCAATGCCGTCCGGGTCATGCACGCGCGCTGTCACGATCACGGGCTGGTTTGCCGCCGGCAGCACCGGGCCGTGTATGACCTCGGTAATCGCCGGCCCGGCGTTCGCCACATATCGGCTGTTGCGCGCGCCCGGCGTGCCGAGATTCCTTGGGATGGTCATCACGCCAGGCAGGTCGAGATGATTACCGCGCAGGCGCAGGGGAATCTCCGGCCTTCCCCGCAGCCATTTCACCCTGGCCGAAATCGTGCCCGTGACGTTGGTCGTGTAATTCGGATCCAGGAGCGTGTAGATGCGGTTGGCGACGGGGTCGCCGCGATTGTGGGCGATGATGTGCAGCGATTTCGAGCCGGAGTAGCC
>Ga0137374_10000991_pt1 | contig 31490 bp, 31 predicted proteins | sample SagtaG_20_FD_104811 | JGI IMG/M metagenome (GOLD analysis project Ga0137374, IMG submission 104811) | Vadose zone soil microbial communities from Sagehorn Ranch, Mendocino, California, USA - Sage1_R_100_16 metaG | ecosystem: Environmental > Terrestrial > Soil > Vadose zone | place: USA... | reverse complement strand
TGCGGCGGTCCAAGCAATCCCGGGCAATCTGCGCCAAGCGGGAATACAGGCTACCGCCCACATCCTGACCCACCTGTTCCAACTGGCCACAGAACAGTCGCACGGCGTTGAAACCGAGCGCCTGATTCTCGTCCAGTGCGGCCCGGTAATCGATCAGCGGCGAGGCCGCATACAACATGCTGGCACCGACGATCGGCACACGGAAGAAACGCCCGTCGATGGCCACAGGATACGCCAACGGGGCCGTTGGTCCTCCACCAACCGCTGAACTGCCCCCGCCCACTGTCAAGCCGGTCGCCGTGAATGTCTCCCATTCACCCGGCGCATCGCGGTTGACATTCACTTCGCCCGTCACGTTACCCTGTGCGTCGCGTTCCGCACACACGAACTTGTCATTGTAGGCCTGGAGCGCCACCCCGTTATCTTGGTGATGTAGACGCCAAACTTCCCCCGGCCCGATAGCACGCCGATTGAACACCATCTTCCCATTGGTGCCCCAGGCCGTCGCGTAAAACTCGCCACACTTGATCGAGACGCCGGTGAGGTTGTCAATGCTCGCGGGAGAGACGTACCATTCCTGCCACCCTGTTCCGTAGCGGTCGATGTCGGCTTGTGTACGTGAAGCGGCAACAAGGCCCGCTGGACGGTCAACCCGCTGGCCATTGACAATCGTCGGCACCGTGGCGCCCTGCTCACCACCACCGTCTTCCGCCGTCATGTAGCGGATGCCGTTCTTCCCAGTTGTAGTGAAGATGGCACGACCACTGGATAGAGTTCCCGGCGTGTTGGGTACGCCGGGGTCCGTTGTGCCGCCGCCACCAGCCCCGATGAAATCTTGCGGCGCGGGAACGGTCCCGGTTCCGGCCGGCACAAAGGACTGACCCGTGATGTCCATCGCGCTGGGACTGGCATTGACAGTCGTCACGTTCTCACCAAGGCCGGAGAACATGTCAAACCCGTAGAGCCGTCCACCTTCTTGGTATGCGACGACATCCTTGGATAATGGACGACCGCCCCCGGCATTCTTGGCCCCCCAATTGGGACCGAGGCTGAATGCGCACTGCGCGGCAAACTTCGCCACATATTTCCGAGCTTCATTGTCCTTTGCCTCGGACGCCGGTGCGGACAGAAACGTTGGCGGTAGAACTAACCTGAATTGTGCCCACAGGGCTGTGGGGAACGTTGGCATGGTCCCTCCTTCGAGAAGGGGAAGGATATCGTTCGTCGGGAGAATCCACGGCGCCACAAACGATTCCTTCCCCGTGACCGGTACAGGTTGCGTGAACTGTTCGAGTTTTCCGTTCTTCCACATTTCCCAGCGGCGTTCGATCATCGCCACATCGTAGTAGGAGTATTCGATATATCCGTCCTGAGTGGATGCGTCGTAGGTATGTCGGTACCGCATGGCGATACCGCCCATGACGGCCTGGCCACTTTCGAATCGCATCTCCGATGCCACAGGGTCGATCTTGTCGGCGGCGTATTCTCGCCAATGAAACCCCGTGGAGAATGCTTGTTTCCAGGGGCTCGTCCCCACGAGTGGAAACCACAAGCGTTTTGGCTGAAATGTCATCCAGCGATTCCGCGGCTTGGGCGTATCTGCATCCAAGAACTGACCTGTGGACGAATCCATCCACAGCCCAGCGACTGGACGATCGTGGTCTGTATCGATGGTGTGATCGAACCATGCCCCCCACGCGCCTTGGGGATCACCGGCTACGCCGTCGCTTTTCCGGAACCACAGGAAACTGCGGCCCCCGACAACTTTCTCAGCTGTAGCCGACGCCCGCCAAATGGCACGCACATCGTACTTCGTGCCTTTGGGGTCAGTCACCCAGGGCGCGTCTGGTAGTGTGTTGATGGGCGGATTCTCCGCTGGTGGGAGAAGTGATACGGATACTTCATCCACAACATCGATCAGATTGTTGAGGTCGAGTGTGCGGTCGCCTGGATGACCTTCGTTCTCCGACCACACAGCGCGTACCTGTCCATCGGCGGTAGGTCGCGCATCGTTGTAGCCCTGATCTAGGCCCTTAGTGTTCCGCGCGAACACCTTACCTTTACGCCCGCCCCACTGGAGCATGATGAGTGCATCATTCGTGTGGCAAACGTACATCAACTGCCCAACCGCCGCCACCCACACGGGGCGTGGTTTCATCAGCGGCAACATGGCCTTTCCATTGCTGGCTGGGAATCCAAAGATGGCGGGATGCGCCACCGTGTCAGGGTTGTTGCAATCGGCGATTCCAATGACCTGGCCGTTCGTTCCGATCTCGGCCATTAGGGTTGTGCCGCCGAAACGGGGAAGTCGACAGTTGTAGGCGCCCGTGATGGGTTGTCCGTTCAAGAACAGCCATCCATCCTCGTGACGAAGACAAGCGAAATGCTTACCATCATCCGAGAAACACGGTACGTCAAACCCCAAGAGGTCTGGCCGGCCGTCCTGGAAAATGATGCGCGGCCCGATACCGGGATCGTTACGCCAGACGGCCAAGGCCGTCCCGTTAACGGCCGTGGCGACGACGTTTCCACCCTTGGCACAGGGACCGGCGATCGGCGCGGGAATGGTAGACGACGGATTCCAGTAGAACAATGCTTCGAAATCGTCGTACTGCGATTGGAAGTAGATGCCAGTCTTCTGAAACTGCGGACCGATTCCCTTGACGGGTTGATTATTCCCATCAAGGATCAGTCGGCCGTTGTATTCGATATCTAGATTTCCGCTCGCTCGATTCTTGGCATCAAAAGAGAGCGAAGGGAAGACGCGCACGGGAACCGCCATATCATCTCCTCTACGGCGTCACGACCGTTTGCCGAGACCTACCGGTTGTGGCCATACATCCTTCCACCGTCACCACCTTGGCAAGAAGGTTATAGGGCCCGCTTGGTCCGCCCGAAGGGGGCAACGACTTTGCTGTGACTGTGAACCCCATCACTTGTACACGATCCAACCCCGTCGTCATGGTTTGCGGCTTCGTCAAATCTTCTTGGACGTTGCCCATGTAGAACCCCGGCTGGCCGTCCCCTTCCAAATCCAAGCCACCCCACGCCAGGGCGGCCCCGTTGAGAGGCCGACGAAACCGGATTGAGACCGTCGCTTCTTGTCCGACCCGTAGGAAGTTAGGCCAGGGCCCAAGGACCTCTACTGATGGAAGATGATCGGAGCCCCCGGGGCATGCGGCGGTCTGTTGATCGGTCGGCCGAAAAAACCGTGTGAGCCGGGAGACCTCAGGCTCCCGCCAGGACCATCCGCCGTGATGACCGCCTTGTAAAGTGCTCCCACCGGTACGGCTCCGAACTCCGAACGTGCCATCTGAATAATCTTGTTCGGGCCGGCCGGCGTGGGCTTGCCCAGTGATGTGCATGCCTGGATCGGCTGCACGGCCGGGTCCGCAGAGTCCACGCCCGAGGCGAAAAAACACAGCGAATACCCCGTCAGGACGGCGGTGCCGCTGACCGGGTCCGTAGCGTCGTGTTCGTCACTGGCGACGTAGCAGATACCGTTCGCGTTCAGTACGACCGTGCCCACAGGCACATCGGCCGGACAGGATTGTGCGCGGGCTGTGGACACACCAGCCAACAGGCACAACAGAACAATGGATGCTTTCACGATATGCATCTGATCCCTCCGTAACCTAAACTCCCGTTGTTTGATAGAGACTTTCTTTCCTACTGGGCTTGCAAATAATGGGATGACTTTCTTCGGGTCGAATTCGTCGCCGCCCCACATGTCGTAGAACGATAAGCCCAACGCATGGGCCACCCGCCAACACACGATTTCTGCACGTTCGCGGGTCCATTGCTTCTCCCCTAACCGCAAACATTTTCGACGCACGTTCTGGGTAAAATGCACCGCGTTCAGGAATACGGCTAAGTCTATCCCCAGGAATGCGGCGGCGGTTGCGATCCTTCGAGTGTGCAATGTTCGCTTGAAAATTTCAACCAAGTCTTCGCGCTGAATCGGATTCGTGAGTAAGGTGGGTTCCCAATCCCAACCGCTTCTCACTTTATGACTTCGTATCCTCCGGCCCACGGCGACCCCCTAGGCAAATGGGCGTACACCCTTCTTCGCTTGAGTGACAGTCAAATCCGCAGCCTCGACATGGGTTGGGTCCCAGCCGATGTGTGTGAGTCGTGCTTGGGTGTCGCGGTTGGCGATGGCCAGGTCGATAGGTGTTCTCATCTTGGCCGGCAATCCCCAATCCAGACCCGTTTGGCACGCATACGCACTGGCATGAATAGCCAACGCGATCAGGTACGGCGTTCCTGGCGTGAGCGGATGATCATCGTCCAGAAGGTCTACCGCCAACGCCTCCGGTTTTCCATCGACCGCTGTCGTGTTGTGGAATCCAAACTGCAACTTACTGTGACCAGACTGAAAATCCTTCAACTGATCAGACGGGGACCGCCAGGCCTCTTGGATACGCGGACGGTACCCGTCGTGCTCCAGGTTCGCGATAATGGCGGCGACCCGAGCGGAGAAGACCGGATGGCATTCCTCCAGCCGTTCACGGTTGCGGGTCTGGCGGTCCTGTTCGTTCATGACGTGTCCTTTCCTACAGCTTAGTGTTAACGGGAAGGGCCATGGGGCCGGCGGCGTGCTCTTCAGCCTTGGCTTCCGATGTGCCCGCCGGCAAGGTCAAAGCCGACAAGAACTTCAGTCGATCCTTGTATTTCTGCCAGAGGGACCAGCCCAGGGCGAGGACAAACAAGACGCTGGCTTCCACATAGGCGGTGGCCGCATCTGAGGTCCAGATTCCCCGCGCGACCACATATCCAGCAAGCCATGCGAAACCTTGCCGAACAAACGCGCCTAATGCTGCAGCTAACATGGGTGGCATCTATGCATCTCCTTTGTGATAACTAACTGTTTTGGAGCGGTAGTACTTTATCACACACGACGCGGCGGTCAATAGTCCGGTCAGTAGCAAGAACAATGTGAGCGTAAAGTACACCCGCCACGTATACACGCGAGGCGCCGGGGCTACGACACTCATCAACCCAAACACGAACGGGATCAGCTGGGCGAATAGGATGATAAGTTTCAAGAACAGTCGTTCCTTTACCAGCAACAGGAAAATCCCGTTGCGGCCGGATTCCCGAATCCAGCGACGATCAGCCAATGCGTCTCTGAGAACCCACACACTGAACACAATGCCCATCATGGAGATTACGAGTTGTGTCAGTCGGTAGATGTAGAGCGCCATAAGGTTCATCCTCGTTGACGGATTTCTTTGAGCGCCTCGTACGGTTTCAATCGTTCTTCCATCTCTCGTTGGTGGCATTCCAGCCACTCTATTTTCGCCAGCTGGCGGCGCCGTTCGAATGTGCCAACTGAACTTGTGGATGACGTATCCGGACACGGTTCAGACTCGATCGCTTTCTCTGTCACGGCTTCGGTATCAGACGATCTCGCGGGGGGGCGCGGCCGTCCGAATACGCGACGGAGGAAAGACGTCATGTGTTGTCACCTACCTTCTCCGGGATTGTGATAGTGGGCATCACTTTTTCCAGCACTGAAACACTTGCCGCTGTCACGGCTGCTTGACGTAGTGCAATACCCAATAACCGATCCCGGTCTTGCTTTAATTCTCGAATCGTGAGGTCTCTCTCAGAAAGCTGGCGCGCATGTTCAACGATTTTTTCGGCCATGCGCGCATCGAAACTTTTCTCGGCACGATCAAGTTCGTGTGACCAGATCCACTTCCTCTTGAAACTCAACCAAAGGATACCATAGCCAATGCCGGCCCAGCCTAACTTTTGTAACCACTCCCATAGTTCTGGCGACATGACCGACCCTCTGGTTTCCACCTACTTGCTGGCCGGTCCCTTTGCTTCAATCTTGGGCACCGCCTGCATGGAGTTCCAATCGAACTGTCTGTCCGACCCGGCGCCCAATTGCTTCAAGAACTCCGGTTCGAGATTGCGCATCACGCCGCTGAGTTGCTGTTGCTGACATGTGGCGAGATCGCTCGCCATCTTAGCGATCTGTTTCTGCTTTTCGAGATTGTCCATCTCGACTCGCATCAGAGTCGCCTTCGTCTGTTGTAGTTCAGTCAGTGCCGGGACAACGGCCTTGACATCGGCTTTCTGGGCCCCTGTCGGCATGGACAGGAACAGGCCGGCAAGGAATAGCGATACGACGAAACCGGCCGACAAAAATCTTCCGTGCATTGTGCTCATAGTGTCGCGCTCCTAACGTTACGGGTCCGGGCGCATTGTACCACGGCCTTACTAACATGCGCCCTTATTAGTCAAAGCCCCCAATGTGAAAGTCAACGTGCCGCACGGTACGACGACGGTAGTAGTTAGGCCGGCGTTGCCATTGAACTTCAGACTACCACCGGCGGCTACAGTGATAGTGATCAAATCTCCGCCGAAGGTTGTACCAGATTGCACGTGAATTACATTCCGAACGGTACCGTCGTTACCTGCGCCAATGCTGACTTCAGATGCCTTTGCGGTGTTGTTAAGAACATTCCATACGGCCACTTGGGAAATGGTGCCGCTGTCCCATGCGGTGGTGCCAAAGTACACATTGTTTCCAGACTGTCGTTTGAAGCCGTATGCGTTCAGATCGCTGCAACAGCTGGATCCTGGGAACATGAGTGTGCCGCCTGACCCAACGGTCAAATTCGAAGACTGTACGGTTAAGTTCGTCCCATCCCATTTCCAATAATCGCTGGCGGGATCTCCGAACCGTGCCGTACCCGAACCACCAATAAAGTAACCAGTTCCCGTACTGAGACCCGTCGCTGACCCCCCGCGCATGTTGCCGGTCGTGCCATCCACGGTAAAGGTGCAAGCCCCTCCGTAAATACAGAACTGCAATGCCGTCGAAGTCAACAGCATCACAGGTGTGTTTGCGACATGATTACCAATCGTGATGCCGGCAGAAACAAAATCTGCCTGAACGGTGGTGTTATTCATGAAGCGGACACCACCAGCATCCGTAATATCGAAGTGTATGCCCGTTGGATTCCCAGCCGCGATACCAAACGTTGAACTGCCAAACCCGTACACACCTTGCAACTGACCAACACACCAGCGTGCTGCCCAATCATTGTAGGTGCTGGATTGACGCACATTGCCGCATAGTGCGGGACCAATCTCGGTGCCCGCACGCACGCCACGCGTGGAGTAAATGTCGATGAAGCCGTTACCCGTCTGACCCGTGTTCGCAACGGCTGTGCCGGCAATCCACGAGTTCCCGCCCGATCCATCAAGATTTCGAGTGACCGTATAGCTGGAGGCCGTCTGGGACCACGTGGTCATCGTCGAGCCCAGTTCGATCTGCATGGCGTCCAAGTTGTGGGTCACGCCACCCGTGGGAAGATTCGTCACCCCAACAAAATTAGAGCTGGTCGTACGGTTGCACACACCATGTAGTCTATACCAATGATGACCTGCACCATTCACACCCAGATCGTCAGCCGTCGTTGACGTGGCTTGATCCGTCGATCCGCAAAATAAGTCATAGGCTGAGGATGTGACCGGAACGATGGGGCCATCATCGCTACGACGAATCACCAACTGAACAGTATACGTAGTGGAATTGACCAGCCACGTCGTACCGTCTGACCAATACGCAAAGCTAGCTGTATTTGAGACAACTACTGAAGCATCACCCTGATATCGATGGTCGCGATCTAGCGTCAACGCACCACCACCTGCCTGATTCCAGTTTGTCACGGTGTCGGCTGTCGCACATGAACTAGCGATAATACAGCGGTTGAGGCGTACCGGCCCAGCACTGACGGACATGAATTCTACTCGACCATCGCCTTCCATATAGACAATATCGCCAACAATGATATTGTTCTCGTTGGTGGTGATGGACGTTGTACTGGATGTGATGTCTGCACGTAGCGTCGTGGTGGGTAGAACAAGGATACGGCCCCCCATGGTGGCCATGATGTTCTGCCGGACAAGTGTCTCAACATTCAACTCTGCCGCATAGATGGCCAGGAACTTGTCTAGTGGTGATCCAATGCTGATATCGTATGGTCTTGCCGGTAAAATGGCCTTGGCTTTGGGATCGAAGACGATGTAATCGAAAAGCTGTAGCGGTACTTGATCCGCCGTACCCGCACTACTGGTTCGATAGAACCGCATGGCGCCGTTGAGATTGTCGATTGTCCATTGTAAGAACGAAGCATCTTCCCACGTGAGCCGTGGCGACCCACCATTCTCATGGATGCGCACATTATCAAACCCAAGTGCAGTATCTCCATTCGTTGAGCCTGCGACGACAAACCGACCGTCCAAGGGATTGGTGAAGTTCCAGTGACCTGATGTTGTAATTGAAGAACCAGCATCGCGACGCACATCCCCCACGTTATCCTTGAATAGGGGGTTCATCGTACCCGATCCGCCGCTAATCGGCCCAACCGTGACGTTGAGGCCGCCTCCAAACGAGACTTTAGTCGTGTGACTCCACTCGGCGATGGTGTTGATGAAAGTCGTGGGGTCTTTCCAGATGTCACCGTTGCTGTCCACCGAGATCGGAGACGACCCGCCGCCGGATGCCCCGATGACGCTATTCAAGCCCACGACGCGCATGACTTGTCCGAAGGTATTTGTTCCCACGGAAAAGGCATTCGTTGCGCTGCCATAGCCCATGTCGATGTTTTGCGCACGGGCCTCCGAGCAATAAAATATTGCGCAGACGCAACACAAGACGACTCGTAGACTAACGAGACTCAATCGTCGCAAATTGGACATAGCCTCTGATTCCTGACTGATCGGACTGCAACTGAAGGTTGAAGATGCACTCGGTCGAATTGAGCGTGACAAAGAATCCGTCGTACGTGTAGGTCAACGGATTGGCAAGGAGTGTACCCGTTCCTGCGCCAGTGGCTGTCGACTGGTTGTATAAGCGTGCCTGAATGTGCGGGGTGCCCGTGCCTCCCACCAACTTCACATGGACACGAACGAAGAACGCACTACCGGACGGGAACAACGTACTCTGTAATGAGAGGTCCACCCGGTTATTGATATCGTACCAGGTACCAGCTGTTGTCAGGAAGACAAAACCACCGTCCATCCCGCCCAAGAATCCACGCAACACAGCATTGCCAGACGACCCGCCCCCTGGAATAGATGGAGACGATCCCGTCGTAATCGAGCCCGCCCCACCGCTACTGCTCGCGCCACGGAAGTATTCGGCCCACAAGGCTTGAAATTCACTGCCCTCGATGAGACCAACCGAATACTTCATGGTGCCGGTGCCGTCGTCTTGCGTCGTCTTCTGATCCACCATGAAGTTCACATGGCTGATCCCTCGACTTGGAAGATTCACATCGTAGAGAAACCCTTGTAAGAAGTTGGGACTGTACGTATCGAAATTAAGACGGCGTGGAATGAAGGTGCTGTATCGGCGAAGAAGCGCATCAATATACGCGTAGCCTTCATCCAACCCCGTAATGTCAGGGGCCTGATCGATTCGTACACGCGCACCATACGTGCTGATACCGCCTGCATTCGTCTTGAAAATGGCGATCGGATACTGTGCAAGATACGTGAGAGCGACCGTATCACTGGCACCAAGCACAGGGTCGCTGACGTTCTGATCAAGCGTTCGGGCGCCCGCACCATTATCGTGATACGTCCAGAGTTCCGGTCCGCCGAACACACCCAGCGGGTAATCCGTAATCACGGCGCCAGGATTCCGCGTGACCCGCACCGATCCGGCCGGCGGATTGTTCACGGGAACAGCGGTCAGCTGAAAACTCCGCACCGACCCGTTACCGGTAAACGTCTCGGGAAGATCACGTTGCTGAGAACCGCCGATCTGCAACCACTGAACGTTTCGGTAGTCGCCCCAAGACTTGGAAATCTTGAATGTCCCCTCAAGCGGTAGCGTGGAATCAAGCGTGGTTGCGGACAAGGCCCCTGGTGCGAACCAGCGCAAGGTGTTGGAGTTGTCGATGTACCAGACCCACCCGGTCAACTCTGAGAACCGGTTAAACACCGCGTCAATGTAGGGAAAGGCAAATTCCGAGTCCGGCAAGACCGGACCTGTGGCCATGTTCGGATCGAGCCGCACACCATGTGAAGCAAGAATACTGACACAGACCGTCACGGCGGCCTTCAATGTTTGCCCAACAAAGCCAACGTTGATCAGTTCGATCGTGGCCGCTTCGTTATAGTCAGCGACCGTCATCCGCATCAGGATACCGCTGTCTGCGTAGAACGGAGATTCCTCGTAATCCGTAATGCGTCCAGCAAACTTCCTATCACTGATCGTGGTCGTGACGCTGGCGACCGTGGTGCCAGCCGCATGCTCAAGGGTTAGGTGTGTGCTGTTTACGTATCCGAAGACCTTTGATGTGTGAAGAGTGCCCCCACTACCCGCCCCAGGGATCGTGATCATGCGGCCGATATCCGCAATGGAAAATCCAGACCCTGTCAACGCTGTGCTGCTTGCCGAAATCGACGCGGAGAACGTGCGCGGATTGTCGTAGATGATCAATTCCTGACCGAGGTCAGGGCGAATGGCCCCCGACGTGTCCAGAAATTCAAAGTCTAAGGACTGTTGACCGTTGAGTTGTTCGTCGAAACTCGTCGTATCAATCCGCACGTTGCCCGTGCGATCGGTACCGTTAATGGATAGCGACAGGCTCATGACCGGATGCCATTGTTACGAAGAATGGTTTTCGCCTTGCTCATAATGACCTTGCCAGCGCGCTTGCCATCAATGTACACGTTGGCCACGGCTTCTTCACGGTCGCGGTGCATCATCCCCATGAACTGGTCGAGCGGTGTGATGACCTCCGGACCGCGCTCACCCACTTGAGCCATTGTGGGGCCGTAGACTACGCCACCTGCCCCGAACGCAGGTACATCCATTTGCGGTACCTGCGGGTCATCGCCTACCTGAACGAACTGGTATGGAACTCTGACGGTCTCGGGGTCGAACTGTCTAAAGGCATCGGCAGCCCGATCAATTTGTGTCTGCGCGTCATTGGCTACATCGTCGAAGGCATTTTGTGCGGCTTGTGCAGCTTTCTTGAATGCCTCCGGTACCGTGCCGCCCAACGCTTCAATAATAGCCGTCAAACCTTCACGGAGGATATCGTTCGTGGACAATTCCTCATCGGACAACAGACCCATCTCGCGCGCCTGCTCTATGAGCTTCATCGTGTTTTCATCGATGGCAAACCCGTATTTCTTGTTGCCTGAAATCACGGCCTCCAGGAATGGCACCATCATCGCCACGGCTGAACTGTTATCCACACCGAGTTGAGCGGCCTTTGCACTCAAGTCGTTGTACATATCCAGACCGGTCTGCTGCATCGCGGCGAATGTATCCTTGTTCAAGCCGCCAATGTTTGACAACGCCAACATGGCGTCACCCAGCGACCCCACCCCGTTGACCAGCTCAGGATACGTGTCCTGCAATTTCCGAAGGTTGACCAACTGGGCCAGTGCCGCATTGTCCGACGTAACGCCCAGGTCCTTGTAGGCGGCGATAATGGCGTCCAGGGCACCGCCTTGGGAATTCAGGGCCGTGATGATACCAACCCCGTCCTTCATGGCCTGATTAAAGCCGGCCAATACCACGCCCGTTAACGCATCCAGTTTCGCCGTCGAATTGAGGGCAGCCTGTGCCTGTTGATTCAACAGGTCTTGCAGTTCGATCGTGGCTTTCTTGATGTCTTCTTGCTTCGCTTCGGGATCGTTGTTGAGGTCAACGAGTGCCTGACGCGCTGTATCAATCTTGTCTGACAGCCCGGTGAAGGAATACGACGTGCCCTTCACGATCGCTTCCATAGACGTACCGAATCGTTCCGCCTGACCTTGAACGAAATCGGTAATGGCTTTAATGTGAAGTCCCCACTTGGCCGCGTACTCGATGATGTCGGTAAATTCTTTACTCGCTACTTCCCCCGTGTTCAAGACTGCATCAGCGATGTCTTGGAAGTTTTCAGTGAGGACCTTCTTCGCTTGGGCGACGGTGAACAACCCACGATCAAGCATCGTGAATGTGTCGCGCAACTTGTGTGTGAATTCGTCTAGGTTAGCTTCGTTCACCCCGCCAGCGGCCTTGACGATCTCCTTCATGTTGAACAGGGCAGCGGCAATGTCCTCTCCCTGGAACATGGAGTGCGCTTGTTCACGGATTTGATCGGCCAAAGCTTCACTAATCGTCGCGCCCCATTCGTGGCCGACCTTGGCCATTTCTTGACGAGTATGGCGGCCACGAAACACGGCAATGAAGATACCAACAATCGCGCCAGCGGCCGCACCCCACACACCCGCCACGGCAAGGCCCTTGGCCGTGGAACCGCCAATAATGCCGGCCATGGCGAGGCCAGTGCCAACACTGGAACCAAGTTCGGCACCAGCCATGGCCCCGCCAGCTATCCGTGATGTCAAAGATTTCTTCGGGTCTGTGGCAGATGAAAGTGCAGCGACCCCGGACACAATCCCGGTGGCAAGTCCAATCAAGGACTTTGCCATGTCCGCGCCCCACCCAGACACGCCGTCTCTGGATTCCGCAACAGCTTTCTTTATACCTTCAAACGACTCCGATACAGTCTTGGCAGCTCTAGCGCCAAGTTCCATGGCCGATAGTACTTCGGAAAACCCTGTGACAAACGATGCGAAACCAGATGTATCAGATCCGATAATGTCAGAAAGATTCTTGAATTCGCGAACAAACGGACTGATTGTCGTATCCACAGAGCCCCAGAACTTGGCCATGGGATTCGGCCGGTTCAGGAGGTCGTACCAGGTGTTCCACGCTTTTTTGATGTCGTTGATTTCGAACTTGAATCCGTCCGCGGCTTCCGCATTGAACTTCATCATCTGCCGCCACGTTGTTTCCAACTTATCGGCAGTTTCTTTCTGCACATCTTGGGTATCGACACCCGCCTTGTGCATCCGCTCCGTAATCGTGTCGTACGTTTGCTTCGCTAAGTCAACTTGATGATCGTAATACGCATGGATGAGAACAAGTTCTTGGTTACGTGTCGATTCTGCGATGTTCGATTTGGCGTTGAGCGCGTCAATCTCCGCTTTCTCGGCACGATTGATTTCAACGATCTGTTGGTTTGTCCCAGATTTCCCAATGTCGATAAGTCGATTCTGAAGGTCTTGGACCGCCTTGAACTGCTCGTCGGTGGACCCCTTTACGCTGGTCGTGATGTCAGTGCCGTATTTCGTGAAGACTTCCACGAACGCCTTACCCGACGTAACGAGTTCTGCGTCTTGTTTACGAATGAACTCGCCGAGATTGTACTTCATCACGGCGTCGTACCCGGTCTTCACCGCGCCGGTCAGTTCGAAGCCCCACGCCCGCGCCTTCTTTCCGGCATCCTCGAACTTCGTTCCGTAAGCTTCGACAATCTCCTTAAGCGGGGCGCCATCCTTTACCGCCTGGGTGTACATCTGGCCCAAGCCGGCAATTTCGGTTTTATATGCCTTGAGTAGAGATGTGTCCTTTGTGACGCTGGTCGCGATATTGTTACCCGGAGGTGGTCCTGTATTGATCGGCAAATCCTTCGGTGTGACCGGCCGGCTTAACATCGACCCTAGCGGCGTACCGAACGCCGGGACACTACCCGTAACCGAGAACCGACCGGACCCGGTGCGCACACCGGCTTGCTGAAGGAAATTATCGGACAGCCCAACATCCCCGGTGCCATGTGCCCCTTCAACATACGCGTTGAGATTGCGGGCATCCCGCATCTGCTTCGCGGCTTCACCGGCCTTGTCACTGAGCCGCTTCATCAGTTCGAGAAGGGCGAGCACACCCGGATTCAGGGAAGCGATCCACTTCGCCAATTCTTCGAAGAATGAAACGAGACTAGCGTGGCCCTGACCAAGGAATTCGGTCTGCACGTCTGCGAGGCCGCGCATGTAGCCCCACAACGTCTTCATTCCGTCCCACGTGGAACCGCCCACCAGGCGGCTCAATTCATAGAAGTAGCTGAGGACGTTGCCTAGTGGCTCTCTGATTGTCTCCCACGTCTTACCGAGACCTTCCCACGCAATACGAAGAATTTCAAGGGGCGGGACGGTGGCAATGAAGTCTTTGGTAAGGTTGCCCCATCCACCCACCAATTTCTCGAGGACAATAACGCCGGCCCCGAACACGCCAAACAGCAGCGCGGTCCGCGTCATCAGGGCCGTGGCAATATCCGCGAGGGTAGACCACAACGTAGCCACGGGTGCGGCACCAGCGGCGGCGGCTCCCAAGCCCGTGCCAGCGGCTTGTGCGCCTTCCCCCACGGCCGCAAACAACGGGGCCAAGGGCATGGCCACGACTTTCAAGAGAAGCGACCAGGAGCCAATGAACGCGGTCAACGGTCCGGCAATCACCAGTAGTGCCGTAATGCCTAAAACGGCTTCCTTACTACCGGTCGAAAGGCCCTTCAGCCACTTCTCACCATCTTTCAATACTTCGACCATCGCTTGAAGCGACGGTACCAACTTGGTCCTCAACAGCGGCTCGAAATCCTGGAAAATGTCAATCAAAACGTTTTGGAACTGATGGTAGACACTCAAGAGTTGGTTCTTGAGTGATTGCATCTGATTGTCGGAAACTTCCTTCGTCGTGCCGCCCGCACTACGCAATTGCTTTTCGTAGTCGCGGATCGAATCGCTGTACCCGATCAAGGCTTGTGTTGCGGCGCGTGACCGATCGGTCATGCCCAGCATCTGGAACAACATCGCGGCTTGCTGGTTCGAGGCGCCCTTCAGACGGTTCTCGAAGTCGGCGATGATGTCTGCCATATTCCGCATGTTGCCGGCGGAATCAAAGACGGCAATGCCCTGAGCCTTGAAGGCGTCGGCGTTCTTGGTCGCGAACCGGGCCAGGTCGCGGATCGCCATGTAGAGTTGTGTGCCGGCGGCCGCGCCGCGAATATTCTGCTGCGCATACGCGGCCAGGACGGCCACGCCTTCCTCCACATCCTTGTGAAAGATGCGTAACTGTTGGCCGGCTTTGTTCGTCAGGGCTTTGGCGAAATCCTCGACCGTGCCCAGGGCGATATTATTCGCTTTGGTCAGCACGTCCGAAATCTTTGCCATATCCGCGATTTTCTTACTTGTATCGTCGGACTTGGAACCAAGGGCTGCTTGGGCACCCGCGAGATATTCGCCCGCTTTGGCAAGGTCAATCAACCCCGCCTGGGCAAACCGCGCCACAACAGGTAAGGCCTGCATCGATTCCGTGGCGTTTAAGCCGGCGGACGCGAGATCGTAGAAGGCCTTGGCGCCCTCTGTCGATGAAAATTTCGTGGTTTCGGTAATGGCCTTGGCAACACCTTCCATGCGCTGCCGCATCTGCGGCGAGACATGGTCCATGATCGCGAGCGCTTCCGTCATGGCCTGATCGAATTCCAGGCCAATTTGGGAGATAGCGGCGACAGCGGCCGCGACGGGGGCCGAAACCCCCGCCGTGATCCGCGACCCCAGGAAGAAGAGGCGCGTGCCGAAGGACTCGAGCGACTTTTCGGCCGCACCCAATCCTGTTGCGACGCGACTGGCATCGACGCCGACTCGAATCAGGATTTCCGCTAACGTCATGGGATATTACGCCTTCCGTCGTGGAGCGGGCTCCGGGTCAACGCCGACCGGACGGCCCAGCAACTGACTCGGGGTGAGCGGACTTTTCACTCGGCCTGCGCCGTTGATGAGGGTGGCAACCCAAATCGCGCGATCATCACGCTCACGATTGTGTCGCCACCGCCACCCCGTCGCAAGGTGGTTATACTCCCTGGGAGTTAGACGCCAGAACTCCCAGGGCTTGAGATTCAGGGCTCCGTAGGCGATGGGTTCAGCGAGTTCGATCCATCGGGTCCAGGGGCGTCGTCGCTTCCAGTTTGTGGGGGCTGGACCAGGCTCCCCACCAATTCGTTTGGGTCCGCATCAGCGGCCGGTCCCTCAGGCACCGACCCCGCCTTGGATGCCACCGGACCCAGGGCACCCTGCTCCGCACACGCCTTCATGGCGATCATCACGAAGTCATTGACGCCGTATTTGCCGACCTTCAACAAACGGCCCAGCAAGTCGCCGACATAGTCCAGGGAAAGACCGCGGTCTTCCCATTTCAGGCCCGCCCAGACAATCGCGCGCGCCGTGGCGAACGTCGCCTTCATCTGCATCAGCTGGGCAAACCCCATGCCGATTTCCTGTTCGAAGTCGGCGAGGGCGTTCAGGTCGTAGCGGAAGTTCCGCTTCCGCACGACACCGGGCCGAATGGCTTCGAATTCTTCGAACAACACGAACGGAGATGTTTCTCGCGCCGGCCCGGACTGTACGGGCATTGCTACAACATGTGCCATATGGATGTGCTTGTTTTGGGGTTTGGCCAAACGCCCCACAACCCCCTCTCCGGGCCGTGGGACGCATGCGGCCGCCCGGGGGGTACCCCAATACCCGCCCGGACGGTCGATCGTGGCGCTAAGGGGCACTTCCACCCCAAGAAGAACTACGTGGTGGCGCGGGCCAACACGTTCGCCGGGCCGCCACCCGCCCGGAATGTGCAGTTGGTCATACCCAACGTACCGACTTCACCCGTAATCGGGGTGTAGTTTTCCAGCACGGCGTTGCCGGAATACTGCGGATTGCTGACGCTGATGGCCGCCGTCTTCGACTGACGGGTTGCGACCGCGAATGACGCGGCGCCAATCAGCGGGAACAGGGTCGCATCCACCGACGATGCGGCGAAGTCCTGCAGGAACTGAACCTCAAGAGACCAGTTCTTCAAACCCGGTTTGCTGGAGCGAGTACCGGACGTGCCCATGACAGTATCGTCGAGCATTTCCGCCGAGTAGTTGAGTGTCAGTGACTTGACGTGGTCCGACAGGTCCACGGTGGCCACGGACAGGAAAGCGTCAGTATAGACGAGTGTTGCCATTGAAGGTCTCCTGTGCGTTCGATTACTGAATACCCAACGTCAGATACGCAATGAAGCTGGGCGTGGTACCTGTGAGCACCCACTTGGCACGCCAGAACTGGTCCGTGATCGGACCGGCGGCTTCCTGCCAATCGCCAACCGTCTGATTGACCGAATTGATGGTCGTGTGCGTGAGTCGCGTCGTCGGCGAGCCAAAGCCAATGAGCGCGGCCGATTCGATGGTGACGGTGATGCCAGGTGAGCCCGTGCCCCCAATCGGGGCGAACACGTGCAAGGCGGAGTAGATGCGCTGCAACGCGGTGACGGCCCCCAACTGCACGATCGTGGAAGTGCCGTTCGCGGTCAGGGCCGGCAAGATCGGAATGAGAATCTGTCCACGAACCAATGGCGTATTGGCCGCCTCGGCCGTGAACTGCGAAGACATCAGCTGACCGACTTCGCCAGACTGGGGATTGTACTCTGCGTTGACGCCGCGCGTCATGAAGCCGAAGTCGCCGACTGTGTTCCCGAACGCGGCATAGGACATCACTTCGCGCGTCGCACCGATGCGTAGGTATAGCACACCGTCCAAGGTGGTGTCCCACAACACGGTGCCGTTGACTTTGACAGTCTTCAGTCCAGGATGGGCCGATCGCGTACCTGACGTGCCGAAGACTGTGTCATCGAGCATTTCTGCGGAGTGCTCGACGGAGATCTGATTGTGATAGGCGGATAGGTTGTATCCACCCAGCATAATCTTCGCGTCCGTCAGTGTAAACGTTGACATGACACTCTCCTAGACTGTTGAACGACTTACTTCTTGGTGCCGCGCACGGACTTCGCCTGCGGCACCTCGTCAGCCGTATCCGTGGCCTGAGCCGGCGGCATCGGCACCGGCGTATCCTGGGACACGGGCGCGGCCATCGGGACAAATGTTTCAGACGAGCCGTCGCCAGGCAACCGTTGCGCGGCCTGTTCCGGCGTCAACACCGCACCTGCCATGGCTGGGGCCTGCGGCTTGGTTTCGACCTGCGACCCGTTAACGACGACGATCGCGCCGATGCGAATCAGGAAGCTTTCGTGGTTGATGTCCAACTCCGCGTCGAACCGGTCGCCGGGTTCCACGTGGAGGGTGAAGTCGTTCAAATCCAGGGGCTGTGTGCCCACACACTCATAGGTCTTCATCACTCTACCTCAGCTCCACAAATCCCGCACAGTGATCGGTTCGGATGCCCCATGGCGGGAGTGGGCAACCGCCTATCCTCCGGATGTCTACACGGCGCGTTCGGATCAGGTTCGGGCTTCTTCAAATTTGCATGATGCTGCATGATCAGCAAATCCAACGTCACACTCATGGACTCGACTTGCGCCTTTAGCGAGACCAGGTACGACATGAACTGTTGCGGGGTCATACAGAACGCTCCTTCATACACTTCACACGCACCTTGTGAAGTTTATGTTTCTTCTCGTCTTCTCCCTCGTACGTTGCTGGACCAAATGTGGTGATGTGCAAGTAGCGGGTACCCCCGATGATCCGTTGCCCCTCGAAATCCACCACCGCGAATACCTGCGCCATTTTAGCTTCTGACAACGCGAACGTCGGGGCACGTACGATAATCTCGACAACTGGCTGTTCACACGCGGCCGGGGTGCCACTGGCCCCCATGGCGCGATAGGACTTAAATCCAGGCATGTTACTGACAAAAATAGCCGTCGCCGGGACGCCATTGCCCTCAGGCAATACATTACCAGCGAAGATGTCTGTGCTGACCACACCACACCCGCGTGATTCAAGATACGAAGCGAATTCTGCCAAGAGTCCCATGGCTATACCTTCCAATTGGCCAGAACATCTTCCCAACTACTGAACGATCCGCCGCCTGCGCCACTTCCACTTAACTCTACAGATAACGATGCACTCGCCCCGCCGGTCGCCATGAATTCTGCCGCGTGGTCTCTGATTTCGCCGCGTACCAAGTCCGGAAAGGCTTTGGATTCTACTTCCAGCGCGTACGTTAACCAGTGATCGATTTTCTGTTCGCCGGGATAGGGACCGACCCCTTGATGAAATGTTTTCCCGTACGGATTCTCATGAACAAGGGCCGCGTAATCGGTGTAGTAGCCTACCGTGTACACGTACTTGTGCGCGTTCGCATCGTGGGCGCGGTCCACACGTCCGGACTCCCATAACAGGCCCGTGTCAAACGGCACATGCTTCAAAGACGTGAACAACACCAAATCCGCAAACCGCTTACTACTGACGATGCTGGCTTTGACGATTTGCAGACCGAACATGTGCAACTTGGCGACGGCATCTTCAGCACCAATGATTTGAAGGCCTTCTCCGGCAAAGTCCATGCCCCGGGCAGACCCCAGGCCCGAGCGAGAAATCTCGCTACGATAGACATCGTCGAAGTTAACGTCCTTGAACGCCATGGTTACACGCTTCGCCACACACCATGTTCAAGAAACCCATGCCACATTTCACGATCTTGGGCATCGCTGACCCGAATGGACGGACTCACGGTAATAGCACCGTCTTCATCTTCTACGATCGACCAGACACCTTCTTTGAGTCCGCCGTAATAGCCGTTGGGTGTTTTGATTTCCCATCGGCCTTCTACACGGGGATTCTTTCCATATGCGCCATTCGGCGCATGAAAGATGTCGAAGTCACCTCGCAACCGTGTGCCCTGCATGTTACTGACCCTGACGATGGTACATCCATCCACACTGTAACTTAATATGGTGTGGTCCGTCTTCATCCGTAATGCGGCCGGCCGTGAACAGGATCGGTGACTCATCGATAAACGACTGGCCTGCTGGCAACGTCACTTTGTCATTCACGGTAAACTCATCAACGTCTACCGGCCGTGCCGTGCCATCGTCCAGAAGCCGTGCCCCCACCCATATATCGAAGATGACCGTATCCTGTTCACTGTTCGGGCGCCGTAAGGATAGAATCTTTCCAGAGATACGACACTGGTACCGGCGTGCATCGCCAAAGGGTACCAAGTCTCCACCGGACACGAATTTCTGGGACTGCACCGAGATTTGGTGTGGCATCATGTCGAGAAACTCCATCTCAAACATGATTAGTCTTCTCCCCCACCGCCGCTGTCGTTGTCAAGCACGTCCGTGCGGGTTCTCATCTCATTCGTGGACAAGTTGTCGTGCATGCCACGATAGAACGAACTGTGAAGTACGTCCGTCCGACTACGCATCGCGGACTCCTCCGCCACATACACGCCTCCAGCACTTGGCATCGCCACGTATCCCAACCCGCCTAGGGATGCGATTTCTGATTCCAACTGCTCGAGAAGTGCCTGATAGTTCTTGACCCTCTGGCTGTACAGGATTTTGAGATCGCCAACCCACTTGTCCGCGCCGCGTGAATAGCGAGCAAGAATACCGCGAACGGCCAGGATGGCGACCTGCAACACGTTATCAGCATTCGCGCCCAAGAGGAAGTCGATTTCTTCGTCTTGAAGTTGGGGGTCGATCGCCTTGGTATCGCCGATGCGAAAACGCACCTGATCGCGCGGCTCGGCCAAGTTTTCGTCGTATGTCCACGCCATCTCACCCCCTTACACAAAGGGCCGGGCGGTTCAAGCGGAACCAGAACCCAGCCCTTTGACCTGAAGCGTTCGGTCTACCGCCGGCGGATTTTGACGGCGGTCTTCTTCCGAACCGGTCGCGGCGGTTCGTCGTCTTCTTCGACAGCGCTAGCGATTTCGTCCTTGGTCGCCACACGAATGAAGCGCTGATTCTTCATGGCCCGGAGATTTTCATCTGGCCACTCACTGGCATCCAGCAACTGACCCGGTACGGCCTCCTGTTCGCCGTACCGGAATGACTGCTGCACTACTACGAGCACGGTCGCCTCCTGACTGATGGCCGTCGTCTACGCGACGACAGCGCTCATGTACACGCCCATGTCGGCGCTGACGATCTTGTTGTCCACCGCGAACTCGCCCTCGTACCGAGTCGTCTTCAGCCGGCGGATGTCGAAGCTGTCGATGGCAATCGGCACGTTCAGGCCGCCGCTGACGCCCGTCCACCCGAACGAGTACATCGCGCTTGGCGTGAAGGGGGCCGGACTCGGATTCACGTAGCCGATCCAGCAAATCTTCCCGTAGTTGTATGCGTAGGCCGGCGTGCCACCCCGGTTATTGGTCGCGCGGATCGAGCGACCGATGTAGATGTTCTCGATCTCGAACAGCTGCTTGAGCAGGTCGATGGTGACGTTATTCGGCGAGGTGTACTTGATCTGGTCGCGAAGGACCGGATGCCGTTTCAGCTTCATCCAGACGGCCTTGCCGATGACCATCGTATTCGCCTCGAAGCCGGTCACAGACTCGATGTAGTCCTTCGACTGTTCGATATCCGTCACCGGGTCGCTCGTGGTGAACTGATCCCACTGGATGAACTGCGTACCGGTCGGACCTGCCGCGACGCCCGCTCGGTCCGTGCCCCACACGCCGGTCTTGAAGAAGTCGTTGATGAACTGCAGTTCCGCACGGAGCAGCAACTTGCTCGTAACGAATTGCGTCGTACCGCGCTCGAGCTGAAGGCCCGCGTCCGCGTTCGCCTTGACCTGAGAGCCCAGGTCCTTGTGGTACGCCCACACGTCGGCGAAGTAGCTGTCCTGCGACAGCACGTAGCCGCCGCCGGCCGACTCTTCCGAGTCGCCGCGCTTGCGCGCCTCGTCGATCAGCCACTCGTTCTTGGGGAAGACCCAGTACTTGTCCGACTGCTTGTCCACGGGGATGATCGGGGCAATCTTGTTGAACAAGAACTTGCTCTGATCCTGAATCTGCGCTACGCTGATCTGCGTAAGCGCCTGGTCGATGTGAACATCCTGCAACGTCGGCTGTCCACGCTTCACGGGCATCAACATGATCGGTCTCCTGTGTGCGAAGTCGTAGACGGTCTACGCGGCACGCGAAATGTTCAGGCAGTTGAAGGCCACGGCGATGAGCTCGTCCGCCGCGCCGCAGATGCTGACGTTGAAGCCGATCAGATACTGCGTAGTGTCGGTGCCCGGCACGATGGCCTTGGCGCGACCGGTCGCGTCGATGCCAATCGAGACGCCCGTATTGGCGAAGGCGGCACCGGCCACCATGAACGTGATTCCGAAGAACATGACCGTCACCTGGCTGCCTCCCAGGGCCGGCTTGCTCTGCGCCACGCCGATCGGTTTATCGGTGATTGCGGCGATCGGGATCACCTGTCCTACGGTGTTCATCTTCACCGCATGGAACAACTGCGCCGACATGTCCGCGCCCGGCTCGAAACCGAACTGGTAAGCGCCGGGGACTTCGAATGCTGAAAGGTTCGGCACGTGAGTAACTCCTCTACAAGTGCGGGGGCCACGTGGCCCCCACCAGTCTGGATGTGATGACTAGTTGACAGTCACCTGACGGCGCTGCTCCTGACGATACTGCTTGAACAGTTCGGGGTTCTTGGTGCAGGCGCGGTCGAACGCCTGTTCCTTGCTCAGCTGGATGTCCGACTTCTGGATTTCGACCGCCTTGGCTTCGAGCTGGGCGTAGGCGTCCGCCTCGGCGCCGTCGTCCGCACCGACTTCCTTGTACACACCCGCCATCGCCGCGTTGGTCTTCTTCATGCGGGCGATCATCTTCTCGGCCTTCTCCTTGGAGAAGGACTTCTGGATGTCGCGAAGCTCGGTGCCGATTTCCTCCGGCGTGCCGGGAAGGTTGCTGAATTCAGCACGCGCACGGGTGACACAGGCCGCGAGCGCACGTTCCTCTTCTGCGGCGTCGGCCTTCTCGAGCGCCTGCTTGGCGACCTTGGTCGCTTCGTTCGCGTCGGCCGTGGCCTTGGCCACTTCCGCGTCGCGCTTGGCGATGAGGCGCTGTGCCGCCGGGGGCAGGGACTTCATGACGGCTTCGTCGTCGTCATCATCCTCGTCATTGTCCTCGTCATTGTCCTCGTCATTGACGGCTTCATCTTCCGCGTCGCGCGCCTTGCAGAGCGCAACGAGCTCCTCGGGCGTCATGTCCTCATACGACTTCTTGGTCGGCTTGGCGGTCGCGACGGCCTTCTTGGTCGCCGTTGCGGGCTTCTTCTTCATGTCGGTCTCCTCGGTAGTGAACTTGGCCAAGTGAGCCTGCGCTTTCGCCAGGACTTTTTGCATGAGTGCGTCGGGATCGGACTTGTTGTAGTCGCCGGACGCCAACGCACTCAACGCTTCGTCAACGGCGGATCGGAATTGATCGATGGACTTGGTGACATCCTTGGTCTCACCGTTGTACAACGACGAGGACATCGAGTCCTGCATGTCATAGCACATCGTGAGAATTTCGTACATCGCGGCGCGTTTGGCGCGGGCGGATCGGATGTCGTTGAAGGTTGTCTTCTTGACGGGGGGTGTGTCCCCTTCCTTGTCCACGGCATCCTTGGATTTGTAGAGCACGACGTCTGCACGGGGATTGGCCCCCCGGGCGGTGAGCGACACCTTACTGACGCCCAGGCCCTTGAGCTTGAACGCCTTATATGTCTTGATTGCGGGCACTATGCGGCCTCCTCTCGACTCGCCCAGCCTTCGATACTGAACATGGGGTACTTGCCGGACTTGACCAACGCCCAGGCGTCGTCATCTTCCACGTAGAAACCCACCCACCACCCCTCGGGAACGACGCCTTCAGGAATACCCATGGCCTCAGCCTTTTCCTGGGTAAACACCATCGATTCGACCAGCGCACCACGGGCAGGCCCTTCGTGTTCGGCGTTTAGTTCTCGGAAGTGAAGTGTGAATTGATAGGCGGCATTTTCAAGTTCTTCGATGTCGATCTGGTCGTCGTAGGAGTCTGTGACGGTCTGGCCTGACTTGTCGATCGCCACGCTAGCCCATCCGAAGACGAGACGGCGTTCTTGGTCGACTTTGGCGACCGTCGCTTTGGCAACGATGTGAACAGGTAGGCCCATAAAAAAAGAGGCGGAGGCGATTCCCCCGGGCAAGGGCCGCCTCCGCCTCCACTCCTCTGACGGTCGAGCACGCTTTGAATTGTAGTCGGGCAACCGGTGCCCAGCCCGGCTTTGACGCGTATGGTTATACCTCGAACACTCGTCTGGTGTCAACTAGCCGACGAGGGCAAACGTCCAGTTCAACGATGCGCCGTCTACCGTTGTGCCCTTGGCATTCAACAGCGTGAGCGTTACCGTATTCGGCGCGGTCACGATGGCGCTGATAGGTACGAGCCCCGCTTCCAATGTTGCGGGCGGCGTTGCAATGACCAGATCGCCCACCACTACGCCCGGAACCGTCACCGCGACCGTGCCCAGCGCGAGCGTCGTAATGCTCGGAGGGTCTACAGCCACCACGGTTTTGGTGAGTACGATACGCTGACACGTGAGGTTGCCCGCCACATCCAGCGAACCGACCGACGCACGCCCTGCTGTGAGAAGTTCTGACATGTGATAACTCCTTGGCTTTCCAGGCCGTTACGCCGCGACTGCGGACAAGTCTACCTGAACGTTGAGCGTATCCGTGTTGGCCACGGCCCGCGATCCCTGGGTGACAAACAGGCCGCCGCCGTACAGAATACCGGTCGTGCCGCTCTTGGTGCTGTTGTCGCACATGAACGCGCCAAAGACACGCCCCGTGGCGTTGATGCTGAACACGGCCTTGCTTGACGAATTCGAGATCGCGCCCGCCGATGCGGCACCATTCGGTGTCCACGTCCGCCGTGTGGCATCCGAATAAGGGACGGTCTCGTTGAAGGATTTGGACGCCATCGTATCGGCGAGCCGCGGCTCCAACGCATAGGACGCACCAGACACGGTGGTGCCCGCGTTGTTGCCAGCCGTGAGAGCCGTTGCGCTGCTCGGGTTGCCGCTGACCGTCGTGATCAAATCGGCGCCTGCTGCGCCCGCCCCCACGATGATCAGGTCGTTCCCGTTGTCGCCGTTGGCGAAGGCCGTGCTGGTGCCCGTCACGGCCGCTGCGCCTGACGTGATCGCCACCGTACCGGTGCCAGCCCCGATCAGGCCCACGTACCACGTGACACTGCCTGGAATGGTCTGGAACGAGTTGTTCAGCAACGCGTTCAAACCGACCGTCATCACATTGTTCTGGAATACCTCCTGCCACTTGACGCGACCGGCCCAGTCCAGACACGTTACGGTATACCGCGTCCGCAACTTCACGCCGGCGTGGATGCCTGGAAACGGCAACACATTGTCTACTCCGAAGCTCATGGTTCTGTCCTTCTGTTAGGGCACCCTTACCAAGTTGTCAACCGTAAAGCCGATCACATGGTTCTCGTGCCCATTGGTATACGCAATTTCCAGTAACCCACGCCGTTTCTGGAAGCGTGTGGTGTCGATCGCGCTTATGTCAGCTGGCCCCAGAACGAGTTCAAACAAGCCATCATCCTCCAGAGTGCCTCCGTTCTGGTTTTTGACTTCTTGTTTGTCCCGGCCATTGATGACCGTACCTGTCTTTGGGTCGAAGAGGGTGAATAGAATGGACGTAATCACGGCCGTCGTCACGGGGCCGTCCGGACTCGTCAACTGTGCCGAGTACCGACGTGAGCTACCTTCGTTGACCGGCGTCTTGAATTCAGTGTAGCCCATACTTATTCCATCGCGTCAAGGGACTCGTTGATGAACGTGATTCCGCCCTGCAGGTTTTCGGATACCAACAATAACCCGGTTAGGCTCTCACTGGCAAATTGTAAGACTAATCGAACCGGGTCGGTCGAAAGTGAAGCTAACTCTAACAAAGACAGGGATGCACCCAGCGTAAGAGCCCGTGTGAGGACCAAACCACCTTGCTGTGCCTGGGCGGCCGAAGCTCCCAACGCAATAGAATCCGTCACGGCGCGTTGAGCGGCGGCTACAATATCCGCCCGCATCTGCATTGCGATACTGGCAGCCAGTTGGCGTTGAAATTGCACATTGGCCAGAGTCTGCACACCTAAAGAAACCCAGGCCTCCATCGCCATAGCATTCGCGACGAGCGTACTTGCAGAGACAGACACCCCCACCAAGCCAAGTTGGTCCATTCGCGCCGATGGTACGATCCCAGCATTTGCCGCCAGTTGAACGATGGTGGCTTGAGTAAGCAGAGCCATCGGCACAATCGTTGACCCCATGGCGAGGCCGACTAGATTGCTGTAGTTTGCACCACCCACACGCGGGTCAAGACCTACACCAGAAAATAGCGCTATGGACGACGTAATACTTTGACTAGACGACACGGCTACGGCGGCACTTTCGCTAAGCAGCGTCATCAAGTTCAAAATGGACTGCGTGGTCGGCGACATGGCCAAGTTCGCCTGCAAGGTCAAGGCCCGCATCCAGTTTGCCGTCAACGAGGGAAGTAGACCCGCAGCAGACGGTAACGTCACAGCCAAGTTGAATTGAACGCTAATTGCTGGAGACAGATAACCTGACACCATCAATCCCACCAGATTGTCCCAACTGTGCAGAGGCAAATTCATCTGCACACCAGCTGCCATGCCCAAAGATGTGGACATGAGCAGAGACAACAATTGCTGGGGTGTGAACTGAGCCGTCGCACCCAACGCGATCGTATTCGCCAGATTAAGCGCCATTAACGGCGCGATAGCCGCTGTTGTCGGCAACGCGGCAGACAAATTGAACGTGGTTTGACGGGATGCAACGAATTGTCCAGAAACTATGAGTGCAATCGACCCTGACACTGCAATACTGCGCGTGGCTGCCAATGCAGCAGCGACACCTAGCGATGTGCTGCCTTGTACCGATAGCTGGGATACATCAGATAATCCCGCCGCAATCGAAGCGATAACGGATAAGTTGAATCCCTGAGACGCGGAATCGGTCAGTGCGCTCGTAATGCCCAACGATGTGGCCAGGTTGTGATTTCTGACAAACGAATCAACGATCGCTTGCGTCACCGCCAGTGTCGTCGTACCAGAAAAAACTTTGGTCCGATTCGGTGCGGCGGATGCCGATGTAGCTAACCCTGTGCTCATGCTGAACGCAAGATTACTTACTGGAGAGGAAACAACCGAGGCAGCAAGGCTGGCACCCATGGCCAATGTACGATTGCCCGCAGGGGTAGTCGCCGCTACGGATGTAGCCAGGCTTGTGCTTGTATTCAATCCGCGATTGCCTGTAGGGGCCGTGGTTGTCGCGGATGCCGCGAGACTAGTGCTTGTATTTAATCCACGGTTGCCCGTGGACGCCGCTCCAGCTTTTGCGCCTAGCGCAGTAGATACATTGTAAGTAGAGCCGCCCCCACCGGTCAAAATTTTAAAGGTGGCAATAACTGCGACGCCGGAATCTGTGGGGTCTGCTGTCGTCCACGACGCGGTTGGTGTTCCAGTCGAGGACAGAGTTTTCTCGATGAAACTGATGGCGATAAGACTTTCATCCTCAGCCTCACCAACCAGTGTCCAGGCGGCATCTTCAGTAATCGCAGACACACCGGACACCGCCTCATACGGCGCCAACAACGCTACAGCTAATTCATTCGCGGCCGTGGTGGCGGCAGATGTGCTGACTGAAGGTGTCGTCGTGCTGGGGACCGACGCCGAACCAATGCGATCTTCTATACTCGAGGCGTCTAGATTATCCCATTCCCCGATCACACCCGTCAGAAGGTCTCCGCCTCCGTCTGGATTCATGGTAACGGTAGTTGCGCCTGACGCACAGTTCTTTGCGTACCAGATTGAGGCTTCGCCTACTGAACTAAAAATCGAAACGAGTTTCTTCCACGTGTTGCTTTTATTGTCGGTGATACCGCCCGGGTCTGTGAGCCCAGCACCGAATGTCGCAACGGCCGCAATCAAGGTATTGCCCGAGCCCACATTGCTGGGCATGACGAAATCTTGCGTATCGACAAACCCGGTTGCAATGACGCTGGATACCTGGACTCGTCCCACAACTACACCTGCGTTTCAGTTTCGATCGTGGTGATTACCACGCGCGGGATGTCAGTTCCAGCCTTTAACTTCACGCAAACGACGACGGAGCGTACGGAGCCGTCGTCGTTGATAGCGGCGGCTTTTCTTTGCAGGTCCACCTGAATTGCCGCGAGGATTCGGTCCACCCGGCGCGGGACGCGTGCCCCCGCCAGCATTAGGTTTGCCACTCAGACCCCCTGGAGAAACAATAGGTACAGGCTCGGCCTTGCGTCCAAATTCCACGCCGTCAGTAGGAAAGCCAGCGGTCGTGAACAAGTGCTTCTCAAGCGGAACGTTCGGGAACACTTCCATCCCAGCCTGATGAAGCTGATAGACGTAGTCGGCTAGTTCGGTCAGATTGGGCACGGACACATCGCCGTGCCGCAACTCGGCCATCTCTTCGACATCGAACCCGTTCAACAGCCAGAGACGCGGCACCGCGTAGCGGTTGAACACATCCTGGATCATGTCCAGCCATGCGATGATGGACATTTGAAACATCTGGGTCTTATTCCCCGCCAAGGCTTTTGACCCATAACGGTTGTTGTGGCCCAGAATGATGAAGTCCGCGAGACATGTCATCGCGATCTGGTTGTTATAGCGGCCGATGATCGTCGTGGTGTCGAAGGTGCGGCTACCGCCCGTGGACAGAAGTTCCAATGTCCACCCGAACGGCAACAGGATACCCTCTTGTTCGTCGCGGCGAATGTTGCGCACCAGGGTATCCGCCTGGTTCTTGTACTGCACCATCTTCGGAATGTTGGGATTCCAGATGTCAAGTCCCTCGGGCGGCTGCAACATGGGCAATCCGGCAAGGTCGCGCTCGACGCCGACGCCCTCAACTTCCTCGATGCGCTTTTTAAAGAACCACGGTCGATACGAATTCCGAAGAACGCTACGGCCTTCGGGATTGTTCTTGTTGCTTTCGGTTCGAAACAGGAGGGATTTGCCGATGGGAATTGTGGCGGACTTCCCGTTGGCCGTTACCTGGTTGAATGCGCGCACACCGTTGTGGTCGTCGAAGTCCCACTTGAACAAACTATCCTGGGACCGCAATGGGAGTTTCCGCCATCCGACCAGACCGTCCTTGAACTTCGAGGACGATCCATTATCGGCCCGTGTATAACCGTTACGTTTCTTGTAGACCGTCTCCAACCACGCCCACCCGAAGGGGGCCATGGTCATGACCTCGGACATGGTGTCGGTCCAGGTTCCAGACATGTCCTGCATGCATGAGGACAGGAAGTCGGCTTGTTTCTTGTGGGCGTTGTCTTCGCTGAAAGGTTTAACTTTCCACGTGGCGGACCGGATCAGCATGCCGATCGCGAACAACATGGCGCCGACGATGGGATCGTTGTCTCGCATCTCCTTAATGATGCGAATCCCCAGGCGGCCCTTCAGCTGGGGTAGAAACTCTTCGCGGATGATGCCACCGGACTCATTTAGCCCAGAAAACCCGACCTCACTGAAGCCGGCCACTTGATCCGCGGGGCGACGATATTTCTCAATTTTAACCGGCTTGGGCACTGCTTGATCTCCAGTAGGATGTTCCGGTCGGCCCGCCTAGTTGACCGTACACCATTCGCTTCTCAAGTTGCTTGATCAGCTGTTCGGTGGCATCCGGGCCGTCGTCCCAATCCCCTGGAAATTCGTCAAACTGTGCAAAGTAAGTGGGGACCGTTTCTACAAGATGCCGCGCGAATCTTACCACACGGGTGGACGGATCAGCAACTTGCGGTTGAATCCCAATGATCCGCGTCATCTTATTTTGCGCCCCATGTTGCTCGTGCGCGGTAATGGTCGGATACAGCTTCCTCTTCTTCGCCGCCTCCATGATGGTGGGGGCGAGAAGATTCTTGTACATATTCTCCTCGCACGCGAGTTTGCTGTCGAACCGCTCGTATTGATCCAGCAGCCGTTTGATTTGATAGTCCGGCGTTTTCTTCGTCATAACCACGCCGAAGATCTCGATCCACCCATCCGACAAGCGACCACCCGTCACGATGGCGGCATAATCGCGTTTCCCCTTCTTGAACTCACCAGCCTTGGTCCCGCCCGCTGGGTCAATGACGGTGACGATTTCTTCGTATTCCTTAAGACGTTCCCGTGTCCATTCCACGTACTGGAACTTTAATGGGTCAAACGTCTTTTCTTCCTCGACACGCGGATCGTTCATCATCTCGCGTGCGAAGTTTAGAGCACCGACTTCCGGTTCTCGCTTATAGGCGGCCAAGCGTTCGAGGGACCAACCTTCGGGCCACAGGGCCGAGCCGTCGTTCAAGACATTCCCGATGGGGAGACGTTCTTCCTTACGAAGGGTGTTGATGGCTCGCCACAGGAGGCCGTCCCATTCCTTACTTCCTACCAGCGATGCAATCAGACAATCACGGTGGGGCAAGTTGCCGATCACGAACACATCCCAGGTATCGTCACCTAGGCCCATGAACGTGCCGCCGAACCACTTCTTATGTCGGATACGTTTCAGGAAGGTATCTGCGGTCTCCGGCGACTCCGGATCGTCCAGAATCGCGAGGTCGGGTCGCCGACTTCCCTTCTTCAGACCGCGCATGCGCGCGCCCGTGCCTTTTGCTAAGACCGTCGCACCGCTGGCAAATGTGATTTGACGGTCCGTCCATTTCTCTAACTGACCTTTGGCGTCGCGGGCCGGTCGTAAATGGGGAAAATCTTCCAGAAGAAGTTCGTTGGTTTCTACTTCCTCAACAATCGTCGCCAGATTGGCTTCCGCGGTGCCTGAGGCCTCTCCAATGAGCAGGATGAAGTACTTGCGCTTATAAGCCAAATGCCATAGAGGTAGAGCGAGGGAGATGATGGTGGTCTTCCCAAACTTTCGAGGAGCAATCCGCGCCACCCGTTTTCCCTTATCCGCGTGGGGGCTCGGGCCGTTACAGGCGTCGAAGAGGTCGTAGTGCATGTCCCCAAAACCCTTTGTAAAGTGTTTGCGGAGATATACACGGCAAAATTGCTCCAGGTCGTTTTCACAGGCTTTCTTTCGCTGATTAGTGGCGGAGGCCGGGCTGGCCATCCGCATACCGAGAATGGCGGGACTAACGTCGATACCGGTGCCTTTTTTGACAAGAGAACCGCGCTTGAGGTCTCCGAGAGTCTTGAACGCCATGGCCCCTATGATAACAAACGATCGCTGCGGTCAATGACTTGTGCGTCAATGGCCCCAGAATCATTCTTTTTCTTGGTGTCGATGTTGATCGAGGCCCACTGTTCTTCAATGCGAGCCAACGTATCCAGGTCGGTCACTTGCACCGCGACCACCGTACCCATCTGTTCCAAGACCTTCCGGAACATCGCCATACTGATCGTACCCTCGTTCTCGATCTGGTGCATGCGATGTATGACTTTACTTACGGATTCGATCATCCGCACCGCGTCCGCGATATCGACTAGTTTCTTGGGCTTCTTGTTTTCGTCCCCGTCCATGTGCCAGGCGAGCAACGCATCGGAGAATAACTCGAACCGCTCGATGAAGTCCATGATCAGGGTGCGCATCAACATCAAGTCAGGTTCAAGATCACGGATGTTGACTTCTTGCTCATGGAGCCGCATCATGCGCTCCACTAACACTTCCTTGTTAAACCCGCCCCACCGTCCAATCTTGTTGCGTCGCTTCGCCCGCTCAATGTCTGCAAGGGTGAAGGGGATCATGGGGGTGTCGGGTTTCGTGCGCGGGGCGACCGTATCGGCCCGTT
>Ga0137374_10000973_pt1 | contig 31753 bp, 26 predicted proteins | sample SagtaG_20_FD_104811 | JGI IMG/M metagenome (GOLD analysis project Ga0137374, IMG submission 104811) | Vadose zone soil microbial communities from Sagehorn Ranch, Mendocino, California, USA - Sage1_R_100_16 metaG | ecosystem: Environmental > Terrestrial > Soil > Vadose zone | place: USA... | reverse complement strand
GCCGAAGTGCGCGAACACGGTGACGCGGTGCGCGGACGCGAGGTCTTCCGCCGCGCGGACCTGAATTGCCTGGCCTGCCACGCTGTCGGCGCCGAGGGCGGGACGACCGGGCCGGACCTCAACGCCATCGGCTCCGGTCAGCCGCTGGAGTTCATCATCGGCGCCGTGCTCGAGCCCAACCGCGAGGTGAAGGAAAACTACGAGTCCATTGAGGTGACACTGAAGGACGGTGAATCCTACACTGGCTACCGCGTCCGCAGCGATGCGAACGAACTGGCGATGCGCGACGTGGCGCGAAACCAGGTCGTCCGCCTCCGCCGCGACCAGATCGTGTCACAGGTTGAGCGCGGGTCAGTCATGCCTTCGGGACTCGTCGATCACCTCACGCGCGCCGAGTTGCGGGACTTGTTTCGATACTTGTCGGAGCTGGGGAGGGCGAAGTAATCAGTAATCAGTAATCAGTGTTTAGTCAGCAGTGTTCGGCATCCGATTCCGAAAGGGCGCTGTGAAGCTAGAGCATTTTGCCTTCTACTGTAGCCGCAGGAGGCCCCTTGTCTCAGTGATTTCTCTGCGGAATTCCCGGATTCTATGGCGACGGTTTTATTGAAACTGCTCTAAAAACTGCATACTGATTACTGATTACTGATTACTGTTTGCTGTTTACTCCCCGTCGAAACCTCGCCCCGTTCGGCCCACGCCACCCGGCCGTCTCACACCTCGAGCACCTTCTCGAACTTCGTCAGGTTGCGCGGGCCATTGGCGGTGATCAGGGCCAGGTCCTCCAGACGAACGCCTCCCCCGAGCTCCCGGTAGTAGAGGCCGGGTTCGACGGTCACGACCTGGCCGGAGCGCAGGATGTCCTTCGACACCGGGCCGATGCGCGGACCTTCGTGCAGTTCCAGGCCGACGCCGTGGCCGGTGCCATGGAAAAACCCATGCATGCGTCGGTTTTTGCGGCCCGTTTTGAAGCCCTCGCGCTCGAAGAATTCGAGGATTCTGGCGTGAACTTCCTTCGCCCTGGCGCCGTCGCGAAGGCTTTTGAAGGCGACCGCCTGCCCGCGGCCTACTGTGTCGTAAAGCTTGCGGATGGCATCGCTGGCCCGGCCGCGGACGACGGTGCGGGTGATGTCTCCGAAATAACCGGTCTTCTGCGAGCGCGGGAAAACGTCGATGACGATCGTCTCGTGGGCGCGCAAAATGCCCGAGCCGCGTTCGTGTGGATCGCAGGCCTGCCGGCCGCCGGCCACGATGGTGTGGCGCGGCAATCCGCCCGCCTGGATGATGGCAGTGTCAATGATGGCCCGGAGCTTCTCGGAAGTCAGCGGGTTGTTGTGGTAGACGAGGCGGCGCTTGCGGTCGATCCGGGAGTTCTTCAGCGCGTGGAGGCCTTCGGCCAGGCCGACCTCGGCCATCATGAGGGCGGCGCTGATCTTCTTCACCTCGGCGGCGGACTTGAGTTGGCGCTCAGGGAACACGAGGCTGCCGGCGGGTTTCACGCGGACCTTCAGGTCGCGGAGTTGGCGGGCGAGGCCGAACGGGAACTGGTCGGGAACGTGGACACGTTTGATGCGGTGGGTGGCCAGCAGGTGCCGGATGGCCTGGGGAAGGCCAGTTTTCTTCGCGCCGGCCTTGCGGAGCCGATCCTGAATCCTCGTGAGCGAGACGACGCGGCAATGGGGCGCCGCCTGGCGGGCGCGGTCGATTTCCAGATCGCTCAACACGATGGTCGGACGGCCGTTGGCGCGCAGGTAGATGAACGGGTCGGGCACGAACATGCCCACGGCGTAGAGCATGTCGGCGTCGTTCTCCGTGTCGGCGACCATCAACAGGTTTTCGCGGCTCATGCAGCAAAAAGTTTTGGCGGACGGCTTCTGGCTAGACCCCGAACAGGCGGTCTCCCGCATCCCCAAGCCCCGGCACGATGTAGCCCTTTTTATCCAACCGCTGGTCGATGGCTGCCGTGAAAACGGCCAGTCCCGGAAACTGCTCGTGTACCCGCGCGATGCCTTCGGGCGCGGCTACCAGGCTCACCAACCGCACGCGTTTCGAGCCGCGCTCGGCCAGCAGATCCAGCGCGGCGACAGCACTGCCCCCTGTCGCCAACATGGGATCAATGAGGATGATTTCAAACGAGCTTAAGTCATCTGGCAAGCTTTTATGATAGGCCGACGCCGCCAAAGTTTTCTCGTGCCGTTTGAGCCCGATGAACCCGACCCGCGCTCCCGGAATGAGCTGCAGGAGCGGGCCCAACATCCCGAGGCCCGCGCGCAATACGGGCACGAGCACCACTTCGTCGCGAAGCCGCACCCCGCGCGTGTCGGCCAGCGGCGTGCGGACCTTCACCGGGTGCGTGCGGAACGAGCGGGTCGCCTCGTACACCATCAGCGCGGCCACCTGCCCGAGCCCGCGGCGGAATTCCTCAGGGCCGGTCCGGCGGTCCCGCAGCCTGGTGAGCGTTTGCTGCACCAGCGGGTGCGCAATGACGGTGACCTGGTTCACGCGCAGCGCCTGTCATCGCACCAACGCCGGCGCCAGATAATACAGCCCTGCCTGCAGCTTCGGCACATCCAGGCCCAGGTCCACCTTCACCGCCTTGCTTTCGGACTTGCCGAGGATGCCGAAGAGGTCCAGCAAATCGAACGGCTCCTGGTACGTGACGAGGTTCGCCTCGGGAATGCCCGCGAATTTGAGCGCGCGCTTGACCGCGGTCTCAAAGCCGCCCAGTTCATCCACCAGCCCCAGTTCGTATGCCTCCGTCCCGGAAATGATGCGCCCGTCGGCGAAATCCGTCCATTTATCGCTCAAGGTCCGGCCGGGGTCGGCGTTGGAACTGTTCTTTCCGTTGGCCAGTTTGCGGCCGTCGGCGACCACCGACTTGAAGCGGTCGTACACTTCGCCGATCATTTTCCGCACCAGCGCCTCTTCCTCCTTCAATTCGGCCGTCTGCTCCGGAGTCAAATTGTCGACCTCCTTCGAAAAACTGAGCATGTCCTTGAACTTGCCGCTGGTGTACGTTATCGGCCGGATGCCCACCTTGTTCATCAAGCCGCGGAAATTCAGAGTTTGGAAGATGACGCCGATGCTGCCGGTCATCGTCAACTCGTGGGCCACGATCCACCGGCACGGCGCGGAAACGTAGTAGCCGCCCGAGGCCGCCAGGGAGCCCATCGACGCAATCACCGGCTTGTTGTGCTTTTGCTGGAACCGCTCGATGGCCTTGGCGATGTCGTCCGAGGCCAGGACTTCGCCGCCCGGCGAATCGACCCGCAGAATCACCGCCTTCACCCGATGGTCCTTTGCGGCGAGCTTCAGTTTCTCTTCGACCGACTTGGCCAGAGTGCGCCCGACCGGCTGGCTGGCGCCCATGATGATGCCCTGCACCGGGATGATGGCGATCTTCTCCCGCGTGGCGTGGCTTTCGACTGTGACCTCCTGCAACCGCGTCCCCGCAGCCAGCCTGCCTCCATCGGCCAGTGACAGCACCACCCTCAGGACGTTGAATCCAAGCAGGCCGAGCAGCAGCACCCCGAGAATGATTGCGGCAATTCTCCACCCGGACCCTTTTTTCTCTTTGCGCGGCGCGACGCCAACCGCGGTCGGCGCGCCGGAAGACGCCGGGCGAGGCGTCACCAGAGGCGGAGGGATCGGCGGCGGTGAAGAAGGTGAATTGGGCTGTGAAGAGTCGGTTTCCATATCACCCGCAGGTTAATGAACCTCGCCAAGGCCGGCAAGATTTGAACTCGGGCCTTTTTCAGTCCCTTCTCCTGCCGCCATTCCCAAATCCACACCGTAGCCACCGAAACCGCTCAGCCCCGCCCAATAGTGTCGAAGCAGCGAACCCCTTAATGGTCACCGGAAGCTGTGGCCGATGACGGGCGGGGCGGCGTTCGCGAAAGCGCTTTGCCGGGCGGCGTCGATGCGCTGGCGGAATTCGTCGGGGTCGATCTGGCCCTGGGCGGCGAGCAGGAGGGGGCGGAGCACGGCCAGGATCCTCGCTGCCCGGGGGAGACGGTTGACCGAGTAGAGCCGGCGCGATTGGACGGCGGTGTGAATATCGCAGACACAGGTCGGTCCGCGGAGGATGTTGATGAGCAGCAGGGCGACGCAGAGCGCCGCGGGAATGCCCCAACCAATCCAGCCCGCCGCGCCGCCCGTGCTGAGCGCCCCGACCAGACACAAAAGGAGCAGCGTGCCGGAGAGCACGTTGAACAACAGTCCGGAGGCAGTCTTGTGGACGGAGACGGAGTGGATGTCGCGGTAATAGAAACGGCGGTAGGATTCGCTGAAGCCGCTGCTGGCGACGTAAAGCAAATGGTCGGACGCCAGGTAAAGGGTGATGCGCTCGAGGAAATTGGTCCCTCGGCCCGGCAGCTTTTTGTAGGCCGGCGGCAATTGGGTTTTGGGCGCGGGGACAGGCATCAGTCGGCGTAGAAGAAGATGTACACCCACACGGCGATTTCGAGCAGGCTGAGGCCAATCGCCAGCCAGGCGCGGATGCGGGTACGGGGAATAATGCTGCCGGGTTTGAAGAAGGAGAAGATCGCGACACCGATGGCGACGGGCGCGGTCCCGATGACGACCGGGAACAGGAGGAGCGGCGCCAGACAGATGAACAGCGCGGCGCTGTCCCAGACCGCGCGCGACGATTCCAGGTGCGGCAGCCGGCCCTTCTGCTTGCCGGATTGAAGGCAGGCGGGACAGACGTGCTGGCCGTTGAACTCGACGTCGCACAGCGCGCAGAGAAAGCGGCCGCAGGCGTCGCAATGGGTCACGGCTTTTTTCTGCTCATGATAGAAGCAACTGGAAACGCCTTCCTCGACGATGGGTTCGGCGGATTGCCCTGCGGCGGCAGGCTGAAAGAACGCGGGAAAGAGTTCCACCTGCATCAACGCGTCGCATGCGGGACAACGCACGGGCGCGGGGGTATTGCACAACGCGCCGGGGAGGGCGCTGCGGCATTTCGGACAGGCGGCGGCAACTCCCGAGCTCATCGCAGGCAGCAGCGGCGCACGCCGGCTATCGCGTGGGCCTTTGGTGGGGAGCGCATGCCGCTGGCATGCCGGTTTCGGCGGCTCGCCGAAAACTTCGTTCCACACACTTCTACCTTGGGTACCAGGAAGTTTGTGGAACGAGAATCCGGCGGGCCGCCGGATTCGGCACGCGGGCCGCGTGCGCTCCCCGGCGTGCCTGGCGGCACGCTAAAGATATCCGCTATCGCGGCAGCTTGAGCCATAAATACAGCCAGTTCACCACGGCGAGCGCGAGGAAGACCTTCCAGACCGGAGCACGGCGTACTTGGGTGGCCCAGCGCTCGAGCCAGGCGCGGCCCGTGAGCCGCTCGACGCACCACAGGCCAAGCCACCCCAGCACTCCGAGGCAAAGGACAAAGAACAGCGGGTTGAACCGGAAAGCGGCGGCCAAATCGAGGTTGGACCACGCCAGCAGGCTGCGCGTGCAACCGCAAGTGGGGCATGGAATGCCGGTGAACTTCCGCAACATGCACTGCGGAAAGGGAATCTGCCAGCGGACGGCAAACTGCGCGCCCAACGCAAAGCCCACGAACGCAAGACTGATCCAGAGCGGCAGGTGCCGGGACATATGCCTTCCCGATCCAGTCTCAATAACGGCTTGCGGAAGAGAATCCACCGAATTGATTCGCCCCTTGAACCCTTGAACCGAGGTAGGGACGCGCTGCCGCACGTCCAGGCCGACCTGCAGGTCGGCCCTACCAGGTTCATGGAGGGCTTCCACGATTTGAGCATCGCGCATTGGGGCCGTGAACGGCGGCTGCTGGCACGGAGTCCCGGCTTTAGCCGGCGGGACGTCCTGCCGCCTGAAGGCGGGACTTCTTGCAAGAGCCGGTTCATGGAAAGCTTCCACGATTCGAGCATCGCGCATTGGGGCCGTGAACGGCGGCTGCTTGCACGGAGTCCCGGCTTTAGCCGGCGGGACGTCCTGCCGCCTGAAGGCGGGACTCCTTTCAAGAGCCGGTTCATGGAGAGGTTTCGTGTCGGTGCTGTTCATGCTGCAGCCGCCTGGACGGCGAGCGTCGGCGCGGCTCAACCGGCCGGTTTCCGGCCGTGGAAAATGTCATCATAGGCGTAAATAATTCCGCCGTACAAGAGCGTCATCGTCACGAAGATGCCGAGGCACAAGGCAAGGAAGCCGAGGATTTGGATCAAGCCGAGCACAATCAACAGCCCGAACATTCCCCACCAGCATTTGTTGACGACCTTCCGGCTGACGTTGAATGCGGTCCAGAAGTCGTACTTTCGATCCATGATCAGCAGGTAGCTGAAGATCCACGCCACCACGAGATAGATGGCGAAGGGCAGGCCAAGGACCGCCAGGGCGGCGCCGACGATCACCATCGTTTCATTGTTGCTCCCAATTCCGATGAACAAACAGATCCCGCCGGGCACAAACCACATGTAAATGAGCAGCGTCCCGACGACGCTGGCCAGCATGAGTTGAACGAAATTGGAGAAGCCGGAGAAGGCGTCGCCAAACATGCCTTCCTCGCCATGCGCCAGTTTCAAATAGAGCAGGTAAAGCCCGCCCAGCAATGGACCCTGGAGCACCGGGCCGGAGCAATAGCCGAGGACCGGAATGCTGCTGGCGGCGCCCTGGCAAAGCCCATTCACGAGCGTGGCCCCGACCAGCAGCCAGAAGTTGGACTTCATCAACTCCCAGGCCCGGCCGATGCACGAGCCGATCTCGATGGCAGGTCCGCGCGACAGGGCCTGGGAAACCAGGGTCTCGGGATCGACGTAGACGCCAGTCTGCGTTGTGAGCGCCCCGCCGGTGGCAGCGCCCTCGCGCAGTTTCTGGATGAAGCGGGGCTTGCAGCCGGCGCAGACCCAGGTGGCGCCATACTGCATCGCGCTGTCCTTGGGAAAGCGGTTCCCACACTCGACGCACTGGATCTCATCCGCGCCCAGGGGTTGGGCTGCGCCGGCGGGGGCCGCCACGGGCGGCGCCGCCACCGGGGGCGCGGCGCCGGAAGCCGGCCGCGCCTGACGCAACGGCTGCCAGTTGGCCAGTCCCTCGCGCCAGACCAGCGTGTCGGGAGTGATGGTGCCGGCGGCGGCGAGGGCATCGAGTTGCCCGTCGTCCACCGGGCCTTGCTGTTGACCTCCAAGGGCGTAGAACCAGTTCATGGGGATCCTGTGCGAGGATTGCGTGAGGTTGTGTTCAATGTGCGTCCGTGTGAACGGGCGCAGCGTGCCGGGCGGGGAGTCATTTTGCAAAAGGAAAAGCAGCAAAGGAAAAGCAGCCGTGGAACTAAAGAGCGACCGTGAGGGCGCGGGCGCATTGGATGCGGAACTCGGCCAAGTGTAGCCGCATGGGGCCGCGCTTCCTTCCTGTGGATTTCTTCGTCGAAGGCTTCATTCCGTTTCCAGATTTCTAGTGTTGACTCGCCCACGCTCGGGCCATACGCGCAGCTTCGTGACGTTAGTAATAGGTAAACTTTGCCGCCGTGTGCGCCCCGCAAGGCGCACCCTTCTAATTTCTTTTTTCGGCTGGCCATGATTAATCAGCGTTCGGGGTAAAATTCTCGCCTAACGACAAGCCAGCAAGACAAAACATCAATAGCTCGTCTCAACCTAATCCGAATGAAAATAACGCCCGTCAGCCGCCAGGAACTCATCCGCCGCCTTCGCAAGTTGGGCTGGAGCGGACCCTATGCGGGCGGCAGACATCAGCACATGACTAAGGGGAATATTCAACTCACGGTGCCCAATCCTCATCATAGGAAAGACATCGGCGTGCAGCTCTTGAAGCTGGTTCTGAACGAGGCAGGAATCTCCCGTGACGAGTGGTTCAACGCCCGGTGATTAACGCTGGCTTGGATGGCCGCAATGGCGGCAGCCCAAGTCCGCGCTTGAGAGCGAGATTAATCCAATCCACTAACGCCGTCTCCAACTCGGCCAGCGTTTCTTTCTTTGTGGCGCCTGTTACAATCAGGCCGCGGAAGCCGGGGATTCGCGCGGCGTAACCCTCGTCCTCGCCGAGAAAACTAAGCTCAGCGCGTTTCAGAGCCTGGCTACAGTATGTGTTCAGCGGCGCCACGAGGACAGTATCGTCAATTCGCGCCTGTCATTCAAGTCTGTATGTAATGGCTGGAATTGGCCTCCGCATCTTCTTCGCTGTCACCTATGGCGCCGCCGCTCTTGCGCAACCGGCGGCAAGATGGTGAACTCCGCGCCGATGCCGAACGAACTCCTAACAGCCCGTTCAAAAACTCCAGGTGGAGTTGTAGCGGCGGTCTGTGACCGCCGAAATCGGGCCAGAATGCGCAGTTTCTTCGGCGCTCATAGAGCGACGCTACAGTTTTTGCACGGGCTGCTAGCATGAATTACTCGGAACTCCTCGGCTTCGTCGCGCCGGAGACGTTGCTCGTCGTGGCGGCGTTGGGAGCGCTGGCCATCGACCTCACGACGCTTCGCGGCGAGGCCGCCACGGTGCGGATGCGCTGGGGGGCGTGGCTGGCGGCCTTCGCGTGCGTGGCGGCGGGGGCGGCGCTGTATCTCGCGCCGCAAGTGAAGCCCGCGGGATATCTAGACGGGATGCTCGTACTCAATCCGCTGTCGCGGCTGGTGAAGCTGGTGATTCTCGCGCTGACGCTCTGCACGGCACTGGTGTCGCTGGAATCGCGCTTCACGGAGCACGCGGGGGAATACTTCGCGCTGCTGCTGCTGGCGACGGTGGGGATGATGTTCCTCGTCAGCACGGAGAACATCCTGCTCGTGTTCGTGTCGCTGGAATTATTGAGCCTGGCGCTGTACGTGATGACGGCGTTCAACAAACGGAACGTGAAGTCGGCCGAGGCGGCGCTGAAGTATTTCCTGTTCGGCGGGATGAGCGCGGCGTTTCTTCTCTTCGGACTGAGCCTGGTGTACGGGCTTACGGGCGAATTGAACCTGACGAAAATCGCCGCGGCGCTGGCGGGCAAGCCGTTGGATCCTCTGCTGCTCGTGGCGCTGTTGATGGTGGTTGCCGGGTTCGGGTTCAAGGTGGCGGCGGTGCCGTTCCATCTGTGGGCGCCGGACGCTTATGAGGGAGCGCCGCTGCCGAGCGCGGCCTTCATCGCGTCGGGCTCGAAGGTCGCCAGCTTCTTCATCCTGGCGAAGGTGATGATGGTGGGCTTCGCGGGCGCGGCGGGCAGCGGCGCCTGGCGCGGCTACGCGCAAGGCTGGGCGCCGGTGCTGGCGGTGCTGGCGGCGATGTCGGTCGTGCTGGGCAATCTGGCGGCCATCGCGCAAAGCAGCGTGCGGCGGCTGCTGGCCTATTCGGCCGTGGCGCACGCCGGTTACACGCTCGTCGGCGTGCTGGCCAGCGACAAGGCGGACGGGTTGGCGGCCGTGATGTTTTACGTGACGACCTACGCGTTGACGACCGTCGGCGCCTTCGCGGTGGTGGCGGTTGTGCAGGAGCAGGCCGGGGACGACTCGCTGCCGGCCTTTGCGGGACTGAGCCGTCGTTCGCCCGCGATGGCGTTTTGCCTGATGATCTTCCTGCTGTCACTGGCGGGCATCCCGCCGCTGGCGGGGTTCTTCGGGAAATTTTTCCTGTTCAAAGCGGGGCTGTTCGTGGCGGGCGACGGCGCGGCGAGCACGGGGTTACTTTGGCTCGTCATCCTGGCCATCGCAATGAGCGCGGTGTCGCTCTATTACTACTTGCAAGTGTTGAAGCAGGTTTACGTTGCCGCCGCTCCAGTGGATGCGCCAGTACTCGCTCCAGCGACGGCGACGCGCTGGGCGGTCGGCCTGCTGGCGCTGGCGGTCCTGGCGTTGGGCGTGGCGCCGGGGATGTTCCTGGAGCCGTTGGTCGCGGCGTTGAACGTCAGCGGGCGGTAGCGGAAAGGCGCGTATGTCTGTTGAGCCAACCCTCACCCCGGCCCTCTTCCTTTCGGAAAGGGAGAGGGAGAATCGTCGGCCGTCACTCTCGGATTCGAGGTGTCGTGATTGTTCGGCCGCGCAGGGTTTTTCCTCCCTCTCCCCGTCAGACGGGGAGAGGGCCGGGGTGGGGGGTCTTTGGACCCAACTCGATTTCGTTCCGACCTAGCTGAATATGGAAACATCTCCAGCCCCTTCTGCCCACAGTGGATTTGATCCGTCGGCGATACTGGCCATCGAACGGCCGCATCCCAAGCTCATGAAGTACTATTTCATCTGCTGCCTGTTCACCGGACCGCTCTTTCCAATCCTGATCCTGCCCTATTATTTCCGCTACCACACGATGCGGTATCGGTTCGATGACGAGGGGATCTCGATGCGCTGGGGTCTCTTGTTCCGCAAGGAGGTCCTGCTGAACTATGCGCGCATTCAAGACATCCATCTGGTCTCGGGCATCCTCGAGCGCTGGCTGGGCCTGGCCCGCATTCAAATCCAGACCGCCGCCGGCAGCGCGAATGCGGAGATGACTCTCGAAGGGCTGCTCGAATACCAGGCCGTGCGCGACTTCCTCTACAGCCGGATGCGCGGCGTGAAGGAGAAAACCGCGCACCCCGCCGCCAGCGCGCGGACGGCGGCGCCGGGCGCGGCGGGCCTCGACTCAAAGACAGCGGAGGAACTCACGGCGACCTTGCGCGCCGTGTGCGACGAATTGCGCGCCGTGCGCCAGGCGTTGGAACAACGAAAGCCTCCCGGAACGTAGCCCATTTATGTTCACCCCGTTCCGCTCCGCCGTGCTCAAGCTGTTCAAAGTGCCTCCAGAACCTGAGCTGCCGGCCGGCTCGCCCGGCTCGGTGCGGACGTTTCGCGCGGCGCCGAACTTTTTCAAGCTCAAGCTGCTGTTCTGGGGCGCGCGACAGACGGCGGCTTTTGCCGGCCTGGTTGTCTTCATCGTGGCCTGGCAGGTTGCGGCCAGCGGCGTTCCGCGCGGCCTCTTCATCACGGTGAACGTCCTCAAGGTGTTCGGCGTTCTGCTGTTCCTGGCGCAGATTCCTGTCACGTACGCCATCGTCCGGCTCGATTGGGAAATGCGCTGGTACATTGCAACCGATCGGAGCCTGCGCATCCGCGCCGGCATCTGGCACGTGCAGGAGATGACGATGACCTTCGCCAACATCCAGCAAATCTCCGTGCATCAAGGTCCGTTGCAACGGCTGCTGGGCATTTATGACCTGGAAGTTTCCACCGCGGGCGGCGGCGCGCCCGTCCACCCGGCGCACGGCGGCCTGACCAATGCCGGCCATCGCGGCTTCTTCCACGGCATCGACAACGCGCCTGAGATACGCGACATGATGCTCGATCGTCTCCGCCGGCTGCGCGACACCGGACTCGGCGATCCGGACGAGCATGAAGCGGCCGAGCCTCCGGCGGTGCGAGAGATCGAAGCACCCGTGCTCGCCGCAGCGCGCGAATTGTCGCGCGAAGCGCAGGCATTGCGCCGGGCGTCGGCGTGAAACCACGCGCCATCCAGTCGTCACGAACGCCACGGGTCCCCCGTCGGGCAATTCCCGAGCGCGAATGTGTTTCGGTAATTCACCCGAGTCAGGCCGCTGGCTCTTGTCCCGGAGGGACATCTGATAATAGCCCAGCGTTGAAACGCCGGGCTATTCTCATGCTGTCCCTCCGGGACGAGTGATCGTTTGAATTCCGTGAGGACATTAGGGCTAACGCCGCAAAGTCAAATTCATGACAGCACCTTCGCCTGCCGAATCGGCCCGCCTGGCCACCCCTCTGCCCAGATCATTCTACGATCTCCCCGCCGATGTCGTCGCACCCGCGCTGCTCGGCCACGTGCTGATTCGCAACACGCCTCAAGGTCCGTGTGGCGGCCTCATCGTCGAAACCGAGGCCTACCCGGCCGACGATCCTGCGTGCCACGCGTTCGGCGGCAAGACGGAGCGCAACCGCGCGATGTTCGGCCCGCCGGGCCGGGCGTACGTGTATCTCATCTACGGAATGCACCACTGCGTGAACGCCGTCTGCCGCCCGCGCGGCGTGGGCGAGGCGGTGTTGATCCGCGCTCTCGAACCGACGCTGGGCCTCGAACTGATGCGGGCGCGCCGTCCGGTGCATCGGTCCCATGACCTCACCAACGGCCCGGCCAAACTCTGTGCCGCGCTCGGCATCAAGCGTGATCTGGACGAAACCGACTTGTGCGACCCGGCCTCAGCGCTCTACATCGCCCGCAATCCATATTCCGGTGCAACCCGCGAAGAACTGGGACCTGTCGCACGCGGACCGCGCATCGGCATTACGAAGGCCGCTGCGGTGCCGCTAAGGTTTTTCCTGAAACGCAGCGCGTTCGTGTCACGTCGATGAACTGCTCGCGAGTCTGCATGGACGAGGCCAGAGCTTTATGGAGTGCGCCGGCAGAGCGCAGCGGCACAGGCGCTTTGGCTTTGGGCCAACGTTTGTCCTGACGAGCCAAAGCGGTGTCGCGCTTCGCTTGCCACCGCAGTCCAAATTCGCTGCCAGCAAGCCGCACGCTGTCGTCCATCCGACGGATTTCGCAGCAAGGCGCCGGGCTTGACGCGAGACCGGCGCGGCGGGAAGGTCGCGCCAAGCTCCTGACACGCCATGAAACGACGCATCGCCTTCCTCGTCGCCCTCAGCAGTTTCTTCGTCCTCAAGCCCGCCCCGAGTCTTGCAATCGACGCCGGCGTAGCGCGGGTGGACGTGACTCCTTCGGAACCCATCCGGCTCACCGGCTATGGCGGGCGCAAGACGAACAATGTCGGCGTCGAGCAGAAGCTCTGGGCCAAGGCCCTGGCCCTCGGCAGCGACCGTGAAGGGCCGGCGCTGCTTCTGACGCTGGACAATTGCGGCATCGCCGAGTCCACGTATCGCGAGTTGGTCGCAAGGCTGACGAAAAGGACCAGGCTCAAGCAAGCCGGCATCGCGATCGCCTGCTCGCACACGCACAGCGGGCCTTGCACCACCGATTGGGCGCCGAACATCTTCTCGTCGGACATTTCGCCCCCGCAACAGGCCGTCATCGACCGTTACACCTGGGAATTGATCGGCAAACTGGAAGATGTCGCGCTCGCGGCATTGAAAGATCGTCGGCAGGCCCAGCTTTCATGGTCACAAGGCCAGCTCGGCTTCGCCCGAAACCGCCGCGTGGTCGTGGGCAACACGGCGCGGTTCGGCGACAATGCCGCCGGCCCGGTCGATCAGGCGTTGCCCGTTCTAAAGATCACGGATCCCGACGGCAAGCTCCGTGCCCTCGTCGCCAACTACGCCTGCCATTGCACCACGCTGGGCGGCGAGTTCAATCAAGTCTGCGGCGATTGGGCCGGCTACGCTCAGGAGGCCATCGAGCGCGAACATCCCGGCGCCACCGCGTTCATCACCATCGGCTGCGGCGCGGACGCCAACCCCTCCCCGCGCGGCGGCCCCGACGGAGGCCTCGCTCTGGCCAAACAGCACGGCGCGGAACTCGCCGCCGAGGTCCAGCGACTGCTCGGCCTCACCTTCACGCCACTCGGCGGCAAGCTCACCACGCGGCTCAAGGAAGTTCGCCTCCCGTTTGGCCCGCACTTCACCCGCGACCAATTGCTGGCGCGGTCGACGAACTCCGGCGCCGTCGGTTACCACGCCCGCAAATGGCTCGCGCGGCTCGACCGCGGGGAAAAGATGCCGGATTCGCTCTACTACCCGATCGGCACCTGGCAGTTCGGCGACGAATTGGCGCTGGTCTTCCTGCCCGGCGAAGTCGTCGTGGATTACGCGCTGCGGCTCAAGCGGGAGTTCGATCCGCAGCGCCTGTGGGTCAGCGCCTACGCCAATTACGTGCCCTGCTACATCCCCTCGCGCCGCATTCTCGCCGAGGGCGGCTACGAAGCGGAAGACTCGCTTTGGTACTACGACCGGCCAAGCCGTATCTCGACCAACGCCGAGGAACTCATCATCAAGACCGTCCACGAATTGCTCCCAAAACAATTCCAGGCCGACCTGAAGAAGGCCGAGTTTCCCGACCCGAAAACGCCGCAACAGGCCCTCGGCACGATTCGCACGAAGGCCGGCTTCACGGTCGAACCGGTCGCCAGCGAGCCGCTCATCGAATCGCCCGTCGCCATCGACTGGGACGCGCGCGGGCGGCTGTGGGTGTGTGAGATGTATGACTATCCGACCGGAGTTCCGAATGACGAATTCCGAATGACGAATGGCAGGAAGGCGCGGAAAGCAACTGACTCAACGAACACCAATTCGTCTTTCGACATTCGTCATTCCTCATTCGGCGGCCGAATCAAGATTCTCACCGACACCGATGGCGACGGCCGTTACGACAAGGCCACGCTGTTCCTCGACAAGCTCGCCTTCCCCACCGGCGTCATGCCCTGGCGCAATGGCGCATTGATCTGCGCCGCGCCGGACATTCTCTTCGCCGAGGACACCGACGGCGACGGCCGCGCCGACGTGGTGCGCACCAACTTCACCGGCTTCGCCACGCACAACTATCAGGCGCGCGTCAACGGCTTCCGCTGGGGCCTCGACGGCTGGTTGCACGGCAGCAGCGGCCTGTTTGGCGGGAAGGTCAAGAGCCTGCTCACTGGCAAGGAAGTCGATCTCGGCGGACGCGACTTCCGCATCCGGCCCGACACGGGCGAGATCGAGCCGCTGGCCGGCGTCAGCCAGATGGGCCGCGTGCGCGACGATTTCGACAACTGGTTCGGGAACGACAACAGCACTCTCCTCTGGCACTACCCGCTGCCCGACCATTACCTGCGGCGCAACCCACACGTCACCTACCCTGACCCGCGCGTCAACGTAGCAGCCGACGTTAGGAGGCTCACTTCAACTCGGAACTCGAAACCCGGAACTCGGAACGAAGATCAGAGCCTCCTCACGTCGGCTGCTACGGACCCGAACAAGCTCTTCCCGATCAGCCGCACCCTCGAACGCTTCAACAGCCCCGAGTCCGCCAACCGCGTCACCAGCGCCTGCGGCCTCGACATCTACCGCGACAACCTCCTCGGTGCCGAATACTACGGCAACGCCTTCATCTGCGAGCCGGTCCACAATCTCGTCACCCGCCTCGTCTTGGAGCCGGACGGCGTGACCTTCGCCGGCCGGCGAGCGGACGACGAGCAGCGCGGCGAGTTTCTGGCGAGCGCCGACAACTGGTTCCGTCCCGTGCAAGTCCGCACCGGGCCCGACGGCGCGCTGTGGGTGGTGGACATGTATCGCTTCGTCATCGAACACCCGCGCTGGATCGCGCCCGAACGGCTGAAGACCCTCGACGTGCGGGCTGGAGCGGACATGGGTCGCATTTACCGGGTGTATCCGAAGGGGGCGAAGCTGCGGCCCATCGAGAACTTCAACAATCTTAGCGACGGCGCACTCGTCAGGAGCCTCGGCACGTCAAACGGGACGGCGCGTGATTTGGCTCACCAAGAACTCGTTCGTCGGTCTGAAGAGGTCACGGCCAAGGGTGACTTCGCACAATATCCGCCGAAAGAGCCGTGGCACTATTCTGTCCTTGAGGGCCTCAGCGAGATAGCCACGTCCAGCCCTTTCCCGGCGTCCAGAGTTCAAGCGTTGGCGGCAAGCGGTACCCTTGGTAGATGGGGAGCGGCCCTTTCCCGTTCCCTTCGGGTAACTGTGACGAATGCTCACCCGGGAGTGAGAAGTCGGGCCGCGCAAGTCATAGTGGGATCGGAATTGATAACGTTCCTCGAAGCTCAGCTTACCAATTTGGTCAGCGACCTCAATCCAGCGGTTAGGTTCCAATTTGCCCTTGCACTTGGTGAATGGAAGTCTCCGGAGGCAAGCGATCTGCTTGGACAACTCGCTGTGACGGAAGACCAATGGATTCGTGCGGCCGTTCTCAGTTCCGCGACCAACAACCCGGGCCACCTTTTCGAAACACTCCTCGCCCAGAATTCCTCGATGGATGGTGGATTCGCCGGTCAGTTAATGACCACTGCCGCGCTTGCCTGCTACGAGGGCCACTGGCGGATGATGCTCAATTCCATCACCCCTCCCCCTGGAATCCCAACGCAGCCTTGGCACTGGGTCGCATTGTGCCACCTGCTTGATGCGCTCGAACGAAACCACATCAGCGCAGGTTCCCTCGCAACTAACTCGGATGTTGCAAGCCAGCAAGCTGCGAGGCGGATTCAGCTGTGCATCGATACGGCACGACATCTCGCTACGGACACGAGCGCTGGCGAAGCCGTGCGAGAGTGTGCCATCCGCCTGATCAGGCATGATGAAAAGGACCGAACCGCACAACTCACCACGCTGTTGCAGCTCATCCAGCCAGGTAGTCCGCCACGGCTCCAAGCCGCCGCTGCCGATACGTTGCGCCACTTGCGTGGCGTTCAAGTGGCGCAAATGTTGTTGAAGGATTGGAATCAGAACTCCCCGGCCTTCCGCACGACGGTGATCGGACTACTCACGAGTCGCGATGTGTGGACGGAAGAATTACTCAATGCAGCCGAGCATGGAGTGGTGAATGCGAATGAGATACCGCTCGCAAATCGCCAGCGTCTGAGAGCACATGGCAACGCTGCACTGCGCGAGCGTGCGTTGAAACTCTTCGAAGTGAATCACTCGGTCAGCCGTGCCGAAGTTTTGACTGGATTCCGTGACTCCGCGTCGTTATCTGCGACCCCAGATCGTGGCGCTGTAGTATTCGATCAACACTGCGCCCAGTGCCACGCGTATCGCGGCCACGGCCATGCCGTCGGGCCGAACCTTGCCGAATTCGCGGGCAAAAGCGCGGCGGATTTCGTGCAAGCCATCCTCGATCCCAATTCGGCCATCAACCCGAATTTCCTCGCCTACAACATCGAGACGAAGGACGGCCGCAACCTGAGCGGCATCGTGCGCGGCGAGACGGCCAGCGGACTGACGCTTGTGCAAGGCGGCGGCGTGCAAGAGCAGATTCTGCGCGCGGACATCCAGGAAATTCGCGCGTCGAACCTCTCGCTGATGCCCGAGGGATTGGAGCAGGCGCTGACGCCGCAGGACGTGGCCGACCTGATCGCCTGGATCAAGCAAGCCGCGCCCGCGCCCTTCGGCCATGCCAGCGCGAATCCCGACCTGGCCGCGAAGAACCGCGCTGATTTCCTCAAGTCCGGCGCGAGCAGTGTCGCGAACGTCAGCGCCGCCTCGGAGGCGCTGCCGTATCGAAGCTGGATCGGCACGTTGCCGATGGCCTACTGCCGCCAAAGCGTGGGTGTGAACCGGCTGGCGTGGGAGTCGACACCAGCGCGCCCCCTCACCCCGCCTGCGCGGCCGAAGCCGCTTCGGCGCGGCGAAGGCCCGGCCCTCTCCCCCTCGGAGGGGGAGAGGGAGAATCGTGGGGCAGCCGGTGAGCGAACGGCCGCATTTTATTTTCCGGCCGCGATGGGATTTCTTTCGCAGCCGTCTGGCGGATTCACCCTCCGAGTCAATGGAACGGCACTGCTCGACTTCAACGTATCGCTCGCTGACGAGACATGGCAAAGCCCTGACGGCCGCGCGCGGATGAGCTACACGGTGACGGAAGCGAACACGGAGGACAGTTGCGGAGTACTCCGGATCGAGGTCGACACTGACCTCGAGAAGCCCAGCGAACCGGCGCGCTTCGAGGTCATTGGCTCCGACTCTAGAAGCCAGCGCTGGTTCGGGATCTACGAACTCAACGTCGGACGTTGAGGCGTCGGGATCGTAGCGCAGACAGCCTTGACTGCTGTTTCGCCGACTGCCAGTCGGCGGACGCGCCGCCCGTGGATCTGCGTCCCGTTTGCTCCACACGGACCGGCGGGTTGGCAACCCGCGAAACAGCAGGCTGGGCAGCCTGCGCTACAATGACTAAACTTCTGAATCATGAACGTCGAAAACAAAATCGCCCTCGTCACTGGGGGCACCAAGGGCATCGGCGCCGCCACCGCGCTCGCGCTGGCTCGTGACGGCGCCGACGTCGCCATTAGCGCGCGGCACGAAGACGCCGAGGCGCAGTCTACGCGCGACGCCGTCCGCACGCTCGGGCGCCGGTGCGAGTTCATCAACGCCGATTACGCGAAGGCTGACGATGCCGCGCGCTCCGTCGAAGAGACCGTGAAGCGCCTCGGCGGCATCGATGTGCTCGTTCATTCCGCGGGCGGGCCGGTGAACGGCGGACTGTTCGAGATTACGCCCGATAAATGGCACGCGGCGTTTGACGTGCACGTCCACGCAATCTTCCACCTCTGCCGCGCCGCGATCCCGCACCTGCGGCCGAAGCGGGAAGGGGCCATCGTGCTGGTCTCCTCGACGGCGGGCATTCGCGGCATTGTCACGAACATCGCCTATCAGGTGGCCAAGGGGGCGATTCCGCAGTTCACCCGCGCGCTGGCCCGCGAGTTCGCCAACGACAACATCCGGGTCAATTGCGTCGCCCCCGGCGTGGTGCGCACCGCGTTCCACGCGACGATGACCGAAGCGCAGCGCAAGCTGAACTTGGAGCAGCGCATCCCATTGCACCGCGAGGGAACGCCGGAGCATGTCGCAACCGTTATTGCCGAACTGGTGAAGAACGATTACGTCACCGGCGAGACGTTCACGGTGGACGGCGGGCTGACGATGCGAATTGCATAAAGCGGGTTCCGAGTTCCGGGTTCCGGGTTCCGGATTCCACGTCCTCGTCCAACTCGGAACCCGGAACTCGGAACTCGGAACAATTTCAAACGGCTTGCCGCCCCGGTGACTCTTGGCTAAAAGAAACCCTCTTTTTGAACTGACACCCGAACCTTCACCACACCATGCCTTACAAAGACGTGACTCCTCCTGCCGGCGGAACGATTTCCATCAGAAACGGCAAGCTGACCGTGCCGGACAATCCCATCCTCCCATTCATCCGCGGCGACGGCACCGGGCCGGACATTTGGGCGGCGAGCGTGCGCGTATTCGACGCCGCTGTTCAAAAGGCCTATGGAGGGAAACGGAAGATTTACTGGTTCGAGGTCTTCGCGGGCGAGGTGTCGTTCAAGAAATTCAATGACTGGTTGCCCGAGGACACCATCAAGGCGTTCCAGGAATTCCTCGTCGGCATCAAGGGCCCGCTCACGACGCCGGTCGGCGGCGGCATCCGTTCGCTCAACGTCGCGCTGCGCCAGATGCTCGACCTCTATGTTTGCTTGCGGCCGGTGCAGTGGTTCACGGGCGTGCCGTCGCCCGTCAAACATCCGGAGAAGGTGGACATGGTGATCTTCCGGGAGAACACGGAGGACATTTACGCCGGCATCGAATTCGCCGCCGGTTCGACCGAGGCGCAAAAGGTGCTCGATTTTATTGCGAAGGAATTCCCGAAGGACTTCAACAAAATCCGGTTTGGCACGCCAGCGAAGTCGGAGGAATTCTGGAAAGCCGTCGGCGCGCCCGGCATCGACTCGAGCGTGCGCGTGGGGGTGGGCATCAAACCGGTGAGTTGGTCGGGCACGACGCGTCTGGTCCACAGCGCCATCGCCTATGCGCTCAAATTCAAGCGCAAGTCGGTGACGCTCGTCCACAAGGGCAACATCATGAAGTTCACCGAGGGGGCCTTCCGCGACTGGGGCTACCAGATCGCCGGCCAGTATTTTGGCGAGAAGGTTTACACCTGGGCGCAGTGGGAGAAGACGAAGCAGGAGAAAGGCGAAGCCGCCGCCAACGACGAACAAAAAGCCGCGCTCAAGTCCGGCCGCCTGCTCGTCAAGGACGCCATTGCCGACATCACGCTTCAGCAGGTGCTGACGCGGCCGGAAGATTTTGACGTGCTCGCCACGCTGAACCTGAACGGCGATTACCTCAGCGACGCGCTCGCCGCGCAGGTCGGCGGCATCGGCATCGCGCCCGGCGGCAATATCAACTACATCACCGGCCACGCTATCTTTGAAGCAACGCATGGCACTGCCCCGAAGTACGCGAACCTGGATAAAGTCAACCCAGGGTCAGTTGTCCTCAGCGGCGAAATGATGCTGCGTTACATGGGGTGGACCGAGGCGGCGGACCTGATCCTCAAGGGCCTCAATGGCGCCATCGGCAGCAAGCGCGTGACCTACGACTTCGCGCGGCTGATGGACGGCGGCACGGAAATCAAGTGCTCCGAATTCGGCGACAACATCATTGCCCACATGTGAAGCAGAGCGTTGGCGATGAAATCCCTGCTGGCTTGGATATCTCATTCCTTGCGCGAGATGCTTGCAGCTTGTAGCCGCCGACGTGAGGAGGCGGACTTGATTCCCCGCTGCATCCGTCCGCCTATCCATGACGCCGGTAGGGCGAGGCTCCTGCCGAGCCGTGATCAAACCGGAAGTTTCGGCTCGGCAGGAGCCTCGCCCTACCGGGTCAAGGTGAAGATGCCCGGCCACAGGCCGTCGTTCCACTTCACGTCGGCGGCTACGGCGCGCCCGATCCGAAACGGGGCCCTCACCGCCGCGTGCTGGCCGCCAGCCATTCGAGGTAGCGGCCCGTTCCGCTGCTCAGCGGGAGGACGAGGAACTCCGGCGTGTCGTAGGGGTGTGCTTTCAGGATGAGACTTTCCAGCGCCGCGAGGTGAGACTTGCGGGTCTTGAGGACGAGCAGCACTTCGGCAGCGCTTTCGAGTTTCCCCTGCCACCAATAGTGCGACTCGACTCGCGGAACGAGGTTCGCGCACGCGATGAGCCGCGCGGCCAGCGCAGCGCGAGCGAGGGCGCGCGCGGTCCGCAGATCAGGCGCAGTGACCAACACGAGAGCAAACGAGGCGGCGGAGCGCATGGAGGAGAGGGGAAGGCTTTTTGACGGGGGAAGCAAGCGCAGGCGGAGACGCCAGTTGAAACGTTGAAGCGTTGAAGTGTTGAATCGTTCAAGCGTTGAATCGTTCAAGCGTTGAATCGTTCAAGCGTTGAATCGTTGAATCGTTGAAAAGTTGAAAAGTTGAATCGTTGAAGCGTTGAAACGGGCGGGCGGAGTAACCGATTTAACGATTCAACGATTCAACGGTTTAACGATCTGAAGCGTTCTGGCCGAACATTCCAGTTGAGCCGCGCGCGGCATGGGCTACCTTCAACGCAACGCTTGCGGAACACGACGTTCAAACTTCTGCTGACCTTCGCGGTCTGCCTTCTCATTTCTCACGATGCGTTGGCCCGGCGCGGTTACGTGCGCACGCGCCAGGGGCGCATCGTGGAGGGCCACATGCGCTTCGAGTCCAACGCGGTGGTCGTGGTCGATGCGGCCCGGGAGTTGTGGGCGGAGGTGGCGCTGACAAACATAGCGGCGCTGGGTTTCGACTCGGCGGCAGAGGCGGTGGTCGAGGCCAAGCCGGATTCCGTCGGGTCGTTGCCCGTGCCGTGGGAGAGCGAGGACGTCGGGAGCGTGCGTGAGCCGGGCGGCTCGGAGTTCAGAGGCGGAATCTTCCGCGTGCGAGGCACGGGCACAAACGTGCTGGCGGACGGGGATTCATTTCATTTTGTTTGCAAGCGGGTGACCGGAGAGAGCGAGATCGTCGCGCGTGTGTTGCACGTCCAGAACACCGATCCCTGGGCACAAGCCGGCTTGATGTTTCGGGAGAGTCTCGCCGCGGATGCCCGGCACGTATTCCTGGCGGTGACGGCGTCGCGCGGAGGTGTGCTGGCGTCGCGCGAACGCAAAGGGGGCGACACGACCGTGCAACTCGACCAGCCGATGGTTCGGGGCTATTGGCTGAAGCTGAAGCGGGACAGCGAGAAAGTGCTGGCGCTCGCGTCGCCGGATGGCCGGCGCTGGCGGATCGTCGAGCGGCTGACGTGGCCGATGGAGGAGGAGCTTTACGCGGGCCTTGCGGTGGTGAGCGCGCGGGAAGGCGTGCGGGGCGAATCCATCTTCGATCAAGTCGAGGAAGGCGCGTCGTTGCGCAATCGGGCCTGGGTGCCTCAGGTCGAGTTGAAAAGCGGCTCGACGCAGGCCGGCTACATCGAGCGGATGGATGACACGGCGGTCTGGTTCGACGCGGCGGAACGGCGCGCGCCGGTCTCCGCGCACGGCGTGGCGCTGGTCCGTTTTCAGCCAGTGCCGCTGAGGCTGGCGACGTTCCTGGCGGCGGGGCGCAAAGGCGTGCTGCTGGGAACCGGGGAATTCATCGAGGGGGAGTGCGGGGGCATCGCCAATAATCGCGTGACGATCAGTTCGGTGCCGCTGGGGCTGAGGCGGTACGACGTGAACAACGAGGTCATCGCGCTGGTGCTGGGGAAGCGGGCGGTGCTCCCGCGGCGAAACTTCGAAGTGACGACGACGGACGGTGCGACGTGGCTGGCGTTGGACGTGGCGCTGGACCGGGAGGGACTGGTGCTGCGAGAACCGTATTTGGGGACACGGCGAATTTTCATGCACGAGATCGCCGAGGTGCGAAGGGGGTCGTGAGGCTATGCTCAAATCTCCCTCCGGGAGATGGGGGAACGAATTGCCGTCGCTGCTTGAGCAACGGAAGACAGAGAGACTGCAAATCTCCTTTGGCCGCTTCGCGGCCGGGGCAGGCGGGACGCCTGCCCTACTTTGGCTGCCGCGGGCGGACGCGGAAGACGAAGAACAGTTCGTCGAGGACTCGTTTGTAGGAGATCCGCTTCAGCTCTGCAGCGTCCGCAAGCCGCGCGACGCCGATCCCGTCCGCGATGGTCGGCGCGCGGGCGCCGCCGAATATTTTCGGACAAAGCGTGAGGTGAAGCTCATCGACCAGCCCGGCGCGGAAGAGGGCGTCGTTGAGTTCTCCGCCCCCTTCGCAGAGCAGGCGCCGGACCTTCCACTTCTGGCGTAGATGGCGCAATGCCTTGTCGAGGTCTATCTCTCGCTCGCCGCAAATGACGAGATCGTCGGCGAGGCTTTGCAGTCGGCGGAGTTTGCCGGCCGGGGCGCGTTCGGTGGTGAGAAGGATGATGGGCGAGAACCGGTGGCGAAAGATTGCAGCGCCGGGATCGATGGAAGCGGCGCCGCTGGCGATGACGCGAAGGTTGAATTCGGCGAGGCCGCGGCGGAGCCGGAGGCGCTGGTAGCGCGCCCCGCCGGGACCGAGCCTTGCCTTTGTTTCCTCGATCGTGCGGGCGCCGGCCATCACGGCGTCAGCCGTGGCGCGCAGTTCGTAGAGATGTCGCAGGTCGCGCGGGCTGCCGAAAGTGGTGACGGCCCGGTTGGCGGTAGCGATCTTGCCATCGGCGGTCATCGCCATGTTGACAAGAACGAAGGGGCGCGCGGCATTCACAGAATCAGCATCGCGTCGCCGTAGCTGAAGAAGCGGTAGTGTTGCGCGATGGCTTCCCGATAGGCGGCGAGCACAAGGTCGCGCCCGCGCGTTTCGCCCGGCGCGGCGAAGGCGCTGACGAGCATCAGCAACGTGGAGCGAGGCAGGTGGAAGTTGGTGAGCAGCCCATCGACCAGGCGGAACCGATGCGGTGGGCGAATGAAGAGGCGTGTTCGCCCCGAGCCTGCGCAGGCCCGGCCATCGTTTTCAGCCGCGACGGTTTCCAGCACTCGCGCCGAGGTCGTTCCGATGGCGATGACGCGCCGGCCTTCGGACTTCGCCGTGTTCAGCCGCGTCGCTGTTTCTTCTGAAACGATGAATCGCTCCTCGTGCATCACGTGCTCCGAGAGTTCGTCGGACTTCACCGGCGCGAACGTGCCCAGGCCAACGTGGAGCGTGACATTGCAAATCTGCACGCCCGCCCGGCGCAGCGTTCCGAGGAGAGCAGGAGTGAAGTGCAGCCCGGCCGTCGGCGCGGCGACGGAGCCGGGCTCGTGCGCGTAGATTGTCTGGTAACGATCGAAGTCGGCTTCGTCCGGTGAATCGCGTTTGATGTACGGCGGCAATGGCACGTTGCCGAGAAGCGCGAGTTCGTCGAGGATGTTCTCGCAGCCTGCGAACACGAGCCGGCGATGGCCCTCGGCATTCACATCCATCACTGTTGCGCTCACGCTGGAGGAATCTCCGGCGCGAGTCCTGAAATCGATTTGCGTTTGCGCGCGTGCCCGTTTGCCGGGGCGCAGCATCGCCCACCAATCGTTGCGCGAGTTTTCTTCGAGCAACAGCACCTCGAACTCGCCGCCGCTCCGGTGATTCCTCCCCGTCAGCCGCGCGGCGATTACTTTGCTGTCGTTCCATGTGAGCAGATCGCCCGCGCGCAGGAATTGCGGCAGATCCTTGAAACGGAGATGCGTCACCGCGCCGTCACTCCGCCGCAACACAAGCAGCCGCGAACCATCTCGGTCCGGTGCCGGTCGCTGCGCCACGAGATCCGATGGCAATGGATAATCGAAGTCGCTCGCGAGCACGGCAAAGATTTAACTTGCGGCAGTGAACAAATCACCCCAAAATCCGATGCAGTTCTTTGCAATGCAAAGAAGTTCGGGTTGTGAATATCCCGTGCAGTTCTTTGCAGGAAGCGCAAGTTCGGGTTGTGAATAAGGTGTGGATAATTCGGCCCGTTTTTTTTATTGACGGGCGGTGGGGCAAAGTGGTTTGTTAAGGGGCGTTGTGGGGAACGATGGTGCGGTGACCCAAAATGCATGCCGGACTCAGAACAGAACGGAACCTGGTTCAACTCGTACTACGAGAACATCGTGGACGAAAAAAGAAGGGTTCAAGTCCCCTCGGCCTGGAGGCGCGGTGCGACCGAGACGGAGTTCCTGGTGTTGCTCTGGCCAGTCGGCCCGCAGAAGAAGATTTGCTTGATGGTCCTGCCGCCGCCCGCCGCGCAGCGGCTTACCGAGCGCATCACGGCGATGCCCTTCGGCGACGACCGGGCCGAGTCGCTCCGGCGCTATCTGGGCCGCAATTCGCAGATGGTCACGTCCGACAAGGCCGGGCGCATCACGCTGCCCGAGCACATGGCCCGCGCGGCGGGCATCGAGAAGAAGGTTGTGCTGGTCGGGATGTTCGATCGGTTCCAGATGTGGTCGCCGGAGCGCTTCGAGCCGATTGCCGACGGCGACAGCGCGCTGGGTCCGGACGCCATGAAGCTCATTTGAGGATTATGGGCCTATCCAGGTTACTCGCAGTCGGTCGGAGCGTGCGGAGCGTCACCGGGCAGCCAGCCCGCTACAAGATGACCCAGCAGAACTTGCTGCCGACCTTTGGCGGAGCGAAGGCGACCGAAGCGCAGGTTGTGGATGAAGTTTCGCCAGCCCCGGAAGCACCGCCGAAACCGGGGACCGCCCATCCGCCGCCGACGACCGCTGCGGCCGCACCGGCCGGCGCTGGGCGAAGCGAGGCTGAGCCGGACAGGGTGGCCGCGTTTTTGGAAGCGACCAGGAAGCTTCGCCCGTTCGGCGGCGGCGCATGGTTCAAGAATCCATTCGCCCGGGCCGCTTCGCGAAAACAAGAGCACCGGCCAGTGCAGACAGAATTGTCGCTGGATTCGGTGAAACCCGTGAGAAACGACTTGAGCGATTCGGATGTTGAGTCGGGCCGGGCGCCGGGCCAGGCCAGTGGCCCTCTGGGGATTCCAATGGCGCCGAAGTCAGTTCCGGCCCCGGCCATGGCTCCGGCCGCCACCGCCGGCCTGTGGCAACGGCTCAAAGGGCGGCTGTTTGGCGCCCCCAACGCAGACTAAACGCCCATGCGCAGTGCCAGAACACTTCGAGCACAAGCCGGTAATGACAGCGGAAGTGTTGGCCGCCCTGCAGCCGCGGCCCGGCGGACGGTTCGTCGACGCCACGCTGGGTGGGGGTGGGCACGCGGTGGCGATCCTGGCAGCCAGCAGTCCGAGTGGATGGTTATTTGGCTTCGATCGCGATGGCGCGGCCGCGGAAGCAGCCACGCGGCGCCTGAATGAAGCGGGCTTCGCCGGCCGCTTTGAAATCCGGCGGGCGAATTTTTCGGAATTGGCGGAATGCATACCGCCTGACAGTTGCGACGGGATTCTTTTCGACCTTGGGGTCAGCTCGCCGCAGCTCGATCAGGCGGACCGCGGATTCAGTTTTCAGAGAGACGGTCCGCTCGACATGCGGATGGACGTGCGGCAGCCGGTGACGGCCGCCGTGGCCGTCAACGAGTGGACCGAGGCCGAGCTGGCCCGAATCTTCCGTGAGTACGGAGACGAGCCGCAGGCTCGGCGGTTGGCGCGGACCATCGTGCGGGAGCGCCTGGGGCGGCGGATCGAATCGACCGCCCAACTGGCGGCTCTTGTCGAGCGGCTCGCGCCCCGGCACGGCAGAAAAACGCATCCAGCGACGCGTGTGTTCATGGCGTTGCGCCTGGCAGTGAATGAAGAGAGCAGCTCCTTAAAAAGGGCACTGGCGGCAGCCTGCCCTGCCCTCAAACGCGGAGGCCGCCTCGCAGTCATTACCTTCCACAGCTTTGAAGATCGCCTCGTGAAGGAATTCGGCCGCCAGATGAGCCGCGACTACACGTTCGAAGGAACAACCGACGTGCCTGAACTCCGCCGCCCGTGCGCGCCCCAGATGCGCTGGGTGCAGCGCAAGGCCATTCGGCCAGGCGACGCGGAAGTCGCGGACAACCCCCGCGCCCGCAGCGCGCAACTCCGCGTGTTGGAAAAACTGTGAAGCGGAACGAAGGGGTGAAGGGGTGATGGAGTAGTGGAGTGATGGAGTAATGCCGAACGGTTCTCCCCAACACTCCAACACTCCAACGCCCCACTTCTCCCGCCTCTCCCTCATGGCCAAAAACCGTCGCAACCAATCCGGCGCCGTCCGCTTCGTCCCGGCGCTCAAGGCGGTCCTGCTCTGCTCGCTCATCGGGGGCTTTTGCGTGGGGTACGTTCTCCAGAAAAACAAAATCTATGAACTCGGCCAGCAGATTGGCCAGCGCCAGCAGAAGTTGGAGCGGCTGAAGAAAGAGAACCAACTGCTGGCCGATCGCCTCGCCGCGATGCAGCTTCCGCAGCGCCTGGCAGAGCGCGTGCGCGAACTGCGGCTGGGGCTGGTCCCACCACAGCCCAGCCAAATCATCTGGATCACCGAACCGCCCCCCACTCAGACCGCAACGAATGCGGCCGGCCTTTACTACGCACAGGGCCGGCGCGGCTCCCCTGCCAACCCATGAAAAAAAGCGGAGCCTTCTCACCGGCGCCCGTGCTGCCCTCTGATGAGGAACCGAGGGCCCGGGCGTCCGGTGAACTTATCGACTCGGTCCGCCCCGTCCATCGGCGGCGTTTGTTGACGTTCACGGCCGGGGCTGGCCTGGCTCTGGTCGCGCTGGGCGCCTGGCTCTATGGGCTTCAGGTGCTGATGCACGGCACATTCAAGGACGTGGTCGAGGGCAACACCCACCGGGTCTTCCTGAAACAACCCCGCCGGGGGGACATTCTCGACATCAATGGCCACAAACTGGCGACCAGTGAACCGGTTCGGCGCGTGCTGGCCGATCCGAGCCTCATTCACCCCTACGAGGCCGAAGTCGCCCGCGCCCTCTCGCCGTGGCTGGCGATGAGCGAGGAGCAACTCGCCCACGTCCTGCGGCCGGTGCGCACCAACGAACTGGGCGTCGCCTGCACCAACAAGTTCGCGGACTTCAAGCGCAAGGTCACGACCGAGCAATGGGCCCAAATTACCAATGCGATGGCCACCCTGGTCCGCAATCTCGACTTGCCGGGCCTCAAGCGCAGCGAGCGCAACGCCCTCCAGAACGTAGCCCGCCGCGGCGTTTACTCCGAGGACGATTACAGGCGCGTTTATCCGTGTGCCGATCTGGCCGCGCACGTCCTCGGCTACGTGCAGGAAGTCGAGCGGGTCTTCACCAACAGCACGACGCGGGTCGCCACCACCGAAATGCTCGGCATCTACGGCATCGAGCACTGGCTGGACGAGAAGCTCAAGGGCAGCCGCGGCTGGCGGGTCACCGAAACCGACCGCCGCCAGCGCGAAGTCGTCATCCGCCGCAATCAGGAAGTGGACTCCAAGCCTGGCCTCAGTGCCGTCCTGACGATCGACAGCGTCATTCAGAACATTCTCGAAACGCAGCTTGCTGAGGCCGTCAAGAAGTACGCGCCCCGGAGCGCCTGCGGCCTGGTGGTCCGCCCACGCACCGGCGAAGTGCTCGCACTGGCCAGCCTGCCCGATTTCGACCCGAACCAGCCCGGGCGGATCGCGGACGAAGACGTCCGCCGGAACCGCGTCATCGCCGACGTTCACGAGCCTGGCTCGACGTTCAAGATCGTCGTCGTCTCCGGCGCGTTGAACGATCAGCGCGTCACGCTCCAGGACGTGTTCTTTTGCGAGAACGGCTCCTGGATGTACAAAGGCAGACCGTTGCGCGACCACGAGCATTACGGCGACCTGACGGTGGAGAGCATCCTCACCAAGTCATCGAACATCGGCGCGGGGAAGATTGCGGTGATGTGCCTCGGCGAGCAAAGGCTTTACGACTACGTGACCCGCTTCGGCTTCGGCAGCCGCTCGGGCATCACGCTCGACGGTGAAGTCGCCGGTCTGCTGCGGCCGGTGGAGCGATGGGACGGCCTCACGGTCTCGCGCATCCCGATGGGCCAGTCCATCGCGACAACCCAGTTGCAAATGACCATGGCCATGGCCGCCATCGCCAACGAAGGCCGGCTCATGCGCCCGATGCTCATTTACGGATTGAAAAACGGCAACGGCGAGCTGGTCCAGCGCTACAAGCCGCAAGTCGTCCGCGAAGTCATCAGCCCGCGCGCCGCCCGCGCGATGACCACCGCGCTCAAGACCGTGCCGACCAAAGTCGGCACGGCGCCCAAGGCCGAGCTGGAGCATTACACCGTCGCGGGCAAGACCGGCACCGCGCAGGTCGCCGGTCGCGGCGGTTATCAGCCGGGCAAGTACATCTCCTCCTTCGTCGGCTTCTTCCCGGCGGACGAGCCGGAGCTGTGCATCTCGATTCAGCTTGAAGAGCCGGACATTACGAAGGGCTATTACGGCGGGCAGACCGCGGCGCCTTACTTCAAGTCTGTCGCGGAGCAGGCGGCCAATTACCTGAAGCTCCGGCCCGACCGGGATGACACGCTCGCGACCCAAGTCGCCGAGCCGGCGAGCAACACCTCGCTCGACACGGTGTCGATTCGCCCATGATTGGCTGAGGCAGTTGAGGTGGCGCAGTGTTCTGATGCGCCTACTGGCTCTAGAACATTGCCCCGCAGCGAGACGTACAGCCTTTGAATCAAGTCTAAGCAACTTTGACGGCGGCGACCGTCTTACTCTTACTCTTTCTCGTAATCACAATCGCTCGAGGAGAGTGGAGATTAAGAGTAAGATTAAGATTAGGATTAAGCGCCCGCATCGCCGGCCTAATTCAGCGCCAGGAGGGCGAGTCGCCAATGAGGCAAGCGAGCCTCCTGCACCACTGACTCATCCCTAGCTTGAAAATGCCGACCCTTTATTCAGTCGAACTTACGAGCCGCGTCACAAAGCTCGGCGTCGAACGCAATATGCAACTCCGGCAGCTCGTCCAACAGCTCCCCTCGGCCAGCGTCGAGGGAACGCTGGATCGCGAAGTCGTCGGCCTGGCCTACGACTCGCGTCGCGTGACCCCCGGCGTGGTGTTCATCGCCATCCCCGGCCAGAACACCGACGGCCACGAGTACATCGGCGCAGCGCTCGATCGGGGCGCGGCCGCCGTGATTTGCGAACGGGCGGGTATGTTGCCTCCACGCGCCACGCGCATTCGAGTGCCCGACGTGCGGGAGGCAATGGCCTGCGTCGCGCGCAGTTACTATGAGCACCCGAGCGCCAAGCTGAAGGTGCTCGGGGTCACCGGCACGAATGGCAAGACGACCGTCGCCTTCATGATCCGGACGATCCTTGAGGCCGCCGGGATGAGCACCGGGCTCATCGGCACCGTGCGCTACGAGATCGGCGACCGCATTATCCCGGCGGCCCGCACCACGCCCGAGTCACTGGAAGTGCAGCAGATGATGTCCCAGATGCTCAAGGCGAATTGCGAGGCGTGCGTCATGGAAGTCAGCTCGCACGCCCTCGACCAGAAGCGCGTCCTGGGCGTCGAGTTCGACGTCGCTATTTTCACCAATCTGACCCGCGATCACCTCGACTATCATGGGACGATGGAAAATTATTTCGCCGCAAAGCAGAAACTCTTCACGGCGCTCGAACGGGGCGCCAAGAAGGCCGCGGCGGTGATCAACATCGACGATGCTTTTGGCGCGCGCCTGGCCGGTACTACCAAGGTTGAAGTGGAACTCAACTTCGGGTTACGGCAGTCCGCCAGGTTGCGCGCCACTCGAATTGAAATTGGCGCAGACGGTTCGCGCTTCATCGTTGAAGCGCCCGAGCGAAAGTTCGCGCTGCGACTTCCTCTCCTCGGCCGGCACAACATCTATAACGCCCTGGCCGCCGTCGGCGCCTGTCTCGCCCTCAAGGTGGACGTCGTGAAAATCCAGGCGGCGCTCAACAAGATGGCCGCCGTGCCCGGCCGGCTCGAACGCGTGGACTGCGGTCAGCCTTTTGGCGTGCTCGTGGACTACGCGCACACGGACGACGCGCTCCGCAACGTGCTGACCACCCTGCGCGAGCTGACGAAAGGCCGCTTGCTCCTGGCCTTCGGCTGCGGCGGCAATCGCGACGCCGGCAAGCGGGCCCGCATGGGCCGCGTGGCCGCGGAACTGGCCGACTTCACGCTCATTACCAGCGACAACCCGCGCAAGGAAGACCCCGGAAAAATCGCCGCGCAGATCGAGGAGGGTTTTCTCGCCGTTCGCGCCGAGGCGTGCGCCATCGAACTGGACCGCCGCCGGGCCATTCAGCAAATCATCGGCAAGGCCGAACCCGGGGACATCGTGCTCATCGCCGGCAAGGGCCATGAGACCTATCAGGAGTTTGACGACACCGTGGTGCCGTTCGACGACCGCGTGCACGCGGTGGAAGCGCTCGAGACGGTCGGGTTCAAGAGCAGGGGCTGACTCCTGAATGCTCCAATGAACCGGCATTACTCCCAGCGCCGCGAAGCAGGCATTTCTTTGGAGTGCGCGGACTGGTCCGCGCTTTCGGCAGGCGACTTGTCGCCGTCGAATGCGGGCAGGCGTCCAATTCCCCCGGGCCGCGCTGGACGCGGCCCAGCTTTGGCGACAAGTCGCCAAAGCGGCAAAAGCGGTGACAAGTCACCGCACTCCAAAGGTTAAAATCCAAAGCCATCAAGCCATGCCTATGACATCCCCACAGCCAAATGCCGATCCCTTTGCAAGACCGGACGCGCGCTGGTTATTGTTCCTCGCGGGCACGGTCAGCCTTCAGCTTGCGAGCGCGGCATTGTTTGCCCGGTTTGCCGGCGCCGGTTTCTCCTGGCCGGCGTTTCTGGCTTGCCTCCTGCCGGCCTTCTGGTCGGTGTATCTGCTCTCCACGTACCGCTCGTTTGTAGAACGTGTGATCACCTGGGCCGCGCTGGCCGGAGCAATTTATTGGGCGATGCCTGCCCTGGCGATGCTTGGCATAGGAAAAGGAGTATGAGCCTGCATGGATAGGCAACGGCCATATCTGTTTGACTCGTTGAAGTGAGTGGAACCGTGTTCGCTTGAATTCATCGCGGCCGCGTGCCAGGGCGCCTTGCGGGTTGGATCGCCGACGGCGGTGGCCCGGCGGGTCGGTACGGATTCACGCAACGCGCAGCCTGAAGACCTATTCGTCGCGGTGGCAGGGGAACGCTTCGATGGGCACACGTTTCTTTCCGAGGTCGCGGGCAAGCGCGTTGCGGCCGTGCTCATCGAGCGTGCGAAGCTTGCGCACTCAGCGAACCTGCCGCCCGACATCGGCGTCATCACGGTCGAGAACACTCGCTCCGCCCTGGGCCGGCTCGCCGCGCGTTACCGTGCCGATTTCGATCTGCCCGTAATCGCCGTCGGCGGCTCGAACGGGAAGACCACGACGAAGGAATTGATGGCGTCGGTCCTGCGACAGTT
>Ga0137374_10000964_pt1 | contig 31871 bp, 38 predicted proteins | sample SagtaG_20_FD_104811 | JGI IMG/M metagenome (GOLD analysis project Ga0137374, IMG submission 104811) | Vadose zone soil microbial communities from Sagehorn Ranch, Mendocino, California, USA - Sage1_R_100_16 metaG | ecosystem: Environmental > Terrestrial > Soil > Vadose zone | place: USA... | reverse complement strand
CGGTTCCGCCGCCGCCCCCGGTGCCGCCACGTGCAGCGCTTCCGCCACCGCCACCCGCGCCGCTGCTTCCAGCGCTCCCGGCGGTGCCGCCGCCGCCCGGCCCGCTCGTGCCACCCGTGCCGCTTCCGCCGGTCCCACCGCGGCCCGCCGCGCCCATTGGACCGGCGTCGCCCGCAGCGCCGTTGCTACCCGCGCCGCCGGTGGTACCGCCATGACCCGCGGTGCCGGCGTTACCCGTCGTGCCCGCGCCCCCCGTCGTGCCGCCGCGACCCGTGGCGCCGCCTCCATTTCCGCCGGTCCCGCTCGAGCCGCTGCTACCGCACCCGAGGAGGATCCCCAGGCCAAGCACTGCCAGCGTTCGCACGATGTTCTTCATTCCCTTCGCTCCGCGTGTGGTTGCGAGTCGCGCAGCATATGCCGTGCCACGATCGGTGCCGATCCTCTGTATCATCGCACCGCCGCCTAGCCAGAAATCCGGGGAATCAGCTCTTTCCCACTCGAAAATCCAAGACTCAGAGGACCGTGGACCCTGCGATGAATGCGGCGGTATCCCTGTTGGACTCGGGCAACCCTCTCCTCCGCTCTCTCCGCTCTCGCGGAGGAACGGTGTCCAATAGTCGCCGAACGACGAGAACGCCTGGCCCGACGTGCGTGCCGACCGCGGCGGATCCAAGCTTGCTTGCCCAATCCTGAAGTGCAGACGCGGGCCAGCCGCCGCGCTGACCGTGTCCATGTTGGCGTCGGAGACCGCCGCTCGCAGCAGCCTGGATTGCAGCAGCGAGAGCAGTCGAAGCGTACGCCCAGCAGGCGGTCCGCCCTCAGCGCCCGGGTTCAGCGACGAGCGCGCGCGTGGCCGGCGCACTACATACCTTGGTCGAGCACAGTCGGGGTGACATGCTGGTGTTGCATGAGCGACGACGCCTCGGATGCGACGGGGAGCCTGACCCAGCCAGTGATCGATCAACGGGTCGCGAACCACCGGGAGTTCCTCCAATTCGTGGAGCGGCGAATCGGTAACCGGGCGCTCGCGGAGGAGATCGTCCAGGATGCGTTCGTTCGGAGCCTCGATCGCGGCGACGAGATCCGTGACTCGGTGCTCGGGTGGTTCTATCGAGTGCTGCGCAACGCCATCATCGATCGACGGCGTCGGCAAGCGGTCGCGGACCGTCGGCTCGACGAGTTTGCGGCTGAGCTCGAGTCCGGCGGCGACGGCGGGGAGGAACTAGCGGGCGTCGTCTGCCGTTGCGTCGGGCAGTTGGCCGATACGCTCAAGCCCGAGTACGCGGACGCCCTCCGGCGCATCGAGATCGAAGGGGTCCCCGTGAAGGACTACGCCGACGCCGCGGGTATCACAGCCAATAACGCCGGCGTGAGGATCTTCCGCGCCCGAGATGCCCTTCGGAAGCAGGTCGCACGGTCATGCGGGACCTGCGCCGAGCATGGCTGCCTGGACTGCACCTGCGACACGTCCCGTCATTAGACGGGCCTGTAATGCCACGACGCGAACTGCGTCGTGTGTGTAGAGCTCGCGATGAGCGGGCTCCAAACCAGGAGAGGTGCCATGCACAACGAGACGAAAAACGACTGTCAGTGTAGCCAGGCCGCTTGCGATTGCGCCGCGGCGCCCGAGGTCCGGTGCGGCTGCGGCGAGAGCTGCAGTTGCAGTCGTGAGTGCCGCTGCGACGAAAGCTGCGCGCGCTCGGCCAAGCAATAGCGACACACACGCGGCCGGCGATCGCGGCCGCGACGATGGCGTTGTCGCGGCCGGCCCTCATGGCTCGTGCTCCATCAGCATCAACGTGCCCATCATTCCCGCTTCGGCGTGGTCGAGGATGTGGCAGTGGAACATCCACATGCCGGGGCGGTCGTCGTAGCGGACCACGAAGCGGGCGCTGCCGTCGACGGGAACGTTGACGGTGTCCTTCCATTCGAGCGGTCCCGCGGGCGACAGCACCTGGAAGAAGAACCCGTGGAGGTGGAACGGGTGCGCAAAGGCGACGGTGTTGGTCACCGTCCACACCTGGGTTTCGTGGACGTGGGCCATGAGGGGCTCGGCGTCCGCGAACGGGACGCCGTTGATCCCGAGCTCGAAGGGGGCGCCGGGGGCGTTCTGGGTGAGCTCGAGCGCGATCTCGGTGGCGCCGTCGATCGCGAGCGGCGCGATCACGCGCGCGATCGGGGGTAAGGGCGGCGTGTCGACGCGCATGCCCTCGAGGCGGACCGCGAGCAAGTCGACGGGCGGGCGGTTGAACGCGGTCCCGAACCCACGGTCGTACGCGATCCAGTGCAGCACGAGCTCGGTTCCCGGCTCGCCGTCGGGCACCACCAGCAGATCCGCGCGCTCGCCGGGCGCGAGCACGGGTTGGGCGACGGGGACCGGCGCGGTCAGCAACCCGCCGTCGCCGCCGATGCGCAGGAACTCGTGGCCGTCGAGCGCGAGCTGGAAGTACCGGCTCTTGGCCGCGTTGATGAACCGCCAGCGCTGGCGAAGCCCGGGCCGCGCCTTTAGCGTCGGACGGACCTTGCCGTTCACGAGCACGACGTCCCCCTCGCGGCCGAACAGCGTCGCGAGATCGCCGCTCACGTCGGGCGCCTGCAGCGAGCCATCGGCGTTGAGCGCGAGATCGCTCAGCACCATGACGACCTCGTCGCCCAGGCCCTTGGGCTCGGCGGGGTCGTCGACCACGAACGCGCCGTAGAGCCCGTTGCCGACTTGCTTCGCCGACGCCATGTGCGGGTGGTACCAAAACGTCGACGCGTCGGGGACGACGTAGTCGTAGTCGAAGCTTCCCCCCTGCGGCACCGGCGGCTGCGAGTGCCCGGGCATCCCGTCCATGGCCGCCGGAATCCGGAGCCCGTGCCAGTGGATCGTCGTCTCTTCGGGAAGCTGGTTGGTGAAGTGAACGATGACGCGATTTCCAACCCGCGCCCGGATCAAGGGGCCGGGCACGCCGCCGTCGAAGGTCCACATCGTCGTCGCGCCGGTGGCGACGAACGGAAGCTGCGCCAGGCGCGCCTCCAACCTCAGCTCGACGACCCCGGGATCCGGGTCGAGATCTTTGGCCGAGGGCAGCCGGAGGTCATCGTCCCATCCCGGGGGCTGCGCCGGCGCCGGCGGGGTCGATCCAACGCACCCCGTGAACACCACCGCGCCCGCCAGGATGACGACAGCAAAGCTCGAATTCGCCATGGCGTCCTCACGCGGTGTTCTGGGTCTCGAGCAGCTTTCGCGCGAAACGCACGAAGTCGGCCTCAGTGACGATGCCGACCAGCTTGCCGTGCTCGACCACCGGGAGACAGCCGACCTTGCGGTTTTCGATCGTGCGGGCGGCATCGGCGGCGAAGGCGTCGGGACCGATGGTGACGACGTCGGTCTCCATCAACATGTCGACGGGGATCTCGCGCGCGATCGCGCGCGGACGCTCGTGGGTGGGATCGCCGTGACTGACCCACGCGGCGAGCAGCTTTCGGTGGGTGACGAGACCGATGAGGCGTTGCTCGGCGTCGATAACGGGCAGGTGGCGGATGCGTCCGGCCTGCATGAGGTGCCGCGCCAGATCCAGGCTGTCCCCCACCTCGAGGAACTCGACCGGGCTCGACATGATGTCTCGAACGAGGGTGGTCTTCATGGTTCGTACCCGTTGCTGTTGCAGCCTTCGTTCCAACCGCTCCCGACGTGACGTCGCGCCCCGCGGGCCGGCCTCTCGGGCGGCGGTACCGCAAGCGTTGCGCGCGCCGCGGGAGGCGGCGCGAAAATTGCGGTTCCGCTCGCCGCGCGCTACCGCGTCACCGACGGCCGATCCCACCCCCGGCCAGCCCCGGTGCCAGCCTGATTCCGAGCGCTGGCGGTACCTCCCGATCATGAACCGAAACTCGATTTGCGGTGGCGTGGCCATGCTCCTGTCGCTCGCGGCGACGCCCGCCTGCGACGGCGGCCCACAAACCGCGCCCGCGAACAACCTTCCGAGCTGCACGAGTGGCGTCGTATGGACGGGAGGGAACAGCGAGTCTCCCGAGATGAACCCCGGCATGGCTTGCATCCAATGTCACGCCAGCGACGAAGGGCCGAAGCTGTCGATCGCCGGGACGCTGTATCCGACCGCGCACGAGCCCAACCTTTGTGACGGCGTCGATGTCGGCAACGACGCGCGCGTCGTGATCACGGACGCCAACGGCACGACACTCACGCTAGCGCCGAACCAGGCCGGCAATTTCTTCTCGGAGGCGCGGGTCGCGCTGCCCTACCAGGCCAAGGTGATCTACATGGGCCGCGAACGCATGATGCTCACGAAGCAGGCCACCGGCGACTGCAACGGCTGCCACACCGAAACCGGCCTCAACAGCGCGCCCGGGCGAATCGTGCTTCCGTAGCGTTATGGCCGGGGTCCGCGCGCGAGGCGGTCGGCTCGGTCGAGCTGGTCGCGCTTGCCGAGCGCGATCAAGGTATCGCCGGCGGTGAGCTCGGCGTCGTCGGGCGGGTTAAACAACATGTGACCGCCGCGCTGCTTGATCGCGACCACGATGAGGCCGATGTCCGCGCGCAGGCGGGTCGCGGCGATGGTGCTGCCACGAGCCCGCCCCCGGGAGCGACAGGCAGCTCCTCGATCTGCAGGTCGAGGTGCTCGCTGCGGGTCGCGACCTCGATGAAGTCGAGCACGGCGGGACGCAGCACCGCCTGCACGACGCGCCCGCCGCCGAGCACGTGGGGCGAGATCACGCGGTTCGCGCCGGCGCGCACCAGCTTGGGGACCGATGCCGCCTCCTCGGCGCGCGCGACGATGGTTATGCGATCCGACAGCAAGCGGGCGCTCATGGTGATGAAGAGATTGTCCGCGTCGGATGGGACGGCGACCACGAGCGCGCGCGCCTGGTCGATGCCCGCCTCCCGCAGCACGGCGTCCTCGGTGGCGTCGCCGCAGAGCGGGTGGCCCGTGGCCATCGCGAAACCGGCGAGCCGATCGGCGCTGCTGTCGACGATCACGAACGGCACGCCGGCTGCTGAGAACTCCTCGCAGACCTGGCGCCCGACGCGCCCGAAGCCGCAGACGATCACGTGCCCGGTGAGCTTGGCGAGCTTCTTTTCCATGCGATGTCTCCCGAAGTAGAAGGACAGCTCGCCGCCGATGGCGGCGCGCAGAAACTCGGTGGTGGCGAAGAACAACGTGAAGATGCCCCCGAGGCTGAGCAGCATCGTGAACACACGACCGCCCGGACCGAGCGGGTGCACCTCTCCGTAGCCGATGGTGGTGAGCGTGATGACCGACATGTAGAGCGCGTCGAACCACGGCCAACCCTCGATGGCGTGATAGCCGAGGGTGCCGAGCCCCAGCAGCGCGAGCGGGACGATAGGGAGCAGCTGCACGCGCCGGGTCAGGGACGAGGCTCCGGGATCGATGCCGCGCGCCGGCGATCTCGCTGCAATGGCCGTCCTCACTGCACCGTGGATACGCAAGCTGCGTTCCAGCCGCCGGCGAGGTCCGGCGATGGAACGATTTGCGCCCGCGACCGCCCGCCGCGCATTTCTTTCGCGGACGCTCGCTCGAACGTCGCCGGGCGCGTACGCGGGCGCGGAAGCCGCCTCGCTGGCCCCGTTGTTGCTGAACCGTGCGCAAACACCGGAGGCAACCATGAAGAGAGCGGAGTGGATCTTGGGCGGCGCAGCGTTGATCGTCACCGGGCTCGCGGAGCCGGCTGGCGCCGCGAGCGCGAGCGCGGTCGTGCCGGCCGCGAGCGCCATCGAGATCTGGGTGCGCGGGAACGGGCCCACCACCGGCGATCAGTCTCCCCGCGGCCGCTCACAGTCGCTGAGCCTCGACGCGCTGCCGCTGGTCGACGTCGAGCGCTTCGACGCCCAGTACGATGGCAAGCGCGCCTTCCGGGGCATCGCGCTCGCGAGCGTAATTGAACGCTTCGCCCCCGACCTCTCTCTGGATCTCGCCATCCTTCACTTCGCGAACGGCATGGCGGTGCCGGTGCCGTTTCGCGACGCGGCGGTGATGAGGCGGCTAGATCCGTTCATCGCCCGCGGGATGGAGACGCATCGAAAGGGGGCGGTGAAGACCGACTTCTTCACCGACATCAAGAAGAAGGGAACGATGGCGGACGCGCGCCCGATCGTGTTTCACGGCAACAAGCTGGTGGTGGCGGAGCGCTGGCACCCCGCCGTGGCGCCGACCGCGCAGCCGGGCTTCTCGCCGTGGGCGCACGCGGACTCGCTGACCGGCATCGAGCTGGTCGCCGCGGCGCCGTACTACCGGCAGTTCGCCGCCGGGACCGTCCCGCCGCGGGAGCAGGGGTTGGCGATCTTCCAGCAGGCCTGCCAGTTCTGCCACGGCGTCCGGAAGGTCGGCGCGAAGTTCGGTTGGGACTTCGTCGACCCGACGCCGCTCTACAGCTACCGCAAGCCGTCGCGCAGCCTCTTCTATCACGTGGCGTACAAGCCCCTCGATGCGGCCGAGCGTGGCCTCATGATGCCGGCGCTCAAGTTCATGACCGAGCAGGACGCCGCGATCCTGTGGGGGTGGATGCGCGCCGTCGCGACCGAGCCGATGCCGCCCTACGCGGCGCCGCCGACCGCCACCGCGAAGCCTCCCGGTAGATAGCCATGAAGCCCAACCCGATCAGCAAGCTCTTCGTCATCGGCCTGGTGTTTGTCGCGGCCTGCGGTTCGGGGGCGGCGAATCAGGACCTGATCGGCACCTGGCAGCGGCTTCGCGACGACGCGAGCCTCCGCGACCAGTACACGTTCGGCCGTGACGGCACGTTCGCGTTCGACGAGCTCAAGCCCGACGATCCGGCCACTGAAGATCACCTGAGCGGCACCTACCAGGCCACCGATCGCACCGTGGTCGCCAACGTCACCCAGGCGCGCGATGGGCGGCCGGCACGTCTCACCTTCAGCTGGTTCGCCAACGCGACCTCGTTCTCCACCGCCGCGCTGCTGCCGACCGGCGCCCACCAGGGCATCGTCGGCGGCTGGGACGGCATCGTGAAGATCGAGCGTCTCGACGAGCCGGGCAGCATCCCCGACGGCGCGTCGACCGCGCAGACGTTCCGGGCGGACGGAACCTTCACCGCGACGACGACGCGCCACGATGGCTCGGCCGCGACGGTCGTGGAAGGGACCTACGTGGAAGATCCGCCCGGCCTCTTCACGGCCACGGCCGTGACCGCCACCGGCCCGAGCGTGATGATCGCGCAGCTCATCGACGGCGCCGCTCTGGTCGGCCCGAGCCGGATCTGGACGAAGCGGTAGGCGAGAGGGCGCGCCGACCTTCAGTTGGCAGATCGCCGCTCGTCGCGCGCTTTCGCTCGAAGTCGCTGGCGGAACTGGCTTGCGGCCGCCAGCAGGGCGGCGAGATCGCGCGCGGCTTCCTGCCGCGCTTCGTGGGCGTGGACCTCGCCCGCCTGCAACCGCGTCTCCAGCCTTCGCCAGCGATCGCGCAGCTCCTTGCCGGCCAGATTGAGGTCGACGCGGATCTCGTCGCGCAGCGTCTTCAGCGCCGCCACGCTGTTGCGCACGAGCTCGGTCAGGTCGGTCTCGGGCACCTGCTCATCGGGCGTGTCACCATCGATGCCCCGCTGGCTGCGCCGCGCGATGTCGCCCAGCGTGAGTGCAACTCGCTCGAGATCGATGTCGCCCTTGCCATCCCACGCGGCGCCGCCGCGGGCGATGTCGTCGAGGGACACGATGCCCCGCAGTCTCGCCTCGCCGTCGACGACCACTAGGCGGCGAACGCCGTGCGCCGTCATTGCGTCCTCGGCGTCCTCGACGTCGTCCGTCGGCCGGCAGGTCCGGGCGGGGTGCGACATCGCGCTCGACACCGGGATGTCGTCGAGCCGCCGGCCCTGGGTATAGGCGCCCATGCACGCATCGCGATCGGTCAGCATCCCGACCACCCGCTCACCGTCGTCGACGACCGGTATCGAGCCGCAACGCCGCTCCCACATCAGCTGGACCGCGCGGTTGAGGTTATCGGTCGGTTTGCAGGTCGCTATGCCGGTCCTCATCATCTCGCCGATCTTCATTTTGGATCCTCCTCGCCCAGCAAATGCACGGGCCGGGCCATTCGGTCGGTCGGGCGTACGGGCGACTCGACCACGCACGTCCTGCACCGCCCAGGGCGGGCCGCGCCGGATTTGCGGTCACGACCACCAACCCGCGCCACTTTCGCCGACGTTCCCCGATCGATCGGCGGTTGGCACGCACGTCGCAATTCGTCTGGGCATGCAAACTCCTCTTCGCATCACGTTCCACCAGTTGGAGCCGAGTCCGGCGCTCGAAGCGGGGATCCGGAGCTCGGTCGACGACCTCGAAAAGGTTTTCGACGGCATCGTGAGCTGTCACGTCGTCGTCGAAGCGCCGCACCGGCATCATCACGAAGGATGGCTCTACCAGTGTCGAATCGAGCTCGGTGTTCCAGGTGACCACCTCGTGGTCGGGAACGCGCCCGACGCGGACGCCTCCCACGCGGATCCCCACGTCGCGCTCCGCGACGCGTTCCTGGGCGCGAGGCGCCAGCTCGAAGACTACGTCCACCGCCTGCGCGCGAGGCGGCATGCGCGATGAGTCGGCGTTGGAACGGGGATTCGTGGTGCGGAACGCGGTTGGTTGGTCAGCGGCACGACAAAGGAGGAGCCATCATGGAAACGACAGTCGACATCAAGAAGTTCGCGAAGGACATCGAGGCCCGTGCGCGACCCGATATCGAGGCTGCGAAGCGGCGGATCGAGTCGGCCGGCGACAGCGTGACGACCTACATCGAGGAGAACCCGGTCAAGTGCCTCCTGGGGGCGGCCGCGATCGGCTATCTGATTGCCAAGATCGCCAGGCGGTGAAGGGAATGCCATGACATCGCCATCACAGGCGCTCGCGGGGATCGCCCGCGAAGCCGAGCAGCACGTCGAGCGCGCGCTGGTGCGTCTCGAAGGCGTCGACCCGCAACCGATCCGCTCGCAAGCATAACAGTCGATGCAGCGGGACATGTCGACATGAATGTGGGGATGTCGGTCGTCGACCAGCCCCGGGTCGGTCTTCCCCGCGAGCGCGCCGGTGAGGCCGTAGCGGCGCAGCTCTTGAATGAACGGCATGTCGCGCCCTTCGGTGGCGACCTCGCTCGGGTGCCGTGCCGCCAACATCGTGAGCAACGTCCGCCGCTCCTCTTCCAGGGCCGGTGTCTGGGTGTCGATCACCATGCCCTCGCTGATCGGTGTCATGCAGCTCGCGACGGGACGGGGCACGCCGTCAATCCTGACCAGGCACAGCCGGCAGGCGCCGACGGGTGCAATCCGATCGTCGTCACAAAGATGCGGGACGTGAACCCCGGTGCGTGCCAGCGCCGTGAGCACCGTGATGCCGGCTTCCACCTCCCTGGGGCGCCCGTCGATGATTACGCGGACCATGAGCCAAGGCCCGAATGTCAGACCGGACCGCCCGGAGCGTGGCCGAGCTCGGGTGAAGTGGCCGGCTTCGCGGCGGTACGGAAGTGCTCCCTGAACCAGCGCGTGACCAGGCGCGGTTCGTCGTCGGCTTCGACGGTGAAAAGGGTGGGGGGCGACTCCCGCGCCAGCCAAACTTCCGCGAGGGCGGGCGGTCCTCCGGAGGCGATCACGGCGGCGACCAACGTCGGTTGCTTGGCGGCGGCGATGAGAGCGGTCGCCGCGTCGGTGCCGGCGCCGAAGTATCCGAGCGGCACATGGCCCCGGAGCGCCTCCTCGGCCGCCCACCGCGCCGCCCCGATCAGGCGCCGGGCGAGCAGGTTTGGATCGGAGCGGACGCGAGCGTCGGCCGCCTCGGCCTCGGTGAGCAGATCGAGACGCAGGGTCGCGATTCCGGCCTGCTGCAGCGCCTCCGCGACTTGGAGGGTTCGCGGGCTCGAGCGGCCCGAGCCGTTGCGATGGCCGAAGATCACCAGCCCGCGGGGTTGGTCGGGGCCCGCGAGCGTCGCATGGAGATCGACCTCGTCGACGTCCAGCACGACGTCCTTGGTACGCATCGGTTCCGCGGCGACCGCGTCGTTCGCCATGCCGTCGACGATGAGCTCGTGGTTCGAATCGGCGCGCTTGCGCGCGCGGCGAAGCAGATCGATCACCTCGTCGTCGGGCGTTTGCGAGAAGTCTTCGTACCAGCCGCCGACGGCCAGCAAGTCTCGTACCTGGACGAGACACACGACGTCGTCGACCTCGTCCGCAATCGCCGCCAGTCGGTCGCGCGGCCCGACGGGAACCGCGAGAATCAGCCGCGCTGGCCCTCGAGCTCGAATCGCGCGCAGCGCGGCGCGCGCGGTTCCCCCGGTCGCGACGCCGTCGTCGACGACGATCACGGTTCGCCCTCGAACGTCAGGCAGCGGTCGGCCGCTTCGGAACCGGATCGACCGGCGCTCGAGCTCGTCGCGCTCGAGCTCGACGATCGCTTCGAAGCTGTCGGTCGAGATACCGAGGACGGGTCCGGCCAGCGGGTCGGTGACGGAGCCACCCCCTTCGGCGATCGCTCCCATGCCGAGCTCGGGATGTCCTGGCGTGACCAGCTTGCGCACGACCCAGACGTCGAGCGGCGCATCGAGCGCACGCGCGACCTCGAAGGCCACCGGGACACCGCCCCTCGGCAGCCCGAGCACCAAGGGCTTGTCTTGCTGGTAGTCCCCGAGCGCGGCAGCGAGCCGCCGGCCGGCCTCCCGGCGATTTCGGAACGTCTTCACCGGATACGTCCGCGACACGTGGCTCATGCGCCCTTGTCGTGCGATACGCGTGCCAGCGCCGCGTGTTCGATCTCGGGTCTGCGAATCACGAAATTCTTGCGCGACAGCCTTCTGGCCGCGCAAGAATTGTTGCAGCTCTCTCACCTCGTGCCCTTGGTCGCCTTCCGCTTCGCGCCCGGCGATCCCGCGTCGGGCTGACCGTGCAGGTAGGCACTGTGACAGGCCACGCACGTGGCGGTCACGGCCGCGAAGCGATCGGCGAGGACGCGATCGTCACCGCCTTCGGCCGCCGCGGCGGCGAGATCGCGCGCGACCACCACGAGCTTGGTCTGCTGCAGGAAGAACTCCCGAGGTAGCCGCAGCGGCGCCGGCTCGTGGACCGACTTGGTCGATCGCGCGATGACCTCCTCGTCCGCAATCCGACCCGCGAGCGCGCGAATCGTGGGCCGGTCGAGCAGCACGACCGCGCGCACGAGGTTCGACATCGTTTCCTCGTGCCGGCTCATTCGCGCGGCGAGCTCTGCCTGGGTCTCGGACGCGATGCGCTCCGGCGCGTGCAGGTGCCGGGCGGGCGCGGGCCGATCGCCGGCGACCCCGATTTGCGCCCGGACGACCAATCCGATCAGAACGGCAGCGACTGCCGCTCGCGTGCAGACACGGCTCATGCACCCAGGTCGTGCGACGAGCGTGCCAGCGGGGGCCGAGCCGAAGGGCGATAGCGACGCGGGACCAGCTCCGCCTTGCCACTTCGCGTGAGCGGGCAACGGCGCGACGTAAGGTCGTCGGTCGCGAACCGCGGTTGGCAAACGCCCGGATTCCCGGTTGGACCCGGTCGCCGCAGATTGTGCGAGGCGACGGCCGCGACGCGAAAACAGTGCGCGCCTCGTGGGACGGGCGCCGCGTCCGCGCCCGGGTCGCGCGCTGGCATCCATCCTGCTGTGAAACCGGGCATGGACTACGAAACGCTGGAGAGCTTCCGCCGCCGCCTGTACCTGCTCCGGGCATCGTTGATGGAGCGTCGGCAGCACGCGCTGGCCGACGACGCCGAGTTGCTCGCCGAGCGCGAGCCTGACTGGGAGGACGCCGCCGCGGCCGAGAGCGCGGCGACCGTGCTCGAGAGCTTGAGCGAGAGCGAGCGCGTCTCCCTGGATCGGATCCGGGCGTCGCTCGATCGGATCGCGGCGGGGACGTACGGGACGTGCGCCGCGTGCGGCGAGGAGATCGACGACGAGCGCCTGCTCGCCGTCCCCGAGACCGACCGCTGCGGCCGCTGCGCGCCCGCACATTGAAGGGAGCAAGCCGCATGTCACGCGAGCGTTTCTGCAAGAACTCGGTTGTCAGCATGCCCTCGACGAACACGGTTCGGGACGCCGCGTGAAGGCGCTGGCGCTGCTGGCGCTGGTCGCGGCGGCGCGAGCTTCGGCGGCCGCTCCGCCTGCGGGGGCCGAGATCGAGGTCTGGGTCCGCGGTGACGCCCACCCGGAGCGCGGCGCGCCCGCACGTCTGCGAACCCGCCGGTTCAACCTGGACCGGCTGCCGCTGGTCGAGAGCGAGCGCCCTGACGCCCAATATGGCGAAACGTTTCGTTACCGCGGCGTCGCCGTGCGCGACCTTCTCGACCGCTATGCGCCCGACAAACCGCTGGACCTCGCGATTCTGCATTTCGCGAACGGAATGGCGATCCCGATTCCGTTCCGCGACGCCGCCGCCATGAAGCGCCTGGACCCCTTCGTCGCACGCGCGTTGCGGTCGCCGCGTCGAGCGCGCTTGCAGGTCAACGGATTTCCTCCCGTGTCGCACAAGGACGCGTCCGGCGAAAGGCGGCCGATCGAGTTCTCGGGCAACAAGCTCGTGGTCGCCGAGCGATGGCATCCGGAGGTCCCGTCCGGCCGCGAGAGCGAGTTTTCGCCGTGGGTGTACGTCGACACGCTGACCGGGATCGAGCTCGTGACCGCGCGGGCCTACTACGCGCGGTTCGAGGCGGGCACCGAGGTTACGGTTCGGCGCGGGCTGGCTCTGTTCCGCGAGAACTGCCAATTCTGCCACGGCGTGCGCCACGTCGGCGCGAGCTTTGGTTGGGATTTCGTCGACGCGCCCGCGATTCGCGGCTACCGGGAATCGGCGGCGCACCTCTACCACAACGTCGCGGTCAAGCCGCGCAACGCCGGCCAGCTCGGGCTGATGATGCCCGCCCTCGCGTTCCTCTCGGAACCCGACGCGGCCGCGCTCCGCGACTGGCTGACCGCGATCTCCGACCGTCCAACCGATGCAGGAAGCAAATGAACGCCGCGAAAGTCCTGTGCGCAATCGATGTCTCCGAGTCCGCGCGTCCGGTCACGGCGGTGGCCGCGACGCTCGCTCGATTTCTTCACGCCAAGCTCGAGCTCTTCCACGTGCTGCACCTGCCTCCCGGGCTCGCGCCCGGACACCTGTCTGGCGGTCAGGATCGGCACTCGACCGCGCTGGCCACGGTACGCGGAGGCCAGATCGTTTACGTCGCCGAATTCGAGGGCGGCGGGGCCGGCGGCTTGGGCTGCGCCTGACCCGCCTGTTCCGACATCGCGGCGGCCCCTTGCGAGATGTGTCGGCCGCGAAATCCGCCGACGACCATGCCGATCACGACCGCGAAGACGATGAATCCCACGATCACGAACGCCATCGTCCGCTTGTTCTTCACGCCCTCGAGACTTCGAATGACTGCTTTATCATCCATGGCAACGTCAAACCTAAGCACCGCCGGCACCGGCACAAACCCCCACGAAATGACGCGGCCTGTTGGTGACGGCTTTCCCGACGGGTTGTGGCGAAACTTCAGCATTGTCGAACCATGGAGCCGGCCTACAGTGCACGAGGTTGGTGGCGGGCGTTCTGCCATCCATCGGGACTGAAAGGGACGGCTAGCGATGTCGGCGGTCAATCTTCGTCAGGTACTCATCGTCGATGACAACCTCAGCCTCGCCGAGAACATTGCCGAGGTTCTCCAACTCGACGGTCACACCACCCGGATCGCGGCCAGCGCCGAAGAGGTGGGTACGATCTCACCCGAAGATGAACCGGACGTGGTGGTGACGGACTACAGTCTGCCCGGCATCAGCGGCGCGATCTTCGTCAAACAGTTCCTCGCGACACGCACGCACGTCCGGGCCATGGTGATCAGCGCCTACACGGACGAGAAGACGATCGATGCCGCCGCGGACGCGGGTGCGACGTTCATGGCGAAGCCCCTCGACCTCGCCCTCTTGGGACGCTGGGTCGGCGCAGCCTCCGCCTGAAGCTAGCGATCGCGCCGTGGAGCGGATTCGTGGAAGTAGGCGCGCAGATGCGCCACGAGCTGGGCGTCGGTCGGATGGTCCGCGGACTCGATGCCGACGATCCTCCCCTCGAGCGCGTGATCGTGCCGCTGCAGGTATCTGAGAAAGTGCAACTTGGTCATCGACGGGCCCACGAGCAGCACCTGACCTTGCTCCTGAAGAGCCCGCGCGACCTCACCGAAGAAGCGCCGCTCGTCGTCGGGATGATTCCTCACCCGCAGATCCTCCTCGTTGACGTGACGATGAATGTGCGGACCCCGCGCGTGCACGATGGCCTCCTCGATCTTGTCGGCGTCGACTTCGAAGATTCGCGCTTCCTTTTGATCGATCCATACGACGGCGTGTTTCACGGTGGTCTCGCTTTCTGATTCGTGAGCTAAGCATTGGTCGTGCCGATCGACGACAGGCGGAACCGGCCTCCTGCGTGTCTCGCCGTCGGGCGTCCGCGGGTCGAGCAGCGGGGACAGCACCGAGACCGAGGTCGAGATCCTGGCTGGGCTCGCCCCGGCGCGACGGTCGCCGTGCACCCCGGTGACCGCGTTAAGTCCGGCGCCCGCGTCGAGGCCCGCTGACGCGCGAACAATGTGCGCCAATCGCGTTCGGCTCGGCAACGCGTGCGCGTTGGCGCGGCGGGCGTCCTGGGCTTGGGCGGGCGTGATGCTTGCAGTGAACCCGGGCATGAACATCCTGGTTGCAACGGATTTCGCGCCCTGCTCGAGAACTGCGGTCCGGCTGACGGCGGCGCTGGCCCACCGTACGGGCAAGTCGCTGGTGATGGTGTACGTCGTCGAGCCGCCCTCGATCGAGATGCCTGGAATGCCGCTCATCGCCGGCTGGGAAACCGACGTCGTGAGGTCGGCCGAGCGGACGCTCGCGCGTGAGGCCAGCGATCTCCGCGAACAAGGAATCGCCGCGGAGGCGCGTGTCGTGATCGGTTCCGCGGCGAGGACGATCCTCGAGGTGGCGCGGGAGACTCGCGCCGACCTAATCGTCCTCGGCAGCCACGGCCGTAAGCTGGGCGCTCAGCTGTTCCTCGGTAGCGTCGCCGAGAATGTCGTGCGCTCATCCAGCTGCCCGGTGCTCGTGGCCCGCGACGCCGAGCCCGACATCCAGCGCTGGCGCAAGGGCGGCCAGCTGCGGCTGGCGGTCGCGACCGACGGCTCGCCCGCGACCTCGGCCGCGCTGTCGTGGGTCGGGCGCTTCTCCGCAGAACAGCCGTGCGAGCTGTCGCTGTTGCGAATCTACTGGCCGCCCGACGAGGCGATGCGATACGGCCTCGATGATCCCTGGAGCGGACCGCGACATGACCCCGCGTTGCTGCCGCTCCTCGAGCGGGATCTCAAGCGCGACGCGCAGGCGCTGTTCCAGCAGGCGCCGGTACGGGTGCGGTTGAGGGCGGCGGGGCGAGACGCGCCCGAAGCTCTGGCCGAGGAAGCCGCCCTGGCCGGTGCCGACGCGGTCGTCGTCGGTGTGCCCCGGCGACGCTGGGGTGGGCGGTCCGTGCTGCCGCCCGGGTCGGTCCTGCGCGCGTCGAGGTTACCGGTGTTGTGCGTGCCGGAAGCGAACACGGCCGCGCGACCGCGCATCACCGAGGTGCGCTCAGTGCTGGTCGCGACCGACCTTTCGAGTGCATCGAACCAGATCGTCCCCGCCGCGTACCGCCTGCTTCGTGGCGCTGGAGGTCACGTCGAGCTTTGCACCGTAAGCGCGGTCGGGTTCGCGGAGGGCGTGGCGGAGCTGCCGCTCGCGCCGCCGCCCGAGCCCGAGCGGCGCGCCGAGATGGAGTCTCGACTCCGGGCGTTGATTCCGCCCGAGGCCGAGGGATTCGGCATCACCACCAGCGTCTCCGTCATCGAGGGGCGGTTCGCGGCGGCGGCCATCCTCGCCGCCGCCGAACGGCTGGCCGTCGACGTCATCGCCTGCGGCTCCCACGGGCGATCGGGTTTCAAGCGCGCCCTGCTCGGCTCGGTGGCCGAGGAGATCGCCCGCAACTCGCCCCATCCCGTCCTGCTCGTGCGTTGCTCCGGCTAGCGCACGGCTGAGCGCGTGGCTAGCTCCCCGTCTCAGCCATGGTCGCGAGCAACGCGCTCACGGCTTCACCGCCGCGGGTGAAGCTGGCGACGTCGGGGCAGGGACGGGCGGATTCGTGCCGGAGCCCGGCGACGAGCTCGGTGAAGGCCAGCCGGTTTCGGGCGCGCATGTGGCGCAGCGCGGGGCTGGCCTCCGCCTCGACGAACCGGATGATCTTGTCCATGACGTGGTGCTGGCCGGCGACGCTGACGTTGTCCAGGTTGGAGAGCATCTCGTGGACGACGGAGGACCAGTCGAACGCTGCCGGGTGCACCGCGGTCGCGTCTCGATTCAGGTTCAGCGATGCGTTCATGGTTCCTCGGGCGTGCGAACCGTGGCGATGCAAGGCGCGTGCACAGACAGAGCGGTTACCTTGTCGCCGCCGTCGCGGGCGCGGGTGTGGGCGTGTTTGCGCCCGCCGCTGGGCTGGCCGTGCTCGCGCTGGTCGTCGCCGGCGCCGTACGAGTGCGGTACATCCGCAAGAGCGCCGGCCGCAGCGCCCAGAAGATGATCGCCGTCGGCGTCGCCGCGGGCGGCGCGGCGTTCGTGGTCGGGTGGCTGGCGTCGCGGCTGATCGGGTGAGCGCGAGCAAACGCGAAGGATTTGCGCGTCCAGAAGCCTCCCCGCAGGATTTGCGCGGGGCTGCCGCGATTTCTGCGGGCTACACATTGGCGCGCGTCGTGCTTTGAGACCGCGCGCCGTGCTGCCCATCCCCATCGTCGTCTCGCTCGCCGTCGGGCTCGCGATCGTCGTGTTGCTCCGATTCGGGGCGGCGCCGCTCGCGGCGCATCGCTGGGGGCGCATCGCACTCCTGGTGGGCCTGGCGGCACTGCCGCTGCTGACGTCGGCGGCGAGCGTGTCGTACGGCGTGCGCGAGTCGTCGACCACGCGGTTCTGCCTCTCGTGTCACGAGATGCAAGATCACGGCAAGAGCCTGTTCGCGGACAACGCGCGGGCGCTGGCCGCGACGCACTACCAGAACCGTCTCATCGATCGCGACAAGACCTGCTACGCCTGCCACGCCGACTATGGCCTGTTCGGCGACGTCAAGGCGAAGGTCGACGGCCTTCAGCACGTGTGGGTCCACTACATTGGCCACGCGCCAGAGAAGCTGGCGCTCTACCGGCCGTACCAGAGCGCCAACTGTCTGCACTGCCACGAGGACGGCCGCCGCTTCCAGGAAGCCGTCGCGCACCGGCCGGTGCTGTCGGAGCTCTACGGCGGCAGCCGTTCGTGCCTCACCTGCCACGTGGTCGCGCACGATCGCGACAGCGTGGCCGCGCAACGTCTCTGGCAAGCGGAGGTGCGATGAACGGCGCGCGCGCGATCCGTCGCGGAGCGACCTGGGCGGGGCTCGGCCTCGCGCTGCAGCTCGGGGCGTCGTTTCATTGGACCCCCGGCAGCTTCGTTCTGTCGGCTGCGGTGGGGATTCCGCTGGTGCTGGCGGGCAGCGTGCAGTTCGTGGTCGCCGTGTTGCGCGTGATGCGCGACAAGGGCGCGCTGTGACGCGAACGGCGCGGTTCGCAGCGGGCGTGCTGCTGGTGGCGGCGCCGGTGCTCGCCGCCGCGTACCCAGCGACGTTGCGCATTCCCCCCGAGAAGCCGCGCGCGGGCGGCGAGCCACCCGCAGCGCTGTTCTCGCACAAGACCCACGCAGGCTTCGGCTGCGCCGCCTGTCACCCGAGCGTGTTTCCGCAGGCCGCCGTCGGTTTCACGCACGTCGAGATGACCCGCGGAAACTTCTGCGGCCACTGCCACGACGGCGCGCTCGCCTTCGCCATCACCGGCGCGCCCTGCACGAGGTGCCATGTTCGGTAGCGCGGGATGGGCGTTGTTGGTCGGTCTCTTGATCGCTGGCGTCGCGTCGCCGGCGTCGGCGCAAGGCTCGTCTCAGGCGGACAAGCGGCGCAAGCTGCTGGAAGGGATCGGCCTCGAAAAGAAGGACGTCGCGCCGCCCGCCGCACCAGCGCCGTCGTCGCCAGCGCCGTCGCCTTCGCCGCCGCCCGAGCCCGCGGACGGCGCCGGCCCACGCGTCCCTGGTCGCAAGCCCGCGGCGAAGGACGAGCGGCCGGCGGCGCCGTCGTTTCGGCGCGTGATCCATCCCGCGCTCGTGCAGGCGTGCAAGGCGTGTCACGTCGCGGCCGGGCCCGCGGCCATGACCCGGTTCGTGCTCTCGGGCGACGCGACGGCCGATCACGCCGTCACGCGGCGGCTCGTGAATCCCACCGACGCGGAGGCGAGCGCGCTGTTGATGAAGGCGTCGGGGCAGGTGCACGGCGGTGGCGGTCCCTGGCCGGTCGTGAGCGCGGCGTTCACGCGCACGGCGGCTTGGATCCGGGCGGGCGCGCGGCTCGACGCCGAGGTCGCCGCGGCTGCTGCGCCGATCGCGGCGCCGCCTCCGTCCCAGCCCGGGCGAACCTCCGCGGCGCCGAAGCCGAGTGCCCGCGCCGAGACGCAGGCTCCGAGCGCGGCTTCCGCGCCGCCGCCCTCGACGGAGGCGGCGCCGGCTGCGGATGTCGCGCCGGTCGCTGCACCCGCGCCGGTCGCTGCACCCGCGCCGGTCGCTGCACCCGCGGCAGACGACGGCATCCATGCCTTGCTGAAGTCGGCGTGCGCGGGGTGTCATGCGCCCGAGCGGCCGGCGGCGATGACTCGGTTCGTGCTCACCGGCGACGTCACGGCGGACCTCGCGTCGGCGCGCGCGCTGACGGACACGAGCGCCCCCAAGCGCAGCCTGCTCATCACCAAGGCGGCCGGCGAGCTGCACGGTGGCGGCGCGCCGTTCCCGCCCGGCAGCTCGCCAAATCAGCGGCTGGTGGCCTGGGCGGGGACGACCGCGTTCGCTCACGCGGCGCCCGCCGCCTCCAGCCCCGCGGCGACAATGCCGCCGGGCGATGTGTCGGCGCCGGCGTCATCGGGCCCGCCCGGCTCTACGCCCGCCGCACCGACGGCATCGGGCCACCACGGCGCGTCCGGGATCCGGCTGCCGTACGGCTTTCAGCTCAACGGCCGCTTCGACCTCGACTACGAACGCCATCGCTTCACGGGCTCGCCCACCGCCGAAGGCGCCGCGAACGCGCTCCGCAGCTATCACCACTTCCTGTTTCTGTCGCGCCAGGACGCCAAGGATCGGCTGGGGCTCAACGCCGAGATCCTGGGCCTGCTGTTCTGGGAAGCGCGCGTCCGGCTGTCGCCCAGCGACCGGCCCTGGCAGCTGGCGGTCGCGGGCGGAAAGATCCTGGTGCCGTTCGGCGCCGATCCGCTGTTTCACCAGAGCTACGGCGGCAGCGCCGGGTTCGACCAGCGGATGTTGCCCGCGGTGTGGGCCCAGGAGGGCGCCGCCGTGCACTTCGTCGTCCATCGCCGCGCGCTGGCGGTGACCGACGATCTGTTCGTCGTTCGCGGTTACGCGCTCCGCCGCGGTGACGGCGTGCTCAACCTGCGCAGCGACTTCTCGGCCGACGACGACAGCAAGCTCGCGCTCGGAAACCGCGTCGGCGCGTCGTGGGGGCCGCTGTCGGCGTGGTACTCGGCGCTCTACAATCCCCTCGGCTTCGGGCGCCATCTGTTCATGCAGGCGGTGGACGTGACGCTGTGGCGGATGCGCGGCGTTCCCGTGCTCGAACATCTGTCGTTCGGGGCGGGCGGGTTGCGCGCCGACGTTTCGGGCGGCGAATCCGGTGGGTTCGGCGGGCCGGGCAAGGACTACTACCACCTCGGCACCTACGTTCAGCTGCGCGTCCACCCCTGCGACTGGCTCTACATTCAGTACCGGCAGGGGCTGCGGACGTTCGATAACCGGCGGGGCACGATCGTGGACGACACGCGCCTGACGTCGGAGGACGGCTCCACCCACAACTTCGGCGTGGTCGCGCGCCGGCGCGGGTTGTCTGCCGGGGTGTTCTATTTCATCAACCTCGAGAAGGCGGACGAAGTGCCCAACGACCTTCTACGTGTGAGCGTCGCCTATGACTTCTGAGCGCCCGCGCTTGTTCGTGTCGTTCGCGCTCGCCGCGGGTCTGGTGGCCGGCTGCGCCGACTTCTCGCGCGGGCCCGCGAGCCCGGTGGCGGACGCCGGCGCCGGCGCGGAGGCAGGGGAGGGTGGGGCGGCCTCGTTCGCCGCCAGCGTGCACCCGTTGCTGCTCGACGCCTGCGGCGGTTGCCATGCGGCGGGCAAGGAAGCGGGCGACACCGGCCTCTTGTTCTCGGGCGACGCCGCGGCCGACGTCGTCCAGGTCCAAAAGTTCATTGACACCGGCGCGCCGTCGTCGAGTCGGCTGGTTGCCAAGATGACCGGCAACGGCCACCAAGGGGGAACCGTGTTCGCCCCTGGTTCGCCGGAGTACACGATCGTTCTCGCGTGGATCCAGGGAGGAGCACCGCCATGAAATCGTCGTTGTCCATCAACGTGTTCGCCGCCGTCGCGCTGCTCGCCGTCCTGGCGTGCGCGAAGCAGGAGACCGATCCGCCGCCGTCCGTCGCGACGACGGGACCGCACGCGGTGGCGGTGGGCGCGACCATCACCGTCGCGGCGTCGACCAGCCACGGCAGCGATCCTGGATACACGTTCGCGAGCGGCGACACGGGCATCGCGACCGTCGACGACGCCGGCGTCGTGACCGGCGTGGCGGCGGGCGAGACAGAGGTCACCGTGACCGGGAGCAAGACCAAGGCATCGACGACGCACGCGGTGGTCGTGGTGGCCGCCCCCGACGCGCTCGAGGTCCCGTTCTACGAGGCGTGGAAGTCGTCCGCGCACGCCGACGCCACCGCGGTGGCGTTCACCGAATGGGACAGCGACGGCGAGGTGCCCACCACCTGCGCGCGCTGCCACTCTTCCGAGGGCTTCGTCGACTACATCGGCGGCGACGGCACCGCGCCCGGCAGCGTCGATCGCGCGGCGCCGACGCGCTCGGTGATCCGGTGCGAGACCTGCCACAACCCGGCCGCCAACGCGCTCGCGTCGGTGACGTTCCCGTCCGGGGTCACGGTGAACGGACTCGGGGGCGAAGCCCGCTGCATGACCTGTCACCAGGGTCGGTCATCGGGCGCGACCGTCGACGCCGCGATCAAGGCAGCGGCGGTCACCGGCGACGACGAGGTGAGCGCCGCGCTCGGGTTCAAGAACATCCACTATTACCCGGCGGCCGCCACCCTGTTCGCGGGCGTCGCCAAGGGCGGCTACCAGTACGCGGGCCAGGTCTACGACGTGCGCTTCCGCCACGTGGAAGGCAAGAACACCTGCATCGGCTGCCACGACCCCCACGCGGCTCGGCCCAAGTTCTCCGAGTGCACGGCCTGCCACGCCGGCGTCACCGACGGCGCCAGCGCGCGCACGATCCGGATGATGGCGTCGGTCGGGCACGACTACGACGGCGACGGCGACGTGGTCGAGGGCATCGCGGGCGAGATCGTCGGCCTGCGCGACAAGCTCTACACCGCGATCACGCGCTACGGCGCCGAGCGCGCGACGCCGATCTGCTACGCCGACGCGAGCTATCCGTACTGGTTCAAGGACACCGACCAGGACGGGACGTGCTCGGCGGCGGAGGCGGCGTCGGCCAACGGGTTCGCGTCGTGGACCGCGCGCCTGATGCGCGCGACCTACAACTTCCAACTGGCGAGCAAGGACCCGGGCGCGTTCGCGCACAACGCCAAGTACACCATCGAGCTCTTGTTCGACGCGATCACGAACGTCAACCAGGTGCTGGCGCGCAAGGTCGACATGACGCGCGCGGTGCGGACCGACGTCGGCCACTTCGACGGCACCGGCGAGGCCGCGCGCCACTGGGACGCCAACGAACAGGTCGACGCCACCTGCTCCGTCTGTCACGGCGGCCAGCAGGGCCTGCGCTTCTACGTGAAGTACGGCGTCGGGCAGATCGTGCCCGAGACGCCGAACGGGCTCGAGTGCGGCACCTGCCACGACAAGCCCGGGATCGATCCGTCGGCCATCCTCGCGGTGCCGTCGGTGACCTTCCCGTCCGGGGTCAAGCGCACGGAGCCCGGCAACGACAACCTGTGCGAGAGCTGTCACCGCGGCCGCGAGGCCAAGGCCACCGTCGACGCGGCGATCGCCAGCGGCAAGCCCAAGTTCCTGAACGTCCACTACTTGCCCGCGGGCGCGGTCAAGCTCGGCTCCGCCGTTCACGTCGGCTACGAGTACGCGGGCCAGACCTACGCTGGGCCGCTCGAGCACACCGGCGGCAACCAGTGCACCTCCTGCCACGATCCGGCCGGGAGCCACCACACCTTCGCGATCGAGGACGCGTGGCAGGGGCAGTGCAAGAGCTGCCACGCCGACGCCAACGGCGAGCCCACCGCGATCCGGCTCGCGCACGCGGCCGACTACGACGGCGACGGCAACACCGCCGAGCCGCTGGCCGCCGAGATCGACGGCCTCGCCGCCAAGCTGTTAGCCGCGATGCAGGCCGCCGCGGGCACGTCCAGCCTCTGCTACGCGCCCGGCAGCTACCCCTACTTCTTCAAAGACAGCAACGGCGACCGGACCTGCGCCGCGACCGAGGCGGTGTCGTCCAATGGTTTCGCGACCTGGACGCCCGCGCTGGCCAAGGCCGCGTTCAACTACCAGCTCTCGCGCGTCGATCCCGGCGGCTGGGCCCACAACTTCGACTACCTGGCGGAGCTGCTCTACGACGCGATCGCCGACCTCGGCGGATCGGTCACGGGGCTGGTGCGCCCGTGAGCTATCGCGGTAAGTAGTCGCCACGAACGATGGCACGTACTCGTTACCGAGCAGAGCTCGGGCCCATCAGACTGAAGAACTTGCCCGCGGGCGCGCTGCGCTCCGTGCTGCGCGAGGGCTACACGCGCGCCGATCTGCGCTCCGATGTGCTGGCCGGGATCGTGGTCGGGATCGTCGCCTTGCCGCTGGCGATGGCGTTGGCGATCGCGGTCGGGGTCGCGCCCCAACACGGCCTCTACACCGCCATCGTCGCCGGGATCGTCGTCGCGGCGCTGGGCGGCTCGCGCGTTCAGGTGACCGGACCTACCGCCGCCTTCATCGTCATCCTCGCGCCCATCTACACCCGGTTCGGCATGGCCGGGTTGCTGATAGCGGGGGTCATGGGCGGCCTCATCCTCATCGCGATGGGCCTGGGGCGGCTCGGCCAGTTCATCGAGTTCATCCCTCACCCGGTGACGACCGGCTTCACCGCCGGGATCGCCGTGGTCATCGCCACGCTGCAGATCAAGGACGTGTTTGGGCTTCGGTTGACTCGTTCACCGGAGACCTTCTTCGATCGGATCGCCGCCATGTGGCAGGCGCGAAGCTCGGCGTCGGCCGCGGAGGTCGGCATCGCGGTCGCGACCATGGCCCTGCTGCTTGCGCTGCCCCGAGTGACCAAACGCGTGCCGGCGCCGCTCATCGCCATCCCGTTCGTCGCCGTCCTCGCCGCCGCCCTCAACCATTTCTTCCCCGCGCACGCGGTGGACACGATCGCGAGCCGTTTCCACGCGACCGTGGGCGACCACGTGATCCGCGGCGTTCCCCCGCTGCCGCCGTTGCCGGTCCTGCCCTGGAACATGCCGGGGCCGAACGGCCGGCCCCTCGAGCTCTCCTTCGCCGTGGTCCGCGAGCTGCTCTCGGGAGCGTTCGCCATCGCGATGCTCGGTGGAATCGAATCGCTGCTGTCGGCGGTCATCGCCGACGCGATGGCGGGAACCAAACACGATCCCGACGCCGAGCTGCTCGCGCTCGGGATCGGCAACGTGGTGACCCCCTTCTTCGGAGGAATCCCCGCCACCGGGGCCATCGCGCGGACCGCGACCAACATCCGCGCCGGCGCCCGGTCACCGATCGCATCGATGGTCCACGCGCTGACCGTGCTGGTCGCGGTGCTCGCGCTGGCGCCGCTCATCGGCTACCTGCCGATGGCGGGCCTCGCCGCGCTGTTGCTGCTCGTCGCGTGGAACATGTCGGAGGTGAAACACTTCGGCCACATCCTGCGGGTTGCCCCACGCAGCGACGCGCTGGTCCTGATCACCTGCTTCGCCTTGACCGTGGTCTTCGACATGGTGGTGGCGGTGTCGGTGGGCGTGGTTCTGGCCGCGCTGCTGTTCATGCGCCGCATGGCCGAGATCACCCATGCGCGCCTGACCGGCGATGGCGAGGGCGATCACGCCGCCGCCGGCATTCCGCCCGAGCTCGCGAACAAGGTGGCGATCTACGATATCGCGGGCCCATTGTTCTTCGGCGCGGCGCAGAAAGCGATGGGGAGTCTCGCCGCGATCGCGAGCCGGCTCAAGGTCCTCATCATCCGTCTCGATCGCGTGCCGGTCATGGACGCGACCGGTCTCGTGGCGCTCGAGAGCGCGATTGCGACCCTGACCAAGAATGGTTGCGTGACGGTGCTCGCCGGGCCCCAGCGCCAGCCGGCGGTGGTCATCGGACGCGCGCGGCTCACCGACCGCTTTCGGCTCGTCATCCGCCCCGACCTTCCGTCGGCGCTCGCCACGGCGCGCGAGCTGGTGTCGACCTAGCGACGCCGAAGCCTACTTCGTGGCGCTGCGGTGGACGGCGTGGAGCCAGCGCCAGAGCGTGGCGATCTCGGCGCTCGAGACGTGGTGGAGCACGGGCATCGTCCCGTCGACGTAACCTTTGACCTTCTCGTGCAGGCTCGGGTGCTCGTCCCAGTCGGTGGCCGCGTTCGCCGGGATGCGACGGTAGGCCTCCATTTCGCTCAAGAAGTCCGAACCGCGCGTCGCGCCCTGACCGCCGATGCCGTGGCACGGCTGGCAGTGCCGAACGTAGAGCGGCCAACCGGAACTGTCGGGAAGCTTCCGGGTCGGTTGCGCCAGCGCCGCCTCGTGCGCCTTCCAGGACACGAGCTTGATGCCGGCGAACTGGGTCGGATACTTCCAGATGCTGTACGGTCCTGCCGGCTTGCCGCCATAGACGAGCTTCGGACACGGCAGCTCCATCGATCGCCCATAAAGCGGATAGTTCGTGGTGAAGCGATCCATCGCGTCCCCATGCTCGAACGCGATGAAGATCGCGTCCACGGTGGCCTTGTCCCCGAGCGGCACCGGGACCTGCATTCCGTCGCGGTACAGCACGAGCACGGTGTCGGCGGACGTCGGCGCGTTCACTTGTGCGAGCAGCGCGCGCAGCGACACGCCGCGCAGGTTGTGCTGCTTCCCGTCTTGTATGTCGTAGCTGCGGATCTGCTTGCGGGCCGCCTGTTCGAAGGAGATCGTGCGCGTCGCGCTCGGTGTCCCCTGCACCGGTCCGATCTGGACCTCGACGCTGAAGCTGTCGGCCGCGCGGGCGGTCAGCGGCGAGGCCAGCAGCAAGGGAACGACAGCGACGGCGAGCGAATGGATTCGTGAACGCATGGGGGCTGGGAGAGCAAGTGCCGTGCCGGGCGTCTTCGGCCTGACCATTAGGCGGCGAGCTCCAGCGCTGCGCTCGCCCGTTCCTCGGATCGCCGTTCGAGCTCCGCGATGAGCTGCGCTCCGAGAAGCAGGATCAGCGCCGCGACCTCGAGCGTGACGAGGACGATGACGGTCGTCGCCAGCGATCCGTAGACCACGTTCACGAGCGACAGCTTCTGGAAATACCAGAGCAGGACGAGCCGCACGACTTCCCAGAGGACGGTCGCGGCGACCGCGCCCGTGAGCGCGCGTCGAAACGTCACGCGCGCGACGGGCAGGACCATGTAGAGCGCCGTGAGCAAGAGCGCCGAGCCGGTCACCCCGAGCAAGTGCAGGAGCGCGCGGGAGAGCTGGGCCAGCGACCAGGCCTGCCCGAGCAAATACACGGAGCTACGCCCGACGGCTTCGAGGCCGCCGGTAATAATCGTCACCAGCAGCAGGCCCAGGCCCAGCGCCATCACGAACAGATACGGAATGACGGCGGACAGCGCCGGGTGCCTGGGTTTGGTTCCGCCGCGGTGATGGAAGATCATCGCCATGGCGTTTTCGAGGATCGAGAACGCCATGGTGCTGAAGAACAGCAGCGCGGCGATTCCGATGCCGCCGATCAGGTGACGGTGTCGGAGGAAGGCGGTGACCTCCGCCGTGATAGCGGGCGCCTGACCGGGCACGAGGTAGTCGAGGTTGATCGCCACGGTGTGGATGAGACGGTCCTCGTCCACGAGGTGCGACAACGCCACGAGCAGGACAGCGAACAGGGGGATCAGCGAGAGCAGCGTGTGGTACGCGATGGCCCCCGCCAGTAGCAGGCCCTGGTTGCGTCGAAAATCGCGCGCGACGCGGCGGGCGAGCGGAGGCAGCAAACCCGGCCGTCGAAACCCGATCATGGACCGCCGGCGGCAGGAGGTGGACTGTCCTCGCGGTGTCCTCGCCCGGCGCGATAGCTCGCGTGGCACCGCACGCAGCTTTCGGCTACACGGCCGTACGCGTCGGCGACAGCCTGCGCATCGAGCCGCTCCGCGGCCGACGCCAGCAGCCGCGCGTTCGCACGCAGCTCGTCCTGGTAGAGAAAGAACCTTTCCGGCAGCGACGAGTTCAGCTCGGTCGCGTCGCCGGCGATCGGACGCGAGAGGTTGGCGTCCGCCGCTACCGCTTCGGCGCGGGTGTGAATCGAGGGGTAGTCGAGAACCATGATGGCGGACACGAGGTTGCTCATGTCCCGGGTGTGGTCCACCATCCGGCGGCGCAGCAGCTCCTTCACCGCGCCGGGCAGCGGTTGCTTGGGCTCGAGGCGCGGGCCCGGCGACACCGCGTTGGCGAACTGCTGGCGTTGCGGAGAAGCGGGAGGCGGCTGCGACGCGCACGCGGCAGCGAGCAGCCCCGGCAGGACGCAAGCGAGCGCGAAGCTACTTCGGTCGAGAGCACGATGGTTCACGCGATCCTCCTGCCGCGACTGCGTTGCAGGAGTCAGGCCTGACCTGCGCGGCCGACAGCGCCGGCATCTTCCGAAACGCGACGCAGTCCTTGCGCCCACCGTGACCACCGCCGGCACTTTTTGCACGCGTGCGTGGCGTCGATCCGCGTCGTTTCGCGGTCGCGCATGTCGGCACGGCCGATGCTAGTTGCCGGAGCAACTGTTTGGAGGTGACCCATGAAGTGCAGCGAGATCATGAGCAAGAACATCGAATGGCTGGGCGAGAAGGACACCATCGCCCGCGCGGCGACCGTGATGGCGGAGGCCGGGATCGGCTTTCTGCCCATCTGCGACCTTAGCGCCCGCGTGCTCGGCGTCGTGACCGATCGCGATCTGGTCACACGCGGGACCGCCAAGGGGCTGGACGCGAGCCGGACGACCGCCGCCGCGATCATGAGCTCGCCGGCGATCACCTGCCTCGCGGACGCCGACCTGCGGATGGCCGAGGACCTCATGGCCGAGGAGCGAAAATCGCGCATCGTCCTCACCAACACGGAAGGAACGCTGGCCGGCGTGGTCAGCATCGCGGACGTCATCGAGCACGCGCCGAAGCGCGAGGCGCTCGAGACGCTCAAGGCCGTGCTATGGCGCGAGGCGCTGGGGCCGCGGGCCGGAGCCGCGCGCGGCGCGCCGCTGCTCAAAGACGCACCGCCCGGCCCCCGGGTGGCCGAGCGCGACCTGCCCCACACCAAGGAAACCGTTTTCAGCGGCGGTCACCGCGGCCTCGGCAGCAAAGAGTTCCCATCGTAGCGGGGCAGGCCATGTTGCTCATCCGCGACATCATGACCCGTCACCTCTTCACCGTGGAGGCGGGGGCCTCCGCGGAGGAGGCGGCGTGGGCGCTGACCCGCCGGCACATCGGCGGCGCGCCCGCCCGTGACGCGGAAGGCAACCTGGTCGGCGTCGTGTCGAAGTCGGATCTCACCGACCCCGAGCCGGCGCAGTGGCTGCGCAAGGAGGCGACGGTCGCCGACCTCATGAACCCCGACGTCGTGACGCTGTACGCGGACGATCCCGCGATGGCGGCGGTGAGCGAGATGGCGAAGCGGGAGATTCACCGCATCATCATCCTCGACGAGGACAGCAAGCCGGTCGGCATCGTCACGCCGATGGACGTCGTGCGCGCGCTGCATTTCGGCGCGCGCTTCGAGCTCGGCTGAGCTCGCGGTTAGGTCGCCGGCGGCCGGCGAGGCAGCGCGAAGCCGAAGCTGGCGCCTTCGCCGAGCCGGCCCTCCGCCCACACCCGGCCGCCGTGGCGCGCGACGATGCGCGCGACCAGCGCCAGCCCGATCCCGGTGCCCTCGAACTCCTCGGATCGGTGAAGGCGCTGGAACACGCGGAACAACTGGTCCGAGTACTGGGGATCGAATCCGGCGCCGTTGTCCTGGACCGAGTAGCGGAGCTCGTCGCCTTCGACCGCCCCAGCCACGTCGACGGTCGCGATCGGCTTGCCGCCGGTGTACTTGATCGCGTTCGCGAGTAGGTTCGTCCACACCTGGCGGATGAGGTCGGGGTCGCAGTCGGCGGGGGGCAGCTCGCCCAGCCGAAGCTCGACGGTGCGCGGGGAGGCGGCCGCCACCAGCTCGTCGGCGGTGGTCCCGGCGAGCGCCCGCATGTCGACGCGCGACATACGCAGCGCCTGCCGTCCGAGCTGCGAGAACCGCAGGAGGTCGTCGATCAGCTGCCCCATCTTGCGCGTGTTCCGCCGGATGACGCCCACCACCTTCCGTCCGTCCTCGTCGAGCTTGAGCGCGTGGTCCTCGACCAGGATCTGCGAGAAGCCGTCGATCGCCCGCAGCGGCGCCCGCAGATCGTGGGAGACCGAATAGCTGAAGGCCTCGAGCTCGCGGTTCGCGCTTTCGAGCGCGCGCGTGCGCTCCTCCACCCGCCGCTCGAGATCCTCCAGCAGCCGCGCGTTGTCGATGGCCAGCGCGGCGCGGTCCGCCAGATCTTGCATCAGGCTCAGGTCCTCCTGCGTGTAGCTCGGACGTCCGACGCCGTTGCGGACCAGCGTGATGAAGCCGAGGTGGGCGCCGCGCGCGCGCAGACAAACGGCCAGGATGCTGGAGATCCCGAGCTGCTCGTAGGTGACCAAGAACTCGGGCTTGGTCATCTTCTTGAACTGCTCGAGCGGGACCTCGGGCAGCAATACCGCCTCGCCGGTCTCGACCACCCGGCCCGAGATGCCTTCACCGACCTTGAGGGGGACGACCTCGACGGTCTCGCGCAGGAATCGCTGGACCTCGGGGACAGGATGATAGGTCGCCACCGGCTCCAGCGAGACCCCGTCGGCGCCCACCAACCGGATGTAGCAACCGTCGCCGATCACTTCGGCGAAGCGCTGCGCCACCAGGCGGAGCAGCCGGTCGACCTGGTTGCTCGCCTCCGCGAACACGTGCGTCGACTCCGCGAGCACACGCAGGCGATCGGCCTGCCGCGTGGCCAGCTTCTCGTCGACGTCGAGGGGTGGCACGCCGTCATTGTACGCCCGTTCATGACGGCGCCGTGTTGCAGCGAGTCCACGGCCGTCGAGTTCAGGGTGCCGCGTGCAGCTTCGACGCCAGGAGATCGATGAGCGGCTGGTTCGCGTTCGCCGGATTGACGGGACCGCTGCCGTAATAAAGCGCGAATGCGTCCTCGTGGTACTGGTGGTACGACAGACCCGCGACACGCGCGCTGCCGACGACGCCGTCGCCGGTGGCGAGATCGTAAACGTCGCCCAGCCAGGTGAGGCCTCCCTTGCCGTCGGCGAAGCAGGCCTTGTAGACGCCGAGCTCGCCGAGGAACAGGGGCACGTCGTGCGCGACGCCCCACCCGAGGTAGGGCGCCATCATGTCGGAGAGACCGGGCTTGTCGCGCTTGCGCACGGGCGTCGAGCTGCCGACGAGGTCGAGGCGGATGCGGGCGATCGCGCCCGCCGGGAGGTTGGTCCCCTTCATCCAGCCGGAGATGCTGTATTGGTAACCCTGCCTCGGCACGAAGTAGAACGCGTAGCCGCCCCAGCTCGCGTCGTCGGTCGTCCCGGTGATCGCGAGGCAGGTCGCGCTCGGCCTGCAGCCAGAGGCGGTCGTCCCGGCGCCGACGCCGCTCTTCGACCAGAAGTACCAGCCGCTCGGTCCGGTGGGGTAGATATGCTCGATCTCGCGCAGGAACGTCCCGCTCGCGTCGTACTCGTTGATGGAAAGGTCGTCGAACGCGATGGTCCCGGCGCCGAGCCCCTGACCCACCAGCGTGGGCTTCCCAGCGGCGATGGTCGAGCCGGACGCGAGGATGCGGGTGCCATCGTAGTGGGTCCAGTCGGAGGTCCCGGCCGGCGCCGTGGGTGCGTCGAACGTCGCCAGGTTGATCCACTGCTCGGTGACGCCCGCGATCTTGGTCGGGTCCGGGTAGGCGCCGCCGTCGGGGTTGTTGTTCCACGGCTGCAGCTGGAACGTATAGTCGGAGGGGTCGTAGAAGTGAAACTCGTAGACGACGTTCGCGTCGTCCACGGTGAACAGGTTCATGTTCGGGTCTGAGTTGAAGTCGCCCGCCACCGCGATCGGACGCTCGACGAAGACGATGTGATTGGTGTCGACCGAGCGGATGGCGGCCGTGATTCGCGCGGCGAGGTCTTGCCACTGCTGGCGGCTCGCGAGCGGCTCGGGCTCGTTGACCAACCCGAACCCGACGATGATCGGCTCGTCGACGTAGCGGCCCGCGATCTCCTTCCACAGCGCGGTGAGGCGATCTTGGTTGGCGACGTGGCTCCACAGCGCGCCGCCTTCTCCATTCGACTGAAAGCCGCCTTGGGGGACGTGCATGTTGAGAATCAAGCGGATGCCGTGCGCCTTGGCCCAGGTCACGTTCTGATCGATCCACGTCCAGCCCGCGTCCTTGTACACGTACGGTGCGGCGTCATCTTCGAAGGTCACGTGGTTGAGCAGGAAGCGCGTCGAGTTGGCGCCCATGTCAGCCAGACGCTGGAAGTCGATCTCGGCGTGGTCGTCGGGCAGCGCCGCGTTCGTCCACACCTCGTTGCCGAAAGAAACGCCCTTGAGGAACACCGGGTTGCCGTCGACGTCGACGATCGCCGTACCGTTCGCGCGCAGGAACGCGGCCCCGGGCGGGGGATGGCCGCCGTCCGGCGTCGACGAGCCGCCCCCGCAGCCGAGGGCGGCGAGCAGGAGCGGGGGAAGAAGACGCCGGATCCCATTCCGCATCGCGCAATCTTAGCTCTCGCGCTAGGCCGCGGACTAGCGCCGGACCCTCATGGTTCGTCACTTCTTCCGCGCAGCGCGGCTGCCTCCGCGATCGTTGGTGACTGTGCCGCAGACCTCCCCGGCGAAACATCCGCCGAATCAACTCCGTCCGATCGACGTAACCGTCCGGAGCGCGACGCCGAGGACCAGCGCCTCTAGATCCACACAACTCCGGGCTGGCCGCGCCGACAAACGAGACATGCGCGGAATCAAGTTGGCACGACGACGGCAGATACAGCTGCCGCTCGAGGTGGCACACAGCTGGGGTGGTGCGAGAAAGGGCGCAGGAAGAAAGCCGCGGGGCCGGCCTTCGATGCCGCACACGACGAGAGCAAAGATCGAACCCCGGTACCCCCTGAGGTCACCATCCGAGCGGCGCCCGGGCTTCCGTCGCTCAGATCCGCGCGGGTGTTCGGGGCGCTCCGACGCGCGATCGCGCGGGCGTCGGTCGATCGATTCCGCGTGATCCATTTTTCGATCCAGGAGGACCACGGGCACTTCATCGTCGAGGGCGATGAGGCGCGCCGTGCCCGAGGCGGCATGCACGGGCTCGCGATCCGATTGGCGCTCGCCGTCAACGGCGTCCTCGGCCGCAAGGGGAAGGTGGTCGGCGACCGTTACCACGTGCGTCCTCTGACGACGCCGAGGCAGATGCGGACGAGCATGGTCTACGTGCTGCTCAACTT
>Ga0137374_10000963_pt1 | contig 31872 bp, 14 predicted proteins | sample SagtaG_20_FD_104811 | JGI IMG/M metagenome (GOLD analysis project Ga0137374, IMG submission 104811) | Vadose zone soil microbial communities from Sagehorn Ranch, Mendocino, California, USA - Sage1_R_100_16 metaG | ecosystem: Environmental > Terrestrial > Soil > Vadose zone | place: USA... | reverse complement strand
GGCCAGCAACGACAGGGCGAAAAAGTCCGACCAACCCTCGGACAAGCCAAAGCCTTGCACCCCGCTGACGTCCACGCCGTGGCCCACCAACCGCCCACTCATCAAATGGGTGTATTCGTGCAGAAGCCACTCCGCGTCCAAGGCGCCATCCCGATCCGGGTTCGGATTGAAGAATCGGCCGATCTCGAGCCGAGCGGGGAATCCATCGATTGGGGCCACGACGGCGCGCGCGTTATTGCTCGTGATGATATTTCCATTCTGCACATCGATGAGGACTGCGTCGTTGCTGATGGAACCGCCGCGGCCGAAATTCGTGGCCTGGAAATTACCGGCCGACTCAGTGAACCCAAGATCATACAATTTGTCATGCATCCAGTTGGCCCAGTAGAAAGCGTTCACTTGGGCCGTCTTCTGGTTGTCCGTCGTGGTCGGGGCTTGAGTCAGGTCCAGCGGAAAGTCGAACGTCAGCACGCCGTTGTTGGTCGTGCCGGTGGGGCGTGGGGGATTTCCGGCCGGAAGCGCGGCAGCATATACTGGGTTGTCGTCGCCCAAGTCAGTGTGCGCATCTACGTTGTTCCCGATGGTGTTGGTCCGGCCTGGGGTTATCCAACCCTCTGGAGACGCGTTCGTTGACACAGCAACGAGGTTGGTCAGGACGCGGCTCGTGAGCGACGGCTGGTTGGTGTTCGGTGTTGACCATCCGGGGGAAAACGGGCTGGGGCTGTCGCTGGGGAAAATGCGATACGCGACCGGATTGGCGTAAAAGGTCCAGCAGTGGCGGACTTGCACGTCGCCCGTTTCCGCATCCACCAGCACCTGGAACATCTCGCCTCGCGTCTTGCCCGTGAGCACGATCCGCCAGCACAAGCGCATCGCCTGCCGATTCATCGGCAACCAGACCAGGCTGGCCGTGGCTTCTCCCTGGAGCCGATTCGCCTCAAACCTTTGGCGCTTCTCCGCGCCTTGCGGCGCGAAGTCCTTTGGGGTCGCTTCGGCGGCATCCAGCGTTTCGCCGATGTTCGTGGCGGCGTACGCCACGGCTTGCTGGGCCGACACGGGAGGAAAAGCCTGAACGAAGGCCCGGTTGGGAACGCCGGCATCGGCTTCCGACGCGGCATTTGGCACAAACTGGCTGCACAGGCTGACAAGTTCTCCGTTCCTGCCAATGTGGCCGTAGAGCAACGCTTCAAACACAGGAATTTCATCGAGCATTTGCTCGTACACGACTGTTCTCATGCCGTTGTGCGCGGTCACATGCTCGCGGCTTACGCGAGCGGCTGCGAGAATAGCGGCGTCGAAGCCAAAGAGGCCCGAGTTTTCGTTGAGGAACCGCTTAATGGCCTTGTGCGGGTCTCCCGCCAGCGGATCCGGTCGCGCACCCGGAATCAAATTGTCATCTGCCCCATCGGGACCGCTCAGGAAGGCTCGTTCGTTAAGGATGAAGTGAGGTGAGCCAAAAACGTCATCCCAGTCGATCCTGGCTCCCGGACTTCGTTCCTTGAGGTGATCCGCAGCGGCGGCTTGCTCGGGTGCCAAAGGAACTGCCTTGGCGGCCGCGTCACGGCGTCTGTCAAGGTTGGCCAAACCCGCGCGTCCCTCCTCTTGTCCGTTGAGAGAGAGCGCCACAGCGATGAACGTGAGGACAGTGCCAAGAGTCCGAAACACGGCTCTCATTTGTGGTACAAGTGCTGATGGGCAGCGAACTCCGGTCGGCGAGCGAAGTCAAACCAAAACGCGCGGGCATGATCTGGACGAGTACATGTCGGAAAGTGAGGCTTGAGAAAATCGAACCTTCCGGTATGGTGTCATCATGAAAAGCAGGCCCGCAACTGCGCCGTTTGTCGTCGCCGTCGCGTTGATGTGCAGCCTGACCTCCGGCATTTTTGCCGCGCCCGGAGACGAAAACTGGGATGATGCTTTTGGAGTACCCGGCGCATCTGATACTGTTTCTGCATTAGCTTTTTTCGGTTCCGATCTGATCGCGGTCGGCGGCTTCACTAGCATCGGAGGAATCGAGGCGGTGCGCATTGCGAGGTACGACGGTACAAATTGGCACCCTCTTGGGGATGGACTGACAAGTTCTTCGTTTCCTGCCATTCGCGCTTTGGCGGCGTTCCAGAACCGCCTCTATGTGGCTGGCGCCTTTACGAGTGCGGGTGGAACCTCTGTAAACAACATTGCCAGCTGGGACGGCACCAACTGGTCTGCGTGTGGTGATGGGGTTGGAGGGCCGGGAATCGGCATCGTCCGTTCGATGACTGTTGCAGGCGACCAATTGATCGTCGGTGGAACATTTAACTTCGTTGGAGGATTGAGCACGCCTAACATCGCTGCTTGGAATGGTACGAATTGGGCAGCCCTCGGAGGGGGCATTCCTGGAACTGCAGTTGATTCCGTCGCGGCAAGCGGAACGTTGGTTTATGCAGGCGGACGATTTCGCCTCAGCGCTGGCATCAATGCGACCAACATCGCGATGTGGAACGGAACTACGTGGCTGGCGTTAGGAGAAGGGATTCGGGATTGGGACGTGAGCGGTGGCGGCGGAGGGATGGTGCGCACGATTCTCAAGGTCGAGAACGGGGTCGTTGCCGCGGGTTCGTTTCGTCTCGCCGGAGCGGTCAGCGCCATCAATATTGCCAAGTGGGATGGGAGGATGTGGCGAGCGTTGGCCAGTGGGATGGACTCCGCGGGAAGCGTCTACGCTCTCGCTCTTAATGGTCGCGATTTGTACGTCGCCGGTTATTTTGGATTCGTAGGTAGCGTGAACACTAGCGACATCGCCAAGTGGGATGGGATCGAGTGGTCACCGCTCGGAAGCGGCATCGGTGATAGATTTTTCGGCGCAGGGCTCTTTACAGTGGCATCGCGAGGAAGTGAACTAGTGGTAGGGGGCGGAGACATTACGACGGCCGGCGGCAAGCCGGCGAACAACATCGCCCTCTGGCACATTCCCCATTCGTTGAGCATCGAGCGGACTGGAAACAATGTTACTCTCTCATGGCCGGCTACGGGCACGAACTTTCTGCTCGAAGCAACGTCGGACCTTGGCTCACCGAATTGGCAAGGGGTCTCCGGCACTCCGAGCATCGTCAACGATCAGTGCGTCGTCACTCTCCCCCTCGGCCCCGCCAACCAATTCTATCGCTTGCGGCGCAAGTAGCCTTGTGAGTCACGAATCTCTCGGTATTGTTTAAGCGTGAAAAGGCCGGTTTTCCTCAACTTCACACGCCGGCTCCTGCCCTGTTGCCTGTTAGTCGGCCTGCTCCGCTCTGTAGCAGCAGGTGCAAGCCCAGACGATAATTGGGATCCTCGATTTGGAGCGCCTGGCGCTGATGGGCCGGTCTGGTCAATTTCTGTTCACGGGCAGGACGTATATGTCGCCGGTACTTTCACTCAGATCGGTGGCGTTCCCGCCAACAACATCGCCAAGTGGAACGGTACGAACTGGAGTGCACTGGCAGACGGCTTGACTGGCGGGCTATTGCCAGAGGTGCATGCGTTAGTCTTCATCGGCGAGGATCTTTTTGCCGGGGGCTTTTTTACGCAGGCTGGTGGCATACTCGCTAGTAATATCGCCAAGTGGGATGGCACAAATTGGACGGCTCTTAGCCTTGGAACATCATGGGGCGTACGTGCAATGGCGGCGTCCGCCGGCACGCTGTATGTGGGTGGGTCATTTTCATCGGCGGGGGAAATCTCAGCAAATAACATCGCTAAGTGGGACGGAACGAAATGGGAGGGATTGGGTGAGGGTGTCACTTGGCCGTACCCCGGTGCCGCAGTGGACAGTGTTGTAGTCAGCGGTCCAGATCTTTACGTTGGCGGGCGCTTCCGTACGGCGGGTGGCATTGCTGCAACCAACATCGCCAGATGGGATGGCACCACGTGGTTCCCGTTGGACCATGGGCTCAGGAATTATGATGGCCCTGGATCAGAGAATGGTGTCGTTCGGGCCTTGGTTGTCCGTGGGAGCGATCTCTACGCAGGCGGCGGATTTAGCGTCGCAGGGAGAGTTAGTGCCGCTGGGATCGCCAAGTGGAATGGGAACAACTGGTCCGCGCTGACAGGTGGAGTGAATCATACGTGGGCCTTGGCGCTATCTGGTACTACAGATCTGTATGTTGGCGGGTTCTTCAACACAGCTGGTCCGATCTCGGCAATGAACATCGCTAAGTGGTCTGGGCTGTCTTGGGAAAACCTAGGCAGCGGTACAGCGAGTGCTGGTGGTGCAGGCTCTGTCAGGGCCCTCGCGGCTAGTGGCACTGATCTTTTTGTTGGTGGCTTTTTCACGCTGGCTGGTGGCAAACTCTCCAGTTCCATAGCCCTCTGGCACATTCCTCACACGCTTAGCATTCAGCAGGTGCAGGACAACGTTGTTCTTTCCTGGCCAGCTACGGGCACGAACTTTGTGCTGGAAGCCGCCTGCGGCGTGCCTTCTTCGAACTGGTCGCCAGTAACGCAGCCGGTCATAGTCCACGACGGCCAGTGCGTCGTCACCAACGCGCTAGGCCGGGGCAACCAGTTCTATCGCCTGCGGCGGAGATAGGAGTCCGCTAGGTGAAACAGATGTGGAAAACGAATCTCTTGGCATCTTTCAAGAAGTGAACCCGCCAGCACGGTCGAGCTTGGCCTCCCGGCTTATCCTGTCTGCGCTCGTCGCAATGCTGGTGCGCTCGGGCGCAGCGGCGGCCGTACCAGACGACTACTGGGACCCGTCCATCGGAATTCCAGGACCTGACGGTCCGGTAATGGTTGTGCTTGTGGTCGGCGACACTTTGTACGCGGCAGGGCGTTTTTCCCAGATTGGCGGAGTATTTGCTAATTCGATTGCGAAATTCGACACGAACGGCTGGTCTGCGCTTGGCGATGGTATTACCGTCGGCCTACTTCCCAGCATTTTGGCATTGGCTCATCACGATGGACAGCTTTACGTGGGTGGGGCTTTTGGGCAGGCTGGCAACGTTCCTGTCAATAATATCGCCAGGTGGGATGGCACGAACTGGTTTCCATGTCGCGAAGGCGTTGGCGTGCTTGGCAACGGTATCGTCCGTGCAATGGCTATCGGCGGCGACAAATTGATCGTCGGAGGCACATTCAATTTCCTTGGAGGATTGACCACACCGAATATCGCCCTTTGGGATGGTACAAATTGGGCAGCCCTCGGAAATGGCATTTCCGGAATTGCGGTCGATTCCGTCGCGACAAGCGGAACAACGATTTATGCGGGCGGACGCTTTCGGCTTGGAGGTGGCGTTAATGCGACCAACATCGCGATGTGGAACGGAATGTCGTGGGTGGCTTTAGGGGAAGGAATTCGGGATTGGGACGTAAGCGGTGGTGGAGGTGGGATGGTGCGCACGCTTCTCAGTGTCGAAAACGGAGTCGTCGCCGGCGGTGCCTTTCGTCTCGCGGGCGTGGTGAGCGCCATCAATATTAGCAAGTGGGATGGGATCACATGGCGGGCGTTGGGCAGTGGAATAGACTACGCGGGAAGCGTCTACGCCCTCGCTCTTAACGGTACTGATTTGTACGCCGCAGGATTTTTTGCTTCCGCAGGGGAGACTCAAGCGCTCGCGATCGCAAAATGGGACGGCTCGGTTTGGTCACCGCTCGGAAGTGGCACTATGTCCGGTATTGACCCTGGAGGCTTGGATGCCCTTGCCGTCACGGGCAGCGAATTGTATCTCGGTGGATTCTTCGATCACGCCGGCGGCAAGCCCGCCAATAACATCGCCCTCTGGCACATTCCCCATTCGTTGAGCATCGAGCGGACTGGAAACAATGTTACCCTCTCTTGGCCAGCTACAGGAACGAACTTTCTGCTCGAAGCAACCTCGGACCTTGGCGCACCGAATTGGCAAGGGGTCTCCGCCACCCCGGGCATCATCAACTACCAGTGTGTCGTCACTATCCCGCTTGGCCCCGGCAACCAATTCTATCGCTTGCGGCGCAAGTAGCCTTCCTATCCTGCTTATATCACGCGCTCCAGCCCATGCTCCGCTTGGCGAAGGCGGCCCAGAGGTTGGTCTGGTCCACGCCGCCGGTCGTGACCCGGTCGGCCAGCAGAATGGCGTCGCGCGCCTGGAGAAAGGTCGGATTGGCCGGGCCCAGTTTCATCCCGTCCACCACCAGGCGCAGAATCCGATCCGTCCCGTTGCTGAAGCCGTACTTGCTGATGTAGATCGACCGGGCTTCCCACAACGCCGCGCACCAGATCTCCCCGAGCAGATGGGGATCGTTGTTAAAGTGAATTGGGTTTGAAATGAAGACATTGCTGAACCCCGGGTTCATCGGGATGCCATAGTGCCAGCGCAGCTCGCGGGCGTCTCCCAGGGTAAGAGGGTTTTTGGACAGTTGCGTCGTGTAGGGATAGCGGCGGATGCCGTAGTAAAAGTTCTCAGTGACATTTATACCGTATAATGGGTAGAGATATCCGGCCCAGGCGCCCCACGCGTAGTTGGCGTTCGTGTCATCCCCGGATTCGGCCAGCACTGCCAGCGAGAAAAAGTCCGACCAACCCTCGCTCAGACCGAAGCCTTGCTGCGTGCTGAAGCCCGCGCCGTGACCCACCAGGCGGCCACTCATCAGATGGGTGTATTCGTGCAGAAACGACTGCGCGTCGAAGGCCGAATCGCGCTGAGGGGCGGGATTCCTGAACAAGAAACATTCGATCCGACCGGCCATGCCGTCTTGCGGCGGGGTACAGGTTTGGAGGTTGTCGGCACGGTTGGTCAGGGCCCCGTCCTGCACATCAATCAGGACGGCATCGTTGCCCACGCCGCCGCGGTTGTTGGTGGTCCCGCCGCTGTAAAAAATGTTGGTACGCTGGTGATTGCCGGCGGCTTCGGTGAAGCCCAGATCGTAGAGTTTGTCGTGCATCCAGTTGGCCCAATAGATGGCGTTCACCACGGCGGCATCTTGATTGCGAGCGGGAAAGTTAGTCGCCGGCGGCTGGTTCGTCAGGTTCACGTCGAACAGGAACTGCAATACGCCGTTCGTTAAAGTGCCGACGGGACGAGGCGGGTTTGGTGGTGTAAGCAATGCCTGATCGTAATCTCGGTTGTCCGACCCGCTCAGGTCGGTGTGTGCATCAACGTTGTTTCCAATCGTGGTGTTTAGAAAGAGGAAGAGGGCGGAGTTTGTATTGATCCAACCGTTGGGCGAAGCATTCGTGGAGATTGCCGTTAGCGTAAGGTTCGTTTGCGTGACGAGCGCAGGCTGGTTTGTGTTCGGAGTGGACCATCCCGGCGAAAAGGGTGAAGGGCTGTCGCTGCCGAAGACCCGATATGTGTCGGGCTGCGCGCGGAACGTCCAGGAGTGACGAACTTGAACTTGCCCGGTCTGGGAGTCCACCAGCACCTGGAACATTTCGTTGCGGATCGCCCCGGTGAGGATGACGCGCCAGCATAGTCGCAGAGTGTTGCGGTCCATGGGAAGCCACACCAGTTCGGCGCGCGCTTCGCCCAGCAGGGCGGGCGCTTTGAACTTCTGGCGTCGAGTGGGGCCGTCAGGCTGTGCTTCGACGGCTTCAACCTGTGTGGCCTGGAGCCTCTCGCCGATGTTTGTGGCCGCGTTGGCGACGGCCTCTGGCGCCGATACGACTGGAAACGCTTGCGCGAACTGGCGATTGGGTAAACCCGCATCGGCCGCGCTGGCCGGATCGGGCACGAACCGACTGCTCAGGCTCACAAGTTCACCGTTCCGTGTTATGTGCCCGACGAGCGTGGCATCGAAAATCGGGATTCCGTCCAGGATTTGCTCCCACACTACTGTTCGCATGCCGTTGTGCTCCGTAACAAACTCCCGGGAGTTGCGGGCTCCGTTCAGGAGTGTCGAGTCGTGTCCGAACAGAGCGGCGTTCTCGTCCAGAAAGCGCTTGATCATCCCGTGGGGATCCGGTGGATCGACCAGCGGTAGACCAGCTTGTGGTGCCCTCGGAAGCACATTATTCTCGCCGTCGGGGCCTGTGAGAAATCCTACGTTACTTTGAATCCAGCATGGTGCCGCCGTCACGCTGTCAAGGTCGATCTGGACCCCAGGAATTCTCCGCTTGAACTCTAATGCAGAGTCTTGACGTTCGCCAGCCAGCGGTTGCGGCGCGGCCCGCACTGCTGGCCTCGCGTCGAAGTTCGCCATCTCACTCGGCAGCTGTGGCGCTCCGGTGACAAAGCAAGCACGCAGGACACACCCCATGAGGAATAGAGAACGGGTTTTCATTCGGCCTTAATAGAAGCGGAAGAATTGTGTGGTTGTCAAACCAACTGAATGCACTGCTTCAGCACGGCAGCCCAGCGAAGAGGAACAACAGTGCAAAATTCGCTTGTTTCCCTGAGTTTTTGCGGCATGGTTCTGGTGTGCTGAAGCGATGTTCATGTGCTTTTCTTCCGGCAAGCTTCGGAGGGGCACTCTTGCTATTTTCCCAGCAACTCGTTCAGTCAGCGCCCGGCGACGAATTCTGGGATTCAGCTTTTGGCACAAATGGATTCTCCGGCTACGGCGTCGGAGCGATTGCCTTGTTCGGCAACGGCGTAGTCTTCGGAGGTGCATTCAATTCGATTGGAGGCATCACGGCCACGAATATCGCCAGGTGGGATGGCACCAACTGGTCAACATTCGGGGATGGCTTGGGGATCAGTCTTAACAATGGACCTCGAGCCCTTCTCGAATGCCAAGGGAGCCTTTTCGCTGCAGGAATATTCACCAATGCAGGTCCGGTCGATGCTCGAAACATCGCACGCTGGGATGGAACCAACTGGCACGCTCTCGGAAGTGGCATCGATCGTATCGCGTCTGCGCTAGCCACCGATGGCTCCAATATTTATGTTGGCGGTGATCTCAGGTCGGCTGGGGGCATCCCGGTTTTGAACATCGCCAAGTGGGATGGTATTGAGTGGCAAGCTCTAGGCCCAGGCGTTGCAGGGCCAGTCTTCGCCATCGCAGTGGACTCTAATTCTGTTTACGTCGGGGGACGGTTCACGAGCGCAGGAAGCGTCGCTGTAACCAACATCGCCCGCTGGGATGGCACCAATTGGCACGCGCTCGGCAATGGCCTTCGCCGCATCAACGGATTCACTCCCGAAAACGGCACCGTGTGGTCACTCGTCTATCACCGCGGATACTTGTATGCAGGCGGGGGGTTTTGGTTGGCGGGCAACGTACAGGCTGTGAACATTGCACGGTGGGATGGCGCCAGTTGGGAAAACATAGGAGGCGCGGCCAACTCAGTCGATGCGTTCGTTCCGAACGGTGCCGACTTGTATGTTGGCGGCTCGTTTATCAATATCGGAGGAGTGAGTGCCAGGGTCATTGCGAGGTGGGATGGTTCCAATTGGTCCGCCCTTGGGAGCGGAATGTGGGGCGGTGGCATACTAGCGTTGGCCTCGACGGGGACCGAGTTATTCGCTGGCGGCGATTTTACGGGAGCTGGTGACAAGACATCGACTCGAATTGCGCTTTGGCACATTCCCCATTCCTTGAGCATCCAGCGAACGGGAAACGATCTGGGGCTTTCGTGGCCCTCCACGGGAACGAACTTTCTGCTCGAAGCAACGTCGCACCTTGGCGCACCGAATTGGCAAGGGGTCTCCGGCACCCCGGACATCGTCAACGATCAGTGCGTCGTCACTATCCCGCTTGGCCCCGGCAACCAATTCTATCGCTTGCGGCGCAGGTAGCCTGCTTATTTCACGACCTCGCCTCTAACAGCCCGTTCAAAAACTCCAGGTTGAGTTGTAGCGGCGGTCTGTGACCGCCGAAATCGGGCCAGAATGCGCAGTCACTTCGGCGCTCATAGAGCCCCGCTACAGTTTTTGGCATCTGCGCAGTGCGGCGGAATTGAAGACGTATCTTCGCCGGGACGGGCTGCGGGTCAAGAAACCCGCGCTCCGGCAGCCAGACAGTGGCGGCATCACGATTAAGAGGTGCGTCCGGCGCGGAGCGCCCCTCATTTCCACACCCACGTCAGCAGGGGCGCCCACGCCAGGCTGGGCAGGTAATCCGCCAGCTCGATTTTCTTCAGCTCGAAAATGATCAGCGAGATGCAGAACACGAGCAGGCCGCCGGTGGCATTGATGGAATCGAGCAACGCGGGGTTCTGAAGCTGGGGCGCGAGCAGTCTGGCGGCCAGCGTGAGGGTGCCCTGGTAGGCCATGACCGGCACGACCGAAAGGATCGCGCCCCAGCCGAACGGGCCGACGAATGCCATCGTCGCAAGCCCGTCCATGGCGGCCTTGATGCCAAGGGTCTGCCACTTCCCATCCAGTCCGTCCTGGATGGACCCGAGGATGGCCATCGGCCCCACGCAGAACAGCACCGTGCAAGTGATGAAGCCTTCGCTCCACTTCTGCGGCGCGCCGGCACTGGCTTTGGAAAACCGCTCCTTCGCATACTCGCCCAGGCGGTTCAGTCCCTTCTGCAAGTGAAGCAATCGCCCGGTCAATCGGCCCAGGATGAGGGCCAGCACGACGATGGTCATCTGCTTGGCCACCCCGAGCACGCCGCCGCCGAGGCTTTTCCAGGTGGTGCTCAGGCCGACCCAGATGACCAGCAGGCCCAGGATGTTTTTGAGGTGGATTTGCGTGTTGGGATTGAATTGCCGCCGCAATGCCAGCCCGAGGAGGCCGCCCAGCAGAATGCCGGCGGCGTTGAGAAGGGTGCCGAACAGTGGCATGAGCGAGTTCAGGAATCAGTGTTCAGTAATCAGTGTTCAGGATGCCGAAATCATTATCCCGAGCGGTCGGCCATGCCCATCCGCCCGCCGCCGGCGGCGCATACTGAACAGTAAACCGGGAACACTGAACACTGAAAATTGGATGTTGCATTTGCCTCCGTGCCCCGGCAGGGTCTGCGGCCTTGTCGGGGCGTAGCGTAGCCTGGCTAGCGCGCTTGTTTCGGGTACAAGAGGTCGTGAGTTCAAATCTCACCGCCCCGACCATCTTTTCCTAGGGTTTTCTCACCGCCCGCCGATTTCCTGACAAATTCCTAACACTTTGGAACCATGAAAAAGCAAAAATCCAGGTTTCCGCTTGAGGTCAAAGACGGCTCAGTCATCGTCAAAATCTACAAGGTCGAGAACTAAGGGCGGCTTAGCTTAAAAGACCATGACGGAATTTCGATGGTGCCGAGGTTCAAGGAGAAGGCGGGTGACATCGAGATTTTCACACCACACGAGATCGCACATTTCCTCACCTACTCCCGGTCCGAACTCGTGCCGTTCCTGGCCATCGGCGCGTTTGCCGGCCTGCGGAGCGCGGAGATTGGGCGACTGGATTGGAGCGAGGTTCATCTTGCGGAGCGATTCATTGAGGTGAAGGCGGCGAAGTCGAAGACGGCGAGCCGTCGACTGGTTCCGATGAGCGAGAACCTGGCGAAGTGGCTGGCGCCGCACGCCAAGCCGGAAGGGCGCGTCGTGCCGTTCGAGAACGTGAACAAGCAAATCGGGTGGCTGGTCGAGGACACCAACGCCGGCCTGAGCGTCGCAGCGAAGAATGATAACAAGAACCCGGAGCCGGCGAAGCCGGTCGAGTGGAAAAAGAACGCGCTCCGGCACAGCTTCATCAGCTACCGCGTGGCGGACATTCAGGACGTCAATCAGGTGGCACTGGAGTGCGGCAACTCGCCAGCAGTCATCTTCAAGCACTACCGGGAGCTGGTGCGCCCCGCAGAGGCGAAGAAGTGGTTCGGCATTCAGCCGGACGCTGATGGCAAGGTGACGGTGATTCCGAAGGCAGACGAGAAAGTGGCAGCGGTGGCGTAAGGCGCTTCAGCAGTTCCGTTAATGACGGCGTTTCGTGAGTTTTGGTGTAGGCTGCGTTCCACCGAGCCGCCGCTGTACTTTGCTGCAAGCACATGACTGAAGCCTAATTTCGCCGCCAGTCTTGTCGCCAATTCGGTGCGCACCTCTATTCCACCAGGCGATAGAACCGCTGCCCCGTCTGTGAGATCGCGTCCTGGATGGCGAAAGTCCGATCTGGCGCGACGATATTCGTGAGAGGTCTCCAGTTGATCAGATTGGTCGAGATTTGCAGCGAGTAGAAGTGCCCAGCCTCGGCAGAAATGGTCAGCTCGATTCTACCACCGTCCAGCCAAGTAATCGCCTCGAATTGGCTCGGGGAGCCGGGAACGAAAAAGCGGTAGATGCGCCCACCGCGTCTAGTGCCGTAAAAGTCTCGGTAGTCGTAGCACAAACAGTAGAGACTCCCATCCGGGCCCACTTTCAGATCCACTGTAGAATTTAGGCCATCGATGAAATTGGTGACCGTCACGCCGTTAGTTAGAATCAGTCGCCTAATCCCCACCAAACTGCAAAAATCCGTAAATAGGTAGTTGCCGACGTACGAGCCCGGAAAGTGCGCTGTTGGTGGATTGTAAAATGTGCCTGCCGTAATGGCACAACCGGCGTTAATGTTGGTGAAGTCCGGGTACACATATAACGGACTGCGAAATGCTGCATTGGTGCTGTAGCCTTCGACTAGGGGCCATCCGTAATTCGCACCGGCCACGCCTTCATTGATTTCTTCATGCGAAAACTCGCCCACGTCGTTGATGAACATTCGCCCGGTGCCCGGCTGGAAGGCGAAAACAAACGGATTGCGTAGGCCCATCGCCCAAATCGCACGGTTGTCGCCGGTCGCAGCGCTGTAGAAGGGATTATCGGCGGGAATACTGCCATCAGGGTTGATCCGGAGCAACTTCCCCAGGCGCGTGCTCAGCGTCTGGGAGTTCGTAGCGTAACCGTGCTCTCCCACGGAAACGTAAAGTTTGCCGTCCGGTCCGAAGTGAAGGTCGCCAGCGTTGTGGAGCCCGTAGCTGGGCGGCCGGTTCAGGTCGTGAATGACGAGTTCGCTGCCTTGGGTTACCGTATCGCCATTGGCGGTGAATCGGCTGATTCGGTTGTGAACGAACCCGTTCGTCGTGGTGTAATAAAGGTAAAAGAACTGATTCGTCTCAAACCCGGGGTCAAAGGCCAGTCCCAGGAGACCGGCTTCCGAGACGCTAATAACATTGTTGCTTAAGAAAAGAAATGGGACCGGCACCCGGTTCCCATCGCGAAATATCCAGATCCTCCCGCTCTGCTCACAAACGAACAGACGGCCGTCCGGCGCGAACGCCATCCGAGTAGGGTTGGTCAGCCCGCTCGCAAATACCGTCGCCGAAAATCCGGGCGGTAAAGTGAGCCGGTCGTCGTTGCCAATCGTCCAAACTCCTTGTGTTTGGATTAGCGAGGCCTCAGTCGGGTTAGAATAGTTAACGAAAAACTGTTTGTATGGCTCAGCAAAGATGTCGCCTGGAATAGGCACTCGCACGAATTGTGTTGTCGATCCGGGCGGAAACACCAGCCGTCCTGACGTGGCCACGTAATCGATCCCCGCCAGAGCCGTTCCGTCGGCCGTTGCAAAATCGACCGTGACCGTTCGGTCGATGGGCGCGGTGAGTCGCACAGGCGCAGCGCCGGTAGTGCCTGTGTCGGACTCGAACACGAAAAACGCTAGAGGCGTTTGGGCGAGCCCAGGCACGGCATCATCATTCAAGATCGTGCCAATGCCCTGCGATTTTGTTCGAGTAAGCTCCGCGCTGTCCGACACGAGCTTCACGATGAACCGCTTGTCGGCCTCGCGCATAGTGTTCCCCAGCACGGGCACCGAGAGGCTCTGTGTAAGAGATCCACTAGGGATGACAATGTTGGTAGGAGTCGCCAGGTAGTCGATGTTCGCTATGGCCGTGACATCCTGGAATTGGAGCCACACATTCAAAGGATCGGCCACCGCCGCGGTAATCGACACGGTGAAATTGAATGGAGTTGCGCCTGCATTTCCCTCCGAAAACGACACATCATCAATAGATATGGTCGGCTGTGGAAGCGTGCTGCGGATGTAACAGTATCCGGTGAGGTCGGAAGAGACTAGAGCGTTCGTTGTACTTAGCCGGAGAGTGCAATTCTTCACTGGAAAGTAAAGCGGACTGCCGAAAACCGGCACAGTGACAGTCTGCTGAGCCGGCCCGCTATTGGAAAAACTCAGCACGCCGGAAACTGCCGCATAGTGGATTCCCGCCGTTGCAGTGCCGTTCGAACTGATGTATTCAATGGTGATTGGCTCATCTGGAGCGGGACAGAGGGAGACGACAACTCGCGCATTCGTTTCGTTAATCCCCACCGAGACCGACGAACCGAAGATAGCGAGTCTGGGCAGATTTGCGGCCTTCCAGTGCGCGATATTCGTGGAGGGCATTCCTGCAGCATCGTCGAACCGACCACCGACATAAAGGTTGCTGCCCGACACGCCAAGCGCATAAATGGTGCCATACGGGCTACCCCCAACGTAGGATATCCCGTCGCAGGGTGCCCACTGCCTCAATTTCTCCGCGCCCATGTAAAGGAGCTTGCCTGCGGCCATGGCATTAAGCACAGGAACGTAGCCGGAAAAACTGGGAAAACTCCAATTTGATCCGTTCCAGCGCATGATAGGGTCGCCCGTGAAATTGCCGCTGGCATAAACATCGTTACTGTTCGCGGCCAGCGCCACGACCGTGCTGTCCAGTCCCGCGCCAAGAGGGAACCAATTGGTACCGTCCCAGCGCGCCACGTTTCTCGCCCATACCCCACCGGCTTGAGTGAAGGAACCTCCTACAAACACGTCGTTTCCCTGGACTGCGAGCGCATAGACCGAACCGTTGACGCCACCGCCTACACTCGACCAATTCGTGCCGTCCCAGCGCACCACGCCGGGGCTCACTACATCGCCGGCTTTCGTAAACGCGCCGCCAACGTAAAGATCGTCGCCGCTGACGGCCATGCAGAGAACCTGTCCGTTGACACCGCCACTCACGTCCGACCATGTGCTCCCGTTCCACGCGGCGATGTTTGTCACATAGACGCGGGAACCATCCGCCCTGTACGCGTTTGTCAGGGAGCCGCCCACGTAGAAATTGCCGCCGAGAACAGCGGCGGCACTCAGAGAATCCGCATTCGTGCCAACACCCCCGCCAACCGCTGACCACGTGGAGCCGTTCCAAAAGGCGACATGGCGCGCGGCGACGGAGCCTGCTCGTGTGAACCCTCCGGCCACGTAAACGCCGTTGGTGGCCGTCGCGACGGCGCTTACTGAACCGTTGAGTCCCGGATTCCCAATCGCATGGTCCCACCACTCACTCGGAGGCACCGGCTGAGCGTGCGCGCGCGTTAGTTTTCAAAGCGCCCAGCCACCAACGAGACAAAGCCGGAGCAGAGGGCCTTTGAAACGTATCATGCCGATTGGGCCACCCGAGCGTGGCCATGCGCTATTTATTGAACTCGCGTAACACTGTCACAAACCAGGCTGGCGGTAAACGGAAATCGGGCGAAAGGCAGCCTCGCAGCCTCACTCTATTTTCCTCCCAACAGCGACCGCCGACCGCAAGCCTTGCGCGATTTTACATGAGAGTCCACGCCCAGTAAGCCGGCCCATCCCGGAGCGCTTTTTGAGCGACGACCGCGTGGAGATCGACAACAACCTCCTCGAAAACGCCACCCGATCCACGGCGGTGGGCGAGCAGAACTGGTTTCTCATGGGTGCCGCCGGAGCCAGCGAGCGCAGCGCAATCATTTACTTATCCGCGCTCTGGCGGCGTGATCGACGCCATCTGCATGTTCGCGCCATCCTTTGCGGCCTTTGGACGGGCGGGAGGTGTTCGTGCTAGCATCCGGACGTTCAGTTTAGTCAAGATCGCCCCACCGTTTTTGTCTCCAGGCACGGCTGCGCTTCTCGGAAGTCGCTGGAAGTGAGGTCTGATAGCACTGTAGTCCACTTTTTCGATGAGGAAGTCTCGCCCTTCGATCCTCGTCCATTCTTTCCCGACTTGAACCGCAGGGACTTCGCTGGAAGCAGCCTGATTTTCTGGTAGCGAGAAGGCGGCTCTAACTCGAATGCGCATCGCACCAAAATCGAGAGCAACATCCCTTAGTATTGAGGGTCACGAACGGCCGGTCGAGATCACTGCTGCGAAACACGAGTGCGTTGCGGCCGGCCTTGAACCGCACCCGGCAGCGGAAGTGGGTTTCCAGCAGCTCGCGGTGTTGGACGGGACGGGTGAGTTCCAATCCCAGGGGCGTGAGTTGTCCATCCGTGCCCCGGCGACCGATGGACAAAATCCATGACAGGGCCAGGTCCACCAAGACGTCGGATTGGTCGTAGTCATGGTTTGAGAATAACCTCGATCAAAAACCTGTCACTAGCAGAACGCGCCAATCCACTTGCCAAACACGCCAACGAGTCAACTCCTGGCTTTCCTGCGTCCCTCCGATAATGCCGGGCAGAGAAATAGACGTGTTCAAATTTTTCAGCCGCGCCTCTATTGCCGGCGTGCTGCGGTTGCGCGTTGCCAGAGCTGAACGATTATGTGCGCGCTTCGCGCTCATGCTGGTTTCGTTGCGGTGCGCTTGACGCGGTAGAGCAGGCGGACTTCGGTGAGGGCGTCGGCTTTGCCTACATCCCCGGTTTCGAGCACGACGCGGACGCGGGCATGCAGCACTTTGGCGACGCGGCGCAACATGCTCAGGGAATGGCCTTCGTAGCCTGGAGATTCGAGGCGGCTGATCTGCTGTTGCGAGGTCTTGAGTTTGCGAGCGAGGTCGCGTTGCGAAAGGCCGGCTTGCTCGCGCAGGGCGGCGAGTTGCAGGGCCACATCCCACGCCTCGCCCGCCTGTTTGAAACGCGCGGCAAAGACCGGGTCTTCCATCTGCTCGGCCAGGTAGCGGTCAAAGTTTGTCTTTTTCATGTGCCTTTTCGTTTCAGCCAGTCACGCATCCATTCGCGCGCCGTGTCGAGGTCGCGCGCCGCAATCGCCTGGCCTTTGTTGCGAATGCCGTGGACCGCCACGATGCGACGGCCTTTCATGAAGAACCACAGCACGCGCGTATTCAGCTTGCCCACGTGTCGCAGTTCAAACAGGCCGTCGCCGAGCGCCTTGGTCAACGGCTCGCGGTGATACTGCCGGTTGCGCAGCTTCGCGAGTCCCGCCAGCACGGCGGCGAAGTCGTCCGGATCACTGGACTTGAGTGCGTCCAGGAATTCCTGCACCGGGCAGCGCCTGGCATCCGTTTCCTAGAACTCTACGGTAAAATCCATGATACAGCAACATCAATATTGGTGTATCAGGCTCATGCCGCCAGAACGGTGTTCAGTTCATCCAGCAGCCTGTGCAGGTGCTCGCCGAAGAGTTGATGCGCTTTGCACAGGCCGCCGCGCTTGTTGAAAGGTGAGAGTTCCAAATCCTCCGGCTCAATGCTGATGGCCGTGGCGATATGGTCGCGAATCAAATTGAGCCACGCGAGTTGTTCCGCGTTGAACGTGGCGCCGGCTTTGGCCTTGTCCATGAGCCATTCGTTGCACCGTTCGGACACGGAGTCGGCGAAGGGCGCGACCTTGCCCCACCCAACCCGGAAACTGTCCCACTACCGATGCCGGCGAGCGCTTGTGCAAACCGTGTCAGACGGCATGGTTTGTAAGCGGATGAACCAGGCGGGGAAGACGGGCTTCGCTTACGGCATCACTTTAATTCGGAAGAATTGGTGAGTGTCCGGGCCGGGAAGAACGCTCAGTTCGAGCCGCACGAATTCCAGGCCTCCATCCAGGGCCACGACGGATTCCCCTTCGACCAGCGGGCCGGTGTCGCTCCAGTGGATGAGGTCAATGGAGGCCTCCAGGCAGTAGCTGAGCCGTGAATCGTTCGTGCGTCGCGGGTAGTACAGGATGACGCGGCTGGGAATGATTCCCCTTGAGATCGACAGGACCGTGTCCGCGCCACCAAAGGGCCGTGTGGGATCCAGTCCGAAATAGTATTCCTCCCGGTTCGTCAGGCCGTCGTGGTCGGGGTCGGCGACATCGCCCCAAACGCTGGCCTCCAATGCGGGGTTGTTGACCGCGGCGGCGCCGAAATGCTCCAGCCGCCACTGCTCCACGGAAGTGACTGCCCCGGCGGCGCCGGACAGCACAACGATGTCGAAGGAGGTCGTGACGCTCGTGCCGTCTTCGTCGGTCGCAGTCACCAGGATCGTGTGGATCCCGGCGGCGTTCGGCACGCCGGCAAAGGTTGCCGTGGCGGGATTGAAGCTCAACCACGCCGGTACGGGTCCCGATCCGCCGAATGCAGCGGTAATGGTGAATGAGTCGTTCACATCCGGCTCGCCGAACGCGCCGGGCGGAATCGCGAAATTGAAACTGGCGCCCACCGTTGTCAGTTGGTTCGGGATCGGCGCGCCGAGCTGAGGCCGATTGTTGTACTTCAGGCGGTAGACGTAGGCTGAACCCGAGTCGACGCCGAGGTCATCATCCATGTTCACGCCCACCACGACCGTGTCCTGGCCCACCGCCACGGCAAAGCCGAATTGGTCATTATTGCCCGGATCGGAGCGCTCGAACTTTTGCAGCAAGCCCCAGTTGTTCGTGCCACCCTGGTTGCGCGCGAAGGCGTAGGCCGCGCCGAACTTGCTTTGGTTGTCCACACCTGCGAGCGGCATGCCTACCACAATTTTGTCGCGGCTCAAGGAAACCGAGTTGCCGAACTGATCGTTGTTGAGGCTGTCCGGGCTGACCAATTTCCGAAGCTGGCCCCAATTATCCGCGCCGCCCTGATCGCGCGCGAACACATACGCCGCGCCCGTGTCGTTGCCCAACTGATCCTGGCGCCGCGCGCCAACGACCAGCGTGTCCGGCCCGAGGCTCAACGAGCAGCCGAAATCGTCTCCGCTGAGGCCGTCCGACGGGAGGAGTTTTCGAATCTGGCCCCAATTGTTTGCCCCGCCCGTATTGCGCCCGAAGAGGTACGCCGATCCAGGCGGCGGGTCGAAAGTCGCGCCGACCGCCAAACTGTCACCGTGGACGCTCACGGCCCGTCCGAACTCCTCACCGGCCGCCCCGTCCGCAGGCACGACCTTTTTCAACAGACCCCAGTTGTTCGTTCCGCCCTGGTGGCGCCCGAAGAGATAAGCGGAGCCTGAGGAGGTCCCGTGGTCATCGTCCAGCCGCGAACCAACGGCCAGCGTGTCGGCGTCAAGGCTCACGGAATAGCCGAACTCGTCATTATTCGCTCCGTCGGCGGGGAGGATCTTTTTCGTTTGGGTCCACACGCCGCCGGCCCCGCGTGAATACACGTAAACCGCGCCCGAGATCTGCGTTCCACGGGCGGCCCTGGCGCCAATCACGAGCGTGCCGTTCTGCACCGCGACCGATGTTCCGAACTCGTCGCCGGCCGCGCCATCCGCAGGCACAATCTTCTGGACCTGCACCCAGTGCAGCGAAGGATTGTTCGTCGGCAGGTAAACGTAAACCGCGCCTGAGCCATTGCCCCTTGGATCCGCCTGCGGCGCGCCCACGACCACCACGTCGTTGTTCACCGCCACGGACAGGCCGAACGAGTCGTTGCCGATGCCATCACTGGCGAGCAGCTTGTTCACGAATTCATGAATCGCCACCACGCTGGTGGTGCTGTCCACGACGGCAGGATCGAATCCATCCTCGACGCTGATCGTGAATCCCGTCGTCTCGGGGGGTTGCCCCGGTTGTACCCGGCCCCCGGTCGTGGGGACAAACTGCATTCCGCGCAATGTCTCCGTCGCCGCGGCGGCAGTCACTCCGGCGCCGGCTGTTCCCAACTGGTAGACGCCGCCACCCTGGTCCACGAAGGCGCCAATCGAACCCAGGAAGCCATGAGTCGGGTTGTCGATCGTGACCCATACGACCAACTTCTGCGCGTTCAAATCGTCCACTTCTGTGATGACCACCGAGGAGAACAATCGAATCGGGACCCGATGATACACCGTCTGCTGCGCGACCGTGCCGCTGATGATTGGCGGGTCGTTCGTGGCGATGACGGCAACCGTGGTCGCGTCGTCGATGACCGGCGTCGGCACGTAGCCGTCGGCGACACAGATCGTGAAGCGCGTGATTTCCGTCGCCGGCACCGTGATGCGATTGTCTGTCGGATCGAAGACCAGCTTTCGAATCGAGGTGGTCGCCGCCGGCCCGGTGCCGTGGAACGTGTAGATGCCGGCGGGCGATTCGACAAAACCCCCGGCATTGCGCAACTTGCCCTTCACCGCGTCGTCCAGCTTCACGATGACGGTCAACGGCTGCAAACCGTATTCGTCCACGTCGGCAATCGTCACGCCGAGGAATGGCCGGATGATCTCCTTGTCCGTAATGCCCAATCCGCCCGTGGTGCCGGTGATTGTCGGCGCATCGTTCACGCCGATGACCGTGATGGCCACTGAGGTCGTGCTGCGGTCGCCTCCCGCTGGAAGCACCCGCACCGTGGCCCGCGCCGTGACGATCCCGCCGCTGTTATCGGCCACCTGGTAACTGAAGGACTCAAGCCCGCGGAAGCCGGCCGCAGGAGCGTAGAGCAGAGCGTCGCGCGCCGTGTTGGGATGCACCGTGCCGCCGTGGTCCGGTGAACCGACCGTCAGGATCGGACGCACCGGAGTGACATCAGGCAGCAGCTTGTCGTTGGCCAGCACGTCGAGGAGATTGTCCTGACTCTCTGAAAGGGCGGTAAAAAGGTCATCGGGCGCAATCAGGTGGCCGACGTGCACACGCACCGTCGTGAGCGCTGTGCCGCCACGATTGTCGGCGACCGAGTAGGTGAAGTCCTCGTCGCCCACAAACCCGAGCGGCGGGCTGTAGAGAACCGATTGGTTGGGCGCGCTCCCCACAATGCGCGCCGCTCCGCCGCGACTCGGCACGCCCACGGCAATGAGGGTGAGGCGCTCGCGCGTGTCCGGCAGAATGTTGTCATTGCGCAGCACGCGCAACAGGTTGTTCGTGCTGTCGCGGACGACACTGAACGTGTCCGGGTTGACGTTCACCACGCCCTGCCGGTCCAGAATTTGCACCTTCACCCGGCCCTGGGCGCGCGCCAGGGTGCCATCGGTGATCTCATAGGCGAACGTCTCCTCGCCGGTTAGATTGGTCGGTGACGGCGTGTAAATGAGGCTCTTGCCGTTCGGGCTGACGCTCGCCAGACCGCCGTGGTTCGGGGCGTTGTTGCTCAATCCGATGGTCGTGATGAGGAGATTCTGGCCCACGTTGGGAAGCGCATTGTCGTTCGCCAGGACGAGCAGTGTGTTCGTGCTGTTGCGCGCGACCGTGCAGAAATCGTCGTTCGCGTTGAGGCCCATCTGCATCACGCTGACCATCACCTCGCCGGTCGCCGTTCCGCCGCTGCCATCGCTGATGAAGTAGTGGAAGACTGGTTCGACATGGCTGGTCGAACCGACGGGCGGCGTGTAAAGCAGCCGGGTGGCGTTGGTGTTGATGGAGACGAGGCCGCTCACGCCGCTGGTGTCGAGGCCCGTGATGACGAGGTTGGTCGTCGTGCCGGGCACGATGCGGTCGTTGGCCAGCACGTCGAGCGAGCTGCTGCTGGCGCCGGCAATCACCGTAAACACGTCGTCGTTGACGGGCAGAATTCCCTGGCGGTTCACGACCGTCACCATGACCACGCCGGTCGCCAGCGCCACCCCGCCGCCGGATACGGTGTACGGGAAGCTCTCCGTGTAGGGAAAGACGAGCGAGTTGGTGTTTGGAGTAAAGCGGATGGCGTTGTTCGGCCCGGGGCCAGTGATGGAGACTGTGCCGCCGTGATCGGGTGGTCCGGCCGCGGTGATGGTGAGCACGTCGCCTCCGGCCGGCACGATATTGTCGTTCGCCAGCACGTCCAGAATCGGCGCTGTGCCGCGCGCGACCGTAAACCGGTCGGCATTCGCCACGAGATTGCCGTTGCGGATCGGCAGAGTGACTTTCACGCGCACGGTGGCCGTGTCGTGCCCGCCCTGGCCGTCCTCGATGGCATATTGGAACGTCTCCACGCCATCGGAGTTAATCTGGGGCGTGTAAACGACAGTGTTACTCGAAGCCCCGAGAACGACGACGCCTCCGTTGTCCGGCAGCCCCAGCGACGCGACGCGCAGGCGCCCGCCCGTTCCGGTCAGGGTCACGTCGTTGGCCAGCACGGGCAGCACGGCACTGACGGCGTTGGCGGCCACGCTGAATTCATCGTCGTTGGCGATGGTATAGCTGTCGTCCACCACGGTGTAGCTGAAGCCGTCGTTGGTGGTCTGGTTCTCCTTGAGGTAGTCGAACGTGCCCCGCGGGTCGAAGCTAAAGCTGCCGTCGGCGTTGATGGAGAAAGTCGCGCCTTGCGCCGTGTGCACGTTCGTCGCGGCCAGCACGCGCAGCCGGTCGTCCGGCGGCATGCCGTTGATGTCGAATTCGCGGTCGTTCGCCAGGACGCCCGGCGCCGGGAAGATGGCGAGCGTGTCTTCATTGACCACGCCACTGTCAGGCGCGCTGACGGGCTTGTCATTCACACCCGTCACCGTGACCAGCACGGTTGTGGTGCTGCTGCCTCCAAAGTTATCCGAAGCCGTGTAGGTGAAGTCGTCCACCACCACTTCCTTGCGCGAGAGGGCATTGAGATTGGAGGAAACCGTCGGCGTATAGAAGAGGTTGGCGCCCACGACCCGGATTCTGGCGCCGAAGCTCGATGTGCTCACCAGGGAAACGGCTCCATTGAGGGCCGTAATGTGCAAGGTGGTGAGCGTCGTCCGGTTGTCGTCTGTGTCCGGATCGGTGTCATTGGCCAGCAGCAGGGTTGCGGGAATACTAATCTCCGTGTCCTCATCGGTGGCCAGCGCATCGGCGTTGGCGGTCGGTAGATCATTGGTGCCCGTAACCTGGATGCGCACTTCCGCCATGCCAATCGATCCGTGGCTGTCGATGAGCGAGTAGTAGAACACGTCGTTCGTCACTTCGCCCTGGGAGAGCGCGTTGAGCGTGGCCGAGCCGGTCGGATCATAGATGATGCGCGTCTCGTTGCGGTTGAAGCGAAGTTCCAGCGTCACCAGGGCGCCCAATTGGCTGACGGCCACGAAGGTGTCTTCGTGCGTGCTGCTGGAATGCACTGACGCCATCTCCAGCGTGGTGTTGTTGTCGTCCGTGTCGGGGTCGGTGTCGTTGGGCAGGAGGTCCGTCACCGCATTGATCTCCAGCACGCGGTTCTCGAAGGTTCGAAGCCGGGGGTTGGTCGCCACGGAGTCGAGGTGCGGCGTGGGCGCATCGTTTACACCGATCACTGTGATGAAATTGGTCGCGGTGTATCTCCCACCTGTCGCGGTCGGCCAGTTCGTGCCGGTGACCGGATTGCAGCAATCAATCAGGCTGTAGGTGAACGAATCCACGCGGTTGCTGCCCTCGGGCAACGACTGAATCGTCGCGGAGATCGCTGGATTGTAAGTGATGTTCGTGGCCGTCACCGTCAACGCTGCCCCAAGACTGCTGGACACGGACGCGCTGATGACGTGAAGGAAATCGTTCCCGTCCAGTTCAATATCGTTCTCCAGCACGGTGATGATCAGGGCCGTATCCTCGTCGGTGGCCAGTCGATCATCCAACGCGATCGGCGGGGCATTCCCCCCGGAGAGGGGACGGCCGCCGATTTCGGTGCCTGGGCCGGAAATGATACCCGGGGCGGGAATAATGCCGGTGACCTTCTCGTATCCCCGTTGGAACGGGAGGTAGACCCCAGTGAACTCCGGCACGAGCGTCAAGGATTGATGCGGAAAGAAGAGATTGGTCGCCCCAGGATCCGAGGAAGTGTAGCTCCCGACGTAGCTCACCTCGAGCACGACCTGTCCCGCCGGATTCTTCAACGTGATCGTGTCGGCGTTATTGTCCAGAAGCAGGTTCGTCGGAACAAGGTTGGTCTTCGCCACCGCACCGAACACCCCTGGTGGGACATTGGTGGACGTAGCGTCCTTCGAGAAGAGCACGAGCGCCTGGCCGGGCGCGAGCACGTTCGAGCCGAAGGTGTGGCGCAACACGCCGCCAATGCACAATTGGAAGCCTTCCAGATTGATGTTCGTCGCGGCCCGCGGGACATAAAACTCGATGAACTCGTCATTGGTGCCGGGCGCCTGCGGGTCGTACGCGAATTCGTTGATGATGATTTGCTGCCGGGGGCCGCGCTCAAACGCGCCGCTGTCGGCGTCGTCGTCGCGCCAGTATCCGCGTTGGTCGGTGCCGAGCGTGTTCGTCACGGAGGCTGCGAGAGCCGGGCTGCTGAAGTCCAGCGCATGCGTGCGCGTCTGCCCGAGATTGACCGCCAGCGGCAGGAGTCGGGGCGCCACGTTGGTCTTGTCCATCGGCGGCGTGAAGAGCACCACTTCGTAGGGCTCGCCGCCAAACGAGAAGATTGTCCGGGTCGAGTCGTCCGAGACGTTTCCGCCAAATGACACAATGGCCCCGCTGTCGTCCACGTCCAGGTTCTCGCCGTGTCCGTCGGCGAGGACGGAGTTCTTCAACAGCACTTTGCAGTTGAAGACGTTGGGCCGAATCGACGTGCCGCCTCCGGCCTCGTCCACGTTGTCCCGGAATGTGCATCCATTGACCTGGACCAGCAGCGGCGTGGCAGGGTCGAGGTTTTCCACATAGAGCCCGCCGCCGCCCAGCCCGCCCGGCGACTGCTGGCTGTTCCCGGAGAAGGTCGTGTTCTCAATCACACAGTGCTGGTCGGAATAAATCGATACGCCGCCGCCACCCTGGCCCACCGCGGCAATGGTCCGGTTGCTGACGATGAGACAGTGATCCATTTGCAAAGCGCCGGCCTCCACGTCGATACCCCCTCCCCATTGTTCGGCCTGGCTCTCGGTCACGGCGCAATAGCTGATCGTCAGGTTACCGCCGGGCAGCACGCCCACCGCTCCGCCGGCAGGTGCCGCGTTGCCTTGGGTGAGCGTGAGACGGTTCAGGCGGGTGTTTGCCAACACCTGGAAGAGCTGCACGTCGGGCGCGCCGTCGGCGTCGGTGTCGCCGCTGATCGTCAGCAGGTTTGCCCCCGGCCCGTCGATGGTGACGCTCTTGGTCAAGGCGATGGTCCGGCGCAGGCGAATCGTCGCCGGCAGGTCCGGCACGCCGTTCGTCGGGGGACGCAAATCGAACGTGATGTGGTCGTTGCTGCCCGCATCTTCGACTGCCTTGCGAAGCGTCCCGAGAATCAGGTTCGGATTGCTCTCGCCCACATCATAGTCCCCGGTTTTCGTGACGACGTAAACGCGCTGGATGACGCGCAGAAGAATCGAGAGCGTTTCTGTGACCGAATTCCCGGTCGTGTCCACCGCTGTAATGGAGAAGGTGACCACGCCGGGCGGCAGGTTCGTATTCGGAGCGAAATCCAGCCGCGTGATCGCGTTGGACACGGTCTCGACCGTCCCATGGAAGGTGAACGCGCCGGGACCGCTGTTTGTGAAGCCGGTGGCCGCCAGGCTATTGCTGGTAAAGACGCCGTGGTTCGTATTCACGATGGCCACGGTCACGGTCAGTTCCTCGTCGTCTGTGATCGTCACCGACTCGAAGGGGTACAGGGGCGGGGCGAGCGGGCGCGAAATGGGCTGCGGCATGGGGACGATGATTTCAGGCGCGCCCGCCACGGACGAAACCCGGACGCTCGTGCCGCTGTTTACGGCCACGCCGCCGTGCCCGTCGTCCACGGTGATGGTGAACACCGTCGTCTCGGACTCCCCGAGGGGAACGCGGTTTTCCGTCGGCTCAAACAGAAGGTTGCTGATCGCCACCGTCGCCCGGGCGCCGGAGCCGTCAAAGCTGTAGCCCATGGCGACCGCGGCGAAGCTGCCGAGGCTGTTCGAGGCAAACGATCCCTTGGCCGCGTCGTCCAGCGTGACAACGACGTGGACCGATTGCGTGCCGCGCTCGTCCTGGTCCGATATTCCCACCGTGCGGAAGGGCCGCGTCGTCTCGTTGTCTGTAATGCGGATGAGCGGCGGGATGTTCTGGATGAGCGGACGGTCGTTGACCGGCGAAACGATGACCGTGGTGCTGGCGTCGGGACCACTGGTCGTGCCGCCATCGAGGAGCGAGATATCGAACACGACGGTTTCGACAGCCGAGCCTCCCAGGCGGTTCTCGACCGGCCGGAAGAGCAATTGTCGGATGGCGATCGTCGCCGCTTCGCTCGAGCCGCTGAACGTATAGAGGGCGCGCGCGCCGCTGGTCTTCACGAAACCGGAGAGGTTGATCAATTCGCCCTTGGCATCGTTGTCCAATTGCACGAGCACCGAGAAAGCGCCGCCATTGAGGCTCTGGATGGAGACGGTGGAGAATGGCGCGATGGTGCTCTTGTCGTTCACGCGCTGGTCGGCCTGCGTGCCGGACAAACCGGGCGGAGTGAACGGCGAATAGACGTCGATGCGGGTGAGAGAGTTCGTGCGCGAACCGCCGGCACTGTCCGTCACGACGATCGTGGCGGTCATGCGGTTCGTGGTGCCAAACGGCACGGGAAACGCCGGCGCCGAGTAGAACAGCGCCTGGATGGCGGCGCTGGCTTCGGCGGCGGTGACATTCATCAGAGTGACAATGGTGGCAAGTCCTCCGGGTGGATTGAGTTCGCCGATGACGTTCGTGCCCTGCAGCGTCACCGTGATCGTGAGGTCCTGCCCGTTACGCGCCGGGTCGGGGTTCACGTCAGGGTCGGCGATGATGACTCCGGCAAATGCGCCGAGGGAAGTGCCGGTGCGCACGGGCTGCGCTGTGCTCACGACGCCACCGATCTGTGGCACGTCGTTGATGGAGGTTGCCGTCACCTGCGTGTTCGCGTTGGTGGCCGAGAGCGAAGGACTCCCGTCGTCCGACACGGTGACGGTGAAGTGCGTGACTTCGTTGGATCCGACCGGCAGGCGGTTTTCCCGCGGTTTGAAGCGAAGTCCCTGGATCGCCACCGTGGCTTCGGCGGGCGTGCCGCTGAAACTGTAGCGGTTGCTGCTCGACAGTATGAACGAGCTGAGAGTCCCGTTCGTGAAGTTGCCCTGCACTGGCTTGTCGATGACGACTTTCAACGTCACTGGTTGGGCGCCGAGGTTGTCCATGTCCTCGATCTGCACGGATGCGAACGGCCGGTTGGTTTCATTGTCGCCAATCTGGAACATCCCGCCCGCGCCGGTGATGGTCGGGGGGTCGTTTACCGGGGTGACTTCCAGCCTGACTCGGTTGTCGGTGTCGGAGAGGCCCTTGGTGTCCATGACCGTGATGTTGAAGGTCGTGGTCCGGGTGCTGCCGATGGAAATGCTGTTCAGCGTGGGCGTGAAGACGAGGTTGGTGATGAAGTGGGTCGCGTCGCCGGGCGAGCCCTTGAGCAGAGTGTAAACGTCGCCGGAGCGGCTGAAGCTGGCGCTGGTGGGCAATGTTCCATGTGCCGCAGGGAAGCTTATCGTCAAGACCACGTCATCGTCGTCACTGTCGGTAATTCGTATGTCCTCGAAGGCTCGGCTGGTCTCCGTGTCGAGAATGCCTGGGACGGCGCCGGCGCCGGAGATGTTCGGAGCCGCCGCCTGTGCCGCGCCGACCGCACCGAGCAACACCAACACGGCGGCCAATGACGCTCCCGTCAGGCTCTTGAACTGGTTGCTTGCTTTCATGGTCATGGGGAGTGGAAAACTTCAGGGTAAGCCAGGCGGCTCCGCGGTCGTGCGCCGGGCCACAGTCGTCGAAGGAACGGGCCTGGAGGCCAGCGCCTCTGAGAAAGTTTGCACGCCGGCCGCGCGGCGCGCTTCGCTGAGGAAGAGCTTTTCGGCCTGCTCGCGCTTCTCTTTCAGCAACTGACGACGGAGCCCCTCCTCGACCTGCGCCAGCGGCGTGACGCTGGCGGCGCGCGTGTCGAGTTTCTTGACGAGGTAAAGTCCATTCGCGGCACGGATGACTTCGCTGACGTTGCCATTGTTTTTGAGCGCGAATCCGGCGGCAATCACCTCCGCGGGCCAGCGATAGTGCGTTTGGCCTTCATCGAACCAGCCGACGTCGCCGCCCTTGTAACGGCTGGCCTGATCTTCCGAGTAGGCGACGGCAACCTTGCCGAACCCCTGCGTGCCATCCGTGAGCGCAAGCGACTCGGCGCGCGCTTCTTCGATCCGAGTGCGCAGCTCGGCAAGCCGGGGCTCGCTTATCGTTAGGTCGGTCTTGATCTGCACGAGGGCCAGGCGCGCCTTGCCCGGCTGGGTACGGCGGTCCTTCTGTTTCTCGTAGGCAGCGCGCAGTTCCTCGGCGGAAACTTGAAGGGCTTCCACGCGCGGAGTCAGTTCGCGCTCCTTGAATTTCGAGACCAGCAGCGAACGGCAGGCGCGCTGGAATTCCGGATCCTTCTCCAACCCGGCGGCGCGGGCCTTTTGCACGAGCGACTCCTGGGTGATCATCTCTTCGAGCAGCGCGCGCGGCTCAGGCACGCCGCGACGGGCGTTCTGACGCCACGCAATCTCCCGTTCCACGTCCGCAATGTGGATCACGCGGTCCCCGATCTTGGCGAGAACCGTCGGATCGGGAGCTGGCGACCTGCCGCATCCGGCCAGCACGATGAGGCCAGCAGCGCCCGGTAAGAATAGCCGCAAAAAGACCCAGCGCGGCAAATCCGCAACGACTTTGGAGTGCGCGGACTTGTCCGCGCTTTCGGCAGGCGACTTGTCGCCGTCGAATGCGGGAAGGCGTCCAACTCGCCCAGGCCGCTGGACGCGGCCCTGCTTTGGCGACAAGTCGCCAAAGCGGCAAAAGCGGTGATGAGTCACCGCACTCGAAATTCTTGCCGGCGGTGCGCAAAGTTTCGTCATTGGAGATGGGTTCATGTTGAGCAGTTCCTTGAAATCCTCACGGGACATAAACCGGACGGACGCGCATGAACATGGTTCGCGAATCGCTGATCGGGCGCTCGACGCGGAAGGCGGCGGTTTCCGGCTGGTTGGCCAGTTCGGGCGAGGTCATTGGCTTCACGTAACTGTCGCCGGCGTGCCAGGTCACCAGGTCCTCGGAGACCTCGATGGCGTATTGCACGTCCGCCACGGAAGCCGGACGGCGGAACTGGACCGTCAGATGGCTGTCCTGGAATTGGAAGAACGGACGGCCCGGAGAAGTTCCTGGCGCGTGCGGGTCGAGTCCGAATGCGTAGCGCTTGAAATGCTGGATGCCGGTCGAACCGATGTCTCCAGAGGCGAAGGTGGAAAGGTCGCCCGGCACACCAGCGAAGAAGCGATCCCGCCACACCGGAAACGTGAACATCTCCTCGACGAGTGTCACCCGCGCGTCCGACGGTTGCCCGACCTTGTAGGTCGAATCAGGACGAATGGAAACCTGCACAAATTCCGCGCCGCCCGTGAGGATGGCCGTCGGGCGCGGCGTCACCGTGATGAGCGCCGTGGCCTGGCCAGCCAGCAGGTTGATAAAGGAGGGAACGCCCTGGTAATCGGCCGGGCTGGCCGTGCCGGAAATGTTCAAGCGCACCAGCACGCTGCGGTCGAGCACGCCAGATCGTGAAACAAGCAGCACACCGGGCGTGAGGTCGGACTTCACGGCGGTCGGTTCGAGGGTTTCGATCGCGATCTGGGGAGCCAAATCTTCTATTGTGATCCGCGCGGTTGCATTGCTGCCCGGTTCGTAGCCCGGGCCGGCGAGCACGGCCAAATCCACCACCTCGTTCAGCTCCGTCACGGTGTCCACAATCGGGTTGATCTGGACAATGAGCGAGCGATTGCCCGGCAGGAACGTGGCCTGCGGGCTGACGAACGCGTAGTCGCTGCCATTCACCGCCGAGCCGGTGAGTTGGAGATTCACCGTCAGCGCGGCCTCCAGGGAACCGCTGCGGGTCAGTGTGAATTCGCCGGGCACCGGACCGTTCTCGCTGGCGATGGGCTGGCTGGCCAATACCGTGACTCGCGGCGCCAGCACTTTCCCGCCGGTGTAAATCTGCCCGCTCTCCAACAATGCAAGGAAAGTGCTTTGATTCATCTGCACGCCCTCCAGCGTGAGGGTCATGTCGGAATAACTGCCGCCCGTGCCGTTGAAACTCAGACGCAGTTGAGAATTCGTGCCGGAAGCGGCCAGGAGAAGGTAGTTCGTCACCCAGGGCGAGGGGCCAATGAGCAACCGCGAGACGTCGATGGCGTCACCCTCGAGCATATTGAAATCTTCGAGGATGTCGTTGCCGTCGCTCGGCGTGCAAAAGACAAACAAGTCGGCCCCGCCGTTCCCCCGCAGCCAATCTCTGCTGCGACCGCCGATGATAATATCACTCTCCATGCTGCCGGAAATATGATCGCTTCCCGCACCGCCGAGGAACAGATGGCGCCGATCCGCACCGTAGCTGGGCAGGTATTGCGATTGATATTCGGAGGCGGATAGCGCGGAGCTGGGCGCAGCGAGATTCTGGCCTATGGACTCATCCGCTCCGTCGCTGACGACGAAGCCCATCTCCTTGCTAAGCACGTACCCCGCGGCCATCGGCTCTTCGCCGGCCGTCATGCCGGCCAACGCGGGGAATCGTTGTGGAACCGTGGAAAGCGCCGCGCTCAAATCCGCGACAGACGGCGCCGTGGCCGGCCGGTAAAACGCAACAGCCACAGTGCCCGTGAACGCGGGGTGATTCGTGTTCTCATCCCGCAACACCACCTGCAGGCTGCCTGGCGCCGCAGAGTCGCCTTGGTGCACGAGCACGACACGGCCGGCGTTCACGTCAGCCTGGGAGAAAGTGGCCCCAATCGTCAGTGCTGAGTCGTGATTCGCACCGCCGGCAGTCGCGTTGCGCAAGTAGAGCGTCGCCTCTTCGGGTGTCGCCGAGAGCGTGTAGGTCAGGTTGGTCGGCGAAGAATCGGTGTCGATGGCTCGCAACAGCACCGCCGTCGTGCCATCGGCGTAGGCCCGCAATTCCTGGGTGGCGAGGGAAGGCACACGGTCGTCGTGGTTCGGGTCCGATCCATTGAGGAATTCGGAGAGATTGTTTCGCCCATCGCCGTCCGGATCGGCGTTGGGATCGTTCACCAGGTAACGGCTCTGCCACCAATCGGGAAGGCCATCCTCATCCAGATCGAGGAGCGGACTGGTCACTTCCAGGTCGAGCCGATAGGTCGTAGCGCGCTTGGACTGGGAGACTGCAAAGGTGCTCGAGCCGGGCGCCAGGATCACGGCCGGGAAGCCATCCACGGAAATCTGCTCGTGGACGCATGCCGTGGGTTGCGCGCTGAGAGGCACCACGCTGGTGGAGGAGTTCAGGCCCAGACCGAGCGCCTGGTGCGGCACATTGAGACGATAGGAGTAAACGCCGCCCTTGAGCGACTGCAATTCCGTCGCCAGCGTGACCAGCGTTCCGTTCGACCGGCGAATCCGCCAGGTGAGCGCTCCTTCTTGCAACACGTAGGTCTGGCCGCTGAGGCGATTGATGATGCGACCGTAAAAAATCGTCTCCGGCTCGGACACGGTAGCGGCGCGAGACTCTGAGGCGCGGCCCAGTCCGGCGAGGGCCGCGGCCAGGAGCACCAGCGTGGAGGGAAGATTCTTCATAAGCAAAGGCCGGAGGTTTCAGTTCCCCGAAAAGCTGTAAGTGCGGATGACGAGTTTGATGTCCTTGACGCCATTGCCATCGCGCTCGCCGGTGGCGGGATCGTCCCCTGGATTGACGAGCGGGCCTTGGATGAACGTCTTGAGCCCGTCGACCGGATCGGCGCTGAACGTCGCGCCCGGAATGATGAGCAGCCAGCGTGTGTTCCATATCGAGCGGCCGACGAGGCGGTTGTCGTAGGTGATCTCTCCTTCCGGATCCGCGCCGCCATCGAGATCTTCCTGGGTGTAGCCGTAGGCGCGGAAGCTGGAGAATCGCCGGATCTCGCCGAAGGGCGTTGGCAGGCTGTCGATCAACGGCCGCCACGCGGGATCGTTCAATCGCGCCGACGTCGCCGGGTACGGCACCGGGATGCTTTGCTCGCGCACGTTCCACACGCGCACCTCCAGGTTCTGGCTGCTGGGCACGGTGATGATGTCCGCGCCGACCGGGATGAAATACATGCGCGGCGTGCCG
>Ga0137374_10000952_pt1 | contig 32001 bp, 34 predicted proteins | sample SagtaG_20_FD_104811 | JGI IMG/M metagenome (GOLD analysis project Ga0137374, IMG submission 104811) | Vadose zone soil microbial communities from Sagehorn Ranch, Mendocino, California, USA - Sage1_R_100_16 metaG | ecosystem: Environmental > Terrestrial > Soil > Vadose zone | place: USA... | reverse complement strand
TACGTCGCGATCGCGGTGATCGGCGGCCTGCGCGTGGCGGCCGGCCAGATGAGCCTCGGCGACGTCATCGCCTTCATCCAGTACTCGCGCCAGTTCACGTTCCCGATCGTCCAGACGGCGAGCATCGCGAACGTGCTCCAGTCGGCGGTCGCCTCCGCGGAGCGGGTCTTCGAGCTGCTCGACGAGGCCGAGGAGATTCCCGACCCGGTCGCCCCGCGCGTGCTCGAGAGCGTGGCCGGCGCGGTGGGCTTCGAGGACGTGTCATTCCGATACGAGCCCGACAAGCCGCTCATCGACGACCTGGACCTCCACGTCGACGCCGGCGAGACGGTCGCCATCGTGGGGCCCACGGGCGCGGGCAAGACGACGCTGGTCAATCTGCTCATGCGGTTCTACGAGCTCGACGCGGGGCGGATCACCGTCGACGGGATCGATACCCGCGAGCTGACCCGCGAAAATCTCCGCCAGACGTTCGGGATGGTTCTGCAGGACACGTGGCTCTTCCACGGCACGATCAGCGAGAACATCGGGTACGGACGGGAGAACGCAACCGACGAAGAGATCGTGGCCGCGGCCGAGGCAGCCCACGTCGATCACTTCGTGCGCACCCTGCCCGACGGCTACGAGACCGTCATCGACGATGACGCGACCAACGTCTCGGCCGGCGAGAAGCAGCTCCTCACGATCGCTCGGGCGTTCCTGGCCGACCCACGCATCCTCATCCTGGACGAGGCGACGAGCTCCGTGGACACGCGCACGGAGGTGCTGATCCAGCGCGCGATGGCACGCCTCATGACGGGCCGGACGACGTTCGTGATCGCCCACCGGCTGTCGACGATCCGCGACGCAGACACGATCCTGGTGATGGATCACGGCCGGATCGTGGAGCAGGGCACGCACGACGAGCTGCTCGCTCGCCGCGGCTTCTACTACGACCTGTACAACAGCCAGTTCGTGGAGGCCCTGGCCGAGGCTTCATGAGGGTCCCGGGGGCCTGAGCTGCCGCCCAAAATACTCGCCATGAGTATTGACATGCCCCTTGTCAAGAGGGTCGGGTTTGAGGTAGAATATGGATCGAGCGGCGTGTCAAGACTTGACACGCCCATACGTGTGTCCGGCTCGGCGTGAGTCGGCGCAGTGCTCGGGCCGCTGGGCGGGCGGCCAGCGAGAGAGACTTTTCCGCTCCGCGCGAACAGTGGTTCGCGTGGGCGGCATCCGGAGTGACATTGATCCAGTTCGACCAGATCGTTGACCCAACAGAAGAGACCCCTACCACGATCGACCTCGAGTCGGTCGCAGCTGAACTGAAGCCTGACGGCAATCCTGACGACGTCGCCGACGACGTCCAGCCGCAGGCCGACGAGCCCGAGACCGAGGATTCGGTCCGGCTGTACCTGCGCGAGATCGCTCGCGTGCCCCTGCTCAAGGCCGAGGAGGAAGTCGTCCTCGCCAAGGGCATGGAGCTCGGCCGGCAGATCAAGGCCGAGCCCTGGAAGGCGATCCTGAGCCTCCACGAATGGACGCTGCACGGGACCGAGGCCAAGACCCGGACCGCCAAGCCAGAGTACGTGCTGCCGTTCGGCAACGAGGCCCACCGGATCGTCAAGGACGCGCTCGCCGACGACTCGGCGATGGATCTTCTCGTGACGGCGCCCCGGTTCGGACTGGCGAGCGCGCGCGACGACGCGCAGAGCGAGCAGGCCCGGGAGACCGTCGAGCGGGCTCGCACGCTGCGTGCCATCTACAACGAGCGGCTCGATGCCGAGTCGTTCGTGACAATGCTCGACTGGATCCACCTCACGGTCGAGGGCGGAAGCGCCGAGGTCCGGGCGATGCCGGCCCTGCGCCAGATGCACGACTGGGCGCGCGACGAGGTCGCCTACGCGGCGCTCCGGCGCTGGGTCGAGGCCGGCCACGATGCGAAGCTGCTCGGCGAAATGGGCTTCCGGCCCGACGGTGTCGAGGCCGCGGAGGCGGACGGCGCGCTCGTCGACCTCGGTCGGCGGTCGCGAGACCACCTGACCTCGGCGAACCTGCGCCTGGTCGTGTCGATCGCCAAGAAGTACATCCGCCACGGGATGGGCCTGCTGGACCTGGTCCAGGAGGGCAATGCCGGGCTCATGCGCGCGGTGGACAAGTTCGAGTACGAGCGCGGCTTCAAGTTCTCGACGTACGCGACGTGGTGGATCCGCCAGGCCATCCAGCGCGGGCTGGCCGACCAGTCGCGCACGATCCGGATCCCGGTCCACATGATCGAGACGATGAACCGGGTCAAGCGGGTCACCCGGGAGCTGACGAGCCAGCTCGGGCGGCAGCCGACGCCCGAGGAGATCTCGGCCGTCCTGTCGGAGGATCCCAAGACGGCGCTCAGCGCCGAGCGGGTCGAGGAGATCCAGAAGCTCGGCCGGGAACCGGTCTCGCTCGAGACGCCGGTCGGCGAGGAGGACGGGACCGAGCTCGGCTCGCTGATCCCGGACAGCGCCGCCATATCGCCGCTCGACGCGGTGACCGACGTGATGCTCAAGGAGCAGCTCGAGCGGGTCCTCGACAGCCTGGACGGGCGCGAGCAGCGAGTCATCCGACTGCGCTTCGGGCTCGACGATGGCCATGCCCGGACGCTCGAGGAGGTCGGCCGTGAGTTCGGCCTCACCCGCGAGCGGATCCGCCAGATCGAGTCGGGTGCGCTGCGCAAGCTCCGCCACCCGTCGCGCAGCCGCAAGCTCCGCGAGTTCGCCGCGTAAGTTCGTGCGGCAAGACCCGCCGGCGCTCGGCGCCGCGTGTCGCCGGCGGTCCGTCCTCAGAAGCTGAAGAAGGGATCAGGCCGGCCGGTCTCGGCGTAGCTCTTCAGCCGGAGGATGATCTGCGCCCAGACCGGTGTCACCCCGGGGATGACCGGGTTGTCCGGGTCAAAATCACGGTGGCTCAAAAGCAGGCGGGTCGTGGTGCCGGGCGCGGCGTCCGGCGGCGCGTCGGACAAGTCCCAGCGGATGCTCGTCCCGGCCCACGGCGGCGGAAAGCCACCCGTCCGCCATTCGACTCGCTCGTCGTCGTCCCGGGTCACGGTGAGGTCGAACGGTCGCGGCGCGTCCGGAAACGACACTTCCAGATGCTTCGATCCATCCGGGCCAGACGTTCGCGACGACCACCAGCTGCGGATGCCGTCCTGGGTCGACAGGGCGCGATGAACCGTCTCGCCGTCAGCCGCGATGTCGACGTGCATCAGGATGTGGTAATTGCCCATCGAATCTCCTCGCTGTCGTCGGTATTTTAGTCACGCCTACAGTACGCCAGTTGAGCTCGCCGTTTCAAGTCTGGCTAAAATAGATGGATGGACGGCCTGCACGTCGTCGCCGAACCCCACCGCCGGGAAATCCTGCGGCTGGTCTGGGATCGCGAGCTATCGTCGGGCGACATCGCGTCGCGGTTCGACGTGACGTTCGGCGCAGTGTCGCAGCACCTTTCGGTGCTCCGCGGTGCAGGGTTCGTCCGCGTCCGCGCGGCCGGCAACCAGCGCTTCTACCGGGCCGACCGAGAACGGCTGGGTCCGCTGGCCCAGATGCTCGAGGCGATGTGGGCGGCCACGCTGGATCGGCTGGCCCAGGCGGTCGAATCGGCCGAAGAATCGGGATGACAGCGACAGGTGCCATCCGGATCGATCGCCACGTGAAGGCGCTACCCCACGCTGTCTATGCTCACTTGACGGACGGGGCCCTCTGGGCCCGGTGGCAGGGCGCCGAGTCCGAAATCGAGGCCGTGCCTGGCGGGTTGTTCCGGATGACGATGGCGAACGGGCAGGTCGCCGAGGGTCGGTTCATCGATCTGGTCCCCGACCGGCGCGTCGTCTTCACGTGGGGTTGGAACGGCCACCCGACCGTTCCGGCGGGCTCCTCGACGGTGGAGATCGAGCTCATTCCGGAGGCTGCGGGCACGCTGGTCCGACTAACGCACCGCGGGCTGCCACCCGATGACGTTGCCAGCCACGAGATTGGTTGGGGCCACTACCTGCCCCGACTCGCCGCAGCCGTGGAAGGGGCGGACCCGGGTCCGGATCTGGGCCCCGGCTAGGCTTGAATGGCCCTGAGGCCGACTTCGCCTCCGCGGGCCGTTCGGCGAAGCAGACTCGGCGGGTCTCCCATATCTGACCACGGACGGACGTGGCGCCGGGCTGGGGGCGTCGTCAGCCCTGTGGGTGCTGCAGGTCGATCACGAGCCGGGTTGGGTTCTTCAGGACGAACACGCGGTGGCAGCTGGGCGCGGTGAGCCCGGCGACCCACTCGCTCACGGCCTCGAAGTCGCCGGCCTCCGTGAATTCCGTCAGGGTCGGGAAGCCGGACTTGAAGTCGGTCAGGCCCGTGTACGTCATCTTCCCGTCGGGCGTGATGGCGGTCGCCCCGTGGAGCACGAGGACGAGAAACGAGGACCCCTGGACGTTCAGCGGGAGCCCACTCGGATCGTGCGTGAACGGGGGCGTGCCCGCCCGCAACGTGACTTCGGGGATCCCGGGGCCCTGGAACTCGAAGACGATGCGGTCGTAGCCGGTCGACCCTGCGCCGTGGCTGCCGACACGCACGTCCGCGATCTGGGCCCGGTTGACGGTGGCGGGCATCTCCACCGGGAGGGCGCAGTCGAACGGCACGAGGCCGACGGTTGGCTCCGGCGCCGTCGGTGCCGGCGATGCCGCGCTGGCCGAAGGACTGGCCGACGGGCTGGCGGTGGCGGTCGGCGTCGGTTCCGCGCTGGGCTCCAGGGCGATCGGAGCGCAGCCGGCGAGCACCGCCAGCAGCACGATGCCAGTGGCCACGGTCCGCTTCATGTTGTTCTCCTCCTGGGAGTGTGGTATCGGATGGAGGGGGATGAGGGTCGGATGAGAAGGCGGATGAGTGGGGCTTCCCCACGTTCGACAGAGACGCTGGCGCCGCGGCAAGCGTTGCATGGATAGCCTATGCGAGGCCGGCGAAGCGCTCCAGCCTGGGGCGATGCCAGCCGGCCAGGCGGGACGGAGGTGGACCAGGTGGAGACGATCGCCGTCGTCCTCAGCGTCGGCCGGGACCAGGTCGAGGCATTCGAGGAGGGCTTTCGCCAGCAGGAGCTGCCGATCTGGAAGGACTTCATCGGGCGCGGAATTCTGGTCCGGGCATCACTCAGCCGAATGGACGTCTCGTCACAGGCGGTCGATGGCGCTACCCAATACCTCGTGATCGCGGTCTTCGCGACCGGCGAGGGCCATCACCTCCACGACAACGATCCGCGGTTCCAGGCCTGGAACACGGCCGCGGATGCGTTCCAGGTCGGCGACGCACTGGCCTTCGGCGGCGAGACGCTCATCCACGTCGATAGCTGATGGGTCGTGCGGGCCAGTAGCTCCTGCCCCTAGGCATCCGGGAGCGGAAACGCGAGGTCGACACTGACGTTGTCCCGGACCGTGACGTTGGGAGGCACGTTTGCGGCCGGCGGGCTGTCGCTCTGAACCACCCACGTATGGCGCGCCTCGAAGGCGGCCAGCAACGCGGAATTCGGGATCTTCTTCCAGCGCTCCACCGGCGCCACGGGGATGGCCGCCCAGGCCGAGTCGGCGAGGACGTCCTTGACGAACGACTTGGGGGTGGCGTTGTAGCTGCCGTGGTGGCCCACCTTGTAGAACGTCGCCCGCCCCACCAGCTCGCGAGCCCGGGTGTCCTCGAGAACCGACTTCCATGTCCCCCACTGCGCGTCGCCCGGGCACAGCAGGAGAATCCCCTCGATCTCGAACACCAGCATGAGGCTGGTCCCGTTCAGCACCTTCTCCAGGCCCGCGGCGGCATACAGGATGTCGTCGCCGCCGACGCGCCGGATGGCACCCACGATCTGGCCGCCCGGCCGCAGCGGGGCGAAGGCCGGTGTCGTCATGAACTCGTCCCAGGACTTCGCCCAGCCGTCGTCGAACGGACGCCGGCCGCTGTCATCGGCTCGAACGATCTCCGCGAGATGCAGCCACGCCTCGCGGCCCGGAGGCTCGAGCCGCTTGATGACCTTCTCGTCCCTGGACGGGCCCAGGACGTGGACGCTGACGTTCGGCAGCAGCGGGATCTGGAGCGGGTCGCGCTGGGCGGACAGGAAGCGCCGCTTGGGCGAGCCGGCAAAGCCGCTGTGGAGCGTGGTCATCGCCTTCTCGTTGGTCAGCGAGTTGGCGATGAGGCCGGCCGCCAGCGCGCGACCCGGTGACTCGGGCAGGAGGCCGTGGACCTCGTCGAGCGCCGTGGCCGCATTCGCCTGCCGTTCACGCAGGCCGGTCGCCACCGGGTCGCGCGGGTTCTCCGTCCACGGCATCCAGACCTCGCCCACCTCGACCTGGCTCCAGTCGGGCGACTCGAAGCCCGACACGTGATCCTTGTGGCGATGGGTGACGACCACCACGTCGATGCGGGGTGCTCGTCCACCGGCCTTGAGGTCGTCGATGATCTGGGGCACCGCGTCGCGACGAGCCTGGCGCGGACCGGTGCTCTGGGGATGCGTGCCGCAGTCGATGAGGACGGAGGCGACACCGTCATCCTTCGGGAACGTCAGCAGGAAGCAGTCGCCGAAGCCCACGTTGTACATCCGGACGGTGACGGCTCGACTGCTCATGGCTCCTCCCCCAGCGACCGGTGGAGCGCCGCGAAATTGGCGCGCTCGAGCATCCGCCGGTCGAGATAGCTGGTGTCCCGCCAGAGGAGCAGGTCGTCGTTCTCGTCGGCTTGCTCGATGAACTCCCGGATCCCCTTCACCGATCGCGATTCGACGCCCCGTTGAACGACGGGCTCCTCGGGCAGCGGCTTGGCCACCAGGTAGCGCACCTCGCCCCTCTCCGAGAAGATCACGGTGGTTCCCGAGCGAAGCCGGAGCCCACCAAGCTCGGCCCGCTCCTCCGGGCTGGTCGGCCGTTCCTGGACGAACTGCGCCACGATGTCGACACGGACACGGCCGTTCGCCCCGATCCGGAAGGTCGGATGGAACCCCTGGATCTCGACTTCCCGTTCGGGTTCGAGCTGGAGGGCATCGGCATGTGTCCGGCCGTACTCGGCGAGGGCACCGGCGACCGAGCGATTGCCGTTCGTGCCCGGCGGCGGGCCGAGCACCTCGTTGGTCATCAGGTTCCCGATGATCGAGCGGTCAAGCGGCGGCAGCTCCTGCCTGGCGCTTCCCCAGACCAGCGACTCCTCGGCCAGCGAATTGACCGACGATGGATAGATTCCGCGCAGCCGGAACGCCTCGATGAGGGCGGCCCGCTGGCCGATCTCGTCGTCCGGAAACAGGTCGAAATCGGCGGTGACGAGCGCGCGCAGGTAGTCGCCATACGTGACGTCGACCGGGGGCAGGTACTCGAACGCCCGGATGCACATCGTCAGGATGCTCTGGGCCGCGCGCGCCGCCTGGGTCGCCATCAGCCCCACCAGATCCGGGTGGAGGTCGCCCTTGGGCAATCGTCCGGTGCCGCCCGTGGCGACCCTGACGATGTCCACGATGCGTGCCTGGTAGGCGGAGAAGAACGTGTCGAAGACCGCGGCCACCAGGAGCGAGCCACGGGCGTGCGGCTCCATCACGGTCTTGTAGTCGTTCGGGTTGGGCCCGTTCGGCTCCAGGGCACTCCGCAGCGCCTCGCTGCGGCCGGTGCCATGGCCGAATTGCTTGGCCAGCTCGAGCAGCGGGCCGGGTGCGCGGACGTCGCCGTGGCCCTTCTGGATCTGATCGCGGAGGACGTCGGCGAACGTGAAGTGCTGGAAGATCGCGACGATGTCCGCGATCGCCTCGTGGAATGCGAGCACGTCCGGATTGGTCGGCTCGCTGAAATGCTCCCGCAGGCGGAAGACCATCGCGTGCGTGACCTCGTGGGCGACGATGTCGTGGGACAGGCAGCTGAACACGGTCTGGCCTGGCAGGTTCTGACCGGGCTGACCCTCGTCGGCGCTGAAGTAGCCGAACATGACCGCGTTCGTCGGTGGGTCGAAGAAGGCATTGGCGCCGCGGAACGCGTGGGGCAGGATCCGCAGCTCACGGCCCTTCGCGAACCGCAGGTTCCGGCCCAGGGCGCGCTCGAAGTTCTCCAGCACGCGCATCGCGACGGCGTAGACCATCTGCTGGTGGAAGCGCGGGTCCGACTCGGACGGTTCCAGGCCGCTCTGCATGAGGATCGGCGGCTCGTCCAGGTTCACCGGGGCGTAGAAGCAGTTGAGCGTCCCGTCGTAGTCGATGACCTTGATCCGCTCGCCGATCGGGCCCGGCGCGAGCGGCTCGTTGGGCACGTCGACGACGGCCCTGTTGCCGGCCGTCTGGCCCGACAGCGGATCGAGGGCGAAGATCTTCAGCGGCCGGCGAGCCGGCGACTCGTTCAGGTACGGCTGCTGGAGCCGCGTGAACTTGTCGTAGGCACGGGTCCGGGCGACCTTCATGGCAGCGGGACCGGCGCGGCACCGGTGGCCGGGCGAGGGGCGGCAGGGCAAGCGATGGCGGCATCAGGAGTGGCCGCGCCCGGAGTGGCCACGGTGGGTACGTCTACCATCTCTCATCCCCCATGAAAGACGAACCCGTCAGGTTCTTTCTGGTGAGTTGTACTCGCCGAACGTCTCCGATCCGTCTCGAGCTGATTCGCGGCCGGCTCACATGGCCGTTCCCCCGTTCCGGTCGAGGGCATTGCAACCCCCGGGCGATGCCCGTTGGGGCATATTCCTGAAAGGTGCACGCTCGATCGAGGGGAGTGGCCCGATTCGTCCCGAGTCGATGCCCGCCGGGGGCATACGGCGATAAAGCGGGTCGACGATCGGCGTCCGGTATGCCGATCGGCCCAGCGACCGACCAGCGGGCGACGGCCCCGACCGATGGGCCAGGCTCGTCCTGAGCGAAGCCCTCGGATCCACCCGGCCCGGGTCGTGGGATGCCCAGCGGCGCATCAAGTCCGGATGGCTTCGGAGATGTGCCTCGATCGACGTCGTCTCTTTCGGGAAGATGCCCTGACGCCCATCACCGGGGAGGCATGTTCCCGACCGGCGAGCAGGCATTTTCCCGGCTGAGGAGCGCCGCCAGGGTCGCGGGCAACGCCCTCCAGGCGCCCTCGATTGCGTTGGCGATGGCGCCGGACGGCGGATTCCGTGCGATCCTTCGCCCGTGGTCCTCTATCGGCTGGATGAGCCCGCAGACCTCGTCGACCCGATCTTGATTGCGGCGTTCGACAGCTGGATCGATTCGGGCGGCGCCTCGACGGCGGCGGCGAACCAGCTGGTCGAAGCTGGCACCAGGACCCGCATGAAGGCGGGCACGAGGATCGATCGCGGCGGCGGCTCCGTGGTCGCCACGTTCGATGGCGACGTGCTGTTCGACTACCGTTCCCGGCGGCCCACGCTCGAGATCGTCGACGGCAAGCTGGCCGCGCTCACGTGGCCTGAGCTCACGATCCGGCGATCACGGTTGGGCGACCGGGATCTTCTCGTCTTCAGCGGCGCGGAACCGGATTTCCGCTGGCGAGAGTTCGCCGATGCGACGGTCGAGCTCGTCCGCCAGCTCGGCGTCGGTCAGTGGATCAGCCTCGGCGCGATCCCGGCGGCCGTGCCGCACACCCGCCCCGTCCCGATCATGGGCACCGAGTCCGAGCCAGGCCTGCTCAGGGGCGACGTCCGGCCCGGGCCGGATGGCCTGCTCCGGGTGCCGTCGGCCGCGATCTCGGTCCTGGAGATGGCCGTCTCAGGCTCCGGAATCCCAGCCGTCGGCTACTTCGCGCAGGTGCCCCACTACGTGTCCGGGCCCTACGCGGTTGCCGCGCTCGAATTGCTCCGGGCGGTGGGCCGCCATCTCGACGCGGAAGTCCCGGAGGGCCTGCTCGTCGACGAGGCGCGGCTCCTTCGCTCGCGCCTGGATGCCGTCGTTGCGGCCGAGGAAACGACCCGAGCCTACGTCGAGCGTCTCGAGGCGATGGTCGACGAGGAGCGCCTGCCATCGGGCAGCGAGCTCATCGGCGAGATCGAGCGTTTTCTGCGCGACCGCGGCGGGGAGGGCACCCAGCGGTCCTGACCCGATCAGGAGCGCGGTCTTCGCGTCCGCTCTTCCTTGGGGATCCGGGGTTCGTGGCCGGGCCGGGGCGGATTCGGGGCCGTTCCGGGCGCCATGTCCGGTCGCCGCTCCTCGGGTCCGCGCGCCCGGGCTGCCGCAACCGAATCCGCGAAAGCCTCGGCGACGGCCTTCGGCAGGCTCGCCACCCAGGCGGCCTGGATCTCGCGGACCCGGAGGGTCTCGTCATTGCGTCGTTCGCGTTCGCGCCGCGAGTGCTTGGCCAAGTGACATCCCTTCCAGTCGCACCGACATGGGGTGCTCAACGGTCCAAGTGTACGTCGAGATTTCAAGATCACGGGTAGGCGGGGTTCCGATCGACCTGTACGTTGGCGTGAGTCGTGGAGGACACATATGGACGATCCCTCACCGAGAGAGTTCCCGCTGCCGGGCACGGCCCTGAGTCACATCCTCGTGGTCCGCGATGTGAATCGTTCCCGCGACTGGTACGTGAACGTGCTGGGCGCACGGCTCTACCGCGAATACGGCGGGACCACGGCCGTGCTCGACTTCGAGGGCGCCTGGCTCGTCGTGGTGACCGGCGGTGGCCCGACCCACGACAAGCCCGGCGTGACGTTCGCACCACCGGCCGACCCGTCGGCGGTGAGCCACTCGATCACGATTCGGGTGCCCGACTGTCGCGTGGCCTACGAGGCCCTCGTGGCTCGCGGCGCCACGTTCCTCACTCCGCCGGTCGAGAGCGACTGGGAGGTCCGCTGCTTCTTCCGGGACCCGGACGGTCACCTCTTCGAGATCAGCGAGGCTCGCTGAGGGCCTCTGGAGCCACCTGGACAGTCGGGGCACGGAATCGCGATCAGAGCTGCGTGAGGCCCACGACGTGCCCCTCGGGATCGGCCACCAGGGCAATGACGGCATTCGGGCCCGGGCTCATCTTGGGCATGACGATCCGGCCGCCCAGGCGCTCGGCATCGGCCAGCGCCGCGTCGATGTCCTTGACCGCGACATAGCCGGTCACGTGGCCGGCCGACCCGTCACGTGCGTTGCCGATGCCGACCGCGACGCCCGCCTGGTCGCCGGGCGCGATGCCATAGCCGTCGGGATTGTCCGTGTTGAACGTCCAGCCGAACAGGTCGCCGTAGAACTTCTGGAGCGCCGCCTGGTCGCGGCCCAGGACCTCGAAGTGGATCACCTTGTCTGCCATTTCTGCCTCCTTGTTCGGGGGTCCGGGCCAGCTGACACGCCCGGCGCGCCCGATCACTTCAACGACGAACGGCACTGGCCCCGATCGACATGCTCACCCGCGGATTCGTCGGCCTGTTTGCCTTGGCCGCCGGTGCTGCCCCACAATCCGTCGGACCCGACACCGTCGAGAGGAGCGATGTGGGCGAGGGCACCGTTCTTCGGCTGTTCGCGTTCCGGCCGCCGGTCCAGATTCGTGCGGATGCTCGGGCAGGAGCCGCCACATGAAGATCGGGGCGATCGTCCCGCAAGGCTGGCAGGGCGAGTACGACGGTTGGGACACGCTCGACGCCTGGCGCCGGACGACGGAGGTCGCCCGGCAGGCGGAGCGCCTCGGGTTCGAGTCGATCTGGCTGTTCGACCACTTCCACACGATCCCCCGGCCGACCGACGAGATCACGTTCGAGTCGTTCACGTCCCTGTCCGCCCTGGCGGCGATCACGACGAGAGTCCGGCTGGGCCACGTCGTCGTCTGCACGGCGTTCCGGAATCCCGCGCTGACCGCCAAGATGATCTCCACGATGGACGCCATCAGCGGCGGCCGCATGGAGCTGGGAATCGGCGCGGGATGGAAGCGCGACGAGTGGCTCGCCTACGGCTACGGCTTCCCCGAGACTCGGGAGCGCCTGGCGCGCCTCGCCGATGACCTGGAGGTCATCACCCGGATGCTCGCGCCCGGCAAGTCGACCCACGCCACCTTCGAGGGAACGTACTCCCACGTCCGCGACGCGATCAACGTCCCCAAGCCGGTCCAGCAGCCGCGAGTGCCGATCATGGTCGGCGGCAACGGCCGGAACGTCACGTGGCGCCTGGCCGCCCGCTTCGCGGACGAGCTGAACGTCGATGGCATGGTGCCCGACGACGTGGCAGAGGCGCTGCCCGTCATCCGCTCGCGCTGCGAGGAGATCGATCGGGACCCGGCCACGCTCAGGTTGTCGGTCCACGTCTGGCGCCAGCACCTGCCGGCGGGTCCGCAACGGATCGAGCGCCTGGCCGCCTACCGGGAGCTCGGGGTGGACCGGGTGATGACGATCGTCACCAGCTCGGCCACCGACGACGACGCCCTCGAGTCGCTCGCCCAGGACGCACGTCAGGCCGGCCTGGAGCTCGCATAGCGCCGCGGCGGCGGCCGATTGTGGCGTTCCTGAGAGAGTCCCAAGCCCAGTCGTCACGGCCCATCGCCTGCCGCGAGGCTAGGCTCGGGCAATGACAGCATCGTCGTCCGGGAGGCCTGCCGCACGCTCGGGCACCGTCGTCGGTCGGAGCCGCGCCGAGCGCTTTCGCGATGCGGAGCGCCGCATCGGGCGCATCAGCCGGCTGATGGACGACCTCGTGCCGATCCCGGGCACGTCCCACCGGGTCGGGCTGGACCCGGTTCTCGGGCTAGTTCCGGGTGCCGGCGATCTGGTATCGGCCATCGCCGGAGGCTGGATCATCCTGGAAGCCGTCCGGTTCGGGATCCCCGGCGTGGTCCTGCTCCGGATGAGCTGGAATACGGGTGTCGATCTTGCGATCGGCGCGATTCCGATTCTGGGCGACGTGTTCGACGTGGCATTCCGCTCGAACGCCCGGAACCTCGAGCTGTTCCGGCACCACGCCCTGGACCCCGCCGCGAGCACCGCCGAACACTGGAGCTTCGTGGCGGGCCTGGTCGTCGTGGTGTTCGGTCTGCTCTGGCTCCTCTGGACTGCCGTTTCGGGGCTGCTCTCGATCGAGATCCCGCCGCCGTAGCGGGCGAGGAGCCCGACCGGCGGGGCGCCGCCTATCGGCGGGGCGTCAATCGATCTCGATCGACTCCCGGCGCCTGCCGCCCGAACGACCTTCGGCCTCGTCGATCCGGTCGATCCAGAAATCGACGATGGCCCGCACGCCGAGCAGCTGCTCGCGACCGGCGTTGCGGAAGTGACGGGCGGCCTCGTCCGGCATCACCTTGACCATGAGCCCGCGGCCGCGCTCGCGCAACCCGGGCGACTTCTCGAGGCGGGTGAGCCGGGCCTCCAGCTCCGCCATGCGATCGGCGCTCGAGCCGCTTGTCCCGGCCATCGCGGGCGCGGTCGCCGTGCCCGAAGCATTGAGGCTGGCCCCGGCTCGCTGTTCCTCCGTCATCGTCGTCCTCCTTGACCGGCACGGGCCGGTGCCCCGAATCGGATCATCAACGTGTGGCCGTCCATCTTGGCGCCTCGCGTCGGCGCATCCAACAGGACGCGCGGCAGGACCAGGCTGCGCCGCCAGGCACCGACGTGGAGCACGAGCTCGTCGCCCGTGCGCGACAGGCGCACCTCGTCGCGCGATGTGAACGGCAGCTCCAGCTTGAGCATGTAAGCCCCGTCGTCGTGCAGCACCTCGTACGGGCGGCCACGGTACAGGATCGTCGTCGGATCGTCGTCGCCGAAGAGGGCCTGGCCCACCTCGCGGAGCCGGTCGATGCCGACCATCTCCCGATCGAAGAACGGGATGGTCCGGACCGGGACCGGACCGAACTCCTGCTCGACGAGTGGGAGGTAGCGCTGCTGGGCCTCGCGGAGCCCGGCGAAGTATCCGCCGACGCCGGCCGGCAGGATCCGGTTGGCGACCACCAGGTCGCTGGGGTAGCCGAACAGGTGAAAGTACGTGAACGAGCGCTGGGCTTCGGCGATCGACAGCTTCTCCAGGGCCAGAACGACGCGGACCGTGGACTGGTCCGGGTCGGCCAGCAGCCCGTGCAGCCGGTCGAGCCGGTGGAGCAGGCGCTCGGCTGCCTTGAAGACCTCGTCGCGCGGTATCGGCACCCCCAGCATCCGCTGGATGACCGGACCACCCAGCCGCGAGACGCGGCGGCCGATCGGCGCGATTCGCTCCACCCACCAGCGGCTGGCCTCGGGCAGGGACAGCAGGCGGAGCGTCTCACCGGTCGGCGCCGCGTCGACCACGATCACGTCGAACCGCCCCTGGTCGACGTGGTCCGCGATCCACAGCAGGTTGCCCAGCTCGTCCATGCCGGGCAGGACGCTCATCTCCTCGGCGAGCACCTCGTCCAGGCCATGCCAGCTGAACAGCTCGGCCACGTAGTCCTGGATCGTCCGCCAGTAGCGGCCGATGTTGTGGTAGACGTCGGGCTCCTGGGCCCACAGGTTGGGCGCGATCTCGGCCGGCTCGGGCCCCAGCGGCACGTCGAAGGCGTCCGCCAGGCTATGGGCGATGTCGGTCGACAGGACGATCGTCCGGTAGCCGCGACCGGCGCACAGGATGGCGCTTGCCGCGGCGACGCTGGTCTTGCCGACGCCGCCCTTGCCCGTGTACACGATGATCCGGACCATGGCTCCTCGCGGGTCTGGAGGGTTGGCTTTGGGGTGGTCAGGAGCGGCGGCAGGAGCCTGCTCCCTGGATTTCCATCGTACTCCGCGGCCGGCGTACCCTGGCCGGCGTACCCTACCCTGATCGCATGGCGACCCGGACCCTGTCCCGGCGGGAGCAAAATGGGCCGAAATCGCGGCCTGGGGTACGCTGACGCAATGAGGTCCCAGCGACCCTCAGTCACGATCGCCGAGCGGCTCCGGTCGTTCCTGCCGGGCTCGTCTCTCCACATTCCGCCCGGACGGGTCGCGGTGCTGCGCCTGTACGGGCCCATTCTGGGAGCGGGCCGGACGTCGGAATGGATCGAGCTCGCTCGCCGCCTGCGCGAGTCCAAGCGCGTGCCGGCGGTGGTCCTGGATGTCGACTCGCCCGGCGGCTCGGCGGCCGGCTCGGACGACCTGTACCTCGCCCTGGCGCGACTGGCCGCCAAGAAGCCGCTCGTCGCCGCGATCCGCGGAACCGGCGCCTCGGGCGCGTACCTGGCCGCGATTGCGGCGCGGCGCATCGTCGCCAACCCCACCGCGTTGATCGGCTCCATTGGCGTCATCGCCGCGGGTCCGCGGCTGACTCGGCTGCTGGATCGGCTCGGCGTGACCGTCGCAGAGCATCGCGCCGGCGAGTTGAAGGGCATGGGCATGCCCTGGCGCGAGGAAAGCAAGGCCGAGGCCGAGAAGGAGCAGGCGCTCATCGACGGGATCTACGCCTCGTTCGTCAGCCGCGTCGCCCGGGCCCGGAACCTCTCGGAGGAGCGGGTTCGCGAGCTGGCGACGGGCGAAGTCTGGCTCGGCACCCAGGCGATGGACCTGGGCCTCGTCGACGAGATCGGTGACCTGGAACGGGCGATCGAGATCGCCGCCGAAATCGCCAAGGTCCCGGCGAAGGCCGCGCCGATCCGGATCCCTCGCCCGTTCATGAGCAGGCTGATCGATCGCTTCGCGTCGCGCGTGGCGATGTCATTCGCGGACGAGATCGAGACCCGCCTCTGGGACCGCTACCGGAACTGAGCGCGGGCGCCGGCCGCCCGCGCGCCACTTACTGCTGCCGGGCGAACCAGATGTTGCCCGGGCCGAAGTAGCTGTTGCCCTCGCCCCACAAGGCGACCGTCTTGTTGTCGCTGTTGATGTCGATCTCGAAGTAGTCGCCGTACGGCTGGAGATAGCCGTCGCTGGGCGTGGCGAACTTGTACGTGTAACCGCTCACGAACGCCGACAGCTTGCTCTCCGGCGACCACGTGGCGCCGCCGTCGGCGGATGACCGGTAGTAGGTGTTCCAGCGGGCGTTGGGGTCGTTCCCGCCGGCGTCGAAGCCGTTGCGGTCGTCCATCCAGGCGATGCGGACGTCGCCGCTGCCCTGAGCGACGAGGGCGGGGAACGCGTTGTTCGAGCCGATCGGGGCGAGCGAGACGTCTCGAGCCGTAGACCACGACTGCCCGTCGTTGGTCGACCGCGCGAAGTACATCCGCTGGACGCCGTACTTCAGCCGGTTCGCATTCCACAGGACGTAGACGCGATCCGCGGCGTCGACCCCAAGGGCCATCTGGGCGCCCCAGTAGTCCCAACCACCACAGCCGCACGGCGGCGCTGCCTGCGAGACGTCGACGAGCGATGTCGTCCACGTCTCGCCGCCGTCGGTGGACTTCGTGACGTACAGGTTGATCGTGCCCTTCGCCTGCCCGGAATTGTTCACGCCGTTCCAGGCGAAGTAGGCCGTGCCGTGCGAATCGACGGCGCCGCCGCTCGGCAGGGACTGGCCGAACTGCGAGTTCGTCGTGCCGTTGAGCAGGTTGCGCGTCGTCCAGCTGGCGCCACCGTCGTGCGAGTACGAGACGAAGATCTTCTGGAGCGTGTGGTAGACGAGGTAGACGTCCGGCCCGCGCACGGCGAGGATGTCCTTGTCCGTGCCGCGCTGGAGCGGCTCCACGAGCATCGTCCGCCAGGTGACGCCGAAGTCATCGGATCGCGCGACATACTGGCTCGACTTGTTGTCCTGCATGTACGCCGCGTAGAGCGTCTTGCCGTCCGCCGGATCCACGACGATCTGGGGGTCGTCCTGGCGGGTGAGTGTCGGGAACGGAGCCTCCGGCTCGGTCCAGGTCGCGCCACCGTCCGCCGAGATCTGGAGATCCATGTGCGGGCTGCCGCAGTCGGGACAGGACGGGTCCGGGTCACCGGTAGCGGCGCCGCCATACCCAATGTAGTGCGTCCAGAATGCGTAGACGTGCCCAAACCGGTCGGCTGCGATGGAGGGCTCCCAGTCGTCGCCGTTCGGAAAGCCCAGGCGCACGGGCGCCGTGAACGAGCCCTTCGGTGGCGCCGCGGCGGCGATGCTGGAACCGGCGAGGATGGCGGCCAGCGCCAGGATCGTGGCGCGGCCCGCGCGGACACGGTAGGTCATGACGTCCTCCTGCCCGTGGGGCGGGCTTTCCGGGGCTGTCGGGCTTTCGGGGGAAGCCCGGACGGCGCGGGAACGGGCCTGAGGCTAGACCCCAGGTTTGCCGGGCGCAAGTCGCGTCCCGACGGACGGTCGCGCTGGCCGGTGCGGGCTGTCAACGCACCGGCTGTCAACCATGGGCTGTCAACGCATGGGGGATGACATGCCGTGCGCCACGGCGACCGCGTCCAACGATAGCTGGACGAACGTCGCCGGTACGGCAACGGGCTCCGGCTCGGGCTGGAGCCTCACTGCGCGGCGGTCGGCGATGTCATACCGTGCCCGTAGCTCCGCGATCGAGCGGCGAACTGGATCCGCCATCGCACGAGAGACGTACGACCGTCCGGCATAGATCGCCTCGTACTGCGGGAGCAACGCGGGCCAGTCCCGAGCCAGGTTCTCGAGGAAGTGCTCCCGCGTGCCGGGCCGGAGATACAGGACGTTGGCCCAGACCGAGGTCGCCCCGGCGTCGCGGGCCGCCCGGACGACGTCCGCCATCAGGCCCGGCTCGTCTGACAGTCCCGGCAGGATGGGCGCCATGCCGACGCTCGCCTTGATCCCGGCATCGACCAGCGTGCGCACGGCCCGCAGCCGTTGGCGCGGCGGAGCCGTGCCGTGCTCCGTGCGGCGCCAGATCTCCGGGTCGAGCGTGGGGATCGAGAACGTCACCGAGACCTCCGCCCGACGCGCGGCGTCCGCCAGGACATCCAGGTCACGGACGATCATCGGGCCGCGGGTGATGAGGGCGAAGGGCGTCCGCGACTCGGCGAGGACGACGATCGCTCCTCGGGTGAGGCGGAACCGGCCTTCCGCCGGCTGATATGGGTCCGTGGCCGTGCCCACGGCCACCTGCTCGCGCTTCCAGGACCGGCGCCCGAGCTCCCGGCGAAGGACCTCGACGACGTTCGTCTTGACTCGGATCGAGGTCCCGTAGCGCTCATCCGCGGGGCGATCCGCGATCCGTTCGAACGCCCGGACGTAGCAGAAGGTGCACCGATGGGCACAGCCCATGTACGGGTTGAGCGACCACTTGAACGGCATGTTCCGGACTCTGTTCAGCGCGGTCCGGCAGGGCTCGTCCCGATACTCGGTGGCCATGATCGGGCCAGAATAGAACATCGGTTCTATTCGTACAAGAGCGCCTTGGCGCCCTGCGGCGGTCAGCGGGTCGAGACGAGGATGAGCTTATCGACGGCGGACTCGGCGCCCCACACCTCGCCGGGCCGGCCGTGGAGCTGGCGGACAGAGGCGCCGGAGCTCGGCAGGGGCAGGACGTCGAACCGCTCGGTGGCGCGGTCGAAGCGCACGATCGCGTTGGCGCCGAAGTCGGTGAGCCAGACGATTCCGAGGTCGTCGACGAAGACCGCGTAGGGCATGGGATTCGGGCCGGGCAGCCGCCACTCCCGCCAGGCGTGTGTGGCCGGGTCGTAGACGCCGACCTGTCCGGCATCCCACTCGCTGACCCAGACCCTGCCCTCCGGGTCCGACCAGACACGCCGCGCGCCCTGCCCGGACGTTGGCGGCTCGTGGACCGTGGCGGCGCCGGTCGATGGATCGATCCTGCCGATATAGCTGCCCGCGAGCGAGGCGAACCAGACCTCGCCCGTCGGCGTGGATGTGATGCCGTACGGGCCGCGCCCCTTCGGCGCGTCGAACACCTCGACGGCGCCGGTCGCCGGGTTGAGCCGACCGTAGACCCCCGCCTGACCGGTGAACCACAGCATGCCCGACCCGTCGAACGCGGCCGTGTTCAGGTTGGCCCCGCGGCGGCTGGCCGGTAGAGGGAACGTGTGCACCTCGTCCGTCCTTGGGTCCACCCTGACGACGGCGTTCAGACCGCTGTCGGTGACCCATGCCGCACCGTCCGAGCCGGTGATCACGCCGTGCGGGGCGGAGCCGCTCCCCAGCCGGATCTGGCGGACAGTGCCCGTCGTCGGGTCCAGGTGACCGAGCGTGCCGTTCGCCTGACCGGTGAACCAGACACCCCCGTCGGCCGCCGGGGAGACATCGTGGGGGTGACTACCGGCAGGCACGGCAAACTCACGGATGGTGGCGGTTGCGGCCGTACTGGACGTGGCGGAGACGCCTGGGGTGATGGGCGACACCGTCTCCACCGGCGAGGCGGACCTTGTAGGAAGGGAACCGGATGGGGCGGCGCCGGTTGGCCCAACCTGGCCACAGCCGGCCACGACCAGCACGAGCGAGAGAGTCGCCTGGCGCAGCGAGGCTGCCCACGGCGGCAGCGCTGCCGGTCGACGGAATCGCATTTCGGGAGTCTGCCACGCCTGGATCGCCGTCGCGCCGTCTGGCTCAGCGCGTGACCAGCCTCCGCGGCCCCGCCTCCGCGGCCCCGCCTCCGCGGCAGCCTCGGCCGCCCGCCCAGACGCTCCCGAGGCATCGCCTGCGCCCCGGCGGAGGGTGCGTTATGCTCCAGGAGCAACGCGCATTAATGGTGAGATTTGAGCACAATCGATCCGAAGCGCGGTCCGCACCGCGGCGAGGAGCGCGGGCCGGAACGCCTTCCCAAGAGCCAGGCCGGCCAGCGCGAATGGGTACGCCTCAGCGAGGCCAGCCGGCTCCTGGGAGTATCGGCCGGAACCGTGCGTCGATGGAGCAACAGCGGCCGGCTCCAGGTCTTCACGACACCCGGCGGCCATCGCCGCTTCCACCGGCCAAGCCTCGAGGAGTTGCTCCCGACTGAACGTTCGCCACGGACGCCACTCTCCCGATCGGGCCTGACGCAGGCTCGGCTGGCCCGGGCGTACCGGCAGGAGGCCGGCGCCGCGAGCCAGCAGCTCGGCTGGGTGGTGGACCTCACCGACGAGCAGCGTGGCTGGTTTCGCATCCACGGTCGCCGGATCGCCGAGCTCCTCCTTGGCCACCTGGACGCGGACGACCGGACCGTCGCCGGCAATGCCCTGAGCGACGCGTCCGAGGAGGCCGCCGCGTACGGCCGGATGGCGGCGGGTCTGGGGCTCTCGTTGAGCCAGTCCGTCGAGGGCTTCCTGCAGTTCCGCCGGCCCTTCCTCCACGAGCTGTCGCTGGTATCCCGGCGGCGCGGCCTCGACACGACTCGAGCCACGGAGCTGATCGAGGGGGCCGAGCGGGCGATGGATGAGCTGCTGCTGGCGTCGATGGCCGCCCACGGCGCTGCCCGCGGAGCGGGCCCGCGACGCGGCCGCGGCAAGACGGGCGGTCCGCCGCCTGGCAGTCCCCCGCCGGTGGCACCGCGGTCATGACCGCCCGCTCGCTCAGCGCGGTGGTCGCGGACGCTCGGACGGTGCCAGCAGTCGATCGTGAGGCGCTGGGCCGCAGGTTGCGGTCCGCCATGCCGACCGCGTCTGTGCTGCTCGAGACATGCCATCGCGTCGAGCTGTACCACGCTCGAGATTCCCTCGTCGCTTCCCTGGTGGATGACCTGCCGTCGGGCGCCAGGCTGCTGGAGGGCGAGGCGGTGGCCGCCCACGCGATCGGACTCGCGGTCGGACTCCGTTCCACGGTCCTCGCCGAGGATCAGCTGCTCCACCAGCTGCGGCAGAGCGTGGATGCCGCGCGATCGCGCGGACGACTGCCTGTGGAGCTCGACCGCCTCTTCGACGTCGCCCTTCGCGCCGGCCGGCGCGGACGGAGCTGGCTGCCTGCCGGTCGACCCTCTCTCGCCGACCTGGCGCTCGACCTGCTCGCCGAGCCGATCGGCGGCCGGCCCGTGCTGGTCGTGGGCTCCGGCGAGATGGGCCGCCGCGCGGCCATGGCCGCCACCGCCCGTGGCGCGAACGTGGCCGTGGCCAGCCGGACGCCCGAGCACGCGGCCGCCGTGGCCCAAAAGTTGCGGGTCGAGCCCGCAGCGCTCGATCCCGGGCCCGCCGCGGCCAGCCTGGCCGGCGTCGTCATCGCCATCCGCGGACCCTGGCAGATCGGCGAGGACACGATTCGGACCCTGGCCGCGTCGAGACCCTGGGTCATCGATCTCTCGGCGCCGCCGGCCCTGCCCGTCGCCCTGCGCGACGCCCTCGCGGACCGCTGCGTCTCGATCGATGGCCTCGCCCAGGATCTGGGACCGCGCGAAGACCGCCTGGTCCAACGCCTTCGCCGCCTGGCCGAGACGACCCTCCGCGAGTACCTGGACTGGAGCGGGCGAGGACCGCAGCGGGCCGCCGCGCGGGCGATGGCCGATCAGGTCGAGGCCGCTTGCGACGCCGCGCTCGCAGACCTCTGGCAGCGATTGCCGGCCCTGCCCGCCGCCGAGCGTCAGGAGATCGAGCGAATGACCGACCACCTCGCCCAGCGGCTGTTCCAGGAGCCGATGGACCGACTGGGCCGCGACGTGGACGGCCGCCACGAGCGTGCGGCTCGGGAGCTGTTCGGGCTGTGACGGCGAAGGAGGCCGCGCCCCTGTTCGTCCAGGCGCTGGCGCTCGGCATCGAGGTCGAATGGCGGCGGTGCCCACCGGAGTCACGGCTACAGGACCTCGCGGACCTGGCGGCGGCGGAGCGGGCGGTGGCGGACGAGGGCGTGCGCAGCGTGACCTACTCCAGCATCGGGCTGGAGCCGGGTGTGGACCTCGTCCTGTGGCGGTCGGCGACGACCGTGGACGCGCTCGAGCGGGCGGCCGCCCGCCTGCTGCGTTCGGGTCTGGGCTCGTGGTCCGTCGTTCGTCATTCGTTCCTCGGCCGGACCGCAGCCTCGCAGTACGCGGCGAAGGCGTCCGACCAGGAGAGCGGCCTGCTGACCGGCGTGCGGGCCGACTACCTCATCGTTTACCCGTTCACGAAGTCGACCGACTGGTACCTCCTCTCGCGCGAGGCTCGCCAGGGCGTGATGAACGAGCACATGCGCGTCGGCCACGGCTATCCGGCCGTTCGTCAGGCGCTCGCCTACTCCTTCGGTTTGGACGACAACGACTTCCTCGTGGCGTACGAGACAGACGACCTCGTCGCCTTCGGCGAGCTCGTTCGGGAGCTGCGGGGCACCGATTCGCGTCGCTCCACCGTGCGCGACACGCCGATCCTGCTTGGCGTGCATCGCTCGATCGCCGAGATCGGCGAGCTGCTCGGCGTGCCCGGATCGCCATCCCGATGACGAGCCAGCTGGCCGCCGATCGCGCGTCCCGGCTGCGGGCACGGGCGGCGGCGCTCTTCCCGGGCGGTGTGAACAGCCCCGTCCGTGCCTTCACGGCCGTCGGCCGCGAGCCGGTCGTGCTCGAGCGCGGTGCCGGTGCCTACGTCTGGGACGCGGATGACCGGCGCTATCTCGACTGCATCGGCGGATGGGGACCGGCGATCCTGGGACACGCCGATCCGCGAGTGGTGGAAGCCGTCCGCGCGGCCGCCCTCGGCGGCTTCGCCCTGGGGGCCAGCCACCCCCTGGAGGTGGAGCTCGGCGAGGCGATCCGCCAGGCGATGCCGTCCCTGGAACGCATGCGATTCACTTCGTCGGGTACAGAGGCTGCGATGAGCGCGGTGCGCGTCGCTCGGGCCGCCACGGGCCGCGAGCTCATCGTGAAGTTTGCCGGCGCCTACCACGGCCATGCCGACGGCCTGCTGGTCGAGGCGGGCTCGGGTGTCGCGACCCTGGCCATCCCCGGCAGCGCCGGCGTCCCGGAAGCCGTCGCGGGCCGCACGATCGTGCTGCCGTTCAACGACCCGGCCGCGGTCAGCCTCGCGTTTGCCGAGCATCCAGGACGCATTGCCGGCGTCATCGTGGAGCCCATCGTGGCGAACGCCGGGGTCATCCCCCCGCGGCCGGGATTCCTGGAGCACCTCCGCCAGGCGACGAGTGACGCCGGCTCCCTCGTCATCTTCGACGAGGTGATCACGGGCTTCCGGCTGGGACCGGGCGGCGCCCAGGAACGGTACGCGATCCGGCCGGACCTCACGGTCCTCGGCAAGATCATCGGCGGCGGCATGCCCATCGGGGCATACGGCGGGCGGGCGGACCTGATGGCGCTGGTCGCCCCCAGTGGGCCCGTCTACCAGGCCGGCACACTGTCCGGCCATCCCCTCTCGATGGCCGCCGGGATCGCCACGCTCCAGGCACTGACGCCCGATGCCTACGCGGCTCTCGAGGCGGCCGGCGTGGATCTCGCCCGCGGCCTGGCGGAGGCGGCTCGCTCGGCAGGCCGGGCGGTGGCGATCGGCCGGGTCGGCTCGCTGCTGACGGTGTTCTTCCGGCCGACCCCGCCGGTCGACGCGGCCGAGGCGCTCGCGTCGGATCGCGAAGCCTACGCCCGTTTCTTCGGGGCGATGCTCGACCGCGGCGTGCTGCTGCCACCGTCGCAGTTCGAGGCGTGGTTCCTGTCGCTGGCCCACGGCCGGACGGAGATCGACCGGCTCGTCGAGGCAGCTGCGGAGGCGTTTCGCGCATGACCGAGGGCACGACCGATCGGTGGTTTCGCGGATGAGCGACCGGTTCCTCCGCGCCTGCCGCCGCGAGCCCGTGGACGCGACCCCGGTCTGGTTCATGCGCCAGGCCGGCCGGGCGCTGCCCGAGTACCGGGCGATCCGGGAGCGGGCATCCCTGGCGGAGATCGTCCGCGACCCGGCCCTGTGCGCCGAGGTCACGCTCCAGCCGGTCCGCCGGCTGGGGGTGGACGCCGCCATCCTGTTCGCCGACATCACGACGCCGCTCGGCGGCCTGGGCGTGGACGTCGAGATCGTGGACGGCGTCGGTCCGGTGATCTTCCCTCCGGTGCGGACCCGTCGCGACGTCGAGGCGCTCCGACGGTTCGACCCCGAAGAGGCGGTGGGGGCACTCCTGGAGGCGGTCCGGCTGCTCCGGCGCGAGCTGGAGGTCCCGCTGATCGGCTTCGCGGGCGGGCCGTTCACCCTCGCGTCCTATCTCGTCGCCGGTCGCTCGTCGCGCGAGGCCGAGCCGCTCAAGAGCCTGTTCCGGGCCGAGCCCGACGTTGCCGGCAACTTGCTTGGCCGCCTGACAGAGATGACGATCGACTACCTCCGCGCCCAGGTCGACGCCGGGGCGCAGGCCGTCCAGGTGTTCGACTCGTGGATCGGGGCGCTCGGCCCGTTCGACTACCAGCGCTGGGTGGCTCCCCACATGCGCCGCCTGTTCACCGAGCTGGCCGACCTGGACGTGCCGGTCATCCACTTCGGAACCGACACCGCCGGCATCCTGACCCAGATGGCCGCGGCCGGTGGCGAGGTCATCGGCCTGGACTGGCGCGTTGCGCTCGGCGACGCCTGGGCGCGGGTCCCTGACAGGGCCATCCAGGGCAACCTCGACCCGTCGGCCTTGCTCGGCCCATGGGACGAGACCGCGGGCCAGGCGCGCTGGATCCTGGCCCAGGCCGGCGGGCGGCCGGGCCACATCTTCAACCTGGGCCACGGCGTGCTGCCCGCCACAAACCCCGATGCCCTGCGCCGGCTGGTGGACCTCGTCCACATCGCGACCGTCCGAGAGCCCGTCGCGTGAACGGCGCGGAGCGGCTGCTGGCGGCGTGCCGGCGGCAACCGGTCGACGCGACGCCGGTCTGGTTCATGCGCCAGGCTGGCGGCTCGCTGCCCGGCTACCGGAGGCTCCGCGAGCGCCACTCGGTGCTCGAGATCGCGAAGAGGCCCGCCCTCTGCGCCGAGGTCACCTGCGCCGCGGTCGAGACGCTGGGCGTGGACGGTGCGGTGCTCTTCGCGGACATCATGCTGCCGGTCGAGGCGATGGGCGTGGACGTGGCGCTGACCGCGGAGGGCCCGATCATCGCCGATCCGATCCGGACCGCGCGCGACGTGACGCGCCTGCGGGCCGTCGATCCTCGAGCCGACCTCGGCTTCGTCCTGGAGGCGATCGCCCTCACCGGGCAGGCCCTCGGCGGTCGGGCGGCGGTCATCGGGCTGGCCGGCGGGCCGTTCACGCTGGCGGCCTATCTCATCGAGGGCGGCCCGAGTCGGGATCAGCTCCGGGCACGGGCCCTGATGCATGCGGCGCCCGCGGCGTGGGACGCGCTCCTCCGCCACATCGCGGATGTCACGATCGGCTATCTGGCGGCGCAGGTCGAGGCTGGCGCCCAGGTCGTCCAGGTCTTCGACAGCTGGGCTGGATCGCTGTCGGCGGCCGACTACGTTCGGTTCGTGCGGCCCCACGCCACGCGCATCCTGGCCGCGATCGCGGACGTGCCGGTCGTCCACTTCGCGGCCGGCACGAGCGGCATGCTCGAAGCGTTCGCCGGGGCGGGCGGCACCGTGCTGGGCGTTGACGAGCGTCAGTCCATCGCCCACGCCTGGGCCCGGGTCGGGCCGCGCTGGGCCGTCCAGGGCAACCTCGACCCGGCACGCGTGCTGGCTGGCTGGGGCCCGGCCGCCGACGGCGCGAGGGCCATCCTGGCGGAGGTCGGCGGGCGGCCGGGCCACGTCTTCAACCTGGGGCACGCGGCGCCCCGCGAGGCGGACCCGGCCGTGCTGCGGGATCTCGTGCAACTCGTCCACGATGAGTCGGCGACGGCCCGCGATCCGCGAGCCGGCGAGGTCCCGATCGGTGCCTGACGAGCTATTCGGGGTCCTGCTCATGACGTACGGCTCGCCGACGTCGCTGGACGACGTCCCCCGCTACCTGGCGGCCGTTCGCGGGGGTCGGCCGCCCCTGCCGGATCTCGTCGCCGAATTCACCCGCCGCTACCGGCTCATCGGCGGATCGCCGCTCGTGGAGATCACCGCGGGCCAGGCCCGGGCGCTGGAGGCCAGACTGGGCGGCGCGGCGCGCGTCCGGGCAGCCATGCGCTTCTCCCCGCCGACAATCCTCGACGGCCTGCGCGGGCTGGGCGACGATGGCGTCCGTCGCGTCGCCGGAATCATCCTCTCCCCGCAGTACTCGCCGCTCCTCATGAGCGGCTACGGGCGGGCGGTCGAGGCCGCCCGGGAGGAGCTCGGCCCCACCTCGCCCGACGTCCGGATCGCCGGCGCCTGGCATCGCGAGCCGGCATTCCTCGAGGCCCTCGCCGGCCGCATTCGAGCTGCGCTGGTCGATGCCGGGAGCGAGCTCGGCGAGCCGGGTCGCGCGGGCGGCAGTCACGTCCTCCTGACGGCGCACAGCCTGCCGCGGCGGGTCGCCGAGGAAGAGCCCGATTACATCGACCAGCTGGCATGGACCGCCACACAGATCGCGGCGCGGGCGGGGCTGGCGGACGCGGATTGGACATTCTGCTGGCAGAGCGCCGGCCACGAGCCCGGCGAATGGATGAAGCCCGACTTCGCGGACCTCATGCCGGTCCTTCGCGAGGCGGGCTGCCGGTCGGTCCTGGTCGCGCCGATCCAGTTCCTGGCCGACCATCTCGAGATCCTCTATGACGTGGACGTCGCCGCTCGCCAACAGTCCGAGGCCCAGGGGCTTCGGTTCTCGCGGATCCGCTCGCTCAACATCGAGCCTCGTTTCATCGATGCGCTCGCCTCGGTGGCGATGGCCACGCTCGGCTCCGGGGCGGCGGTGTGATCCGCTCGGACGACGCGGACCCCGCGGAACCGGGGCCGGCCACGATCTACGAGCTCGAACCGGCGAGGATCTCGCAACGATCGAGCCGGCCGATCCTCCTGGCGGCGGCCACGATCGCCGGCCTGCTGGCGATGGCCATCGGAGCCGGCCGCGTGGACCGCGGGGCAGGCGCGCCCGCTTCGGCGCGACCTGTCGGTGGCGCCTCGACCGCACCCGCCACCGTGCGCTGCCACGACCTCGCCGCCGGACCATGCCGGCGCGTCGCGGCGGCCGCGCTGGATGCGATCGGGCCGGACGCGTCGGTCGAGTCGATCGACGTGTGGCACTCGCTGCTGTGTGGCGATGACCTGGACTGTCCACCCAGCCGGCTTGCGGGGCTGCGTCCGCTGGGCAGTGCGATCGTGGGCCTGGGTGACGCCGAGCAGGCCGGCTGGGTCAACGTCGGCGAGCGCCTCCCGGCTGGCGGGGCCGGATCGCCGGCCCTCGTCGCCTGGCTGATCCGCTGAGGAAGGACGACGTCCCGTCCGAGGCTCAGTCCTCCAGGTCCGCCAGCAACGCCGCGAGCTCGCGCGCGTTCGTGGTCCCGTAGCTCGCGTAGCAGTTGTTCATGAGCAGATGGGTCTCGCGCGCCTCTCCGGCGGCCTGGCGGATGCGTGGGACCCATTCCTGTAGTTCGTCCCGATCGTAGAGATAGCGGAACCGCTCGGCCGGGGTGATGCCGCGCTTCTCCCAGGTCTCTGCGTTGCGGCCGTGGAAGCGGACGATGGCGAGATCCGGTGACGTGACGGCCGTGGTGGGCGGCACGCTGCTCTTGAAGCCCTGGGGCTCGTCGACCATGACGAAGGCGATGTTGCGCTCGCGCAGGAAGCGCAGCGTCCGCTCGGCATTCTTCTCGTTGAGCCAGGACCCGTTCCGAAATTCCACGGCACAGCGCCAGCCATCCAGGCGCTGGACGGCATCCTCGATCGCGGCCCGGTTCTCATTCGAAGGGAAGACCCAGCGCGGGTACTGCAACAGCACTGAGCCGAGCTGGCCGCGCTCGGCCAGCGGTGCGAGACCATCGCGGAACATCGCCCACACGGCATCGCGAAGCTCGTCCGGGAGGTCCTTGGCGTAGAGCCGCGGCTTGGCCTGAAGCGCTTCCGGCAGCTCCTCGCGGATGGCCTTCGGCAGGCGACGGGTCTCGGTGGGCTGGCCGGTCATGAGGGCGTGGGCCTTGATGTTGAACGTGAAATCGGGCGGCGTTCGATCCACCCAGAGCTCGGCCGTGCGAGTGGCTGGCAACGCGTAGTAGGTCGCGTCCACCTCGACGACCGGGAACTTCTCGGCGTAGTAATGGAGCCGCTCTTCAGCCGAATCGGCCCCCGATGGGTAGAACACGCCGCTGGCGGTCATGGTGGGGTCTGTCCACGAGGCGGTCCCGACCCGAACCCAGCCGCCGCCCCGAACGCGGATCGGCTCGGCCGCGGCGTCCTCGATCGACTCCGCGCGCCTGGTTGCGAGGTCCGCGCCTGGGTCATGCCTCGCATCCATGGCCGCTGAGCGTACCCCCGCCTCGCCGATCCCTCCAGCGCGATCCTGTTCGGGCGCCATCGTCGGCACGGTCTGCCTCCTGCTGCGGCGTGGTCTCGACACGTTCTCACGCATTCTTGACACCTTCTGTCACGTATGGCGATATGCTGTCGGCGATGCGCGCCTCACGCCTGGTTTCGCTGCTGCTCCTGCTCCAGACCCGGGGCCTGATGACCGCTTCCGAGCTGGCCGCCGAGCTCGAGGTGTCGGTGCGGACGGTGCATCGCGACGTGGAGGCGCTGAGCGAGGCGGGCGTGCCGATCTACGCCGAGCGCGGGCCGCTGGGCGGGATCCGCCTGGTCGATGGGTACCGAACCCGGCTGACGGGCATGACCTCCGAGGAAGCCCAGGCACTCTTCCTGTCCGGCATGCCCGGACCGGCGGCCGAGCTCGGGCTTGGCACGGTCGTGGCCGCCGCGCGGCTGAAGGTGCTCGCGGCGCTCCCGCCCGAACTCCGCGCACGGGCATCGCGGCTGGTCGAGCGGTTCCACCTCGATGCGAGTGGCTGGTTCCAGGCGACCGAGGCCGTTCCGCATCTGGCGGCCCTGTCCGAGGCGGTCTGGGATGCGCACCGACTCGAGATCGAATACGAGCGCTCGGATCGGACCGTCACCCGGATCCTGGAGCCCCTCGGGCTCGTCATCAAGGCGGGCATCTGGTACCTGGTGGCGCGCACGGAGGACCAGGTTCGGACATATCGCGTGTCGCGCGTGGGGGGCGCCCGCCGCCTCGATGAGCGCTTCGAACGGCCGGCCGACTTCGATCTGGCGTCGTACTGGACGGAATCGAGCGAGGCCTATGAACGTGATGCGCCGCGCCAGGAGGTCGTCGTTCGCGTCCGGCCCGATCGACTGGGCAGCCTGAACGCGATGATCGGCGAGCGAGCCGCCGCGGCGGCGGAGCGGCTGGCGGATCCCGACGAGGGCTGGGTTCGATTGCGGGTCCGGATGGAGTGGCCGCTCGAGGTTCCCGCCCAGCTCCTCAGCATGGGCTCCCACCTGGAGGTGCTCGAGCCCGCGGAGCTCCGATCCCGCGTCGTGACGCTGGCCCGGCGGATCCTCGAACGCTATCCCGACGTCCAGAGCAATGGGCCTTCGCCGGCCGGCGAGCCGTCGCGGGCCGACGCGGTCGCGATCGCCACCGGCGCCTCCGGTCGCGGCGTCACGCCCTAGCGCGACCCGAGGACGCCGCGTCGCGCCAGCATCGGCTCGTCGACCAGGCGGGCATGTGGTCGGGCTTCGCCGGGACGCGGCCGATCCGGCTCCAGCGGCGTCAGCAGAAGCCTTGTCCGGAGCCTCTCCTCGATCTCCTTCTGGCGTTCCTCGTGGACGAGACGTCCCAATTCCAGGCTGAGCATCCGACTGCACCTCGGGTTCGCCGGCGGTCTCCAAAACCGCGTCGTGTATGACCAAACTGTACCGATCGAACATGCCAGGAACTGTCAGGAATACACCCGAATTGGGCATTTGGTGCCATGCATGACGAGGCCCCGGCCATGGGCCGGGGCCTCGTGCGATCCCCGACGCGTCGAGGGGTCGCCAGCGGCGAACCTCAGCCGGACATGCCGGTGAGGACCTTCTCGCCGAGAGCCTGTCGTGCCTTGGCCGGGTCGCTCGTCGCAAACGCGACCGTCACGTTGTTGCCGGACATGCCGGTCGGCAGCGCTGCCTCGATGTTCACGCCGGCATCGGCCAGCCGGCGGGCCGCCTCGGCCAGCGTCCCGGGACGATTCTCCAACGACGCCGGCACGACCTCGATCTCGCGAACCCGGAAGCCGGCGGCCTGGATCGTGCTCCGCGTGCCCGCCTCGTCGTTGGTCAGGAGCGCCACGCTGCCGCTGTCGCCGCAGGTCGCGCCACTGAAGCTGGTGATGTCGATCCCCTTCTGGGCGATCGACTCCGTGATCCGGGCGAGCTCGCCCGGCTTGTTGGGAAGCTCCACGATGAAAGCATTCACGGGCCATCTCCGTTATCGCGCGCGGCTCGTCCGACGGGCACCGTGTCCGCCGCGTCGCGGGCCGTTGGACCCACCATTCTACCCCCGCCGCACACCCCTGGCCAGGTTCAGGGCTGGATTCGAGTGCCCGGATGGAGTAAGATTCCGCGCCTAGAGGAGTCGCCGAGCATGTCGGAATTGCGCCGCCAGCCGGAACCCCGGACCCGTCGGAGCGTTCGAGATCGGTTGCCCGTCTCGTCGCTGCCGAACACGGCGGACGCGTCGCGCGGCTCGAGCAACCTCGCCTCCCTCCCCCGAGCGGGGAACATCAGCAGCGACACTCGCGCCGGTAGCGCGGGGTGATCCGGGGCTTCGAGCTCGACCGCGCGTCGTCGCTCCTCCCGGACACCGGCAAACACCGAGTCGACCCACGCCTGACCGGCGTGGGTCGTTCGATTCCGGCTCAGGCCGCCAGATCGGGGAACGTGACCTCGATGAGCGGGCTGGAGCGGATCATCCTCTCGACGTCCATGCGCGTCCAGACCTTGACGATCTCAGCGAAGACCCGGCGACGCTCAGCCTCATCGTCGATGGGTCGGGCGACCGCGGGCAGGTCCGCCTGGACCGCGCCCTTGAGGTGGAACGTGAACTGCGGGTCCGTTCGAAGGTTGGCCAGCCATGACCGCGGGAAGCCCGGCGTCCCGGAGACGTAGATCCGGCCGTCGATCGAGTGGAAGACGATCTCGATCCGGCGCGGCCGGCCCGATCGCCGGCCCGTCGTGGTGATGTCGATACGGTGGCCGCGCGACAGAGCGCGGCGAATGCGGTCGTCCATTGATCGGCTGCGGGCCTCGTCCCCTCTCGATCGGATGCGCGATGGCAGCGCCCGACCCCTCCGATGTTGTTGACTCCGCAATCATACTCCGTCGCTGAGAAGCCGGGCGCGGAGAGGCGACCCGGCAGGCGCGAAGCGGCTGCGCTCAGCCGGGCGAACCGGGCGAATCGGAGGCGGCCATGGCAGCCTCTCGGGCCTCGCTCTCGGAGCGGCCGGCACGCACGGCGGCCTTGTGAGCGCGCTTGCCGGCCTGGTAGCGCGCGAGGGCCTCTGGGGAATCGACGTCGCCAAGGGTGGGGTGGCTTGGCGCGACCTCGTCCCAGCCCGGCGGCTTGATACCGAAGCGCTTGCCCAGGATGGCCAGCAGGGTCTTCGCCTTCATCTGGCCGATGCCCGGCAGGCCCAACAGGCGCCGCTCCAGGTCGCGGGCGTCCTTCGCCTCCGTCCAGATCCGCGAGGCGTCGTTGTCGTAATCGCGGGCGATCGCCGCGCAGAGCGCCTGGACCTTGCCGGCCATCGCGGCCGGGAAGCGGTGGATGGCCGGCCGCTCGCGGAACGCCGCAGCGAACGATTCCGGGTCCAGAGCGGCCAGCCCGGCCGCGTCGAGGGTGCCGAGCCGGCGGCGAATCTCCAGCGGGCCGCTGAAGGCCTTCTGGACGGGGACCTGCTGGTCGAGCGCAAAGCCGATGAGCAGCGCCAGGGGATCCGTGACGAGGAGCCGGTCCGCCTCCTCGTTGCCGGTGAAATGGAGTCGATCGGGCATCGTCGTGGTGGCCATGGCAGGATGGTACTCGCCTGGACTTCACTGTCGATTACCAGGCGCGATTCGAGCGAGAGTGAGGACGCATGACCGACAGCCGGATCGCCCGCAAGCTGCTGATCAGGCCCGGCCAGCGAGTCAAGGCCGTGAACCCGCCCGGCGACTACGTCACCCTGCTCGGCGGTTTGCCCGACGGCGCACAGGTGGTGCCCGAATCGGCCGCCGAAGCCGACGTCGTCCATGTCTTCGTGCGCGACCAGGCGGAGCTGGGCGAATCCTGGCCAGCCGTGGTAGCGGGCCTGCGCCCCGAAACCACGCTGTGGATCAGTTACCGCAGGCGCGGCCCGCACGTCGACACCGACATCAATCGCGATCAGGGCTGGGCCCTCGTCCGGGCCGCCGGCTTCGACCCGGTCTCGCAGGTGGCCATCGACGACGTATGGTCGGCGCT